>JGI24021J15306_10000620_pt1 | contig 28903 bp, 22 predicted proteins | sample Ectturendosymbi1_FD_15306 | JGI IMG/M metagenome (IMG submission 15306) | reverse complement strand
AGAGTGGCACTGCAGCTACACTGTGTTACAATGACCAGAGATACTACCAGCCTAGATTAAATAAGAGCAGGATGTTAGGTCTCCATAAACTACAATTAAGAACATACCCAACCGGGCACGCAATCAACGTATTCGCCTCGGCAAAATTTGACCCTGACTACGGCCATGATTATAGTATTTCAGCTTTATGATGTTCTCAGGTTTGACTCTACTGTAGTTATTTATGTTCTTACAACCACAACCAATTTTTTTTTAACCACAACCAATTTTTTTTTCGAAGCTCAGAGTGCATGAATACACTTCTGGATTAACCTCAACACCTAAGGCTGAATTATTTTGCAGTTGCAAACGCTGAAAATTTATAGGTCAAAACAAAGTCAAAATTTGTAAATTATAAAGTCAAAATTTTAAGTTTTTAGGTCAAAAAATTGGTTGCACTACTAATGACACAAACGGCCGCGTCCTTGCACGGATAAATACCTCTTGAAGTAATTGTCTGGTTTGCTGGTGTACGACCCGAACAAAGGAAACAGATTCCGTTTCATGTCGAAATGCAGCTGAGACGCTCCCCCGGCATTGAAATGATTTTTCGTGACAACCTGCCGGTCGAAAAAAGCATACTTATCCCCGTTCATTGGGGAAAAAATATATTCGTCAATCAATATATTGAGCGTTCCACTTTTAAAACCGCGATTTTCAAACAGGAAGAGAAGGCAAAATACAATCCAGTAACTGAAAGCCGCAATGTGAACCTCAGGATGGTTACTGATTCGGAAATTCGAAAACTTGTACCGCTGGAATGCTGTAAGTGTAAGTTAAGCTTGAGGAACGAATGCTACGTCAGAGTAACAAACCTCTTGAAAGAGATGTGCATCGACCAGTTCGGCGACTTGACGCCACAGACGTGAAAACAACGGTCTGCACAGCTTCTGTTCGAACAGAGACAGAGTGCTCTGTATTGCTTCCAACATCGGACACGCTGATCGGGAAACGAGCATTGAGATCTGCTCATCTTTTGTTGGAAGGGTAAGCCACCTGCGAATAGCCCATTTACTTGTACAAAACTAAAGCAATTCGCTTCTACTTATCGCAGTACTGTTTGGTGGGTTGAGACAGTATTTGTTGGTTCTCGCGGAAACATCGTAAAATAAACTTTATTGATCGAAAGTAGGCTCTCGGTTTGAGAGTGGAGAAGCCAAAGCCTTTACTGAAGCGGTTCTTGATCAAAGCCTTTAGTGAAGCGAGAAACCAAAGCCTTTAGTGAAGCGGTTCTTAAAAAGTCAAAGCCAGTTCGTGTTGAGTGCCAGCTGCAAAAAGAATTAACCTCTTGTTCCGTGCTATTGCTAAAATTTCTCACAGTGAACCACAGCGGCGTGGTCAACTGACTGCCTGGTGGCCTTTGAATATCAACAACGTATGCGATTGTTCTCAGCCGAAATCACACAGTTGATCTTCAAAAATAAAAATGTATCGAACTAACTTCAATGCACAAATAAGATAAAATCAACTCTTTGTACAGAGCTCAGCAGGGGCGACATTTGGATTATTACAAACACGAACAGCACTATAGAAAAACTACTTAGCGAAGGTTTAACGAACTGTCAACAGAAAACTAGTTACCCACTGATCGTTTGCGTAATCTTTGCTTTTGGATTTGAACTCATCGAGAAGATGTTGAATTAGGTCGTTACCGCCTTCGCTGCATATTCTTTCATACAAGCTGATGATAGTTTCAAATACCGTTTCGTCAGTTGAGATAGTTTCTTTTGCCGCTGGGTTCTGACGGAACAATGCAGAAATTGCAAAGAATAAAGTAAGTTTTTTTGTTTCAAACTTTTGTTTTCAAAGAAATTATGAATCCCTACGCCAAGCAATCATTACAGAATCACACGCAAACAGGACACCGTCAGATTTTGTTGCAGCAATTCATCAAAGCATACAACAGTAACTCACGCTTGCGAACAGCTAATCCCAGTTAGGCTTCGCCTCGACTAGCATTCCCAGTCAACGAATGACGTTAACTATAGTTGAAACATTACCACCAATGAAGAGTTCCATACAAAATGCGCAAAGCAGCAAGAAGCGGACAAAGGTACGATAATCTTTCAACGTGCACGTAAGTTCTGGCATGCACGAGTGAATTGTTTACACGCACACTCAAAAAAGATGCTATTCGTTTATGTACAATGCAAATTATTCTGTTACCTCGTTTGCCGCCTTATCAGAAGACAATGATAAAGCGCTGTTTTGTCCACGATGTCAAAAGTAAAAAATTACCGTTCAGCCTGACTTCTTACGAACATTTTACGTTTATCATACGTTGCAACATCACGCGTCTTAATAAAATCGTTTGCTCAACTGTTGTAAAAATTTAAAACGACGCCGACGTTTTCGCCAGCATCTACCATTAGACTTTCATCAGGGTGAATGTCACGAAACAGGAAAGCAGTAAACGTCATCAAACACGCGTAATTGCATGACGTAGTGATAACGACATCAGAGAAAAGGGAACGAAGAACGAAAAGCAGGGAGTGCAACAAGAAGGTGAGAGCGGGCATAAATTTGGGTGTCGAATTGATTAATAAGGATCCGGTTTTGAAGAAGATCAGTATAGTCTTCAGCATTTCAACAGTTTCTTTTGCATGGGCGCAATACGGATGGTAGAAATGCGTCGTAAATTACCAGCATTTGGTTCATTCTTTTACACCTAGGACTTAGCCATGCTAATACGGATTGATGATGTCAACAACGACACTTAAATCACCAAACTTGTCTGTGACCTGAGTAATAGTTCTACTTTATGCTGGGTGTGCCATTATTTTAATCATGTTCAGACTGTGTTTTAAATCAATTTTTCCAAGTAAGTGCAAAACCAGATATTCCCACACGAAACAAAATTGAATGTCACAATTAAACGTCCGTCCAAAACATTGTGCATCTTGTTTAACGGGTCGCATTATTTTATTTTCAACGTAACTAGGAAGAATACGCACCGGAACATCGGAATCAACTTGCTCAACGTCAAGAACAGAGTCGGGGATCATCTGAACGGGAGCATGGTGCGGCTGAAGCTTGTCTCTGTGATACTTTAATTGCAAGAAGAACTGGGGAAAAATGAAACGAACTTTAAACATCCCGCACAATTTAGGACTGTTTCCACCATTTGGACTGAAATGCAGGCTACGCACACACGCGCGCATATTAAATGCACAAAACATGAAGTGCAAGAATTCGATTGCCGAACCTATTGCCACTACTTTGTTCAGAGACAGTCTGATCAGCGTCAGAATAGGATTACATGATAACGGCTGCTGAAAACTTGTTTCACTCACCATGTTGTTGGCCCAATCCTGCAATACTTGCGACATGTACAAGGCTGCGTTCAAAATAGAAAATTTTGCATCATCGTACCAGGTCCGTCCAACGCTTCGTATCAGCTGCAAGCGATTAGATTTGAAAACTTTGATTGAAGACCCCAAAACATTATACAACAGTTAAAAAGCAAATACTAAAAACAAAGAAACACGAAGGGCATGACTATCCAAATGAGCACAAAATCTCTGTACAAAACAAGTTTTTACCAATTTTATTATCTTCTTACATTTGCAGTGCTAAAAATGTCGTTGCGCTCCAAACCTAAATAAAGCAAGGACACACTGAAGCCGAACCTGCGTTAAGCGAATCCTAAAATCGTCGAGCAGGAACAATTGCAGTTCAAGAAACTGAAGCTGAACAGCAGGGTCAGGCACGTTTTTGTACCTAGAAATATCAAGCATACGCGTGAAAATAGAAGAACTAGTGCACACTTTTAAACGACACGCTGTTATTCAACTGAAAATCGAGCCACGGGCACCAGTGGAATGAAACAATGATTTAAATTTAAACAGTTAAAAAAATAAAATATTTTTGCAACATCGGTGCTTCATGGAACAGTAAAAACGCATCCGACCTTGGCACAATAAGATCCTGAGATCTTATAAGCGTTCAGAATTGCAATTACGATGATCAAGTTCGCAACGTTTGGACATGTACCCTTGGACAAAGGCTGTCCCATTCAGTGCCTCTCGCCGGTGCCGGGGACAAATTAGATTCAACAACGAAATTTATTGAAAGGATTAACCAAATCGCTTTGAGCAAAAAATAATATTGAGTGTTTCATGATGGCGTAAGTATGAGGGGGAAACCCCGGTTGCACAAACACATCCCAAACAAGGTACATTGCACGTGAGAAGCTCTGCTGTTATTATATAAGAGCTCCGACTCAGTCCAATCAAGGGCATTCGAAATAAAGTCAGCAAAGTGACCAATCACATTTGCATACAAGTTGTGTTGCCACTTGTTTTTCTCTTAAGCGTACCGAGACCAGCAAGAGACTAGGCTTGGCAGAACAAGGTCAAACTTGATTAAAATGAAACTCAGCATGGTTTGCGAACTTGTGTTAGAACACAATTAAAAGCAAAATTTTGTGCTGTCATTTTTACTTTAATGTTACGAATTTTATGACGATGTTCGGCCGAAAAACGTGTTTTTTGTACAGCATATTATTACTAACTATTAATGATGACTAGAAAAACTGCTGCTAATATTTTGCTTATATACAACTCCGAGTTTGATGGAAGTTGACCGCAGGCTGAGCCACCGGACAGAAGCAGAATTTTCAAGTATAACAGTGCCCTAGAATCTTGCTACCTCTCGGTGATTGTCAGCAAAAGTGTGACGAACGACTCAGCGCAGCACGGAGTTTTCATGTCATCAGCGTCGTCCTCAACGCTGTATCTGGTTTTCCAAGCTTCATCAGATGAAAGTAAAGCATCCAGCCTCTCGGTAGCGCCTGCGTTACAACAGCTGGACAATGGAGTATTGGTGATGCGTGTGTGCACGTACGTGTGAGTTTTGGCAATTCTGTAACAACTGTCGCAAGCGCCTGAAGTTTTCATCATAGACGGGATGGCAACAGGATCGCCATTACAAAATCAACTGATTACAGTACACACCTTTGCCACATAATCAACAGAATTTAATTCACGCGCAACAGAATCGTTGTCTTTTGGCGTTGCCTGACATAGTAATCTTTTACCGCGACGCGCCAAATCAAAAACCGTAGTGGCCGGCACTTGTTCGGAGTATCAGTGAAAATTAATCGAACCCCACAACATTTCAACCAACTGCAATGAACATCGTGTCTTCACGTGTAAGGTTAAGGGCGTGTAAGTAAGCCAGGATGATTATTTTGATCGACGCAAAAACAGTACATAAAAAACTTACTGGCAAAGCGAAACGCGCAGACTTACAAGTCTTTTCTATGTAGAGCCACTTCGTTAAACAAACAGGTTGAGTCAGCAAGATCAGCGGACTTATCTGCTTCAATAAAATATCCGGCAAGTCGAAGGAAGCACGCAGCTCTCGATCAAACAGTAAGACCTGCATGTGTCAGTGTAAATCACAAGTCTTAACGGACAGAAACGTTGTTGGTAGATTTAGCCACGCAGAGAAAAAAATGATCAAGTTGAATAACACGGAGAAGTTCTATACAGACGGCACGTTTCTATCTGAACTAAATTCGGGCGTGTTCTGTTATTTGCTCTGGTAATGACGTAATAATCAGAGAGTTAAATAGCAACGTTGGCGTCGTGTCGATTATTTGGTGGTTCTTGTTGCTGAGAGACTTCATTCCCAACTTGAGGAAATGAGCAATCGCGGTTAACCAGATACGAAACGATGATCGGGTCTGACTCCCGTCAATTTCACCAAATTTCGTGTGATTCAGACAAATATGCAAAAGCTTAATTTTCGAATTTAGCTCTTTGCCATAAGTCATTCTATCATATATGAAATATACGATGGCATGGAGCTAAATTCCGTCAGTTAACAGCAAACGCTAATTAGCAATCGAAGGTATTTGAGGAATGGGTTCCTATCGTAACTACTACAAAAACAACATACAACAGAGCAATAGTTTGTAAAATATTCGCGCGTTATTCCACCGACAACAGTAGCAAGAAGTAAACGGAACACAGAAACAGCAAAGGATTGATTACCTCGTCAACCGTGTGAGAGAACCATTCGTCTGTATAAACGATTTCCTCAATGTCGACAGAGAGCTTGTCATTCACCAACTGCAGCAAACCTTGCGCGAACATAACCTGGAGTACAAGACAGAGCCTCTCACTAATCCGCACATTAAAAATTCTATTGGATGTCATCTGCAGCTTCACAGTAAAGAACACATAATTATCCAGTGACAATTTGAGGCTTTAGCACAGGGTTTCCCAACCCCTGTAGCATTTCGACAGATGAGAATCTATCCCTAATATTTCTGATAACAAAAGGGCTGAGTTAAATAACCAAAATCAACTGAATTTGAATAGGACTTTTAGATTTTTATAACCAAAGGTAATGGTTTTTGAAAACAATATTCACTGATATATGTATAAATATTTGGAAATAAATAATGTATAAATATACTTCCCCTTCTATTGCTATCCTTAAATGTACCTCTTCAGATATAGGCAAATGTACCCCTAGGGGTACATGTACCACGGATTGGTAACCCCTGCTTTTGCATGTGGTGCGATGTTTGAGGCTTCAGCAGGAAGTAAAACTTGCACCAACCAAAACACGCCTCAAAATATCATGGCTTGGTTTGGTTGGTGCAAGTTTTATTTCCTGCTGAAGCCTCAAACACCGCATCGTCGCTTTATCCGCTTCTTCCATTTCGGCAAGAAATGATGTCTGAACTTCTGTTCAATACAATATATAAATATTGATTTGAAAAACGATATGCCGATACTGAAACCAATACCGCGGCCAATTCTGCTCATTGTCCTCAAAAACGCGTTGTTTACATATTAACCTTTCACTCGTTAACTTTGTTTCCACGTTCACAACCGATAAGATTCCTCCGCCCAACCTACGCTAACACACTTCCATTTCTGTAAATGTTGTTAACACTTAATTCCATTCGAAGCACCTCGCAAATGCCAAGGTGCAGTACTAAAAACACTGGTCCTGCGTCTACATTGCTTTGCCTTTCGTTTCACTTGGCAGAAGTCGTACATCACTATACTCATCTGTAACGATTCATGCTTGAATCACGTATGTGAACAGGTATCATTGGGCGGCAAAAAAAACAAAAAACGTTTCTCTGCGGAAACCAACACTAATGTATGCTGCATCCACGTGCTTATCCTGAAGACCGTTATGATTGAAGCCAAGAGGTTGAAACAGTGAAATAAATGTATTGTTTTTTTGTTATTTCACAGGAGTTTTCTGATTGAGGTACATGTGGCCTACTTCTTGCGGCTGCGCATTCATATTTGATGCTCAGTTCAGAGCTGACACATTCACGGAGGTTAGTCAGTGGGAGAGACACAATACTGAATTAAAAAGGTAAAGCATGGCATCACAGCAGTAAGTACGCGATCAAGTTACACTTTTCAGCAGCCACCCCAAAAAAATATTTTTTGGCTTTGTATCAAGGCACAAGACGAGAAACACCGTGCTTTGTTACGGATTTGTATAAAGAAGTCGCTCAAATATTATTCATCTTAACACAGAGTGCTTTGCTGAAATATTTTCTTTGAACCGCAATGTCCAGGTATTTTGGTTCTTCTAGTACGCACAAACCAATAAAAGTTTACTGACTTTGATGCTTTCACCTTTGGTGCAGTTCTTTATTTAAAATGGGTTTGTACAAAAAATATTAATTCACCTTCATGCCCGCTTTTCCTCAGGGAAGGGTCACGAAGGCAGCAGCTGTATGAGGACTCGAAATACCTCACGGTCAACAGCAATCTCAGATAGTTCTGTTGGCTCCATAGTAAGACAGGACCAAGCAAGGTCGGAGATGTAGTCACTCCACCTGGTCCTTGGATTAACTCTGGGCCGCTTTCCCGTGGGTGTTGCCAGCAGGACATGCCTCGCCCATCTTCCTGGGCACATGGCCGAACTAACATAGTTGTCATCTCTCGATTCGGAGAAGTGGCTCAACATTCAGAGCTCTGCGAATTTCACAGCTGCGCACTTAGTCGCGAAGTGTCACACCGTTAACTCATCGCAAAAATCCAATTTCTGCCGCTTGCACTTGGGATAGTATCATTTCAGTCAGTATCCAAGATCCATGACCATACGTGAGGGTGGGAACGAAGACCGAAATAAAAACTGAAAACTTTGCGGTGTTTGAAGCTCCCGTTTCATGACCGCAGAGCAAAAGCTTACGCAGAACTGCATTTGCTTTGCCATTCCGAGTATCAATCTTCTTGTTCCGCCTTCGGTCACTCATGAATACGACCCGACGGAACTTGAACTTCTCGACCTGCTAAAGTGTATAGCCGCTTACTTGCAGTGTACGCTGCCTTGGCTTTCTGGAAAGACATAATGCCCTGGTCTTTTTAGTACTGTTTTTCACTCACGCTTGGTCGCACTCAGCAGAAAACCGATCAAGTGCATGTTGACGGCCCTGTTGAGAAGATGCTAGCAGCACCACATCGTCCGCGAAAAGTAACCGGTAGATCCTGGAGATCTCAACAGCGACACCCTCGTTGACTTGGCTGTGACTGCTATCCGATTCATAGACCAGCTATGTCCAACCGAGATTGCTTACTGAGCCAAAAATTATGTCACTATCGTAACCACGGCCGCACATTCAATGACATACTAATGAGGACTGCGCACTGAACGACTACCTTGATCTTAGTAAACTAAATTTTGTTTAAGCTAATGTAATGAAAGCGTTCGAATCCTAACTGCAATGGCAACGAGCGTTTGGCACCTTCAACTTCGCAAGTGTGATTTCATAGGCAAGCTTAGTGCCATGGAACAAGGGCAGAAATGGGAAACTGCTAAAAAGTTTTGCACCAAGGTGTCAGTGGACATGGAAATCTCCCAACATGCAGTACAGATGTGATAAAGTGGCACCGAGGACCACCTGCATCAAAAATGTCAAATTTAAGATTATCAAAAAAAGGACAGGTTGTCAGTATGTAGGCCACTTATACTACAGCGAAAACCTAAACTGGGCCGCGGGTTGGACATAGCTGTCATAGAATATGAGGAGTGGTGACAGCACACCGGTCCCATCGCCGCGAGGGGGATTACCACCCCAAACAAAGCTCCAAGCCTCCCAAATCGAAATACGAAGCCCTATTGTATCAGTGGAGTTTTTATCAAATTTTCAGAAGTCCACCCTCCCGCACAAACGCAAAGCCCCCATACTGAAGACTTTCTGGTGACGGATCTGCAGCACACACCCTTGCAGGAGTCCAACTCCTACAGTGAACGGTTGTGATTTAACTCCACCGAGATGGACACAAACTTTCTGAGCAGGAATACAGTGAATTGACGGCCAGTAACAGGCGGTCGTCAACACCGTGATTCCGCATCACTCCCCAAAGGTTTGCACAAGGAATAAAAAAAATAAGCACATGCCAATCTTCGCAAGGTGACTCCCTAGCAAATCTCAGATGCTGACACACGGTTTGTAAAAAATCCTGCATTCTCCTCTGTGCTTTAAAATCGATGAACATCCATCCAGCATTTACTTTGAAAAGTCGAGACGGCTAAACGTATGCCGGTGTTTGCCTAAGCCAGTTAAGAGAAACATCAAATAAAAGCATGTAGACTTTACAAACATATTTCTATTATGACAAGTTCCAAATTTTCATTACTTCGCTGTAGGCTTCACTGAGACCAATATGCGAATCTTCACTGAGATTCGCATATTGGTCATTCATGGCACAAACACACAGAGGCATAGCTTTGTTAAAAAAGCTTTTGCTGCAACAAGTAAAATTTTCAGCTTCCACTGCACAACGCGCGCTTCGCACAGACAAGGATGCCTTTCAAGGGCAATCACGAAACATACCAATGCATCCACGTGGCCATAGTTGTACTTGTCTAGGACTGCCTGCATTGTTTTCTCTAGAAATCCAGCGTGGTTTCCGATCCAGTTCAAGACCTGCATCCAAAACATACGCAAACTGCGTAAATAAGCACAAGGTTTCATCAACTCGAGTGCAATCAGAAATGTTCAACAACAGTCACAGGAAGGGATGGATTGTTTGACCAAAGCTCGAGCAGTGGTACGCTAGCTCATGGTTCAGAATGCCTTACAATCGAAACATTAGTTTTCGTAAACCACCAGGAAACGTTTATGAACGAAACAAGCCACACATAAAAGAATAAAACGAGTTAGCCTTTGCACTCGCAACGTTCATATCAAAGCAAATGAAATCGGCGATTATAAGCCGTCACATCGTTTTCAATATATGCGAGAAAATGCACAACAGCATCTCAACTAATCATGCTTTTCAGTGGGTGTTGAAATTGCAGTTCAGGTGGGATATGTTGGGTTTGAAGAAGTTGTTGCACGAAGTGTTGGATTCGAAAACGCAAAAAACACCAAGTTTGTTTGTATTCATACAAGGTCAGCTTTACTCGAGATGGTATTCTTTTTATGTGCAGCGCAGCAAGATCGCAAATGCATGACGGTCGGATTCCTTGAACTATGCAAAAGCATAACGATGCAAGTGTTTGCGGTGGCCGGGATCGTGCCCATGGTTGTTATGTGACCGCCAATTAACCTGACGAAAAAAACAGGTGACAGGGCTTCCGATCGTAATTGTGTTTCAGGCATTTCAAGCGACGATTGTATTCGAGGCCGCTGACTGCCAATACGTATTTTAAAAAATATTAATAAACCTCATCGCAAAACATCGAATAACTCTTCACGTAGCGCTGCAGTGCATCGCACACTGCTACGATTAGTATTGGTATTGGCGAATTGGCTGCACTAAGTTTCCGGCGAAAATCCGAAATTAAGTTTTCAAAGAAAAAGCCGCGATCTACGATCTTGTTCAAGGACGTCTAATGTTGTAAGTCCCTCAGTTGTCGCGAATCGACTCCTCAGAGCGAAGCAGACGCAGCACCAGCGCGCTATCGTAACCCATAACGAGCATTTCCAAATGATTCCAATAAATCTGCCACCCAACACCAGTGCACACCTGGGTTAAATACCACTCCGGCTTAGAAAGTGTGTTTGTTGCTTTATTTCCAGTAAAATGGTATCGGAATCGTTTGGCAAGAGGACGCAACAGCAACTGAAAGGGTAGTAAGATGTAATCTTCCTCATCATTCTGGTCAGCAACAGACGACGTTGTTGGATGAGCTGCAAACACAGGACTTTCTTCTAGTCAAAATTTTTCATGTGCTGGTTGATGACGTTTGCAGCACCACATTCGACCAACGCGCAGTAGTTTGCCGGAGAAAATTATGCTTTGAAAATCTTGATTGCTTTAGTTGTTGCATTTTAAGTTTTATGATTCCACTTTTTTAAGACGATATCAGTAACAAGAGAGAGAATCCGCTTTTTACTCAGTCAGCCAGTATCCCGGTTTTCGGAACTTCAACTACCATACAGGTGGTGCTTTCACATTAAAGAAGTTGACGTTTATTCATGCTGAGCAGAAGCAGATCACGTCGTTGATCTGGCAGCTTTGCTACTTCGGTCCAAAGACCAGTGTACCCGATGTTTGTCGCATTAAGCGTTTAAATTGCAGGGTAATCAACAAACGCCTGCTTAAGTCCAACGACAATCACTGACCACATTACAAGCAGCATCAGCAACAACTTACCTTCATCCAGCCTTTGGTCGTTTTCCGAGCCTTCACCTTCACCGACAGACGGTTTTTGCTGAGGTATGTTCTGCTCACGCAAATGCTTCCTTGAGTTGTACAAAATCGTTAAGTATTCACGCTAGCTTAGTGGAGGGCGCGTGGATGCTTCATCATTTCAAAATTATGAAAAATCTTGACATTGCGCAAGACAACAGTTAGCATGAGATTACATTTTGTAAAGAGTACATCAAGGAACCCTGCGCATTCAACATAAAGGATACGGTAAGTCAATTACTAACAGGCATCCGATGACTTTGTCAAACTGCACAGAAGGTTCGGGTGGGTTGTACGGGCTGGGAACAGATTTTTCACTCATTGTTGGTGACGATGACAGGGTATCCGGACCGGGATCTGAAATGAATGGCCAGCCAATCTGTTTCATAACCTCTTCAAGTTCTCTGCACAAAAAGTAAGACTCTGTCTCTGAACAAGTCATGAAAGCGTATTTTTCATTAACTTTCTGCAAAACTGCATCATTAGGTGGTAAAAGCGGACGTATGAGGATTTCGGTGAAGCTTATAGGCACGACGCTGGAAGTACCGTCACTCACCTGTTCAGTTTGTCTTTGAGTATCTTGTACCAGAACTCAATCGTTTCCTTGAGATAGGACATGAGGTTACGACAGCTGGTGTTGTGGTTCATAAAATCGCTACTGTATCTCGTGAGCTGCCTGAAAGTCCGGCAAGCATCATACATGCTGTCGCTCAGAATGCATTGCTGAATGCCGCCGCTGCAGGAGACAGAAACAAACCGCTTATTTATCAAAAATCCCACACGAAATCGAAGCAACACACAAACACAAGCCAACCTGCATAAAACATTACCAGCTAACAAAAAAGGAGTAAATGAATATATGTTTGGTAAACTAACTGCAGGGGAGGAGTATTGCTATTTGTTTTAACTGCTATTACGAGTTTGAAAGATTGACTTTTCATCCTGCTTCCTTGTTTCGTGGGACAAATTATCAGCAGTTTATTTTCCACTGATCGAGTTATGGGTGAAAAAGTATTCGTTTGGATTCAGCGTACAGAAGCTGCACTGCTACTATCGATAAATGTGAAAGTGCAATCAGAAACCTTAGATCCGATAAAGAAATGAACAGACATCAACGCTACACGTAAACCACCTGGTGTCTTCGATCTTAGTAATCCACTTAAAATACGAAATGCATCTTTCAAGTTCGTGAAGATTTTGGACTCGCTGACTTAAAACATCGACATCTTTCGATGATTTTTCCAGACAAGTCGTGACGTCCTTAATTAATTCTTTGTGCTGCGCATTTAACTCTTCGTTGCGTTCCAATGAGCGACGAGCCGATGTAACGGCCCTTTCAATCCTGGTAGGCACGTCGCTGGACGCAACGGATAACTGAACATAAAAAATAGCGGATAATTCGACGTGTAGCGCAGTCCAGAAATTCTTTAAAAAAAGCGAACAACTGATTCTACAAGAGAGCTGCGTTGCAAACCTAAACAGCAACGAACAAGCGCTACTGCGAAAAGCTCGGTCCGGTCATTTCGCGACACTTAATGCGAATTCATTGTCAACGTTACTGTTGACCGGAGCTTGTTAGATGTGGTTAGTGTTTACAAATTGGAAAATAGAAAAAACATTTATGTGGGTGACCTAATTTGAGGCACGCGACACGAGTAAAGAAAACTAACACATTACACAGCACGCTCGCGGGTAACAAGTTAAGAAAACGCACCTTCCTTTCGAGGTCTTCTTTTTTCTTCAGTATGTCGTGATATAGCTTCTTCACTTTAACCAGGTTCTTTATATCACTGCCAAACGTGGCATCGACATATTGGTTCACTGCAGCGTCATAATTCATCGCTACTCCAAACAGATCGTGAAAAGATTAAATAAAACCAGATTTAACAGCATTTCGGCTAACCTGAACACAAAAACGGTTTTGAAAAATAGAGAGATCAGCTGTTGAAACGGCGGGATGGCCCACACTGCCAGACTTAGCTTAGCAAAAAAGGCGTGATGCCAGACGCAAAAGCGTATTCTCAAACGCCATATTTGTGAAAGTGTGGTAAAACTACAAACACAGCCCTTTTATTCATAGCGAAAACAATCCGGTTGACATTTGGTTAGAATCACACTGGCTCGCACGTAGAACGGAACAAATGAAATCGAGAGCACAGTTGAAAGTGCATTGTTAATTAAGAACTGCTGGCAATCACAAGCTCTAGGTCAGCCGGAGAAGAATCAAATAGAATCTATTAGAATAAGATTTTGGGACTGGGGATAAGTGATGTTACGTGGAAGTGATTTCCTATTAAAACATTTGTTGACTGATTCGACTGCGTCACCTTGTGGAGGCTAATTATTTAAAATATGCTGGTTATTTCAATGAACATAACGTCTTACACAGTCTCTGTTCAGCACGCTTAGCGAAGGTAATAGCTTGCTTCGCCATTTATCACCAAATGTGAACGCTCTGACGCAAACTGCACTTCTGGCTAACTTCTAAATTCTGTCGCAGAAAAAATTTACAGCAATCGTGCACAAAATTGTTCCAATATAACGCTGCCAACTGACGACCGTTTTCACAGCTGAGGCAATCTTTTCTCAGCAAGGAAAGTTCAGTGGTTGCCCAGCACGCCTTGTGCATGGTAAAAGCTTGTTTGGACACGGGTGCTAGGAAGGCAGCGGGGTTGAATGTGGTGGAAGCATGGCGTGTTCACATTGTGTCTGCGTGCAACGTAAGTCAACACCACAGAGAAGCCTAAATAGGTCCGTTTAAACCCAAGCAGTACACATGGTTGCAGTTGGTGTAAGTACCTTTGAAACAGCCTGTCCAAGAAGTTTAAAGAATACCAGTATTCAAAGCACATAGACAAATCTGCACAAGACTTTAATTGCTAGTTTTTTAAGAACTAGAACTTGCGGCGGACGAAGTGAGTGTTTTTCTTTCGACAAAAACTGATGGACTTGTTTTTACGGCCGAAAAATCAACGCTTTCAATTGGAGACAGGTTTCTACTCTGTCGTCGTTTTGTAGAAAGTCAACTGTGCTCGCAGGTCACAATCACTTTTCACCTCAACTCAACCAAGCCACAGTATAAACGCGAATGTTTCCTAGACACTGCATGTCAGTGCAGTGTGGCCATAAACGCCTTTTTAAAGACCAAGCCTGCGACAACATCTTTCCCAGTGACAATCATTACAAAAGCCCTGGCATTCTTGGTCGCACAGGTCTCCAATCCTTTTCGAAATCAGGCGTATGCTTCTTTGCAAACGCTTCCTGATCAATGACGTAAGTTTTTGGAACTTCTTCTAAACTATTTTTCATCTCTCTTGCTCTCAGCTTCTTATACTTCTTTATTTCCTTGATTTCTTTCTTCCTTTTTTGCTCTTTTTCAAAATTTTGGAAAGATTGTTTCATTGACATCGAGGCCCTTTCTTCCGCAGCTCGCTGATCCAACACCTGAATTAACGAGAAACGAAACGTCACAGCCATTCCACGTTTTACCAACAAGTAGTTACCCGCAAGCTCGCCTACCGGCATATTGAAAATATTCTTGACTTTTTCAATTCGAAGCAAGCCCGTCATGCCAAATGTAAAACAGCCGTTGGTCATGATGTAAATAAGTATTGCCGAAGAAAGATGTCCCATGAAGAGCGGCATAACTACGGGAGGCACGAATGGAAGGTATTTCATAAGCCTGAACAGAAGAGAGAAAACATAAACCGATTAAACATCGGCTTGCTTGTAGCACCTTACATGATAACGAATGCCGTCAATATAAAAGTTAACTGCCCAATGGTTTAAGGCTCGTGATCGTGCACAGAGTTAACGGTAAGTTTGACAAAACAACGTAGTAAAATGCAACGTTAATTGATATTAATTTTCATTAAACTCGTGATCTTGAAGATACCATCGTACTTCCGTGAAATTTTAACTGCAACAAAACATATATTAGGCATAGCAAAAAACAAACATAATATATAACAAGCTAAGAGCTTAAAGCATAATTCGCATAACCCTCTACCGCCCTCATTTAAGTTTTTTCACCCATACTTTGCATGCGCTGTACTTCCGTTGTTACATGAAGAAAGCGGACATTTTATATAAAATCGCTTTACAGTTCATTTGCGAGCACTTGTTGAGAACTTACTTCACAGCAGTTTCGTTAGGTGTGCTAAGCATGCCAGCTTTAAACGATGTGTACATGGTTACGCCGAAAACTGCACCGGCCGTGGCTGGCAAAATGTAATATGGATCGTATGAGCAAAGGCTGTCAATCCACAAAAGTTTAGACGCTTCCAACGATGGAACAGGAACAGCAATCATTTCGCGAAGTGCCATCATTGTCGAAATGAAAAGCAGTGGCATAGGCAAGTTCGTAAGCAAAGCTGAAATGAAAAACAAAAGGTTTGCTCTTTTCAGAAAATGCACGTGGACAGGAATTTTTACCAGCGCCTGAAAACAACAGACTTTCACTCATGAAGGATTAAATGCAGCAGAGTGGAAAGTCAGTGATTACACAGTCCCTCATTTACCAAGAAACTAGAATCTGACATTGCAAAGGCTTTCACGGAAAAGCGATGCTAACCAGCTACTCCAGCGGTTCCCGGACCCCTGGGGCCCGAAACAAAATTTACGGGGGTCCGAAATGCGATTTTGAATGTGAGTTTTGTGTGTTCTTGGATGTACTTTTTCAAAAGAATCGAGACTTACGAAAGTTTGCAAGTGCTATTACGCAAAAAAACGTTATCCAGACCAATTATTCCAGCTAACGTTACTAATTTAACAATTTGGATAAATTGCTAAACGCGCGCATTGCTGTTTCTGCGTCATGCTGCGGTTACCACGCAGATGGCCGGTGATGCGGTTGTAAGCGCAGTGTGACGTTTAAATGTTTGACGCAAATATGGCGAGATTGTTATTTAATGTTACAGAACTCGAACGTTTCTGGTGTTCAACCAAGCAGAATTACATTTTGTACAAATGGCCTGTCTATTCGAGTGCCCTTTGCAACAACAGAATTGTGTGAATCTGGATTTTCCTCTCTACTTCGTTTGAAAAACAAGTGTTGTAACGATTTGAACCCCTCGAACGATTTGCGAGTGGCTCTGATGGGCTAAATGCGTGCCAAGGTATGAGGATAATATCAGAAAAGCATCAACAAAAAGTCACTAAGTTTGTTTCTATGGAGCAGCAAGGATTAGTACGACTTGCTCTATTGTGTTGTCAGCAGTCCAGTGCAGTGTGAGTACTAATTTAAAAAACGTAGGTACTGCAAAATCGGACTGTTTTTGTGATTTCTCCGTTTTTTTTTAAATGAGGGGATGCGACGTCTATTTATTTTTATGAAAGGGATGCCAGTTTCAATAAAGGTTGCGAACTTATGATCTACTGAATAAAACGAAGAAATGACCGCCTCAAACCGTCGACATGCCTCCTGCAAGCAACAATCGGAGTATTGCGACAGAGTAACTGCAAAACAGAGCTAAACTTTTGGCAAACGTTACTCAGAATGCTTGTGAACATAAGAACTACCATGTACCAAACTTCGTCCCAAGGCCATAAACAATCGTCATCCCGCGAGTCACGGATCAAAAAGTTACGAATTCAGCTCCTGACAAGAAGTACATGAAGCGAAGAAAAACAGCGAGACCTAGGACGCCGGAGAACGGGGTCACTGCCCCGTGCCCTTTCAAATTGGGGGGAGCAGGGGCTGAGGTGTGTTTTCATAACAGTATCATCGGTAATTTCGTGGTTTATCAAGATCGACTTGAAACATTTATTGCAGCTATTCGCGCACCCAGAAAGTAAGCATGGCTTTCTGTGTTTTTTGTGACTATTTTTGAGGTCAACATTGGTGCTGAACAGAAACAAGCGCAATTGATAACAATTTTTGTTTTTTTTTATAAGTTTCCATTGCCCTCAACTGCTTTACTGCTGCTCCGTTGTCCCTGAGTGAGACCAGCAAAATCTAAAACAATCACGAAATAACGCAAGAGGGGAGCAACCGTGAAAATAGGCAACAGCTTCAAACACACAGCACATCGCCCACTGCTCCAAAGGTTTGGCAAACAGCTAACAATGCAGGTGACCGTGGCTTACCGCGCACAGGCCCAATACGATTCTCTTTCAAGAAGCTTAGCCATCGCATGCGTGCTTCAAACTCCTCAGCAGTTCCCAATCCGCTCTGTTCCTTCGCCTTCGCCATGAGTTTCTGTAAATGAAGGACTTCTTTAAGCTCCTTCATTTGGGCGTTTCAGAAAACTAGAACAGAATCCTGGTTTTCCTAAACCCATGAAGCTACTGTAACACATACACTGCTCTACACGATGAGAATAAAGCACATTACCCTTTGCTTCGGCATGCAGTTAGATTGACGTATCATAAATTTACGCGTTCCAATGTAGATGGGCAACGTTAGCAGTCTCAAAGACAGAGTGCCAACAGCAATCGTAGCCCACCACGAAAGCCCCGTGGCGAGATACAAAGTTTCCAGGTAGTTTTGTATCAAGTCTGTTAGCCACCAGTCGGTGCCAAGTCCAAGGTCGGCAAAAGTTAATTCCACGTTTTGCGTGGCGAGTTGGTCGACGCCAGCAACTTGCTGCGCCGCCTGAGCCTCAACAGCGGCGACAACGGACGCAGAATCAGTGGTCGCGCTCCTCAGCGGTGTGGAACTGAAGCAACGCACGTTGGCTTGCACACCAACTACTCTGATGCATTTCGGAGTGAAGAGCCTGCACTTGGCCTTCGAAAGCAAAAGCCCCGTTCGAAACATGGCGGAACACTGCGCCACGATGGTGCGTTGATGAGCACTAAACGAGTTACTTGATACGAGATTTACATCACTACGACCTAAAAGGAAACAAAAAAGACAATGAAAGTTATTCATTCAACGAATGAACTCTACCATCCGCATGTTTCACGCGCAGTCGATTCGAGAGACGTGAGCTGAAGCAGTATCCACAATGTCATGGACATTGATCTGACATTTGCTGCAAAGGCACAACCACAGAGACAGGTTTCGGAGATGAGTTTAGGTGGGAAGACTATTAGAAGAGCTTTCGCGCCAAAGGTCTATGCGCAACATCAGAAATAATTTACAAGCGCTCAACATTAATGTGACCCAGTACATGGAATATCCCGTCGCGGAAGTTTTTCAGCGACATCTCATGAAATACCTCAACTAAACGTGTTAGCAGCGACCGTTAAACTACCTTTATACTTTGGCTGAGATACCACAACAAACACAAATAGAGTAACCACTTGGCTGGTGAAAACGGGAATGCCGCTATGCAACAAAGATTTTGCATTTCTAGAAGAAACAGTTCTAATAATAAAATCGATGACGAGGTTACGTTGGCAACAATGAAAAGATGGGGAAGTGAGCACATGTATTAAATCCAAAATGTGTGAAATTTGTACCATGCCTTTGAATACACGATTAACAACTAACCGCAAACGAAATTATAAAATTAGCAAGAACGTTTTGCTTGGGAGTTGTCTGAAAAACAACCAGTATTTGTAACAGTTGTATTGGCTTGAACGTAAGCGCAATAATTAAATCGCATCGCCTTGAAGGTTATATATAGTAAACTGTGCTTGGCCAACCGGGTGCAACTGCGAACTTGTGGAAGTTTTCCTTCACTCCTACGTATTTTCCAATAACGATGGCATAAGTGCAAACGGAAACATCTGGTTAGATTTCTGTTGTTGTGGCCTTTCCCGCGTTGAACGTCACACGAAGGAACAGTCACAAAATTGATGCAAAGAAAAAAATACAAGAAATGCCACACTCAGACATGTCAGAAGTACGCAATCATTAACGAGGGAATCGGTACGGGGCACGCACTTCGGCGAATAATATTTGCAGCGGAAAATTGTTTTACATCATAAAACTGTGAGGGAAGCGCCTATTCCATGTCGTTTGCTCTACGCATTATAAGTCTTGTTGTTCAGAAACGACAGTTTGTAGATACAACAGAGATCCAAAAGATGCACACCGCACTTCGCACCTACAATTTTTTACTCAACAGCCATCACAAGCAAACAACAACATAAACAACTTTTTTCCTGTAAGGAATCCATTGTCACCTGTTTCCAGGTGGGTCAACATCCGCAAAATGTTTGTCTGTTTCCATTGTGATCGGAAAGAGTTCTTGCAAGACATAAGAATAAAATCACAAAACAAACTTCAAAAAGTTGGTACAGTTTAGACCAAAGAAAGTTAGATATGTGACAAATCCAAGAGTCTCTGCCGAATTTTTACTGGACGAAAATCCGACTAGCGTTGTGCACTTTAGGCACTTCAAAGCCACACTGATCTCCACGTGCTTATTCGCAAAACAAAGCGTTATTCGCGCATAGGCCTCAGTCCCTCCTGGCAAAACACGCGCTCTAGCCACGAAGTGATGCAACGAGCTCGCCATCTGCTTTGCCCCGTTTCTTTCAGTCTTCATCTCCTTCGCTCTCATTTTCAGCAACTTCGCCGGTGTCACTCTTCTCATGAAGAAGAACGTACTCGCGAGAGCTGTACCCGAACTTCAAGACGTCTTGCTCCTTAAGTTCCACGTACCTGCGCAAGGCGCAACTCCATCAAACAATCGCCAAAACAAAAATATTTTTGAAAAATAATTGTTCTAATTGAACACACAACTTCATCATTGATGAACCTTGAGGTGGCCGAACATCTCAGTGCAGAAACGAAGTCGACGATAACTTGTATCACTTCATAAATGGGCAGCGAAGACTTGGACAGAAGATTAAAGGAGTACTAAGATGCTTTTTGGCACGTATTACACAAATCGATGAAGCTCCAAATGACCACGAGCCACGTACATCAACACTTGGGATGTATTTTATGAGGAAATGCAATAAAACAGCGATGGGCGTCCCAGTTCCGATTTTCGCAGAAATGATTTAGCAAGGCGTAAAATCAGGCTTGATAGCAAGACCAAGCACAAAAGAACACGTAAAATCTTTGAGCAGGACGAACCGTCTTATGCTTGGAATCCGCGTGGTCACGTGATATCGGACGTTAAAAACTAAAGGTTTTCAAAAATCAAAACTTATCTCAATTGATACGAACCTTTGAGAATCAATTCTTTCATTGTTCACATAAGTCCCGTTTGCAGCGCCGAGGTCAATAATGTACGGCTTCACTCTGCGCTTCAGCACTCCGTCAACTTCCTCCTCTATCATTCTTTAAAAAACAATAACTGACAGTTGGCCAATTCACCGAAATTACAAGAAAAAAAGTTGAGGTGAAAAGTGTTCAATAGATCATCTCTATCAACTCCGATATGAAGATGGGTTAAACGTCTCGTCTCGAAAGCGTGCATAATGCCTCAAACTTGCAGATATTTTTAGAGCGACATATGTGATATAAGAACAGAAGTGGAAGTTATTACTTAAAAAAGCAAGCAGCGCAAGCTGAGCAGGACTGTTCAGAGCAGGAGTCACCAACCTTTTTGAACTGACAATTACTTCTTGCGTACTAGCTAATACAAAGAGCTGGTAGTTTGAAATAAAAAAATGCTAAATTTATCTTTACTGATGTCATTATTAATAATAATGATATTCATCTACGCGAAAACACCGATCATGGTAACGACGTTTTTCGAACAAGCCCACGGGTAACATACGTGATCTTTGCGGGCGACATGTTGTCCGCGGACACCATGTTGGTGACTCCTCGTTTAGAGTTACAATCAGTGAATTCGCTTTGAGCAGCAGGCTATACATCATACTCAATCACAATTTAAGAAAAGCATCCTCCGACACTCTGTCAAAACGCGTTATGGAACCCAGGTGCACACCACGACCGAGTCTGAAGATAGCAGCCAACCTGAACTGGAACACTGCATGTTGCTTGGAGCAAGATGGATGGTCTACAGGTATGTCCGCAATTCTCCTCAGCCTGCCAATCAGATATGCGCTTTGTCTGTGTAGATGCATGACCTGAACACAGGTACAACAAATAACAAGGTCTTTTTGACGGAAACAACGTCTGCTGGCCAGACTAACGAAAAGGAAACAGGGCAAATTGCTTTTTCTTCTTACAATCAAACTACAAATATGGTCAGTTCGCTCAGGTTTATAAAGAAATGTCAGTATAGTTACTTCGCCTCAAACGCACTGATTCATAACAATATTTGTAAGTGACGCAGAATAGGCATATTTAGACACTTGCAATGGCAAGCAAGCTTAGCAAGTAACACAAAACCAACTACACGGATTTCCTCAATTAAAATATTGCAACGCCCTGCTCTTGAACATAGAGGGATACTTGCATTAATTGAAAAAAAAGACTATATTCTACAATTTGTAAAGAGTAAAGAATATTTGAAATAACTTTACATTTTTAACAACTTTAGCAAATATCTCATTTCTATGTCGCATCTTACGGTTTAACAATAAATTCATCAAAGAACAAAATATATACACGGTAAAATATTAATGCAATTTACTATTTTTACAAAAATCCAACTGCTGACTTAAGAGTGATCACCAATCCAACAGTTTTAAGTACTATCAACGTGAACATGGATGCGATGAGGTATGTAAATTACATACTACTCAACAGCACATAATTTGACCCAGCGAACAAGACTGTTCAGCACACAGAATAACTTCAATCCAATTATTTTAATCAACTTTGATATTAGTCATTCCTGAACCATGCAAAAGGAAATATCCCATTTTTAGTTTCAAAGTTATAGGAATCGAGTTGCAGATATTAGAAAAGAAACATGACAAGAATAGCAGTTACATTCGTCACAAATGCGAAATAAGATTGATCAAGTTATTTGTCTCTTAACCTTCAATGCTTCTGTGCCTTTGAAAGGATACAGTCGCCAACGTTTCTTTGGTATTCTTGCCTCTGGTGGCTCACTGTACTTTATGACAACTCCCTTGTAGGTATTAGTGTCTTCCGTAAGAGCTCCAGACAAACCAAGGTTGGGTTTTTCTTTTTCTACTGCAGGTTGGTCGTTTTCTGCAAACGATCAGAAATATTTTTCAATTTTCTACTTTAATCGCTGATCAGTTGCTAGCACCACAGGACGCAGCGTTCATAACGCCTCAGATAAAATTCAACATATTTCAGTTCACCTGGGCTTGCATTAAATGCGTCTTCAATTTCATGAGCATTATCTCTTCTTTCTCTGTTCCTTCGCCTTTCATCGTCGTATCTTCTGCGATCCCTTTGATGCTGATCACCTCTGCGGTCACCTGAACAAAGGCAAAATGAAAACAAACCCCACTCAACCGCAATTTTGACAGAAAATTAACGAAAGACTACTTTCTGCAAAAGTGAATAAATCCGAATATGCATATCACAGGGGTGGGCAAGCTTGTTCAGTAGAAGAGTCATTTGCAGAAAACCAAAAGCATCAGCGAACTGCAAAGTAAGTTTGTAGTGTCAATACAAACATGGCAAACAATGCAAATTTTATATAAAATGACCTGCAGTAATTGAAACCCAACAAACACATGTTTATCAAAACTAGGTTTTTGCTTGATTTGCCAGTCTCCCAAAATCTAGATGATGCGCTGTTAAAGCCGTGCGAATTAATTCTCCAAAGTGTTTATTTGTTAGGGTTGCACGATCTTTTGGTTTTACGAAATTTACTAGAATAAAAATTCACAACAATATGTCGTGCTAAATACAGAAATGAATCGCACATTGGTCTTTTAAGTTCAGGGTATTTACTTTCTGGAACCTGTCGCCAGAACTCAACTGTAGAGTGGCATTGACTTAAACTTTTCAGAGCCATATCTTCCTGTACTTCGGTCGGTTTCATTTCCAGAGCAGACAAACTTGCGACAAACGGTTAGCGAACTGGAAAGCCATCATCTCTTACATTCAAGTTAAATAGATTTACAAGGAATGGAAGCCAGGTCCGTAGCCACGGGGAGCAGTCCCCCCAAACATTTTTGTGCCCTCCGAAATTGTGTTGTCCCCAGGAAAATTTGTTTTAAACATATAATAAAAACAAAAATCTTGCCCGCTAAAATTTTATTTTTCCCCAGCAGACCTTTAAACCTGGTTACGGACCTGATGCAAGTATAGTTTTTATTCCTGCAAATGGTCAAGTCTTGCTTGGAATTCCTCCAGTTATCTTGCAATTAATTTTTGTATTCTTCCACTTTGCGGTCTGCAATTGCCACTTCGCGAAAAGCATTCAATCTTGTTTTGACATTGGGGAAATGACAGAATGTGTTTGACAATGTGTATCTTTGAAAAATTATAATTTTTTGCGGAGACTTAAGTCCGTAGCCTAGTTTGTTATCAAATATCGTAGACTCCCTGGTAACTAACCTCACGAACTTGTGTAAGCATATTGATAAACGGAACAAACATTAAATGCAAGGCGATTACTCGCTACCAATTTGAGATGTTGCTATTCAGCTAGAAGAGCCACACAAAACATGTCAGCGAGCCGCAGTGTACCAGCCATTGGCATATAATTGATTATAATTCAACGAAACTACGACTTTGCAATAAGTGAGAGCATATGCTCGAAGAGTTTCTTTATAATACCAGGTAAAGCACAACTTGAACAGAAAAGAAAAGAGCACAATCTTTAGCTTGGGGTGTAGGGTGGGTGTGCCCCATTGATAGAAGTTGTACAGACTCACTCACTTTCCATAGCCACCTTTCTTCTGAGGAGGGTCACATGGTCAGCAACCCTAAGACTCGAAATACCTCACAGTTTACAGCAATATTTGATAGTTCTGCTGGATTCACGCTAACACGGAACCAAGCCAGGTCAGAGATGTAATCACCCCCACCTGGTCCTTGGTCAACCATGGGCCGTTTTTCTGTGCAGTAGGCAGGACTATAGATTCACCCATCTTTGCCGTGGCATTCTGGACACGAGGATGTATCTACTCGGAGAAGTGGCTCGGTATTCAAGGCTTTGCGAAGTTCATAGTTGCGCGCGTTGTCGCCACACCGTGAACTCTCTGAAAGTGTTTGAAAGCTCTCGTTTCGTGACCACGCAATTCTGTGCCAGCTTAAAACCACGCCGTGTATCGATCTCCTTGTTTCACTTCTGCCACTAACAGATGTCACCCCAAGGAACGTCAACTTCTCGACCTTCTGTAGGGTACTGCCACTCACTTGTAGCATACACTGACTTGGGTTTCTGGAGACAAAATCCTTTAGTTTTTAGTGCTAATTTTCATTCCAGTTTGACAGCATGTAGATGCAAACCAATCAAGTAGATATGGAAGCAGAGTGGTAAGTCTGCTCAATGTTTAAGGGCCTGTTTGGAAGACTGAAGCTGCATCAAATCGTCTGTGAAAAGCCAACAGTCAAAATCATGAGGCTTCTAACAGTACACCTTTGTCGACTCAATTGTAACTGTCTATCCAATTCATTTAGACAATGACAATAAGTGGTCACAGCACACACCTTGTTGGAGTCCAACACCCACGGTGAACGTTTGGGATTCAAAGCCGCCGACAAAAACTTCTATCTGAGCAGGAAGTTGCCTTGACTCAAAGTAACAAGAAGTCGTTCACAGTTTTTCTCGAGGGACCCAGTCCTGTGCTTTTTCGAGACCAACAGAACACGCGTGGACGTCTTTGGAGACTCCCCGATTTTTCGAAATCTTGCTGGAGAGTGAAATTTATGTCTGCAATGCTACGGCCAGGATCAAAGCGGCACTGGGTATCCTCCAAGAAAGGTGAATTATTTGGCAACATCATTTTCAAGGCACATAGCAGGGTCCGTAACCAAGAAGGATTCCAGGGGTACAAGCCCTTCCAAAAATGTAAGCCCCAAAGAAAAGTAATTTTTAGGTCCTACTCCGTAACAAAAAACGAAATACTCGTAACATCACTTATCATTGGACAAATTGCTTTTAACTAGAATCCACACTCCACAGCTTGTTCCACAAGTGAGATTGAGAATTCTGTGCGAATTCCGTAATTATAAACTCCAGTATTGATAACAATCAAAGGGCTTTATGATGTCACACTCCCATTAATCCACTTGGGCTGCCTTAGCTCAATGGTTGTCAGTCGAAAAACAGTGTAACTTGACTTTGAGTCCGTGGCCAGTAGTGTTGGGGGAGCCTTTTGTTGAGTGAAGTTTGTAGCCGGTCAAGATATAGCTGTAAAGGCACCCAATCGAATTGCACATAGAGTCAATAACTACATAGTTCATAAATAAAGAATGAAATCAATAACATTCGGATAAGTTTGTCTTGTGTGAAACTATATCGGTCACAACATCAGGACCACCACTCCTCAGGTGCAACAACCGTTGATTTAAATCACCCCAAACAGCCACCTGTATCTGCGCCACAGTTAGAGTTTGGGTCCATTCGCTGCTCTTTTCGAATTGCTTCTCACACTGACTGACATGGGTGTTGAAAGGATTTTTTCCAGGCGGGGGAGTAGTGGATTTTTCCAGGGGGTGCCAAAGGATTTTTTCAAGAGAGTGCAACAATGGTGAACAATCATCAACTTGAAACCAAGAGAAAAACATTTTTCTACTAAAGCTTCAATAGAAAAATATCACATTTCAAAATCCAGGAGGGGACAAGGTTCCCTGTCCCCTATTCTGACACCCATGCTGGTTGACTACGGCTTGAATACTCATTTGAAAAAGATGCTTGTTTTGGTACGTCTGTCACACATTTATTTAACACAACCTAACAATGAAACATCTACATCTGCTGGATTTAGCAGTTGGAAGACAACACTGGAAAGAACCAGAGGTTTTCCAACACACTAACTCTAAAACCCAATTACAGCTATGGCCATGTGGAGCGAGAAAGTAGAGCATGATGGAGCAAAAGCTATTGAACGTACACTGTATTAATAACAAGGTGAACAAAATAGATTTACCTTTGCCCAAATAATTTTATCATGGGCGTCTGAAAATTTTTTTCAGGGGAGCGCAACAGTAAATGTGTTCATGACATGGCCAAACACATTTTTCCAGGGGGGCAGCAGTGGTGAAATTGCATCTTACCACTCAAAACTAAGAGAAAAATATTTTTCTCCAAGAAGTAAATAGGAAAACATCAAATTTGAAAATCCAGGGGGCTGCACCCTCTTCCGATGTCCCTAGTTGTGGTGACATTTTTTACTGTTAATGAATTGTAGCTTAGAGATGAGAATCACAAACTTGGATACACTTGACTAGCACAATCCGGAAAATACAAATTATGTATCTTCCACATTTCAAAACAAAATGATCTCAGTATTGGCATCCATGGTGCACAATGGTACAGTCTAAAAAATCAAATCATGACATACTGGACTGTTTGCTGTAAAACATGGCAAAACTAGATATAAATATGGCATGGAGCTGTTGACTGTTGTGATACATTTTGTAAATAACCAAGAGATTCCTGAAGAAAAACTGCTGGGAATTGTAGAACTAGTCTGATTTGAGGCACTGTTTATTTTTTTTAATTGGGAAGTTTTACAGTGGTTCTTAACTTGGGGTACGGTAATTACCCCAAATGGGCAATTTACCATTTTTTGGGGGAATTTGGATTATTTTTTTGGCTGTATTGCACTGAAATATTTCACTTCCACAGAATATAGAGTTTTTGTGTACGTTCACATGGTGCTTCTTTTCACTTGTAACACCATGTCTTCTGTGACACCATAGCAGATATGGGATGATTATATCACAAATTTGATCAAGTACGATTACGAATATAATCAAAATCGCAGTGTAAAAGATTACGATTACATTGAAAGTAATCACAATCGCGATTACAATTGTCTTGAAACATCCTCAGAAAGAAAACAAAACCATTTCCATGGTTTGATGTTTACGTATGATGGCCTTTGAATCGTCTGCAAGCCAGCTTAGCATTGTGTAGCATCCAATTTGAAATGGAAAGTGATGCCAATATAGCTGCACATCTGTCTATTAAACCAAATGTCATTGTCAACAGTCAACGAAAGATCATTGGTTTCACTGAGTTTTTTACCAATATGTGGTGGATCTCTGTTGACCTGTCAGTTATATCAATGTTGTGGAAAGGTTCTTCTGACTTGGATGATAAGCCTCATATCAACTTCATGTTACACATCTTTCCCAGCCTTTTTCTCAGTAACAGAAAGAAACTAGAGTGCACTGGCCACAAAAGAAGTTATATCATTGGCAATACGAACCTGGCGTGTATCATTCACTGCACACTTCTTCCTAGTACTAAGACTGGGCAAAGTGCATTGGTTCGCGCCACAATCAGAATGGTCACGTACAATTGACTTTGCTGCTATTACTTTTATGGGACTAATGGAGGGGAACGTGTTCACTGTGGTAATTCAGAAGTTAAATTACCTTATTCTTCTGAAAAACATTACTTTATGAAAACCACTGAATTAATTACTCATGTCAGCATGGTCCAACTACAGGCCCGTGGGCCACATGTGGCCCCAGACAGAATTTTTATGGCCCACGAGCTTTTTCAATATTGGTTGTTGTGGGGATGCTACCATAGGTAATTTTAATTCGAACAAACAGATAATCTTTTAACACTTTGAGAACCGGTCTACAATATATTTGTACTTTAATTTCGGCCTAAAAAACAGCAGTTTTCGGTTGCCTTACCAACGCCATAGCTCCTCTGCCGATTGTGCGGATCAGCCAGTCTAGTAGATTGCACTCGAAAAAAATTTTTTGGTTGGGGGGTGCGGATTTTTTGTGACTGACGTCATAAGTTAGGTAGTTTTTGGGTCATTTTGGCTCATGTTGGGCCAGGGCTTCTCAACCGGGGAGTCCACGGTGACCTATTCAAGGGGTCCACAAGATTTTCTTATGAAGTAATACTTTGTTGTTGACCAGTGATAAAGTCCATGATGTCTGAAAAACCCATATGAACAATGACTATCCACTTCGTTGCTGGTCAATGGAGCAAGTAGCAATTAGGGACAGTGTTGTTTTTTGCAATGTGTAAATTGATTTTTGTGACTGATTAATTTTTTGGTTATCTACTGGGGTCCACAGAGTTATCTGAAAAGGCATGGTGGTCCACGGACAAAAATGAGTTGAGAAGCCCTGTTCTAAGTCAAAGGTGTCATCGATCTTTAAGGGCACTCGAACAACATGGATGGTTAGGTTGATGGAGCAGTGTTGGACAGGACACTATATGACAACAAAATGTATCATTAATAATATTATCGTTTCAGTGCTGCAACATTTTTTGGAGAGATCAGAGGCAGGTTTGTCTGCAACTGCTATCGGCTTGCTAGTGCACATTAAAAAACAAGTTTCATTT
>JGI24021J15306_10000619_pt1 | contig 28903 bp, 22 predicted proteins | sample Ectturendosymbi1_FD_15306 | JGI IMG/M metagenome (IMG submission 15306) | reverse complement strand
TTCAGAAAAATGCTTGCCCCACTTTATTTGCATCGTTTGTTCTTTGTACCAATGTTTCAGTAGGCGCACAAAACACATTGGCACCTTTCTTTGAATCAATTTCTCAAATAATTTCATGTGTAGTACTCGATCGAATGCTTTCGAGGCATCTAAAAACACAGCATGCACAGATGAACCATGGGTTACAAAGTATGAAGCAGTTTGCTTTAACAAAAATGTACATTGATCAGCAATATGACCAGCCTTAAACCAATTTGATTGTCTGTGGTGCCAAGGAAAGGAGAGATGCTGGATAATATGAAGTGCTCAAGTGACTTTGACAATGAGAAGCCAAGTGAAAGATATGTTTTTGCCACGATAAGAAAGCATCACATTAAATCAAGAGAGGACGTTTCAGTTTCAGAGTGAGTGAAAAAAATCACATTGATTAAATGTACAGTACGTCTGGCTTCATATCCCAGGATTGAATTAAGAAAAATCCAGTTGATACTCATTTTCACTTGTGTTAGTGATCACGATCTGACTTGCAAAAGTAGAAAACGCCAAGAGTTTTGCACATTCTGACGGTTTGGAACAAAACCATGGAAAACCTGCAACTTGTAACTTGCAACTGACGCAAATTCTTTGACTGCACTGTTTTTCGCTTTTACCCAATAATAAGAACGAATAAGAATCACGTTGCACCTCGAAACATTACAAATTAAAAGCGGAATAAAAGTTAAAAGCGTGAGCGCGAAGACAAAATGGTGCAAAAGCAGGGATTGCTAAGCGTTTGGTGCAAAAGGTGCAACTTTTGTGGTGCAAAAGCAGCGACTGCTAACAAAATGGTGCAAAAGCAGCGACTGCTAAGCGTTCAGGGCAGCTATATGCAACCTGCGGGTCGCATGCGGATGCGGCCTATTCGTATGAACTGTGTGGTCCAGTAAAAATATGTACAACACAATGACAAACTGTATTTCAAATATCTTTATCGACATTTTCGATGCAATGGTCTTTGATGTCTATTTATCAGTTACTACGCACTGGTAGATTTCCAGGTGCCCAATAACACCTTTGGTGCAAAACTGATTTCTAGTTTTCTGATTGTTACTCGTGTATTCCTCTGCACAAAACTGAAATTGGATTTCTAACCATACCCTGGTTCAGGGATAGCCAACCGATGGTGCATACGCCAAATTTGGCATACTGGGTAATTTAAAGCGGCGCATTGATCCTTGTGATCGTATTTAAGTACCGCAAGATAGTAAACTTTAATATGTTCATCGATTTTCTTTCGCACAATTCCCTTATGAGTTGCATGTTATCGTCTCCAAACAATCTGTTTATTTTCTGCAACGTGAAAACGAGCTACAGAACTCTTATAAGTCATAACTTATTTTTACTTGTGACTACTATTAACCATCTCAATCATTTGAATACGAAACTGCAGGGCAAGAGCAGTTGTTTTTAACTTAGTAAATGCATGAAGTTAATAACTGTTAATCTCGCAGTGAAAAATAGGGATGTTAACCAGTTGCTCCCATTGAAAGGAGCATCCGAATGCGTTGCTGATAACAGCAATGGGAAAATCCACTGAAATGATCGAGTTATTTCAAGACTCGTTTGAAGTTCTTGCAAGACCAACGTGAATTTGCTGAAGAAGAAAACTGAATTTTGTCATTTACAAATCCTTTCTTACTTAGTGAACAAAACATTATGCAACACACAAATCGAACTCATTGACTTGAAACAAATATTGAAAACGAGATTTGAGATCATTTCTTCAGTCCATGGTATTTCTGGCGTGCTGGCGTGATTCCTTTGTGGCGATCCTTTCCCCCGGATTTCTCCACACTGCAAACATTCGCTAGAAACGACAGTATATCTGTCGATTTTGGACCACGTACACATGCTAACAAAAATTTTCTTTTAAATTGAACAAAGTGGCTTCGCGCCTGACTTACTCAAATTTAAAAAAATTCTCTTCTGCTCTCAGTAACAATGCAATGCGAACTCCAAACATTGAAAAACTGGTGAAATCAAAGAAATTCAATGTCTCAATAAAAAAAGTAAATGCCAAATTTTTTGCTGCTTTACCAGATATTCCGTTTGCATTTTAACACTATTATCTGACAAATCACACTGTGAAATGGCATGGGCACAAGAAGTGGCTGATGGTATAACGCATCTGCACTCGCGTTTGAAAAAATTGGCGTATGGTTTGCAAGCAATTGGCCATTCTTGCCCTAGTTGTTCCATTAGCACTAAATGTACGTGTGGCGACGCAGTCAAGGAGTGATCAAAATTAACATGAAGTGATTCAGTGAAGATAATGACAAAATTTTGGTTCAGTAAAGCATTTCGATTGGGCATAGCTGGTTTAGAGCGATTTTTCGTTTGAGTTGGGTGAAATTTATGTTTCTTGCTTTCGAAAAACCTGCACAGATCGGTGACGTCAAGCTCAGTCTAATTTGAACAATCGCCAAACCATAAATATCACATGCCGTTTGGCGAAGGGATGGAACAGTGGTTGTTAGTCCCTTGTTTGCTTTCCCCTACAGTGACAAATTTCAGGCGGGAGAAGTTTAAACCAGAATCGGTACGTTGCAATTACAACTTGGATAAATTATTACAGTTTATAAATTATTATGCATAGTGCGTGCTACGTAGACTTTCGATATTTGAAAAAAAGACGATAAACAGAAACCGCATCCTTTGTCAGATTCGCGAACAAGAAAACGTGTTGTGGCTGTTGAGTTTTACTGAAATGAGGCTGTTGATTAGGGGTACATTTCTAGCGTTTGAACTTTAAAATGTTTGCTACTTTCGAATAAAGTAAATCGTAAGAAACGAAATGTTGACGATTACATGAAAGAAACAATATTTTGTGAAGATGTTGATCGTGAAGTGTTTCATTCTTCAGGTTACAACCATTGTGGTGAGCAAGTTTGCTTTGTTAGAACTAGGTAGATATTTAGGGCAGTTTGCTACGGAAAGAAAACGGAATAAGTTAGCAAGTTCTCCACTGTGAATAAATTTCATTTTTAAACCAGTGCCCGTACCGTTTTTAGTTCACGCTTTGTCAAAGATATGTCCAGTTTAATTAAAAGAGACGCAACTTAAACAGTGAAAACGTTAAGAATGTGAACCTGAATAAAGGAAAATTTGCGTGTGTCAAGACAAAGTGATGCAAAACAAATAGTAACTGGTGGATGTGTATGTAAGCTTTGTGATATATACTGTACGTCTCTCGCAATTGTCGGCAGTAGATAACGTGAAACCATCTGTGGTGAAATTTCAGGAGTCAGAGACGCAATTGCAGCGGACGCCAGTCAGGCGGTGCTAGTGATGTGAAAGATTTTCAATCGGATCAAATCTTGACATGCCCGGTATGACTACGCGAAAACTTCCGAGCTGCATAAAAGTCACAAGTTAAATATATGAATATTATGAAAATTATGAAATAAAAGCAAAATCCGTTAACATGTAAAATATCAAAGTGTTGTTCAACATGAAAAATACGAGAAATATAAAAAATGAAGAATGTTGAAAAGACAGAAACATTAAAACATTTAAAAATATTACTATATAGTGCGCAAGTAAGAAAATTCTCAAAGTAAGGATAAAAATTAGTATTAAAAAATTTGAATATCGATGGAACAGTATGGTTTGGAGGGAAATCCTTGCTCCCCTTGCTGCTGACACCAAACACCGTAAAATGTGACTCCTGAGTTACATCTAATCTTACTGGGTACATATCAGGAGGGGCGAACAAAGTGGTCGCCAAGACCCTTTCTTAAGACCACATAATGCACACACGAAACATTACAAATTTTGCGACGTTTCGTGGCCCCTTTTTTGAGAGCAGCTTCGGGCGCGCAAGTTCTAATATACCCTCCTGTGTCAATGGTTGCATCGACCACTATCACGGTGAACTTTGATGAATGATTAATTACAGCGTTTTGATTGATATGGGCAATGCCAACAACACAAATGTACTTAAGTTTGTTATTTCCACTCTTGTGGCAGATGTTCCGTTCAACTCTATTTCCAAACCGCAAGAAGCCAGCAGTTTTTCAACTTGTTTCGCAACACGTCTTTCGCAATCATTTCATCCACCGGTAACACCAGAACCATCTCAGCAGGCTGCTCAATTACCTGAATCATCACAGAAGGCTGATCAATTACTTGGACCATGTCAGCAGGATGCTCATGTGTCCGAATCATCTCAGCAGGATGCTCATGTGCCCGAATCATCTCGGCAGGCTGCTCATGTGCCCGAACCAACGCAGCAGGCTGTTCATGTGCCCGAACCAACGCAGCAGGCTGTTCATGTGCCCGAACCAACGCAGCAGGCTGCTCATGTGCCCGGACCAACGCAGCAGGCTGCTCATGTGCCCGAACCAACGCAGCAGGCTGCTCATGTGCCCGAACCAACGCAGCAGGCTGCTCATGTGCCCGAACCAACGCAGCAGGCTGCTTCATTGCCCGGAAAATTTCAGGGGGCTGCTCAATTGCCCGGACAATTTCAGGGGGCTGCTCAATTCCTCGGACAATTTCTGTGGGCTGCTCAATGGCCTGGATCATGTCAGATGACTATTAAAATGCCCAAACCATGTCCGCAGGCGGTTATACCCGAACACTACGGAGAATATACTGGTTCGTCCATACAGACATCATATTCTTTGTGGTTTATCACAAACACACTTGTACTTTCTAACGATCCGAGCCGGGAAGTCCCTTTCCCAGACATGCCACCCCCGCTTTCTCTTATCCACTCACAGTATGTTCAAAATGTTCCAGGATATTCAAACAAGGATCGAAGCGCTGCTAATCGAACACTTGCACAACCTCGTATGTACAGGGGAGGATTTTGGAATCCGGGTTATGACGTTGAACAAGAACATGAACCTAGCCAACGGTGAGCTAAACATATCTTAACTTTTTGGCATTTGACCCATTTTGGTCAAAAAAATAAGTATCTCTGAATGAAATTCAAATGTAAAACTTCATGTTTTAAGCTATAACAGTTTGTTCTGATCAGAAAGCTTAAGTAAAGAAGTTGTGCTCGCCACGAAAGAAACGTTTATCTGAAGTAGGAATGCGCATTATGGAACATTCAACATAACAAGTTATTCCGGAATATTCCAGGATCTTTTTATCGAATCCAGAATATCGAATTCCATTCCGGAATAACTTGTTAGGACAAACGAGCTGATCGCGTAGAGGTTAGAATGCCGATCCAGCGGTCACACGACGTGTTACTTAGCTCGTTAGTCATTATGCAGTGCAATAACCTTATTGAGTGTTTCTTTCTTTCCTTCTCTTATTAAGGAACATAAAGAGTGCCACTGCAAAAATTTGTGAAATTATTTGCCTTGCCAACTTTGCAATTTTTCACGTTTATTTAATCCAAATTTAATTCGAATCTAAATATTCGAAAAACTCTTATTTTTGGATTCGAATACTGAGGGATTCGAATCCAAAGGATTCGATATTCCATTATATGCTGCTTGAGATTCTGACGTTAATGCATCTCCACTTTAAAGTGATGTGTTTTCGTCCATATAGTAAATATGGAACCATTTTTTACCAAATCCTGTTTTTTCAGGATAAGGAACAAATACCATGGGGATTGCTGTGGGTCAGTAATAGTAAATGGTGGCTGAGATTATTTTAAAAGCAAATTTGTATTTCTTAAGAAAATTATTAAAAGAAGAAATTTTGCAATAGACAGGATTATTTTGTAGCATTCAAAAAAGCGTTTTCCGGCGTAAGAAACTGAAGTTGCCAAATTACCACTTTTTGTGTTACAACCAAACAATCTGTGCTTCATAATAAAATTTTTTTTGTGAATCATTTACGCTTGGCAGAAAATAATTTTTGATACGCTTGGCAGAAAATAATTTTTGAATTTTTGACCATTCGTTTTCTACGCAACTGAAACAAAATTGAAGGTAAACATAGTACTGTAAATATTAAATAATTGTCCTTTGCATTGCGTACGAAGTAGGACTTTGTGCATTGCTTAGGACAGATCCAGTGCAAAACAATTGCAATATCTTAACAAAAATCTCTGCAGATCGAAAGTGAAAAAAGCTGCTTCAGAAAATCCTTCAGCAACACCTGTTCCCTCCAACCTACCACCAATTCCACCTGAACAATTCATGGTATCACTGAACGAGGAGATCCTTTTCGAAAATTATGTGAAAACTGCAGGAGAATATGAACGGACTTCCATTGGCTTCTTACATCATTCAAAATTTAGTACGAAGGATTTGACCGAAGGTGAAGACAACTATTGATAGTCAATGCAATGGAATAATGCATGATTTTCCAGAATTATAAGGCACAGGACAATATGCATAGATTTTCGAAAAATGTTAAAAAAAAAAAAAGATTTTGCTGATTGGCATGAAGACTAGGTTATATGCTTTTTGACTTTTCAGGGACAATTGTTTTTCTATTATCTTAGCATGATCGTTTTTTTGGTATTTAGTTAAATACAATTCCAAAATTGCTTTGAAGAGTTACGACTTGGCGAAGATAATCTTGCTGTTCATTGGTATCTGGTTTACAAAGTTTAATTTTGCATTGGAAGAACTGCACGGCAAAGGTTTTCCATCTGCTTAAATGATTCTGTGATACAGATGAAGTTGCACATCTTCTACAACAACATCTCTCATTATTTTTTAAGTTATACAACAGCACTAAAGAACACCATACATTACGCGATTTTAAAGAACAGGTGTTTACTTATAGGCTCGCCAAGATTCAATAACTAAGATGGAGCAATGAATGTCAAATTATGTTGTAAAAGCAACGTGCACAAAACAGCATGCAATACAGTTAGCAATCAGTAGTCCATGCGAAAATCAGGGTTGATCAAATAACAGCCAATTTTGTCCTCTCTCAAAATAATAAACTTCAGCGTTGTCATCAACTCTTGAAATCAAAGCTTAGTGTATTTGTACAAAGAGCGATTGCTTTGTGTGCAGAACAGAAGAACATGATGACAAAGGATTTTTTGGAACTTTGCCGGTCGTGGGCAGACTTTCTGGCAAAAATGTTAAGAAAAAATCTACATCAAATTTCAAGCAAAGGTATATGTTCAACTCTGTTGCTTTAAAGTTCATCAATTCAAAAAAATCATGGTTTCAAAATAATTCGACTTTTGTACTCTTGAAAGTTAGAATCATGTGCAAGTGAGGCTGCCATTGAAAGATGTTTCACGTATTGTATTGTCAAAATCGTCCAAGGTGGCCTTTATCACATGCATTTTGACCCTCTTGTATGGTTTAAAATGTGACTCAGCAGCTATGGCCTAAAATTCCAGGACGAAAATTCATGAAGCAAGTCCAAGCTCTAGGTATTGCTATTGCAATGTTTTTTCCGAAATTTCGTATTTGCCAAAAAATCAAGTGCTGCACCATCTACAAACTATCAAGATTTAAATTTGTAAACTCGTCCTTTTGCAACGTTACAATATTTTTCATTTCAGCAAGCAACAAATGCTACACTCCGTATGAAAGTGTATACAAAAACACTGGTTACAACACAGGACAAAAGGACGATTAGCTTAAGGCCTATTTTGAACATATCAGGCAGCAACCAAGCCCGACAATGTCTTAAGCCGAAAACCATTCAATTGTGTTTTTTGTCCAACTCATTGTTGAATGAATCAGTCAGTGGAGATGAACTCTTTCAACCTTATATCAAACGAAGTTACTTATGACAGACTTGCAAATGAAGTTTTGAACTTAAAAATTGTTCTTTTTTCAGATATCCTAAGAAAGATCAAAACTATATTGAACAGAGGAGATTTCATTTTTTTCCATTCTTTTTCAAGAATACTTTTAATTATATGGAAGTATCCATCAACAGACATTATTCCCTATGAATATGCTCTGCCTGTCTTAAACACTTTGCATTGCTTAGAATCTCAAAAACTCGCAAATGCTAATGAAAACTTCTGTCGATACCTGAAAACTGTCAGTGAAATCCGCATAGGTTGGAATACAAGAGAAGTGGTGTATTGCTTGTTGATCCCGTGCTGCTTTTTAGTTGGAATCCATAACTCAGGAGACAATTGTCTGCAAGGAAGGATTAATGACAAACTTGATCGCATTTCTCTTCATGCAAGACAAAAGTTTAAGACTCATGCTTGCAGCCCTTTTATTGATATGTCCAGCAGATTTTCAAAAAAGTTATTGGAAATATTCCTCGATCCTAACCGAAAACTCCAACATTGCACGGAAAATGTGAGTTATATAAATCCCACCCGGTATATATCTGCAGTGGGAAAAAAATTACTTAACATATATATGGGTGAAGTTCTGGTGGATTACTGCAAATATTACGATGCTGCTGAGGCAGCCAAAGTTTACCAAAAAAGCTGTAACTATGAACTGGAATTAATGCATGGATTGATTGTGAACCACATTTCGACGGAGAAACAAAACACACCTGGTGCATCCAATTAAAAGGAGTATCGTTTATGCGTTTTGTAAACATTTGTGTGCTTAATTTCAAAGTATTGTTTCATTCGTTGTGCTTGACAGAAAATAATTTCGTTGGAGTTGTTTTGCAGTTGTGCAATATTGCAGCTGAGGTGTGTTTTCTAAATGAATGGTGAACACTGTCCAGATGTAGAGTTTCGACTTGAGTTTTTTTGGAATGTTATGATTTTAAATAAAAATTCTTAAATAAAAAGTAAAGGTGTCAAGTGATAGTGTCAATATTTGTACAATGCAAAATTGTGACAGTTTGTTATTATTGTCCGTGCTGTGACTGCTGCAAAATTAAAATTGTTTCATGTACTCGAGCCATGTCTCTTTCAGTCAATCGGCGCTTTAGACTTTCTCCTATAACCGGTCTTCCTGAGTTCGCCATTTTTTGAAAATTACGCCATTTCTGAAGTTCGGAATTTGAGAAACCAAGCCTTGCTTCATTGATCTTCAAACTAAAACACAATTACACAAACCTTTAAAAAGACGTTCGAAGCTCGCGGTTCTACCATAAACAGATTTCAATCAGGTTGACACATCAAAATACGGTATTTTTGCTATTTTCAAGGATATTTTGCACTTTTCAGCCACATAAAGTTCTTAATGCCAAACTGCCCGCGTATAATTTAGCTCACAAATAAAGTTACAATACTGCGCAATAATGGTGCTGCTGTGTTATACGCGTTATTGTCACACGTGATCTGCCCATACCTAAATTGCTCACATATCCTTTTGTTACTCGACGGGTAAAGGTATGTATGCACGGGAAAGATAGGCATACATTCCTTTTGTTTTGCGACAGTTACCGAAGGTCAAATTAGGCAAAGCTTTTTGTTACACGTAAAGAAAACAAGAAAAAACTGGCAATTTACCCCTTGAACACGAAAAACACAAAACTTATGCGGTTGTTGCTGGGACTGCTCGATAGAGTATAAAAATGCAGCTACTGGAAGAATCAACTTCTAACGTTAATTCCAAGTATTTCTAAAATTAGGTTTATGCTCCTGAGCAGGATTTTAACTGGTTTTACCCTGCTCAGGAATCATGAGTGGTCCACTACCCAGGGGCTAGATTTTTCGTTGATTTCATATACTTTGAAAAATGTTAAAAACCTGTGCTCCCATGACTTTTCCTGATTTTCAGAGACACATGGAATGTGCCAGAGTTATTTTTAAAACATTCGCAGAAAGCCTATATACAAAAAATTGTGGAACTATACTACCCATGGTAACCGAATGTGTAACAAATTTTGGGCACCTTACTACCTCAATATTTCTATGTGATTTAAAGTGCAAAACCTGTTTGACCGAATATGACCAGCGAAACCTTATATGTCAAGCGCCTTCTTACCCCATGACTTGATATGAAGAAAAAATGGATCGAACACGCGCATGACGTTTTATACGTACAAACAGAAAATCCCATGTATAAAATCCCTCTTTGGTGGTACAGTGCATAAAATTTGAATGATATCTATGTTCGCTTCTCAGATACAATTTTGTTGTGAAAGCAATTAACAATGGACGTCGGGAAGTATAAAATAGTTTGGTCCTGACAAAACGCATGTCACGTGTCCCAAGAAGAAGTAATCAAATTATGGTAGCTTTATACCTAAGTTTTCCTGACTCATGTAGCATTTTATGGTTTCTGGGCAGGGTTGGGGGTCCACAGCTTTCAGCCGAATCGTGAAAAGAATCCACGACACTGAAAAGGTTTGGAACCGATTTTGTGATTCTCCATAGTGCGCATATTTACTTCGTCTTGACCTTCAGCCGGATAAGCATCTCCAAGACGGGTTATTATAAATCTGCCTGCATGCAAATGGTAATCATCCAGTGAACCCAAACTCCAGTCAAACAGCGATTACTTTTATAACTAATTTTGACAGTGTCGTTTTTAAGCTCTGGATAACCAAGGTGTTTAAGTTCTTTACTTGTCATTGACAAATCTCTTGTCATTTCTGTCGCCAGATTTTGAACTTTTGTTCTAATCCATGACAACTAATACTTTTTAACGTTTTTTTGAGTTTCACCACTGCCAGCAAATATCGTTTCTGATGTTCTAGTTATATTACCACAGATCATGTTTTGCTTCTTGAAAGTCCGAAGCATCGCTAAGCTGTCTCTATACGTATAAACACAAATCACCGCAAAAAAACATAACCATGCCGTTGTAATAATTCTGTGACATACCAAACTGGATTTTAATATTATACAGTATCATCTCAGTCGGAGGCGTAACGCCACATGAATCGAATCAATACTTATACGTTTTTTGTTCTGAAAATAGATCTAATTACCGCGTTAACATGTCGCATTCGGATGTGGCTAATTTTTATGTTTGCTTCTATTGTGTATTTTTCTTGCTGAGTCATTCTACAGATTGCGGCTTATAGCGGCCCTACTTGCGAGGTGGTCCAAAACTCGAAATTACAATGGATTGCGTTCAAAGTGCAGGTGGATACGAGGTTGTGGCCAATGTTAGCCACGTTTTTCGGATGACCACATTTGAAAGAGTCACTATCACTAAGAGCCCATGTAAACCAACAGGCAGGGCCGACCCTAGCAAACGCGGGGCCCCTTTGAGCTGTGGTTTGATTACGTCATCGTGCTCAGTCAACCGTGCTATGACCTTTTTGATGAAGATATTTTAGCAAAATGACTGTATGAATATCAAAAAAGGCCGTAAATTATATTGGAGTTGATCTGTATGTAAGGCTACATGATAACACAGGGGTTCCCAAAATAGAGTGCATTTGCCTATCTGAAGGGGTACGTTCGAGGTTAGGAATACAAAGGAAAAATATATTTATATATTATTTTTTCCAAATACTCTAAAATTTGGTGGATTTTTGTTATTTTACTTGGCCTTTCTGTGGCAACAAATTTAGGGTACATATTCATCTATCGAAATGCTGAAGGGGTACATTGCCAGAGAAAGGTTGGTAGCCCCTGTGATTACACAAAAGTTTCTTTTATAGGGAGTGGACATAGCTCATATGTCTCGCAGCTACGGTCACTGTTTATGACTAATATAACATGCTGCCGTAGTGGACATTAAACAGTGTACTGCTACCAATCGTAATCAAGCCGAAAGTTGTAACGGAAGCTCTGCAATGGTGCGGCGAATGCAAGTGCAAAGTTACGCCAGTCAAAGCGAACTGACAAGCGAATTGAACTTACAATGTAATTACTTCGCTCTTGTTGAACGGCACTTTCGTTCGAAGTACAAATGACTTCGAGAAAACTGTTAACGTGAACTTTTTGCTTATCTCGCTTTCGGTTGCCACAATCGCAGACGCGGTCTTGCATAAAGGTAACGTCTGCACGGGAGCATGATCAACTATCCGCTTTATAACGCAGTACACGAAAAAAAACAAGACTTCACAAGAGAGCAACCAGTGCATCTGCTCAAAGTTCCCCCAAATCCCAAGTATATAGAACAAGGGTTCCCAACCTTTCTCTGATGATGTACCCCTTACTGAATTTTATATAGAACTTTTAGAATTTTGGAACTATAACGGTAAACTCCATTTTTATGTCTCAAAGTTAATCTGTTGCAAATGTACAATAAATGCACCCCTTCAAATCAGCAAATACACCCCTAGGAGTACATGTATCCTGGGTTGGGAACCAATATTACAGAACTTACTCTTTATGCTTCATTATGCATGACCTTGGAACGCAAACTGTTTTCATGAATTAGAAACGTAATGTACAAAGATGCTTCAGCTTCCACGTCACAGTTGCAGGAGCATTTATCAAACGCAATGCAGTATAGGATGCGCATAGTTGATGGATGAAATAGAAGCATATAGCCGCCCAATACATTGATAAACAGGAAAGAGTGTCCTGGATGACATTAACATTACAATTTTTGCCAAAATCTTTCCAAAAACAGAAGAATCCTTCGAGAACTGAACAACGTTACGTTAGCAGAACTGCCATGAAAGATGACAGCCACTCGTGTTAACCTGTTCATCGCGACTTGAATCACTACGCACCTTGTTTGCAGTATGTAGATCTACTTCAGTCTCAACTGGCACTAGTAACAAGCAAATTCTATCCATAAAAAGTGGGGCGTGGTGGAGGGCAGGTATAACGCTCAGCATGAGAATTGAACATGTTTGATAACGTACGGTAACAATTAGACGAAATTCTTGGTTCATTCAAACGAGATAATTATTTGTTAACAATTAAGTACATAAGCCTTTCTACAATTCTCGTGCGCAAGGAGTATCTGGCAAAATAAACAACCTGCCCAACCACCCGCGGGGCCCAATGCAACCGCATCGGTTGCATCGGCTTAAAGCCGGCGTGTCTGCGTTTTTGCCGCAGCCGGGAAAGGAGCCGAAGTCAGAATTATGAATAAATACCGGGCCAGGAGCTGTTGGCGCAAGCGTGAAATTTTCAGTTTTTACCGGAGCCGGATAATATATTTTTTTTAATTCAAGTTGCTTTGGCAGGCTAATGTTTAGATTGATGTCATGACTTTTCTCTTGGATGTACTGGATTGTCAACGATTCAATGCTGGCTCTTGAAAATGAGGAAGGTGAAAACAATATGGTGTTGCATCAGTGGCATGGCATGTGTCTGTCAGATTAGGAAAAAAGTGGTAGTTATGTGGGTTATTGAAGTTGGACTTCTTGCGCTGTATCTTGTGATGTAAACAGCACTTACAATTTGTTATTTTTAGTGAAATACACAAGACAACAGTGTGTGTATCTGTTGTCAAAATTGTCAGCAATTTCACAACAACAGTTCGGTGTCAGGCGAGCAGAAATGCAGTTTACTTCACAGCATTCCTAAACATGCCACTGTTATCTTCAAAGTTAACAATGTGAAAGATATAATTTCTTTGTGTGAGTAACGTTGCATGAAATGTTTTCGATGCATGGTCCTGTACTTTTGCAGTTTGTTGAGTGAATTTATAGAAGTAGTTGTTTCACTGAGGTAGTGCCCCAAAGTCCTCTGGGGAAAGACTTCATCAAAACTTGACTTCCTTTTCGTTAAAAAAACTCCAAAGAAGCAGAAAACCTTCTAGATTCGATTCAAAAATATCCGAGAACTTTTGTGTTTGAATCTTCGTTGGTGTGACGTAACGACTGGTAGGTCAAGGGATTTTTGGTGTAATCATAAGCGCTTGAAAAAAGAGTTCAAGTGGCAATTTACTTGCATGATCTTTTGAAGTAAACTAAGCAGAAATCTATGTCTCTAGAGGCCACGATCGGCCATCTAGCCCTGGTGGTTGGCATGTTATTGCCATAAAACAATCAATCCACTAGTCCAAGGGATTAATTTAGACGTCACGTCACACCAAAAAAAACGTTCAAAGCCAAAAGTGCTTGGATCTTTTTGATCGAAGGTGGGAGATTTTTGTTTCTTTAGAGGCTTGAGCAGCTGTCTAGCTTTATCAGTCGGCAAGTTATGACTGGAAAATTCCGATTCGATGTATCTACTTTTTCCGTCCTGAATGGAAGCTTTCTCAGCTTTTTTAATGTTGGTTCGTTGTGCTTCACATAAAACGTGTTTTGAAACAGCCACCGACAGCAGGCAAAAGAGCAAAAAACTCTGTATTTTGACAGTTACTACACACAGTAGCTCGACAAAATACTGTACGCATGGGTGTAGCCTACACAAAACGTTTCCTCGTTTTAGTATTCCTGATTGTTTACACTTTAAATAAAATGTGTTTGGGACGACCAGGCAGGGAAATTTACTGGGTGGTTTTCTACAAATGTGTCTGAAAAGTGCGCAATTGATGACCTCGTATGAGAAAAAAAGGAAGCAGTGGGTACGAAAGCACGGAAAGGTCATCACGATCTAGGCTGAAACAGGTGCAAATTAAAAGATTTCTCTGTCTTTCCTCTCATCGAAAACTGTTTGTCATTCCCAGTTGTCACGACCAGCAAATGTTGCAATGGTTGCTATGTTTGATTTATTCACAAAAACCGTGACTTGTTTCTCGCGATTGTCGCCACTACAACCAACTACGTCTGACTGTATGGTACCAAGCACATTTTCTTCAACTCTCAAACCATTCAGCATCGAATGTGTTAAATTACACAGGTCAACAAAAAAAACACTTTTTGTATTAAACGAGAATATGACATAACTTTTTTAGATAACTTTTGGGTGCTGATTACAGATTTGGCATTCATTTTCTTGTGGCACGTCAAGTTTTGGAGTTACAGCGAAAGGCATTTTGGGTATATAAACAGTTGTATGCTAATATATCAACTTTTGTTTCCAAGTGAAAAATGACCTGATAATTCAGTCTATATGAAGTTTGTTAATTTATTGCGAATGGTCAAAATACAAGTTGAACAAACAAGCAAAGGACTTCTGGCCTTGGTAGTGGAGCTCACAAAACTTCTATAAGTGTTTTGAACAAGATTTTCTTTTAAAAAGTGAGGCTGGATCACCACGAGACAACATCCAGCAAGCGATACCATGATTGCTTGTTTTTAGAACCCCTGGTGACTTGCTTCCATAGCTTGAATATTATTCACCCTGGTAGTCACTCATGGCATCAAGGTTTTCCAAAAAAACATTGGTGTGAATGAAAAAAATGCATCTTTAGAGATATATGCAAGCCCATCACCGTGTAAGCTAAAACAATTCTGCAACTTCTGCTTAAAAACAACGAGCCTTAATATTTCTTATGAAGATCGAGCATATCCACCTGAATGCCTTCTGAGCTTGTAATTCCAGTGCCTTCTTAACTAGACATTTTTAACTTGAAGTTTCAATCTGTCAAAACCTCTACAAATCTACAGGTCTACAAAAATCCTTCTTTCAGTTTAGCTTTCCTGAGATCAGGAAACTTGTCACACAAATACAGTAGTTAAATTACAGCTGGTGGTATTGCATTTGGCCATTGGTTTCACAAAATTTTTCATCAAGCCCAATTTTATATGCAGAGGTGACATCAGGACTTATCAAGATTTCCTAATGGAGGATGCTGTGCTCTTGAACACTGTTCACTCCAAGAACATACAAGTTTCTTGTGGACTAATGTTGCTTTTCATAGTGATCCGCAGTAGCACCTAGAGTGGTTGTCCCATAAACACAAAAAACAGCAGTATTTGGTAACTCCTATGTGCATTCCCATTAATATGCCTATGACTTTGAGAGTTCCACATAGGCTCCACTGGTAGCCAGTATAACCAACTAAAAAGCATTCAAAACAATCTGATTGTTATCATACGATTCATTCAAATTAACGGAATATGCAATGGGGATTTAATGTTTTAAATTGTCTGTGTACACAGAGATACCAATATGTCACTCAATAAATCAGATCCTTGCATTTAAATCACTCAGTTAAGGTTGGTAAACTTGCTTTACTTTCTCAAATGGTATGTCTGCTACACCAATTATTATTATGTTTTACGTCACAATACGGAACAATGCTACCTTTTGTTGTTCATAGGCCTGTGGTAGGCTACGTGGCTGGTAAGCAAAACATAGATATCTCAAAAACTAGATGTGCTACAAAAAAATCTAATGACATTTTTGAAATCAACGTCAAAAATACCTTTAGGGGCACTTATTGCAATCACCGTTTAAATTTTGCTCTTGACCAGTGTTATAGGCTCCAAACATTTTTGTCCGAAGGCCACATACTGTAGTTTGTGCAGTAAAGTTGCCAAGGACAGCCCTCTGGTACAGTACTCTTTATTGAGATGATTGAAAGCTAACCAATCCACGATTATTTTTGCATATATCAATGCACACTTTGGGAACGATGCTGGAGTATAGAGCGTGTGAAAGGTCGAATAATTGATGTTGAGGCAAAAATAATGGACGATTCCCCCTGCAACTGTGCCGTAACAAAGCACCATGTTTCATACACTTTCTTCCCATACAGAGATTTGCACAAGGACAGCCGCATTATTTTGGTGAATTACCGTAATTACTTGAGAATGATTGTAAATCTAAACAGTAACTAAGATTTATTGTATTTATACACGAAATTGCCAATTACAAGACTGAAAATATCTTTTAGTTGTAGAAATTTCTGCGTTATCTAATTCCTGGTAGCTTTACGAGTCGCAATTTCATATGTGATCAGATACCTCATGGCGCAACTTAAAACAACTTCTTCTTCGTCGTTTAAGCGAGTTGTTGCTGTCCACTGCTAGGCCGCTCTACATCTCGGAACAGGCGTTGAGCAGCCATTTGATTGTCTCAGCATCCAGAATCGTCAGGCCGTGCAGTCCATGATGAGGTCGGTGGATTGGACATTGGAGAACGTGGTCGACGGCTTGTTCTTCGCCACACTCACATGTCGCAGAGGAGACCATACCCGTTAGCGCAAACAGGAGCGGAAACGTCCGACAGCGGTGCCAAGGCGGTTAAGCCGGACCCACGCTGTTCTTGGGAGAGTCATTCCGGGAGGGTGAGTGCCCGTGTCGGAAATGAAAGTACGGAATCTCGCAAGGTTGTTCAACTATTCCGCCTTCCAACTGTGATCCGTCCAATGCGCCGCATGAATGTTGTGTCAGATGAATTGTTGAGTCGTTGCGCGGCAAGCACAAATGGGTGCCTCGAATTGAGTCACCCGCGTGCATTCGCACTCGGTGGACAGGTGAGCGCTGAGTGGAGCAGGTGTCGAGGCTCCATGGCACGGCGTGCTAGAGAAAGTGTAGCTCCTTTGCGACGAAGCATGGTAGGCTGGATGTCTGCAAGAATAGTAAGGTTGTCCGCTGGTGCAGGACGCAGGTATCCCGTCACAATTCGCAAGGAGTCGTTGATGACAGGGTCAATGAGACGTGTATGAACACTGCAGCACCATACAGGAGCGCAGTACGCTGCTATTGAATGGATCAGGGCGAGGGTAGCTAGTCGCAGAGCTGTTGCCCCATGAAGCACTCCAGCCATAGGGCCAGAGTGCTGGAAATAATTGATATTGGCTGTAGATGAAACAACAGACACTGGCTGTAGATTGCACAAAGTTGCTTTTGCCCAGGCATAGATTCCATTTTGTACTCAGGGGCGGAACGGAGGGGGAGGGCAAGGGGGTGAACTTCCTCGGGCGCCGAGTCAATATGAGGCGCCGAATCACTGCAGGGGGCGCCGAAAAGTCCCAACAATGCCACAAGTATTTCTTCAATACAGTACATTTGCTTCCGAAAGAGCTCAGGTTCGAACATGAAGGCGCCAGACTTGCTTCTTGCCCCAGGCGCTATCCAACCTTAGTTACGCCCCTGTTTGTACTAATGATTTTATGAGGCTGTGATGCAACATAATGCACGTAGTGCTTGGTTGCTATGACATGATGTTAAGCAGGATAATGTTGGTCAATTTCGTATGAGAAACGGTCAGCTGCAACAAAGAAAATGATGATTCGTCCTCATTTCTTTTTTCTCCGTAACCGATGCTCACGCCTCAGGGACAGATTTTACTTAAATTCTCGAATTGCATGTTTGTCCAAACACGCCACCTTGGGTGCAAAACAACGTCAGCAAAATGAATTGTCAGCGACACATATGACTCATTGACTTATGAAAAAAGCGACTGTTGTAAAGAAACAACAAAGGTAACTTCATTACAAATTTTGATCAACAGTGCTATTCTTGTGCTTAAGGAACAAACTGGATTCCATCATCAAAACACATGTCAAAGCACACCACTGGTAAATTTTTTCCAATGTGTTCATCACTTTCTTAATACTGTAATTAGCATTTAAATATTGGTCGTTTAGTTAAAATAACAAACGAATCGGTGTGGCGATAGAGGACACAAAACATCTTGGTGGATGTAGTGAAAGGTGCTATTCCAGCGAAGAGGCCTTGCTAAAAACAAAATTGCGAACCTTTTCTCATTAGTCATTTGTAATGACGTAAACGTCCGTAACCCGGGTGGTTGCTAAACCTCAAAAAAAATTTTGGTGATTTGCGCAATAAACTAGATTCCAAAATAGGAGGACTTTAGAGAAATAAACCACCAAGGATATCCACGAAGAAAACTTGATCAATACCGCTCCACACAGCACAGACAAAAACGGTGTCCCACTCGGCAATTGGAAACATATTTCAGAGGGTCATAGAGATTAATTTGAAGACCTTGGAGCCCTAGTCGCTCTATTGCCATCAGACACACTGGAGCTGCATTTGATGGAAGAACATACCATCACTACGATCAAAATCTGCCTAACAGTTTAGATGTTCAGGACTGAGAATGCAGCAGGCTGTAATGAAATCTTACCTGAAGTGCATACACCTTTTGGTGGAAAGGGAAATCTTTTCTACGTTATGAGTGTGAAGTGTCTAAATGGTGTTCGAGGGAATGACCAAGAGAGTGCTGTCTCAAGTACAAAAGGAAGATATGGCGTTTCTTGAAGAGCTGACAGAACCCAGCTGCAAGAAAAAGTGCAAAGCTTTGAAAATTGTGAAATCGCCAAGAACAACCTATTTCTCATACTAAAGTAATGTGCAACAGTGACGTGAAAATGAAAGACGTGCAATCTGTCACAGTTTAATTCCGGCTTGAACTAGAAAGAAACACAGGCATATTTAAACAAATGTACCAAAATAGTAACATTATATTTCTCCAAATAAATTGTTTTATTATATTTCTCCAAAAAAAGCGAGTGGTTTTCAGAAAATTTCATGACAATTATTGCTGATAGGGCATTGGTTATCGGTGAATATGCTGTTGAAATCACAGTTGTGCGGTGACACAATTATCAAATGCATCTGACTGTGATGCTTCTAAAGAAACAATGAATGGATTTTGAAAACAATCATAACAATTTAAACACCTTCCCTTTGGCAGCAATTAGCCAATCATCAACGAAACGCAATCACTTTACACGAAAAAAAGCAGATTGCTATGCTTCGGGTAGAGTAATTTACGGATGAATGGACATAGAAAGATTTTGTTCTCTCTCCTTCTCACTAGGGTTGTTCTGTGAATCTGAAGATTGCTGAGTGTGATTAAACGGTGCAGAGAATAACAACTAAATCAAAATTATATTTTCCAGGCTAAAAAATCGAGGAGAAAATATTGTACGTTCACAGTTACAGTGACCAGTTTGTCACGTCACCTGATTTGGTGAGAAGAGAAGGAGAAGTGGAGGGGCACGGATGTGTTTTGGTGCTTAACGAGTTGAGAGGAGTGATTGCAGTTGCTCTGCTGCGGGGAGAAAGATGTATTTAGCGACGGTGAGTGAAGTACACACATGTTCACAGAAAGACGATGAAAATAAAAAAGCGCTATAGTTGGAAGCAAAACTCAAGAAATAGGCCTACAGTCTTTACTGTGTACTGTGGGTCATTTTATTTGATATATACATATATATTTTTTTCCGAAGCTCGGACATCGACAAACCTGAAGGTTATCTGGTCAAGATATCCTGTGAAATGTCTTAAAAATTAAAATGTAAATCGTAATATATAACAGAAACTCACACATTCGAAAACAAAGAATTACGAAGAAACAAACAATGGATTGCCACAATATTAAGCAAGCAAAACAAATTTCATTTTCATTGGCTTAGGGTACAGCCTAAAATTGTTCTACCTTATTCCATAGAGATGCTCCTCTATACGAAATTGATTTTTTTACCGGCATTACTTGAAACTCGATGAATAAAGTAATTTTCCACATTAGAGAGGTTTCTTAAATATTCCTTATATATTTCTGGTAATTTTCCGTGGTAAATTTTGTGCACAAATTTTGCTTATTCAAATTGATAAACGTCATTCAGTTTCATTATTTTTAAGTTCTTGTACAAAGGAGTTTTGACATCTATATTTGCAAAAGTCATTATCCGTAATGTGTTTTGTAGCATTGACAATGGCTATAGAACAAGAGTTATTGGCTGTACCCCACGAAGTAACGCAATATTGTAAGTGACAATGAACGAAGCTACAGTAAATTAAAATTCAATTTCAAATGGGAACGAATTTTGAAGGATTTACTGGCGAAGTAACTCTTTCAAATCTATTGTCCATTAACACGCCCAAATACTTCACACATGTCGTTTCCTGCAATAATGTTATGAACATTGAAAGAGGTCAGTTCAGTGGGACTGCATAAGAACTTCATAGACCTCGTTAACACTGAATAATTAAACGATAGTTTATTGAAACGCATCCACTTATCTACATGAGCTAATGCTGTGTTTACCAAGTCGTTCAGGACATGCACATTTTTATGAGACAAACAAAGATACTTGTCATCTGCACAGTGGCGTAGTCAGCCCAAAAATTGGAGGGGTCAAAAAATTTGGGGGGGGCCAAAATGCGTGATTTTGGATTTTTGGCGAATAAAACTTGTTTGGAAAAACGCCTCTAAAAGCACAACATGGCTATAGTTTCTAAAATTTGGGGGGGCCATGGCCCCTCCGGCCCACCCTGGATACGCCTATGTATCTGCATAAAGTGCTGTTTTGAAAGCTGAGGAGAGTGTTTTGAACCTAACAGTACCTCAAGGAGTGTTGCGTGGTCACTTTGAGGACCCAGCACCTTTGAATAAATGATTCAACAGAATCTCCAACTTACTAACGAAGTTTCCAATAACATGACGGAAGACATGTCCGGCCCTAGCTATAGACAACACGATGGAAGTCCAACCAATATTAATGCAAAATATATCTCCACTAGTCATCGATCACTGTCTATTGTGGTGTACGAGTCATGCTCTCCGTTGCATAACGGCAGCCCAACATTTCCCAAGTTAGTGGCTTAGTTGTTCCTGGGTTTCTGATGGTAAAGGTGATTCTATACCGGTCTTAGCTTTACTACTGCAACCTCCTTGCTTTACTGTTACAACCGGCTAGCACTAGGATTTATATATAATGCACCGCATGAGCTTTCAACGGAAGATATTGAAGTTGTTGCGAATATAAACTTAGTTTCTTCAAGATTTCAAGGGACAAGCATGGCCTGTTGCAGAAATCCGGCACTGTGCTGTTATGAGTGGGTTATCCACCATAGCAGTCCATACCCAAACCAACTAGGTGTTTCAAATGCAATCGTTTTGGCCACGTTGCGAAAAAGTGGAAGGGAAAGGAATGGTGCTCCAGTTGCGAAGAACATAATGGATAAGCTGCGATTGTTCTAAAAAAATCTGCCCAAATTGTAAAGAACTATTCCGTAGCAGATAAAAAGTGTCAATACAACAAGCAAACTAATTATCGAAGTAAAGGCATTTTTAATGATCTTGCACAAAACCTTGTAAATATGTAAATTTAAGAATACAGCAACATCTGAACAGACCTCTCCAGCAGCATTTCCTCTCTGATGGCTGTGATGACTGCATGTGAGGACAACCTTTCCGGGCGGAGATTTGTACCTGAAGCCGCGCAAATCAGTCAGTTTTCCCGTGGATCCTCCTTTGTGAATTTCTGCAGAAAGTTATAATTTCACATTAATCAATTTGTTTCTAACATTTCTCGCAGATGTTGTAATGCAGACATTGTTCACAAAGAAGTAAAATCACTAGCTATCTCAATTATCACTGATGCAGCGGGAGGTACAGAAGGATTCCCGGTTAATGCATCATATCTACGAACACTCGTTATGTAAATTAATGGCTGTTCACGTCATGCAGTGGTACTGCAGATTACACTGCAGATTAATCTACAGAACTCTCTTGAGTTTCTCCAATCTTGTTTGTTGCCTGATACGTACACAGATACCGGTCTTTGCTATGAATATCAACCACACATTCCAAATTGCACTACGCACATCAAGTAAATTCATTATAACGATCGACGATATAACCTCAATGAATCTTTTATTTCACCTGGTAGTTGGTGATAAAACGGACACAGGCACAACGAAGCAACGAATTCGATCTATTTCAAGCAGTATTTGAAAGCGGTTTGGCATAGAGTCTGCTGGTTTTAAAAAGTGAGTTTTGTATCCCTGTACTATGTTTGAATCAGCCCCTGAATGAGCTCATACGCTGTCGTGCAGTTTGCGGAACAAAGTCGACTTTGCATATGGTCCACAAATGTTCCATTTGGTTCAGGTAGTAATAATAATAATAACAATAATAAAACATACCTCCTCAACAGCTCTGGAAAACTCTTCTTCGAACAACTTCAATTTGATATATTGTGGCGAGCGCATCATTCCATCGATTGGCTGAAGGTTTCCGACACCACAGCAACCAACGCAACCCAACATCTTTTTCTGCAGGTTCCCGAAATGATTTATACGAGAATCACGAGTTTTTTCTCCGGACGATCTTCAAGCGTGCTTATTCTCTGACCCTTTACAAAGATATGGTCTTCCTCGCTGAAAACTACTTTTCTTTGTTATTTTGTCCAATTTCTGCACATTTTTGCCTACNAGTTATTTTTTTCACTTTGGTTAAAGCGTTTCATTGGTCTTCTGGCCTGTTTGACCAACTACGATGACACTTCTGCGAACTGTGGAGGAACTGGTTTGGATACCTTTTTTTCAACGATTGTTTTGCGAAAATCTTTTGCTTTGTCAGGACAAATAAGCACAGTCTCTTTGTGTTGTGTGTCTTCCTTCTCACGACCACACTTTCTTTTGCGTTGTGGAAGAACAGATGCAGTATCTTAAACCTGAAACCTGATGACACGGATGACAGTTTCGAGACTCACACGGGCCACCGCAACATTCTGTATGTCTTAGTTGTGTGTTCGTGCGAAGTTACGATCTTTCGTACTGTATTTTTCGTGGATGTCACGTCCATCTCACACGGTGGTTGACTCCATTTTTACAGTTAATTCAGGAGTTGAGGTTTCTCAAATGTAATCATTTGTCATTGTTGCATCACACCAGTTAAGATCGACTTTAGAAACTGGAAGGTTCAATGAAACATTTTTATTTTAGATTTAGGTTTGAGATTTATGTTTATATAATAACGTATGAGCCTCTTCATAACGATTTTGTTTCTGCAATCGTTTCGAAGTTATAGCAATGAACCATGGCTAGTAAAAGACCAATAAAAGACGACGATGAACATCAGTCACATTCGGAGCAACACCAACATTGTGAGTGATTTTTCTATCGTTTATACAATATGGAAACAATCATACTTAGCTCCATTTTGTGGTAATCACGTCGCTGTCGCATTACGCAAGAGTCGTTACCTTTATCTATACAACGATCAAAGGAAGTTCAACAAAATCAGATTGTTATGAAATCATAGACTTAAAATAATCGCACGTAGCTTCGGTTCTCTTCCTTAAATGGCTTGATGTTCCAAAACAGTTTTGCCCTAAAATGCTCTAATATGTCCTGAAGAATCAGAGGTGTAGTGGGATGGGAACGCGTGCGAACGGCGTTCCCACAACTTTTTTTGGTGATTTGGTGAAGGAACCTTTTTGCACTAAACGTTACTTGAAGATTTAAATTTTTCATTTTAATTTCTACGTGTAGCGCCTAGAGCAGCATAAAAGATTAAATGACAGGTTGTCTCGTGTATAGTTCCGTAGCGTGGTTGTTCATTACTGTTTGTGACATCAACAATGGCATTTGCGTACTTCACACTTTTTGCGTTCATAATAACTTTCAGAGTAATTGGTCTTGTTGCCAGGCTGTTGCAGAGTCCGCAGTAGGTTTCGCCTTGCCTGAGTGGATTGAGAGAACTAAAGGAGCTTTTCGCCTGTGAGGGCATCTGAGCGATATTTCCTGGTAGAATTCGGCTTTAGCCTAAATCAAGGGTGTAGTGGGGTGAGGATGGCTTTCCCCCTTGTGGCGGCCTGGACATGCGCGCCACATGTAAGCAGTCACCGCTAGATGGTGCCCATAATTAACAAGTCACTGTGATAGTCACCACAAGCGAGCGAATTTTCGCAATTCACTTATCCCTATAAAACGAATGCAACCTAGTATCAGCAGAGTGATCTCGTTGGCTGAGATCTATTGCTGTTGGTTGCTTTCATGTTACGTTTAATGCCCCAAATTACCATCGTTCACTTGTATTTAGTAGTTCAAGGCAATGCAGACACCTGCATCACACACCTTCGTTTTAGCAATACACCCCTGTAAAGAATATAGTCGGTTTGAAAGACAGTTTGGTTTCAGGTGTTGCCCACAGTTATGGCTCAGGCGCAGAACAAAGAGGAGCTGCATTGCACAAACAATGCAGAAAATTTTGTCGAATGTTTTGCAAGGACTGTGCCAATTGCAAAGCCTGCGCTCAACCTTGAACGTTCACTGGTGATTCATGTGTGCAGCTAATGGTGCATCAGCGCGGTCAAACTGCGAAAGAAGTAAACAGTTTGGATAGTTGCCTATAGTTGGGCATAATCAACAAGCTGTCACCCTATTCTTTATCGTTACGTGTAAGTTATTGATAACACACAAGATGATGCTAGGCCGTATTGCAGCAGGTTGGTCTTGAGAAACCTCTTTATCTTGAATACCCTGATCCAAGTGATTTTTGAAATAGTTCTATAAAAAAAACAATTTTTCTGTTCCAGGTTACATTGTCTGAATTGCTCCGTGCCTTTTCGTTGCGCAGAACTTGCTTTATATGAGAACATTCTTCGCTCATTTGCAAAGATTAGAACAATTGCGGTACGTAACTCTTGTATCACAAAGTTTAATAATTTGCGTTCAGGTAAAAAGTCTTTTTCGCCTCGAAAAGACAACTCAGGAATGCTGTGTCCCCAGAAGGCAAAACAAAAGTCTAAAGATGATTTCGATTCATCACGTAAGTAGCCCAATCAATAATTAAATTTTTTTACTTCATGAGTCATTGTGCCAGAATTTATATTATATTTCATCTAGATTCTTTCGTAATGGTTTACATTTGCATAAGCTATATTTGTAGTTTGATTTTGCAAAACATAACTTTCATGAAACAACAGATTAAATCTTGAGGGGTATCTGAAATAAAGATTTGCTGGAAATAACTTCAAATTGTCTTTACCTAAAGTTTGGTGATTGTAATATGGCTGATGCGTTTTTACATTTAGACTTTTGTCAGCTCGTACGTTTCCTACATATATCTGAGCATTATAGTTAAACATAAAATCTACTTTTAGGCTACTACACATATTTTAAATCTTTTCAGAAAATACTAAAAATAGATTACTTACAGGATAAAATGCGGGTGGGTCTGCAACTGACAGAACAAAAATATAAACGCTCACGTTGCAACCCATTCAAGAACACGATTTAAAACAGCTTTTGCAATGTAACCAGGATTGCGGGGTCGGAGGTAAAATGTCCGATTCAACTCCGACCTGTAGCTTCCAAAAGTTTCCGACTGCGACTACACCCAAAAATCTGATTCCTTGCAACTCCGACTCCGCCACCCTGAATATAACTGAATAAAACCAGGCGAAAACACTTCTGCTGCTTATCACGCCAAAAGGGGCTAATTTCGAACTCAATTATGGCAATCATTTTGACGAACTCTGGTTGCTGGAGAGCGGATACTTGCCCAAGTGCATGTGAGAGGTCCTGGGTGACAAATATGTCCAAATCAGCAGACAATTTCATTTTGCTTGTTTTCACCTATTTGGAAAGCTTATCAGATCACGGAAATTAAGGCAACGAAAACGTTACTCCACCGAGTAAGGTGACGCACTGTCAGTTCGTTCGACAGAGCTTTCTTGCCGTGCGACAGGCTTGATATTTACAGAGACAGTGAGCAGTTTGTTAGTATTTCCAGTTTCATTGTTACTTCGTAAAATATAAAGGGTTTTCGTGCAAAGCCGTAATGAAAACCAATGAATGTTTTGCAAATGGTTAAGATCCCAACGGTCCAAGCCTCATCATAAATAATTACGCGGTAGAATTGTTAAATTCTAGACAAGAAATAAGCGCAATGATTTTCAGAAAACGAGCCGGAGGTTGCTATGTTATAATGTTTTGCCGTAATAAGAAAGCTGTTCAATGCTTACCCAGGGCTGTCGCCAGCGGGGGGGCCAGTGGTGCCCGGCCCCCCATTTGAAATCGGTGCCCCCCATTTCACGTTTAGCCCCTCGGTTGCTACATACATTCAATACTGTATTTTTAATATGTGCCCCCCCCTTCTGGTTTTTGTCCCTTACTTCTGTTTTCTGTCCGCCTTGCTGTAAAATCCTGGCGACGGGCCTGTGCTTACCACAAAATTTAGTACCACAAATTTTAAAAGCGAGTTAAAGAATGTGACCTTGGTGAATAAATGTGCGTTTTGCGTTATGCCAAAGGATTGAAATGAAAAACACTAATCTTTTCAAATGTCAAAATAATTGTGTTCCGACCTGGAAATGCAGAATAACGCTAAACGCAAATAAAGGTCAAAAGCGTGGATGTGTGAAGTCGTCAGAAGTGGCGCAAACAAAGCGCTTGCCTAATATTAAAGAGCAGCTATGTCCAACCCGCGGGTCGCATGCGGATGCGGCCAACTGGTATGTTTTGTGCGGTGCAGTAAGTTTTTCATTATTGTGTATGCATAATGCAGTGACAACCTGTCTTTGTGTTAGTAATCTTTAATTCAACATTTTCGATGCCAGAGGTCTTTAGTGCCTGTTTATCATGCACGTACGCACTGGCAGATTTCTACGTGTCCACTGACACCTCGGTGCAAAACTGATTTCTAGTTTTCTGATTTCTGCTCATGTGTTCCTCTGCACTGAACTTATTTCTGATAACTATACCGCATTCTGTTATTAGCACTAAACTCTTGTGTGGCATAGATAAGGTTTTCGTCCCCGTCCCCGGCACAGCAAACAATTTCAGGCGGGACGAGTTTTCCGCATATTTCGAAGCCCGCAAAACCAGAAACACAACTTTGGTAAATTTTACAGTGTATGAATTGACACTCACAGCACGTGCTACGTAGACGTTCTGCAGATGTTTAAGATATTACATTCTAAGGAAGTCGACAAAGAGTAGCCGCATCCTATGACAAATTCGCAAACGAGAAAGCGACTGAAGGTTCTATAATTTGAACTTAAATGTTTCCTAAAGCTAAATCATAAGGAACGACGCGTTGACGGTTTACATGAGAGAAACAAACATGATTTTGTCGAAGAAGTTGTTCGTAAAGTGTTTCTTCTTTGAAGTGCTAACCATCGTGATAAGTAGATTTTTGTTACTTATGTTAACAAGACAAACGTTCAGGGCAGTTTGCTACAGAAAAGCACAGAATAAGTTAGCAGGAAGTCGTCAGTGAGAACATTTCGTTTTTAAATGCCCACACCACTATTCCATACATTGTCAGCGATATCTCTAGTTTAGAAAAATAATACTTATCATAACTTCAGAAACAAATTCACGTGTGTGAAGAAAAAGTGATGCAAATGAAGTACCGATGGATGTTAATGGAAGCTTTGCGACACAAACGCTTGTCTTCCTGCACTCTTTCCTCCTCACAATTGTCTGCAGTAGACGAGAGGAAATCATCTTCGTTGTGAATTTCCTGGTGCCAATGACGCCACTGCAGCCGGCACAAGTCAGCCGGTGCTCGATGTGAAATTTGTTAATCGGATTAAAACCTGAAACGCACGGGTATGTCTACATAATAAATTGCGAACTGCATGGAAGTGTAAAAACGCAAATAGAAAAACTATGAAAAACATGTAAAACGATAGAAAAACACGAAAAAAGATTGTTAATCAAAATTCAAAATTATGAGAAATGCCAATATGAAAGAAAATTGAACATGAAATATTAAAAACACTACCAATTACCACTATGCAAAAATATAAAATTTAATAAAAACAAAACTATGAAAAACAAATCAAATTAGTATAAAGAAAAATAATTAAAATATGGGTAATAGGGAAACTTTGCTAGTCTGGCTGCTGACCCAAAACCGTAAAATCCCGATTCTTGAGTTCCATCTAATACTGGGCGTATACAAGGGAAGGGAAACTAGATAGCCGCAAGGGCCACAACGTACACACGAAATATAACAATTTTTGCAGTGGTTGGGGCCCCTTGCGTAAGAGCAGGGTAGGGCCCCTATACATCAGTATCGACTCTTGTATCATTGTTTACATCGACCACCCGCGCTTTCACCCAATCATGCACCACATGCTTTCTAGTTCAAGTTCAATTTTCAGTTGCAGCATCTTAGTTGAGGACGAGTGAGCACTATGAATTTAATACTGAATTTTTACGCACATTTAATAACTTCCACTCTTGATGCAGGTGTTCCGTTCAACCCTATGTCCAAGCCGCAAGAACACTGTAGTTTAACCTATTCCGCAGCAAAGCTTTCCCAATCATCGCATACCCCGGCATTAGCCCGGCCATCTCAGAGGGCTATTCAATTACCTGGGCCACCTCAGAGCGCTGCTCAATTACCCGTACCACTTCAGAGGGCTGCTCAAATACCCGTTCCACCTCAGCAGGCTGCTCTATTACCCGGACCGCCTCAGCAGGCTGCTCTATTACCCGGACCGCCTCAGCAGGCTGCTCTATTACCCGGACCGCCTCAGCAGGCTGCTCAATTACCCGGACCGCCTCAGCAGGCTGCTCAATT
>JGI24021J15306_10000616_pt1 | contig 28942 bp, 16 predicted proteins | sample Ectturendosymbi1_FD_15306 | JGI IMG/M metagenome (IMG submission 15306) | reverse complement strand
TTTTCCGAATGTTTGCAAATGGAGGTTGTTCGGTGTGGTTGCTTCAAGGCCTGCAGAGTAAGCAGACAAGTGTTCCTTTAATAAATTCAAGCAGGTTAAGGAAATTAGAATCTTCGACCATGATAGCGAGTGCCTCCGTGCGGAAGATTCAAACCAGAAAAGTGCTTTTCGTTTGAAAAACTGGTTGCACTAAAATTCAGATGTTGTTCGAAGCAAAAACCCACTGGTTCCAATTGGGGTCGAATTGCCGCCATTTCCCAGCAGAAGTCATGTCCATGCAAGGTGGGCTGCGCCAGTCTCACGAATTGCCTTGCATACTTTTTGTATTCGCGCAGAGACTACGATCGATCTAAGGGCGGTTTTGTTGAATGGGAGTTCATGACCACGCATCACTGGGGCGAAAATCCCATGGGAGTATGGCAGCTCGAAATTAGAGACCGTCCCCCCCATCGGACGCGATACAGGTACCTTGTGGTTGAAATGAACCAGAATTGAAAAAGAAGATTACACTCACTGCTGGAAACCATTTCCTTTGCAGTAGAGACCGCAGGAAGAGAGGCGTTCTGCGAAAGTGGCAGTTGATTTTCTACGGGACAAAGACACATCCTCAACCTGACTTTAATTTTAGCAACTGCGAAGGTAGGCTTATTTCGCAACATGGTCAACATTTCCAGCAACGTTTTACACGGGGTCTGACCATGGGAAATTAAGTCTTGCACGAGAACCCTGTTCTTGAAAGAGTAGCAAGTTTTCTGCTTGTTGTGGTAGCTATACGTTTTAATATTAGGCGATGTCACTTGTGCATAGGGTTATACCGGAATTCCTTTCCGAGGGAATAATGGGGCAAGATTTCTGTTCCGGTTGAAATTATGATGAATTTGCCCGAATTTTTATCGTATATTTGCACAGTTTCTGTAAAATTAAATAGTGGTTATGCAAAGTGTGTGTAATAGTTTGGCTCTTTAAAATGTATTAGTATGTGCAGGTACCACTGTTTTCTCAGAACACGAGATAAGAACGTAAAATGTTACTCAGTTACATGATCGCAAAGCGTTAGTTTTAGAAGAAATTGTATCTGGAAAGTTTGGCGAATGTTGTGAAAATAAATTAATTCCGGCAATTTACTATTCATGGTAAAATTTCATTTAACCCACAATTCAACAGAATATGCCCATCTCTCATAAGGTTGTATGTACTGGACCACTTGCAGAACGTGCCGTAATGACCATCACCGCAAGATACTATGACCTCAAGTGTCTTGTTTCAAGGAAGCTTTTCCTCAGTGTACTATCAAATTGCACGTCTTAAACAGGGAATTCTACGAAAATCTCATGAAAAAGTAAATTCACAACCCTTGAGGAGGAAAAGCCAAACCGCTTCCGCAATCATAGAGCAACATGCAGAGCATTGAGCTTCACTGATGACTATTATATCTTTGTTCTTCGCAGCTTTTCCTCAAGAACACTGTCACGCTGAGTGCGACGGCTGCTGCGGCGCCACAGCTCGTGAATGCACGAGGTGCCGTCATGTTTCTACTCAGAGTGGAGAGTGCGTTCCAAATTGCCTAAGTTCACAGTACGTTGACGAGTCGACGAGAGTATGCAAGGTATTGCGCCTTTTTCATGAAGTAAAACTTGGATCGTCATTATTTTGATAACGTGGCTTCAGTTTTCAAATCTAGCTCCCGTGGTTAGGTTCTGTAACCTCTGTTTTGCAGAAACTTTAGTTAATAATTATTGTTGTTGTTCTGACAATCATTCATGTTATGTAGGCCATATTTTTAGATGTCTATGTATTTGCTAACGTGTACGTTCAGCAACACCATAGCTACTCTAGGTTCGCTTTAAAATCTAGATTTTGATGAATGTAAAAACGCAAAAACAATATTTTCTACTGTACTCTTTGTAAACACGCATTAGATAAGCAGGGGTTTGGTTGCGTGTTAAGACGAAGTCACAAATCTGTATCGCGACATGTTTCAAGTACGAAAAGCCTAGAGCATTACAAAAAACATGGCGTGACTTGAAAACAGACTGGCGATTTTGAAAGAACTAGAGATAAAAATTCGCTTTTGAAGATTTATCTAAAACCAGTTGGGTGAATTACGGTTACATGCGCAGCCGTGCTGGTGGAACTGCTTGACGTGCGATGACCGGTCTCCTAATAACTGTACTTCTTGCCATCCTGGCCATACGATTGTCGATGGAGCTTGTGTCAAGACCTGCAATCCTGGATCATATCTAGATGCGCGTAAGCTGCACCTGTCTTGTCATTTGTACATGTTGCCTCTCTCACACGATAACGCATGATTGAGCTAAAAACAACCAACACTGCTTTTGGTAAAGTTTGCTTACGTTTTTCGACCGTTCTTTTGACAACTTGGTCGCGTATATTGGTGTTTTCTTTCAAAGAGTTTTCAATTACTTTTGACTGAGTCAAAAAATCAACGTTGACTTAAAGACGCGGGACATAGAGGTTCAAGTTTTCTACTTTGCGACACAATACTGCGCTTAGTATATCGTCTTCACTTTGTTCGAAAGTGTTCGTCTTACTAAGAAGACGAACTGCGAAGAGCTTCTGCTGACAATAACATTTGTTATTGTTGTTGCTTCTCAGCCACGCAGCAGTGTCGACAGTGCGATAGCCTCTGCCAGACATGCCAGCACGGCAGTCATCAGTGCACTTCATGCAGGAATGGCTTCATGTAAGTGAGATGATTTTGCTTCTTTTGTTTCTTCGGTACCAAGACGTGTTTTGCGGTGGTTATTTTATTCATTGAGATTGCCAAATATTTTCATCATCAACTCAAGTATGATAGGTTTAAGTGCAATTGGATTTCACAGTTTTTTTCTGTGACTTGACTCAAGTTCTTTGGTAATCAAATTTTAGGCAATAAATTAAAAAAATGTGTGCTAGTCAAGTCCCTCACAACTTGTTCAATTGTCGCTGCAGTCAAGTATTTCTTTCAACGGTGGTTCNTCCGCTGTGCGACGTTTTCTTAGATTTCAATTCCTTCATCTGTTTTGCTCCATACATAGTGTATGTTTTTTGGAAATGAAGCGCACTTCGAGGAACGTTCGTAAAGTTGCATCGGTGTCGGGGAATAAGCGAGAATGCGTCAGAATATCGCAACGCGTGCTGTGGCGAATGTTGCAGTGCTTGAGTTTGTAGACACCCAGCTATTTTTCCGCGTACTTGAATCACCGACCTGTTGGCAGTGGAAACTGTCACAAACCTGTTTTTTTCTAAACGTTTGAAAAAAGAACTTCCGAATGTAGCAAATTTCAAGAGGCTTCATAACGAAGATTATTGACAAGCAGCAAACCAATGGGTATATTTCGAAAGCTAAGGGAAACAATAACGCTTTACTCTCGTGCTTAATCTGTGTATGAACAACTGGGTTTCTCTTACTGATGTATTGTTTTCTTCATTGGCGTTTTTCAAAGAATTAGTAGCAAAAAATGTCTGTTTACGGAAGGACAACTGTACCGAAAGAAGTTCTTAACAACTGAGATACTACTTTTGCGTATTCGGACTGCGGTAACCAAACCATCATACAGTATCGCCAACTTTATTTACGAACAGATTTGAGGCGGGGACGTGCAGACCCTCTTGCCCGTTTGGAACGTACTTGGCCTCGATTTCAGCCGGGTGCCGGCCTTGTGATCGGAGTTGCAGTGGATGTATCAACCGTGCCACCCGCTGCACAGCTTGCGCTACAGGACTAGTTCTACATCGACAGCGATGCACAAGAGTCTGCCCTCGACGTCATTATCCGGACTTTGTGCGGAACGTTTGCCAGTCGTAGGTCAAATTTTCTACTCTGGGAGGTTTCCCAACAACATTGTGGGCGCCTCACGAGGAGCCTGTCATTCGTCATTTTGTCATTCGAGAATTTCTCATTCAGGCATGACAGTTCGTCTCAGAACCTTATGCCGGTCGAAACATTTTTTGGCAACTTATGTTTATAGCTCACCTTCAATAACTAATTCAAAGTTGAATATCTCGAGATGCTTGAATTCCTAGACCGAAGCCAAGTTTTTGACATTTTTTATCACGGAAAAATGCGAAGGGTTTGTCACGGCAATTGACAGAGCAGCGGGCTTCTGAAGTGGCTGCAGTGTTTGATTACTGATTGAGTTCGGGTTCAAAACGATGCTTCCGGTTAAATACCACTCGTCTTCAAAGAATGCTAAGACTTAAAGGGTCAGCATAGCGATGTGGTCAACAGATAATGGTTAACATCATACTGACTAAACGCTTTAAATTTTATCGCTATACTAACTGAGTTGAGTGAATGAAACTGACGGCAACTTGCGAAGAAAATGGAATATTTTATTTGCTAAATTCTGCATGCAAAATTGTGTGCCAAGCCAAACTAAATTGACGGCTCGATTTTCCTATAATGCGGTAAGATCGTAACTACATGTAACAAGACGCGCCATAAACATAGCCTTTATTTTGCTCAGAGGTTGCTAATCTGAGTGTAGTGAAACTGCACTTTGGGTGCTGTGTGAATAGAAAACTGATGTTCTTTCACTGGGGAGTCAAAAGCAAAATGTTTAAGTCATGAATATATTACAGAAAGCAAAGCTAGGGCGACAGATTTAAATCATACGTTTGGAAACGTCGTATAGGTTTATCTTCAAATTTGGAAATTTTTATATCGTTGTTTCTAAGAACCAAGTTAGGACAACCTTTGGCAAAACTTGGTGTTAAACTGTCGTTCATCTTTTTGCAAAACTTAATTTCCAGGAAGGAACTCAAAAAGCCACGTAATTTAACATCATCATTGTAGATACGGACTAAAATGTTTTTTGAATTACCGGCTTTAAGTCTGAGGTAACAAAACATTCTGGTCTCGACAGCAATAGCTTCTGTTCTCGCAGTTGGGGCAATAGCTAGCATTTAATATCTTATGAAGGCTATCATGCAGTACCGTAGTGGTCTAATCATTTGTATTTTTCATGTATAAGGAGGTCTGAAACAGAAGACGGAGTAATCACACTTGAGTTTTTTACGCACGGATAAAGCCTAAACTTATTTTTTGTAGATTGCGCGGGTATTTATGGTTTTGGTGATGCAGCAAGTACTTCTTTCTCCAGTTGCCATCACTCGTGCAAGGCGTGCTCGGGCCCCGATCGAAACCATTGCACGAGCTGCCCAGCGAAGCGTCTCCTCCGCAACGGCCAGTGTCATAGCGTCTGCCGCGACGGTGAGTGCGTTCCGTAAGGTGGCGCTAAGCATGCTGGTAGCGCGACAGCAGAAGCGTGTTGTGGTTTGAAAGAGTAGTCGCTGCTGCCAGTAGATACTCTTGACTGAAATATGTGCACATCATGTTTGGTGGCAAAGTTAACGTTCACTGTGCCTTGCTTTAATATGACCGACGCTGTTGAAAGTAGGGAAATTTGATGTGCTGCTGATGAGCATGCAGCTATCTTGAAGCGCTTTTTCACGTGCATGCTTTGACTTGGTGGATACGTGCTTGTTATTTTCTGCGAGTGAAGTTTTCAAGTTTTTCAGCCAGTTGACAGCTTTACTGCGCTGTAATGGTTGGGTGTTCTTGCTCTCCGGCAAACATGTCAGACTGAACTGCGTATAAGGAATGCAAAGTAATGTACTTGCGTGTAAACCCATTTCTGATAAGTTATGACACCCCTTTGCGTCGTTAGCTTGGCTTCGCTGTCTGTCAGTTTGGCGAGATTTTCTTAACGTTTTTTTTGTGTCAATGCGTAATCGCTTGGCGCACTGCACATATTGCATATGACACTACAGTCGTAGCCAGGGGTGGGCTAAAGGGGCCATGGACCCCACAAAAATTTCTAGCGTATCTTGTCGTTTTGAGCTGCGAGAGGCGGTGTCCCAAACCAAATAGTGTAGCTCGCAAAATATTTGGCCCCTCAAATTGTGTGCTGGCTACGCCACCGCCACGCCACTGTATCACACAAGGTTTTAAATGATTTCGTAGTTCTTATATTGACCCTTGGTGCTGTAGTGATGTTTAGAAGATGCTAACTTTGCAAAAGTGCTCTTTTCTACGGAAAAACACAATAGTTTCGCTTGTCGCTAAGCAGTGCCGGGGGCCTGTTGTTGTCGAACGGAAACGCTACTAACGCCTACTGTCGTTGCATGCTCGGTGCAGACTAACTTCTCCTTTGCTCTACCTCTGCGCAGCTTACGAAGGCCAGTACGTCACTAATCCTTGCATTTGGGTGATCCGTTTCCGCTGGTGTGACCTGGCAGTGTTCTCGGCCAACTGCTGCCAAACCTGCTCGTTGCTGAAGAGCGTCGACGACGACGGCCAGCACTCTGGTGACGATTCGGCGCTTTACCAGGATGAGTCGGGCGTTGTGGTCAACAATTTTGGTTACGACTATGACGGTGGAGATTATGCGGACAGTGAAAACCATGCTTATTCTACTGCTAGCACTGACCTGGCCACTTCCACCAATGCTACCGAAGCCAGTCCGACAACCAGTGATTGATTAATCGCACGGAAATTTCTGTGATCGTGAATTCTCTTTTTTGACAAACTTTCTGGTTTCGTTGTGACTTCGTCAAGTGGTTTGGCTGGACCTGCTTCAAAAAATGTCGAGTTCTCTCAGTTTTTAGTTTTCCCGAACGAAAATAGACAAGGTCTTCTGAATAGCTACTGTAAACTTAACCTACGGTGAATTAGCTCTTCAAAAAATCTGCTTGCGTGCCAAGTTTACTTTCATTTTCGCCAACTTTTTAAACATTAAAAACTGCCTCGAGTTTGATTTTTTGCCATTAGTGACAAGGTGCCCCGCGTTTATTGTGCATGTGTGTGTTTGTTCATCAAAACCGTTGTGCCTTTCATCACGTTGCTGCATGCGTTTGTTTTTAAACCTCAACTTGTGCATCTCTGCAAAGTTTGCTGGCATCGGCTTCTCTTGCATGGTTTTCCAACTCTTTGTTTGCTCTTTATTCAAGAGTGCGTCTGGTGCCTGCCGTGAAGTTAGCTACCCCCCACTTTTTACAACACGTCCTTCGAACAATCGAATTTATCAGTAATCTTCTTCAATTCCGCGCTATTTACAAATGCGTTTTTGGTGTTGTCAAGTAGCTAACAAACGATCTTTGTACACTTCACAGACGACAATGGCGTTTTAGCGTAAGATACACAACACACACAGAAAGTCGGTGTCATGTTTAAGAATAATTTGTTTCTAGCTTACCGACTTCTTCCTGTTTCCAGTTTGTGGATTATTTGGTCACACGAAGCTACCACACAGAACTGACGATTGGTTGTGTAGAAGGCGGAAAGCAGCTGGCATTACATTTGTCTTGCCGAAGTGCAAAATGTTTGGCATATACGGTTAAGTCTTTTTACAAAAAATTGGGCAATTTCCTACAATATTTGATTTGCCCCAAAAACACAACAAATGTATTTCATTACTTTGCGGAAGATCCTATAGGATTGATACCGAAATTCATTAAGGTTCATACGTTTTTCACACGTATGATAAATTCGAAAATTGTACAAATTTTGATCACCAACGCGCTTTTGCTCCCCTACGAATGTATTCACAAAAATGGAATTGCACAAACAGTGCTTTAATTTAAAATTTGGAACGACGACGTCAAATTAGTCAATGCTAGGTTGGTTGTAAATGTATGGGGTGCATTAAACTCGTAATCAGGTTTTGGAATGGGGTGCATTAAACTCCTAAGTTTTCGTGTCGGCCGTAAAGTCGGAAGCACAGCGAAACGTTTGTGGTCGTGTGCGTTTACTTCACAGTAACTTTCACGTGTTCTTACACCGCGTCCATGTTTCATTCGCAGCGGGTGGATCAAGCCGGAGCGCGTTAAGCTGTAAACTGATTAAGCAGGCCGGCTTGTGCGACCGCGGGAGGTGGAGCTGGCAATGCTGCGGAACGTGCAGCGGAGGTTGGTTGTACATTTGAAGCAGACCTTCAGTTTGCGGGGAAGTTTTACAGCTGGTTTTTCGTTTGGATGACTGTCTCTGCGACCGCAACAACCGTGGGAAAAGGCTGATAATATTCCATTTTTTGATGGAAAACAGGGTCGCGTTTTATGTGACACCGAGTAAAGAAATAAGCGAGCGGAAAGGCATTCTTCAGCCAGTTATGTTTCCAATGAAAACGTCCAAGGATATAGCTGCGAGTGCTTCGTCGCTGTGTGGCCTGCCGCGGTTTTGTCGAAGTCAGTTCTGTCGTGCTACAATACGCTTTCTTGCTATACGCATTCGCGTCGATAGATGGGATTTATATCAACGTAAAAAACTAATTTCTGCTTGTCTCATGCAAGGCGTTAGGATTTTAATCTGTTATGATTCTTTAGAAAAACATTGGCGAAAAGTTTTTGATGCCCTTTACAAACAAGACGTTGATCTTTTCTAGCCCTACTAAAATGAATGCTTGTTGCCATCCATCAATACGTGAATAACGCTCTTTTCTTGTTTTCGCGAAAGATTCCAACCACATTGTCGATCTTCAGCTCCTTCAGTTTTGCTTTTTTCTCATCGTTACGCTCTCCGGCTTAGCTTTGGCATGCTGGTCCATTCCTGCTGTTGCCGGCGGCCACTTCTGCCTGTACCTTGAATCGCCTGTTTAGTATCTTCGACTGGAATTTACCGTTTATTGCCTGCTTGCTGACGTTTGCCCGCTGACATCAGTTTTTTCGTCGTTTTCGTAGCAAAACTCTTCAACGCGTAGCATAATTATTTATTCACTCAGCCCAAGAGTGATCCAACGATAGCCTTGAACAGACGTTACGAAATCTTCGATTGCGCCACAGCTCTGTGTATAGCCAGCATGATCACATTAGTTCACATGCATGTGTTGACGTTCACAAAATCGTTGACTAAAATTTGCTGTACTGTTTCTCGACGGATACAACAGCTTTTGTTGCATTGCATTGCCTCGCTCGCTTTACGCCGAGAAAGCTTCGAACTGTTTTCACCGTTTTCTGGCCAGGGATGCTTCTTGAACGCTGTTGTTTCCGCGTTTGTTAGATTTCGTTCGCAGGTTTCGTCGTTTCTGTACATTTGTGTCAATAATAAAACCGTCGATAATGCCAATCACCTTTTGTGCAGCTTTTTGTACAGTTGCAGAGCCAAGTTAGTTGTCATGAAAAGAATTATGGGGAGGCGACATGAATGCAAGCAGCGGAAATGTTCTCGTGGTTAATTTAAGCTTTTGAGTTTAACTACGGTGTTAAGTACTGATGTTATTGTTCTTGCTATTTTCCTTTTTTTGTAGTGGATCCAATAAAAGTCGATGATTCAGTTGCACAACACAATCTTGATGCGATTTCTCGGCGTTTCAGGAGGTCTCCATGCCAAACTGATGAATGTTGTGAAGAAAGGTACGAATTAAACAATTTTACTGACCAGGTTTACAAACGAATGGCGCAAAGCTGGTGAAGGCAAGTCGCACTTAAAGTTCATCAACGTTGAATGAATATGAAGATGCATTTTTGTATTGATTCCAGATGTGTTGCTATCTTTTGACATAGCACGGCGACAGCACAATCCAGGTCCATTCACGTGACACCGATAACTCCCACAGCAAGAACGCACAACAAACACGTTTTTTATTTTTATTTATGTTTTTTATGCATTAATCTAGCGAAAAAGCAGGCAGTAACTTCAGAAAACGGCTTAACTGTGACACATGCGCCCACCCCCTTCCGTACGCTAGTGTACATGCCATAACTGCTCCAAACCCTTGTCATGACGACCGGAATTTTTGCATTTAAGTGTAGTGCAGGTGTTAATCGATACCTAGGTATTGGCAGTTATGTTGCGTGATTGAAAATTTCTCAGCCGAAAACGTTTTCTTCAGATCTGCTGCGAACAGTTCTCTGTGCAAAAAATGCCGGGCTAATCACTATTTGTTATACGGGAGTTGTGTAAGTAAGGATGGTTGCGGTGACCACTTGTATGCGTCCGACGTCGACAGGACTTGCAAGCCATGTCATGAAAACTGTCGCTTGTGCGATACCGGCTTCCAATGCAAATCCTGTTCAGGTATGATCTGACTGCACTTTAATTTATTGGATCTTGGCTTATAAAGTGCACGTTTGGGGAGTTGCGAGTCCTACAGACAACTTGCTTGAGAACATTCCTGATCAACAAGCGCTTGGATGGCGTTAGACAAAAGTTATTTGGAAGTATGCGCTCGCAGGGTCCTAAACAACGTTTTTTCAAATTATGTCAACGTGAACACTTTTGATGAAAACTGATCTCAGAAAAAAGTCCGATGATAACTCAAAAAAATTGACATCAGCTTTTGTCCAGATGTGACTTTGTCGATCTTAGCGTGGTGAGGTGAAACTACCGTTTGCAGCAACCCATTATGGTTTCTGTAACTGTGATCTAACTTTTCACAATAAAAATCCGCAAGAACTCCGTAAATCTTTAACCAAAATCTACTGTGACGCCAAAATCCTGATCGTGAAACATTGACATTACACAAGTGTTCTTTCTTGAAAAAAGATTCGTATAGCTGGAAGAATTGACGAAAAGAGTATTGCTTGCTGCCAATGTCAAAATATCTAAGTCGCGACGTTGTCGTGGATGCACATCGGTACGCTTTGCAAAAAGTGTAACGAGATTAGCCAACGGTTTCAAAGTGTGCATGCAGGCTACTTTTTAAACACAATTAAAGGACTGAAAACGGTGGGCAAAGAAACAAACCTGAGGCGTCTTATCAACCCCGTTCTATACAAGAGGCTATGTGAACGTGCCCAGAGAAAACCTCTCGTCAAAATTACTTGAAGAAAAACTTCATCTCCAAGCTTTGCAGCAGTTTGGAAAGTTCACGTGGTTGGGTGTTTTTGCTGGTTGTGCTTTTGTTTTCAATTTATCTGTGTTCGCAGAGCAAACCATGTTAATATAAACTTCAACAACAGTCACCGTACTTCGGCAGTGGCGACATTGAGATAAAGATAAAGGGGAGGTCTATATAGTTACCCAAGAGTCTATGTAGCTAGAATAAACAAGTTACGCCACTTGTACGTCATAAACTAGCGTTTGCAGTGACATGGATAAATGTCCATTTGGAGCTTGCGTCTTCTAGGGCAACGCAGTCTATCGCATAAATCGCAAACTTTTCTTGAGAGCTGCGTCGAAAGGAATCGTTTCCCAGGAAAGAATCAGACACTAAGATCTTACAGAGTATATATTTCGCTTACGAAGTAGGCATCATCAGCTGTTATTCAAACTTTTGACAATTCTCAGTTATTACATCGATCGAACTTAACTGTTTGTCTAAAAGTTGTTGAATTCTGTCTAATTAGAAATTGCTTGTCCTACTGTTTTCTTACAATTGCTCTTCACAGATGGATATTACCTGTACGGAGGAAAGTGTCTCAGGCAATGCCCTGCATTAACATACGTCAACCACACAGACGGAAGATGCCACACTTGCGCCGCAAACTGCGAAGGTTGCAAAAGCGTTACAGTGGCTGTATGTTTCTCCTGCACGAATAATCAAGGTTGTTTTTTTACCTCTGGTGAAGTTTACACAGTTAAGCTTCTGCTAGATTGTTTTACTGTTGTACGTGTAACAATAACGTCAAAATCAATGTCTTGAACAGAATTTTATTGAATTACGACCATAGAAAAAAATTGAAAAAGTTCGACTCAGTCCTTATCACAAGCCTAAAATTGTCAGTATTGGTCGTGGCCACTGGCCATGGTCACCTACTTTTGTGCCGGGTCTCGCTTTGTTGAAAAATTTAGAAAACTCTAGATGGTATTCAGCCACTTAAGTTTTTGAACTTTTTTCTTGATGCTTACATAGAACGACGGTTGTTTTTGGCAAAACGTATACTGGAAACATTGGTTTGAGGCAGCATTTCTTTGTGATTAGGACTCTTTATGAACATTTGTGGGTCACGGACCGGCCCCGAGTGCATCCGATAAAAGTCACGTACCCCTCAAGAAGAAACGTTGCAAGAGATAGTCGAAACTAGGTGTTGATCATCGTAGTAGTAATCGAAATGTCTGCGAAGCCTGTTAACCCTTTCAAAATATAAGAGTAAAGTGTATTAAACCTTTAAATCACATTTGTGGACCCTCAAATCATATTCACGGATCCCTTAGGGTAGTAGTCGGCAAACTGTGGGCCTGAGAACGTTTCACTGGGCCGCACAACACTTCCTGCTGTGGGCCACGTGGTACGTAAGAGGCACAGTCCTGTGCCGTCTGCGTGGGCTAAAACATAGGTTACTGTAACAACTATGGAACACTGATTTTTGACGTTAACAAAACATTGTTTTTGTCAATGTACGATTAATGGCAAAAGCATAACATTGTTATGAAGCTAAGCTAAGTTTGAAAGTGGGCCTTCAAAAATAAGCATGGGCCTTTAATTACGACTGAAAGGGTGGTTTGGGCCATCATAACGAAAGTTTACCGATCACTGCCTCAGGGGTTCACGGACCCCAGGTTAAGAGCCTGTAGTTAAAGGCTGGCGGACTATGTGAGGCCGCCTCTCACTGTTACGAGGAAAAAATGAAAAAGCGTTAATTAATTTGCGCAAAGCCGAAAATGACGATATTGACGCTCTAAAAGTACGGTCAATAAAAAATTCTAAATCATTACTGGAGTGCCCCACGATCAATGCGCTTGTTGCTGCCCTCGACACAAAAGCGCTCAATGATGCGGAATTGTTGAAATCGTACTAGGCTGGCGGGAACAGGATTATTAATTTCCACAGGCAAACCAAGAAAAACGCCATGGTTAAATATTTGACAAAATACATCACCTAGGTTTTTTTTATGTTTCACATAAGTTTTCTCTTTTCTGTGCTCAAAAACACCAAACACACTGCACACATGTGTGGCGTCATAAAGACGTAAAGCCCAGTGTGAGGACCACCTTGCGACTCACTACGGCTGTAAAAACCTCACACACACGCAAAACACGTCAAGTAAAACGTACCCAAATGCAACTACTAGGTTCACGATTCACATGTTTGTTACTTTTTCAGACTGCTAAGAATCGAACGCCACGAAACCGTCGCACGAAAGGATGTGAAGTTTAAACCAGAACTGTCGCCAGAAAGTGCTCAATAGGGGGCTTTGCATTTGCGCAGTGGGACTTTACAATCTGAAAATTTAATATCATTTCCACTGATTTATAGTTGTTTCATGTTTCAGTTTGGAGGGGCATAGCCCACCAATGCCCCCTGGCGACGAAACTGGTTTAAACTTCCCTGATGCTGTCATTATTAAAATCGTATTAAGAAATATAAAGCTGCAATCATCGAATCAAGTAAGTCTGAACATAGCACAGTAAAAAATTGAAAAGGTTTTGTCCTGGCCTTCTTCATAACAAAATCATCTAGGAATTCATTACAATTTGTTTGCCTAAGTTTGTCACTTTTAATGCACCGAATGCTTAGTGTGGACAACCTCTCCTGGAACATTGCGAACTTTTGATTGATTTTTAATTCTTTTGAATCTTGAAAAAGACGTTTGTCCTGAGCAATTAGTAACCATCAAACTATAGGGGTCCACTTGGTTGGATAAACTAAAAATCACCAATCAAAAGCATCAGACCCAAACGCGCTTTTGTGATTTTCTTGCTGTTTCCCTGTTATTTGTCTCTTTGTTCTGCGGTTGCCAGTTGGCAAAGTGGCTTTTTCTTGCTGTTCAAGTTCATCAAGATCTCTGATTTGCTTAGCCTGGGAGCAGTACAAATTGCGCAAGTACTCAATAGCAAGCTGATTTATGAATAACTTGAATCGCATCTAAAAATACCAATCGAGCTTTACGTTATAGAAACGCTGACAAAACCCCTGTATTGCTCAGAAGAAGCAACCATGTTCTTATTGTGGGATGCTGCTGCTAGCCCTACACATAGCTCTTATCAGCTTTGATCAGGTGCAGTGACGTAACTAGAGGTTTGGGCCACGGGCGGAAACAGCTGAAGGAAGCCCACTAGCCAAAACTCAGGAAAAAGTTGAGAAATAATAGTGAATCCGGATGTGGACGGCTATACTACAATCCGAAATCGCCAGAAAACACATCGAAAAACGCAAAAAAAACAGCCTACTGAAAACCTAAGGAATAGTAAATACCATAATGCAAGCTAGGTGGGGGCCCGATTTTTGCATTTAGCTTGCCAGTGGGGCGGTTCGCACCCCTGTCCCCTCGTCTGTTACGTCACTGATCAGGTGCATTTCAACCACGAACAGCCACAAGTTCTTTCGCCTGATTCACACTTGACAATCGGTACGATTCAGCAAACACAAGACTCAGCCAACATGCTTGAGTATGTCGACACAATAGTCGGCATGCGGCTTGACCAATCGTCATGTTGAGATTCATGAAAACTCGTCGGAAGACTATGGTGTATCACCACGAAATCTGATTAATTGAATAAAACTAAATTTCACGAATAATTAAGTAATAAATTTGTGACGAATATTTATCGAAATGGTCATGTACCGGCAACTGACTCTATGCGTACCACAGTTTGTTGGAGGCCCAAGGCTTAAGCCTACACATTGGTGAATAACTAGTTGCTGGAGCAGCATGGCATAGACGAAAGATGGGGTTCCACTCGTTTATTTTAGATCAAAGTTCCTTTTTTAAAATAAGACATTCGGTGGTTTCATGCTGTAGAAGTATCAACTTCAAATAAATCAACTTCAGCGACTGTCCCCTAAACAGCAAGGTGTCAGCATAGCGGCAGGAGGCGATGTTGCACACAAGGTAATTACCCTTCCGGATCTGAAAATAGTGAAAAAAGGGTGAAACTCGGTGAAAATTGTGGAAAAATAAGAACAAGCCTGGCAAGCTTTGTAAAAAGTATGGAAGAGTTTTTTAACTTTGCAAAGAACTTATAAATTTTTTTGTAAGTTTCGGCAAAATATGGTAAAAGTTTTGCGAAAGTTCGTTGATGATACTCGTAGAGTAAAATTCGGTAAGAGCTGTGTGCTGTTTTTTATGTGCGTAGCTGGGAAAAATGTTTTTGGCGCTCGCAAATAATATTGTTCCTCTTTGCCATGGGCGCAGACCTAACAATCACTTTTGCTGATTCAAACGTGTGCGAAAGACGTAAAAACGCAGAAAAGCATGCTACTACATATATAAACTGGGCGACAGTTTTAAGTTTGAAAAGTTAACTGTTGTATGACTTTTTAACAGTGAGTAAAATCCCAACAATGTGTACAAAAATTCTCTCCGATCCGTTCTGACCTTGTGAGGAACGTTTCTGGCCCAAATTTCCGGTAGGTCACATTTTGAAGCATGTAGTATCTACATGAAATGAAAATACACCAGCACTCCTGACGATTCCGTTATGCGGGTTGCAATATTTGCATTACCAACCCAACTTGCTTCAATTACCGTTTTGCCGTATGAAAAGCATCTAAGAGTTTTCTCGTAACGTGCACATGAAGATAAAAGGTTTACTTGCGTGCATCGACCAAAAATCAAATCTTGTGAATTTCTCTGGAAAGCTTCAAATTAGCGCAAAAAATTAAAAAACCTGCTTAAATGATGCCTGCTTTTTGAACGTGGCGACATTTTTGCTACTGACGTCATCAAAAGGAGCAATGGCCAAGATATGTGTGAGTTTCTTTCCGAAATTGTGTTTCAGCGCTTGGGAATTTCGTACTTTGATACAAAAGTCCGTACTTTCGGCTAAGATTGGTGTAATTTTTTGTGATCAAGGTTTCTAGCATTTTAAATTAAGACTGTGCACCTTAAGCAAAAAATATTTTACACCTTACAGATCTATTTTACTTGAACAAATGATTGCGCATTGGTTTTCTGCCATTTTTTTCTTTTTTGTTTGATTGAAAGGGTTCTAAGCAAATGAATAAACCATAGCAAAATCAAGCAGCAACCTCAAAATGCACACAGTGAACAATTTTTAAACTATTTTTCATTATAACTGTAGAACGTGTGCAAATAATTTGAGTTGATTTAGATGTGGTGAACGACGTCCACTTCACTCGGGTCATAAACCACACTTTCCAATGCTGATGATTTAATTACACTCCCTGAAACAGTCTTACCTTTCCAAAAGCGACAGTCTTGAAGCAACAAGGTTACGTTGATATATTGTCAATTTGTTCCCCGTAGCATGAAAATCAACAACTTATACACAATGTTAGCTGCAAACCTGCAAAGCATTATTGGGATTTTATGTTTCCGACGGTCACATTTTCACGCTCATAAGTTCATAAATATTGGCCCAAATAAGACACGTTTATGGCATAAAGAAGAATAAAAATTCAACTTCCATAATACAGCACTGGCATTGCCAAGTCGCTAAAAGATTGCCACCAACGTTATGTTGGCCATGGCCTAACAGCTTGTTTTCGACTGTCCGCCTTTTTCATTTTGTTCGGTCAGGCTTGGCTCCTCAGTTTTATTCTGATAGTTTCACATCGGTCAAGTGTGACTTTCAAGTGATTTGCTCACTTTGAAATAAGACATGCAGTACGAAAACAAACAACTTTTTGTTGGTGCAGGTTGCCGCTGCATTTCCTCTCAACGTCATAAAGCTGACTTCCCGATGTACTGTCCTTATCAGCTTCAAATTGTCCAACGGCCTTCAGCTTCAATACACAATCTCCTGACAACCAGCTCACCAGCGTTCGCAGAATCGACTCTTTTTACTCGTCAGTCAACACTGAGCACAAAGCTGTTTACTGTTCCGAGTTCTTCGCATGTTAGTCAAACGATTTCATTAGGAAATCAACAGAGCACTACGAGTCAGTACACCTCAACAGCAGCACACGCAAGCAGCAGTATGACAGCTTTTGTCGTCCTTATCACCATATGCTTGTGTGGTGTTATCTTTACTGTTATAATTTTTGTGATAAGACGCTTCAAAAAGCGACGGCACGGACACGGTCATTACATTCCACTTAGACAACATTTTGTAGAGCCACTGGCTGTTAGTCACTTTTCAGTTTCTAAAACAGGATTTGATGAAGATGAGCTGTGAGCATCGATATTGCAGCTTCAACCACTGATAAATCGATACTCATACCAGGTTTAGTAGATTGTGTATGGGTCGAAAAATGGAGCACAACACTGGACGTGCTTCTGGGTAAAAAACTGAAACCATGAGGTTGTTGCGCAGTCGTGCTGAAATGTTGAAGTCATAGCAACAGTTCTCGCAAGGAAATGGACTTTTGGACTACGCAATTTTCGGGACCGTAAGCAAAAAGCTATTTTCTTGGAAAACCAGACAGAAGACCACTGAAATTTTTATTTGTTTTTTTCTCCGAGAAATTATACAAACCCTCAGATGACCCTCGTTATTTCGTTGATAAGCGTAATCCTGATTTTAGGTCTTTTTTATTTTAACACAAACATGCATTGTTTGGTCCGTATTGGTAATAATGTTGTTGAATCTGTATTTAAGATAAGTGAGCTAAAAATACACTTAGCCTCAGCAAAAAGAAACAGGAATCTGGCCTCAACAAAACTGGCCCAAGCTTTTTAATATTATGTATTTTCTGCACATAGGCAATCAAGAACTCAATGGAGGTCAACGAAAGCGGTAATTTTTTCCATAAATAAGCTTGATATAATGAAATACAGTCATAGCATATATAATTGGACATGGCTACAAAGACTCCGGTATGTTTGCTTTGCTAGTCTTAATCGTGCTTAACATTGGCCAGTATCATCGCACTATGATCTTACTTGTACGGTGGATGCAAATCTCAGAAATATTTTTCAGTAACTGTTGGCCGAACAGGCCATCAATTCACTACCTTGGAAAAGTGGTTTCGATCCAAAATATAAAAGTTGAAGTGGAATCTCAATAATAAAATTGATGCCAACGTAAATTTGATTCTCGACGCTTGATATCGACGATATCGACGCTTGATATCGACTAGCTTAGACTTGCAAATCGATATACGATATCGATTTGCAATGAACCCCATGCTTTACAGGACCATATTGCGTAAATCAATCACTTTCGCATACGTACATTTGCGAGGAAACAAGTCTAAGCTTGGTTTAGTGAAGAAGCTTAAGAGGTAAAACTACTCAAAATTGAACAATGCACCGCTACGGAGCCAGCAACAAGCAATGTGGCACATAACAACGATCTGACGTAGTCACTTGCGTCCAGTGTTGCCAGATTTCAAAAGCTTTTTAGCCAAATTTCACAAAAAAATTAGCCAAAAGTAGCCAAAATTCCATCTAACTAAAAACATTAAAAGTCACTGAAAAGTTCAGTTTGTTAATTCCGTGGACTGTAAAAAAATCAGTCTCTTGCGCAAATAGGAACCATGCAATCTTTGCAAAATCAATGTCAAGATTATAACATGTATCCACAGTCTCCGTCATTTACAAAACTATTTGCAAATGCAAAATAAAACAACTGATTACTGCTGTCAGAACATTTTTGAAAAACAAAGTTTAAGTGATGCTGCTGCACCATCAGAGCCGTATCAGCCGCACTCCAAATCCCCAATTGGGGGGGGGAACGCTGTCACAGGGGCCCAAAGTTCAGTCCGTCACCACTTAGTCCCCAGAGAAAGCTTCGATCCCCCAAATTGAAATATGAAGCACTAGAAATCAGCGAAGTTAGGACCAGTGGCGTAACTAGAAGTTTGATCCATGTGGGGGGCAAAGCTTATCTGAAGGGAGCCCACTTGTTACCGTAGGGGGCCCACTAGACAAAACTAAAAAAAGGTAAAAAATGATAGTAAATATCTGGATGTCGTGAATGTCTATGCTAGCTAAACCAAAAGAAAACACTCCGAAAAGCGCAGAAAATATCAACTAGAGGGGACCCTGCTTTAAATTTGGCTTGCCAGGGGGGCGGCTCCTTTCCCCACTGTCAGTTACGCCACTGGTTAGGGGGCCCTTTGAATGCAAAGTGCTTATGCATTACAGTTACTTTGGGCCCCTTTCAAAGCAAGGTATTTACACATTACAACTGCTGTTGGGACCCCTTTGAAAGCAAAGTAGCCTCCTTATGCATTACAGTTACTGTTGGGCCCCTTTGAAAGGTACTTTACACATTACAGCTGCAAAGGGGGGCCCAAGGCAAGTGCCTCGCTTGCCTTTCCTTAAACACACCACTGCATATAACCATGATCTTATATGAAAATATGAAAGCGATTGAACACATTCTGATTCATCCGATGTGCGCACTTTCTCACCTGATGCGCTTACGTAAACACTGTAATGTAAAGTTATCTTTATGTTATTGAACACATTGGACTTGCTGATGAGTTTATCACTTCAAAAAACAAAGATTTCACGCGATTTTTCATAATAACCTAGACACATAAGTCGACTAAAAAAACAGATCTGGGTGGAAAAAACCTTCAGTGGGAGGCCCTGGTCATTTTCGCCAAAACTCCTACCTCCGTAACTTGAAGTGAACATTTGAGGTTTTACTGCTGCGTTATTGTTACGAAATAACGACCAATAGTACAACAATCCGCTAGCAAATTTCGCAACCTGCCTCTGCAGGCAAAGGGAGCGACTATGAGCGAACTGCGCTAAGCGTGCAGGAGACCTCGTGGTCACAATTTTGCCCCAGGACCGTAACCAGGGGGCCCGTGGTGGACGAATCCCCCCTAAAATTTTCGGAAAAGTCTGTTGGACATAGTTTAAAAATATTGGACAGTGTTTAAAAAATTTGGGCCCCTCAGAAAACTCTTCGCCACACGTGATGTCCCAAGCTGGTTACGGTCCTGCTTTGCCCTGATGGGCCTCGCGTTCATTTATCCGGCCCTGCCTACATGTCTAGTTGCATAAGTCCAGAAGTCAGACTGTCACTTGAGCAACGTATTTTGTGTAGTGATTGTTGTAAAAAAATTTAGTATATCTAGCCCAGGTAGTCTTCTCTTATTTTGTACTGCATAGAAGCATAATACCTTTGGTGCTTACGACCAAAGTAATACTTTTGCGCAGCCTGTTGTTCAGACAGCCAGGTGGAGTTAATTGTGTAGTTAGAAGAGTCTATTTTGGGGTTGTCCCAAAACAGATTAGTGCAGTTAGTGGATTATGGATGTTAACTGTTGCGTCCATGTAGGCCTTAGTCTATATTTGTTAATATTTATAGGCGATTTGAGATACAAAATGTTATTAATCTAAACATGTGCCAGGCACCAGGAGATTAACAGTCCAGACATCAGCAATGTTTATGCATGCGTATTTCGGCCAGTAAAAAGCCCAATGCGCACGCTTTATAAGCATATTTCACTTAAGCTCATGGTAAAGTTTATTAATTTGCGCTAATGAAAGAAAACGTTCATCGCGGCGCATATGCTTTGACCCGCCTCATGTTTGCTCCTTCGGTAATAATGTTTTGATAACTGAACGATAGGATTGATTCTGATTTCTTGCAATTTTTTTTTACATTTGCGTTTCATTACGACATTTCTCAATAATTGCCGTCAATTAAATGACAATGATTTACGACCCAATTCCTTTGGCTGAGCTCGTTCAAAAAAATTTAGTTGGGAACTACGAGTCGATTATGAGTATTTGCGGGAAAATATTTATAATTGATTTGCACAATCTGCAAATGCTGTTCATGTTGTGAATTAAAAATACAATTTCAGAATGCCTAGCCCCCCTGCACAGATATGAAGGCCCCCAATGGAAGACTTTCTGGCGACGGTTCCGCCCAGGCCCGTACACACGGTGGTACATTCGGGGGCAGCAGTTACCCCCAAATATTTTTTGTGCCTCCCAAAATTTTGTTGTGCTCAGAAAAATTTGTTTTAAACATATGATAAAAATAAAAATCTTTCGCCCCTTAAAATGTATTTTGCCCAAACCTTAAAACCTGGCTAAGGGTTTGATTCTGCCAAAATTGTGTCTGCGATTAAGGTATTTTGTTTTGAAGGTCATTCGGCCTCGAGATGTAGCATAACGTCGAAAAATGTTTTTATACATCACCATTAGGGGGGCCCCTGTAAGCATTTTGGGGGGCGGGACGAGTTGGGCTGATACGACACTGTGCACCATGATATAATGGGGTATGGCCTTACACTGGTGTTTCTGATGTTAATTAGAAGCATAATGGCTATTTAAATCTGAATGATGTGCTCTGGTTTCACAGCGCCAAAACTTGCACCAGGCTTTCTCAGCATTACTTTCCACTTTTCGAATACATGTTTTAAAACCGTTCATCTGTTCCCATTCTTTGAAACCTGACGCCACATCTTTATCAATAATAGCAACAGCACCAGAAGCAACGGAGAAAATCTGAGTGTTTCAGAACAAATTAAGCTGGAGACCTGGCATCAATAAGGCGCTGACACAATTCTAACTTGTAGAACGTTATCCAAACTTGAATATTTCATAAAACAATCTATACAAATAGTGGTTTGAAACTCATTAATCTACAGTTTCCTTGTTTTGATTTTCTAACCGAAACTAGGCACAAGCATCTCATTCTGCCATTTAGCTTCTTATAAAAAAAGAATCAGTATATATGCAACTTAGGACATTCCACAACGTCTATTCTCCAGGGGTGTAGTGCTAAAAAACGCGTGGGAACGCCTTTCCCACGCGTTCCGAACCCACTACACCCCTGGTTTAGGTTAAAGCCGAACTCTTAACACCAAATACTGCTCGGATGCCCTCCCACGCACAATACTCCTTTAGTTCTCGAAATCCGCTACACGTACAAATAGAAACGAAAAATCTAAATCTTCACGTAACGATTTTTACAAGTTTGTTATGAAGTAAACACTGGTCTAATCCTTGCACAAAAATCCGGCAAATTTTCCGCCAAAATATTTCGAAAATAGCTAAATAATCCGCCACCCGCCAAACACAAATAAAAAAATAACCAATTTTGGCAGAAAAATAGCACATCTGGCAACACTGCTGGCGTCGGCGCAGGTACATCGAGGATTGGAGATAAACAGTCCACGTGACGACAGTATACTTATTCTTATTGTAGGTTACGTTTGTTACAGCACAATTACCGGTGGCAGTAGCCAGCATTGTGCAATAGTGCTGTTTGACTTGTATGTTGCAGCAAGCGAGCGTAGCCACTTGGATGCGGTTTAGATCAGTGCTCTTCAAATGAGAATCTTATATAGTTTTCAATTGTCGTTTGGAATAGTCTGCAACACCCGTAGTAATTTGTGCAAAACATTTGTTATTGCACGTAATTTGATGAAATAATGATACGCGGGTTGATTCTGTTTATTTTGCAACCGAAGTTAAGAGAATGGAAAGAAACAAACAATTCGTAATGAGTGTGAAAGCACGAAAGTAACGAAAAAACGAAAGCGAGAAAGCACGATCATTCATGGGCGTCCGCAGAAATTTTCCTAGGGGGGTGCAACGTCGACATTTTGTTCATCATTTTCAAATTGCTGACGATCAGTGTTCCCTCTAAGATAATTTTACACTGAGCAAATATTTGTTTTAGCGAGCATGATTATTTTAGGGTTGAGTAAGTGGAGTTTTCAATGAATTACAAACTCTGTGAATTATATAATAAATATATCTTATCAAAATACGAACAAAACACACGTTTCATTCAAATAAATCCTTGTTTACGGTGCAGTTTCCATTGCTTTGAAATGTTGCAAGTGCACGAGAATGAGATTTCACTGCGCGACAGTTCTGGTTGTCCTATGTATTTGCGCACCGTAGACCTAACATTGCTGACGATTGCTGACGATGCAATGCAAATGGACGTTCACAAAACGTTTTATCCTTTCTACACTACGAAGAAAATGCCTCATGTTACGGTAACAATCACAAAAAAGGCTTCGTTGGCAGCAATAGCCAGGTATATTAGTATTACGATAATTTACACAGTAGGCTATCTGCAGATTTTTAACGCAGGCCATTTCTTCTCAAGTAAGCATTGCCATGATCTGTAAAGAAAGAAGCATTGGATTGCCACGGTTTTCAACGAAACCACAAATTATGGCTTTATTTTACTTAGCAAGCAGGGCCGCATCCAGCTGATATATTCAACTGAACTAACAACTGAACATGTTTTTGATAATTTCGGAAGGAATTCCCCGGTTGCTCTCCCCCTGATTGCAGGATCAGGTAGCAAGACTTGTCAGCATCACTTAGTTAGAAAGAGGAGCTGCAAACGTCTGGGATCTCGTCCAAATCGATCAATAAAACCTTGTTACACAAACCGGACAATTAAGTAGACTTGTATGTTGACACGACTACGGACAAACTTGCTAGAAATAGAACACCACGCAGGTTTTGCAGAATTGTCTAGATGAATTATGAAAACTCGCCACAGCAAATATAGCTTTGCACTCAGTATTCACTCTGATGTCAGAACTAAACCTTAACGATTAAAGAGACATTCCCACAAGCCTGCATAGATGTATTCTAACAAGCTACGTAATTTTGTACTGCATGAAAAGAAGCCTGCACAAGTGTAGTTTGACACTCAGGTACATTGGTCACACTCGCACTAAAAACGGATTTTTCAAACTTATGGAAGCATTGCTATATAGACTCACTCATGTGTCTTTTCACAAAGTATAAATGTACGTGACTTACCGCTGTCAGCATGTCACTGTCTCACTGCATTACCTGTCAAGATGTGTGCGTTCAAAGTCTCATGCAACAAAACGCGTGCTACCGTAATATAAAGTGAACCTTTGCAGATTTGTTGCCATGTTATTGTTACTCAATAAAGACCAACAGTAATCCGCTCACGATTGCAACCCGCTTCTGCAGGCAGAGGGGACACGAATGAACTGCAATCTCATCAGTGCATGACTTGATAACTGTGAACCTGACTCTTGTGCAGTGTGAGTTTCATACCGGCAAAAAAATTGTCATTGCAAGAATCAAATCAATTAATCGGAATTAAGATGCCAACTTCAGGTTTTTCCAGAAATATTTCGTTCTTAATCACAATTTCCAGGCGGGGGGCAAATGCTCGTTTTCCCCCCTGCGGACGCCCATGCAATCATTGAATATTTTATATCAGGTTCTATAAACAAGGCCAGCTCATCTAATGAAACGAAGAAACATTTTTGACTAATTGTTAGCATAAGTTAATTTTTAGTATCTTTAGCGATGAGTAATGTGCAGTACAAAAATCTTTTTGACGATAATTTTCAATGACATCAAGTATCATGTCAACACCTCTTTAGGTCTGGTGGGGGGATGCATCCCCGGCATCTCCCCCTGTGTCCGCGCCTGCCTGTAGCATTTTTAACAGCGCGGGGCCCTTAGTTAAAAATACACTTGAACGAAGTGTGAACAACTCTTAAATCACAAATCATGTGGGCATCCATGTGACTATCATTACTCATACTGAATTTCATAAATACGAAGAACCTGGTCCTAAATAGCAGCTGGTGGACAATACGGGCTACATACCTCTTTTACCAAAAATGTGTATACAGTGGCGTATCCAGCCCAAACTTTTAGGGGGGCCAAAATGTTTCATTTTGGACGAACAACAGTATTTTTGTTTGGGACGACGCTTCTCAAAGCACAAAATGACTAATTATGCTAAAAATTTAGTGGGGAGACGGCCCTTTTCTCCCCTGCCTACGCCTATGCGTATATACGCATCTTTTTGCCAAGAAAAAATACGGTGCTGTGCAGATCACAAGAACAGAACAGAGACAGGCCTAATTAATGCTTCCCGACTCATCAACAAATGTGATCATTGTTATGTTTAGACAGTGTAGTCACAGCGTAAGTTTTGAAGTCGATTGTCAAAAGCAGTAAACCTACTGCCTAGATTTTGCCATAGCAAATTTGTTTATGATACTGATAGTGTTTATGATACTGAAAATTTGTTTTGTGATACTGATAGTGTTTATGATACTGAAAATTTGTTTATGATACTGATAGTGTCTATTTCACATAGACGTTCATGCTCTATACTCCTTAGAATCAAGCTTGTTTTGTTTAATGGTGATCCCTTGTTCATTCTACCATCTTGAGTTTAGAAAATGACCGTTCTCCACTACATTTGGTCATCATGAAAGTTAAATAAATGCGCACATAATTTCCGGCATTTTCGAAAGAAGACTCCAAGTACGCTACCCAATGGCTAGTGAAAGATGCCAAATGTAGGATTACCAAAAAATTTTGTTGAAAATCCTCGCATATATAAGCTTTCCATAAAGACAGATTTGAACAGAAAACCCTAGGTAAACACAAATTAGGCGAATCTTTCTGCTACCTGCCATACCTGGGCATATGCAAATGCACTGTAACTTTGCTAATAAACTTTTGTGTCGGTCGGAAGTATCACATCGCAGTAACATGGACTTTTGTGCATTTCTGACGGTTATCTGACAGCATTTAGCCTACAATTACTAAATCTTCATTACCAGTGTACTTCTGTGCTCAACGAGACGAAACCTACGTATCGAAGATTGTATGCCACCTGCACGTCATGTCTTGAAATCCACATCCTCCACCATGACGTGCCCCGCATCTCCACCATTTCTATTTTACTTCGCCTCAACCCATTAGGCCAAAGGAAGCTTCCGATAGTGATTTCACTATCGAGGATGTTATGCTTTGGCCAAGTATTGCGTTTCTGCTTGTGCTCTCAATGTAAGCGCTGCTCTGCAGGGCGCTTACAACATGACCTAAACCTAAAACCAAACCCTAAAACCAAACCCTAAACCTGAAACCAAACCCTAAACAAAACCCAAAACCTTAACCCAAAATCTAAACTGAACACCTAAACGCAAAATTCAAACCTAAACCAAAAACCTAAAGCTAAAAGTTAAATCTTAAAAATAAAACACGAAACCTAATCCGTAAACCTAAACCCTAAAAGTAAACCCTAAATATAAACTCTAAACATTTTGAAAAAGTACATTAAAAAGCACTCCTATCAAAGGTCTAACCTCTGCATGTTAAGCCAAAGGAAATGGTGAGAGCAGAACCAACGAACAAGCACAGCAGGCATGGACACTAACTACTAAACTATGTTCACGTTGCCACCAGAACTCAATGTTATGTGAACAAAAGTGGACACAGTTCGAGTTACAAAATAGTTTGATGGAAACATATAAAATACCATTTAGCATACTTATGAAATCGGATCACAAGAAAAATTTTTTTTGATATTTTGGGAATAATCACATTAAAACCACAAAAATTTTCTCAGTCCGATCCAATCCTGATCCGCTAATTTTCAAAAAAATTGCAGTCCGATCCAGTCCCGATTTGGCCAAAATTGGCTTCAGTCCTGATCCAGCCCGATCCAGTCCTGATCCGTGCTCATCTTTGGTATTTGATTTTAAGTATCTAGCATTAAATAAGCATCTAGCATTAAAAAGTCCTATACTTTGTAACAAAATAGACCAATTTTGCACATCTCAGCGGCAAGTCGAGAACCGTGCTTGCGAAAGCAACTACATTTGTAAATAACTGAGTATGGCTGGGCAGTTCTCACGCGGGAAAGAAATAACGGAACATTAGTGTTATTACGAAAGAATAGCATTGTTGATACTATTCGATAATAGAGAAAAGTCCGCCGCGTAAAACCTGAAGTTCAGGGAAGTGTAAAGCATTGTTTAGTTAGAGTATTTTTTGATCTCTGTTTCTACTTTGATAGGCACTAAAAAGGGGCGCCATTCAATGGGGTGCCACAAACATTTGGGGGTGAAGTTGCCCCAAACTGCACCCCTTGGGTCCGCCATTGGATACATGGATTGGTAAAGAAAATAGCCTACAGTATTACGTGAATTTTATCGTTCCGTTGTCACAAAACCGCTGTCACGTCTTCCAAACACTGCAAAGCTGTCACGTGTCAGTTTTTTGATTGGTCTTTGTTCCGATCCTAAGTTTTGGTCATGGATCATAGGTGATGACTGAAACAGTGTTTTCTCAAGACAAGTGGCAGAGATCGACATTTTGCGAAAAGTACATGGCGTAGCAAATATTGGTGGTACGTCCTTTTGGCCCAGGAAATATTGGTGAGTCCTTTTGGCTACAAACGGGAATGAGGGATCGACCAAGGGTCAGATGGTATGATTACATCTCCAACCTGGCTTTGTATCGTGTTTAGTGTGGAGCTAACAGTGTTCTCAGAGATTGCTGAAACCCGTGAAGTGTTTCGAGTTCTCCTGTGGGTTGTGCCCCACGATTCCCCGTGAGGAAAATGGAGCATGAAAATAATTTATAGTGACTATGATTTAAGAAAAATTTTTGAATTGAAATTGATTGCAAAAGACAGCTGATTGACTATAAGGGGTTTCATGACGCGACTTGAAAAAATTTTGAATTAATTTGATTTGACCCGGAATCAGGGTCCCGACAAGGCGGAAGGGCAATGCCCCGGGTTGGCACTTTTCGGGGGGCGGCACTTTTGGTGAAAAGAAGGAATAGCAAATGGTCTTTCATGGTCTTCACCACCACCTGGTGGTGGTAGAGGTGGGGGGGCGGCACTTTCGACTCGCCCCGGGGCAGCACTTCCCCATGTCGGGACCCTGCCTGGAATTGAAGGTGCTTTAACTCGTGAAATGTGGCTTGACCACATCAGTGCAAATTCGTCAACTAGGAATCTTTTTCGTGTTTTTGGTTTCGATGTTTACAATTGACCCACAGCTACATTTAAAGTACAGCGCGAAAATCTGTGTGAGCTGTGTCTGTAGTGCAGTTGTGTCTTAGCAGAACAGGCCTAAGTACTCAGTATGTTTAATATTTATTGATGGTACAGTTTTTAAACTTCTCAAACGAGGCTTTATTTGAATAAGAGTTGATGATGCCTACTTAGTAAACGAAATATATGCTCTGTAAGATCCATCCTACTGTCTGATTCTTTGCTGGGAAAGGATTCCTTTCGATAGACAGTCGTAAACACATTACATTACAGTATGCAGTCGTATTTTCAGGTTAATTGGCTTCGTCGTGTTGTTTTGGACATTTTAACATCCTCTTGGTTTCAGGAAAATGTAGTTTAATGATACGATTTAACATAAAAGGGGTGCTAATCTAGCACCTAATTTATAGTCTGGTTTTTGAAGGTGAAAAATGTTACTTCAGTTTGATGTAATTGTGTCCAGCAACATTAAAAGAAAGAAGCCATGGCCACGGTTAGAGTGGATAGGAAAAAATCGAGAAAGCATTTGTTTGCTTGGAAAAAAGAGAGCATCTATACTTTATTTACCTTCTGGACGGACAAAACGGATTATTCCTGTTTTCAAACCTCACATGAAAGATGTTTTGTGTTTCAACAAATCATCATCAGGTAAAGCCAGTACCATTGCTCCTTAGTTTCTGGGATTATGAATTTAGTAGATGATAAAGTTAGCATTGTTTCTTTTTTTATGTAGTAATATTTTAGGCAGTGTCTATTTTGCAGCCAAGATGGCAGCAGCAAAAGGCTTGGTAGAAAGGAAGTAAATGTAACTAAAAGATAAACCTACAACCTAACCCTCACCTTAAGCCTAACCGTAGCCTTAAGCTAACCCTAATCCTAACCTAACCCTAACCTATTGCTAAGCTAAGCTAACCTATTGCTAACGTAACACTAATCTAACCTTAACATAACACTAAGCTAACGCTAACCTAACCCTAATCCCAACCTAACTCTAACCTAACAACACTAACCCGTAACTGTAAAGGTAGCACTTAAGCAGAGCCAGTAAAAAGCAAAGAAAAAAAGAAAATAAAGTCGGCAAGATGAGAGTCAAACCGCCAACCAATGGCATAGCAGCCGTAACACCTAACCATTACACCACGAGCAGGACTGCGTGTTCTTGACAAAGTGACCTTTTTGTTTGTATTGCGTCATGCCACGAGACCGAATGTTTGACTGGCGGCACGATAGCGGATGACACTAATTGAAGGGCCGGGCGGGCTGGAGGGCCAAATGAAAAACGTTTCCAAATGAAAAACGTGAACTTTCGGCTGGCTGCACAGAAGATAGAAGGGCGGGCCGGCAGGCTGCAGAAAAGGACGGGGCAGGCTGCAGAAAAGGGCAGCCCTCCGGCCCGCCCTTTTCCGCTGTCCAGCTTAATGT
>JGI24021J15306_10000615_pt1 | contig 28942 bp, 25 predicted proteins | sample Ectturendosymbi1_FD_15306 | JGI IMG/M metagenome (IMG submission 15306) | reverse complement strand
CAATTCAAAATTATTGTTAATCGGGCAAGGAATGCAAACGGCGTTTTTCAACAAATCAAACAAAATTAAGAGTGCTGATCAAATCTCAGCTACAGTAGTTTAAAAGTACATTCGATTCGAATAGTTTTTTTATTAAATCATCCATTGTGATGACATTATGAAAACTGTTGTGTTTGTTATGTCACAAACAATATTGTAGTGCATGTGTCGCAGTTTGGCTGTTGTTAGACTGGTTGTACAGCAGTAGGCTACGCAGTAGGACGGAGAACAATTTGACACATACATTCCTTGTATTAGTAACAGTTGGACTAGGTCACGGGGTCTACAGAAAATTATATACTTTAATTGGGGGTCAACTTACAGAAAAGTTTGAGAACCACTGTTTTAGACTAAAGTTAAAATCTTCACACACAGTTTCAGAAGTACACTTTGGAATTTGATTTAGAAAAAGTTTCATCCGCAAACCATGCACAATTGAACTTTCAGGCGGCCACACACCTGCCATGCCCAGGATGATTTTACCGAATTATTAAACGACAAAAGTTTGCAACTGGAATTTTCAAAACAGAGGTTGTGATTTTTGGGTAAGAACAAAAAATGAATGCCCAGTCATTTCTGATCTAGCCATTCATAAACTATTGGCCTTTTGTACAACATATATTTGTGTGAAGAGGCATTCTCAAAAATGATAATCATCAAGCCCAAAAACCGATCCTTTCTGAAAAATGTTGAGGATGTCCTTTGTCCTCCATTGTCTTATCAATCTACACTAAAAATCATCAAATGCATCCATCCCATTAGTTGCGCTTGATAACTGCTATAAATTGAATTGTTTTTTGTTATTTTTTCGTCTTATTGTTTCCATTACGTGGTAGTTTTGTTACTGTATAGTTAGTTTCGTGGATTGTGGGCATTTGTATGATTTCACTATAGACAAAAATGCCTCTTGAAAGTTGTAATTAGACGTTTACACGTATCATTAAGACCTCGGCCAGTGGTTCTCAAAGTGGGCGGAATCGTCTCCTCAGGGGTGATTTTGAGGGACAAGGGGGCGATTGGGGGTAAAAACAACACAAGGGGGACGAAAACGCTCAACCACTAATCGATCATTGAGTTGACTTCAGTAGCCTACTATTATGACTTATTTATTTCTTGCAAATTTTAGTTTACTATATAATCGTTGGATGTTGTTGCTAAAGCAATTTATACGTTAAAGTTTTGCTCTGGATCGTCTGTGCCCGGCTACTGCGTGGATTATTTTCATAAGAATTCGGAACGTAATATTAACCTCGTAATACAGTTGCTTGGTTCAGCTATTTAATGGCTTGTTTCAGCTATTTAATACTTTCTCTTGAAAGTTACTACCTTGTTTTTGCTTTATGAGGCTTGGGGGCGAAAACGACGTATCGAGAGTGAAAAGGTGGCGATGGAATGAAAAAATTTGAGGAACACTGATCGAGACTGTCTGAGAAGGGGCCGCACAGTAATCCTGTTTCAAAATGGAGTCGCTGAACAAAAAAAGTTCGAGGAGTCCTGACCTAGGGTACCATTGAACAATGTAGTCAAACCTTTCACGAAACCCACGCTGTCTATCGGTTGGCACTGATTCACTCTACTTGCAGTTCAAGCCTACAATCTGAGCTCTAAATTACCTACGCAAACACACCAACTGCCTTATCTCGCTTCAAGAACGCGATTTTCCGACACCGTGATGTCATACGGAACCACATCAGTTTTATTGAAACTAACCAATTTCACCTTTGCAGAGATCTTCACTTCACCCGAAAAAATTTAATGCTGATAAGCCCACCTAATGACGAGGCTGTAGCTTGTGGTACTTGTTTATTGAAAATATCCCAGTAAATATTAAACAACAGCATGAAACGTGCCAAAAAATGTTTGTCGCCAATGCCGATGGGTGTCAGGTGATGTGCCGTTGGGGTATTGCTGAAGATCGAACGATTTGAGAAAAAGGATTAGGATAGCTTTGACTATTTATAGTGATTTCAAGCAGGGCTTGTTTATCAGATTTTGACTGGGGAGGTTGGCAATTTTAACCTTGAACTACCGGATCAGTGATATTTTCTAGCCTGCGGTCGAATGTCATTTCTGTCCTTTGTTCAAAGTACGTTTGACTGGGGTGGAGGGGAAATAGCCTCGCCTGAGGACGGGGAGAAAGGTGCAGAGACTGGGGAACAATTGCCATCCACGAAAATTTGTTTAAAAGCTCTGATTTCAAGACAAACACAGAAGACAGGCAGTTTAGCAGCCTGGATTTGACTCAGACTTTTGAGGAAATATTTTAGTAATTTGTTCACTCCGCAACCACATTTCCAAGTTTTTTTAGGGCTTCTAAGCACAAAAACTGGAAGAGTTTAAACTATTAAAAATTAATTTTTAACCAAAGCTTGCCACTCCCGAGAAGATGCCGCGCGGAACTTGCTGCGCATGCGTTGCAGAATCAGTAAAGGTTGAAAACGCATGACGTTCTTCGTGCACCCTCGCACATTGCATGTGTGTATAGGCTATTTACAATAAAACTGTTTCATTACTTTACAATCGATTTATCACGCAAATCTCTTGAAATCAATTGTCTAACTATTAGTGGTTATTTTCCGGTTAACCGGTCGGCTAAAATACAAATACATGGATATATCCGTCATTCGGATAGTAAATATTTATTGATATCCGAACTAACCCTAGTGTAAACTTAGCCAGAAAGAGCTTAGCAACTGTAGAACAACAATTTCACACACAAAGACGGTTAAACAAACAGAAAAATGGTAAACCAGAAAGCAACACATAAAACAACAAAAGTAATGAGGGTAAATTATTATTCCACATGAGGATGAGTTTCCCGGCACTTCAGTCGTTCTGCTTTAGACTACGCCATTCTGGCTATTTTTTTATCATGCTGACTTAGATTTCGAAGTAACATTCATTGCCTTATCAAAATGTTAGAGTTTTGAAATGATACATTGCCAAGCCTTTTTCGCTGTTACCATTAAATTGTTAATGCTGCAGGTAGTAAAGTTTAATAGGGAATTGCATTTCTTTGAAACTGTTGTGCTGGGTCGACACCAAAAATGCTAAAAACTATTAAAACATATAAAAATGCTCTAGCCTACTTCTTAATATAGTTAGCGTGCTTGTCAAGATTATCATCGATGCGCATACCAAGGTATTGCGTAATTTCGACTTTCGAGCATTCTCCATTTTATGTTAACTTGATATTTTACGTAGAGCCAACGAATTTTGAGCAAGTTGCATTTTATGCTAACCATGGGTTTGTGTAAAAACCACGTGATCTGGTTTTAGTAAAACATTTGTAAATGATTCAATTTGAATTAATCATTGAAAATTACCTTTTACTGACATACTCGTAGAGAATATTGTTCTTCTCAAATACAATACGATATGTTCTGCTCTATGCCAACCAGTGGATATAAAATTTAGACAGTGGAGACCGAATGTGCTCTTCGGTTATAAGTCGTATGTCAATATATTCAATTCTAAAGGATTGTGACAATCGTATTTATTTCTTTGTCTCAGAATGAAGCTCAAGTTGCTTCTGTACATGCTTCGATCAAAAACTGCAGCGGAAAGTTTTCCGCAGAGCGTTCAGGTGGTTTACGACGGTCTGTTTGCTGCGTCCACTCCGAGACTCCAGGTTCTGACAGTTCAGTTCGTTCACCATATTTTTCTCAAGTAAGTGCCGAAAGTACCTGGTAGGCTTGCACCTGTCCAGGCTAACCTANTCGCCTTATTGTTCGCACGACATGCATTCTGCCTCCCATCCCGCCTAACACGTTTGCCACAATCGTTGAAAATGCGTTTGAATGTATTTTGTTGGTGTGGGAGTTACATCGGCACAAAGATGGATCTTCATTCCGAAACTTTTTATATATAAGTTGCATTGAAAAAAAGTTTAACATACAGTCTTGTGCCGAGGAATGCGTGAAAGTGGTTTCGCTGTAGTGGCTCTCCGCAAGCAAAAGGACGAAATAGTATACTTTCCATTCTCGGTAAACTTTCCACCTTGACTACGGCCAGCTCAGTGATTTCAGGTACTTCGCTTTGTATAAATCCTTGTTTTCGGATAGGATCCATAAAAAAGTGTTAACGTTAATTTTTGTCAAGATCATGCTTTATAACCCGAATTTCTTATTACTTAGTTGTTTTTATATGTCACACCCAAGCAAGCATTTGAGCATCGAGCGTGGCGCTCAAGTCGTGTCATGGACATGGTTGTAAATACTGTACGTCGGTTGATGCAAACTTGCTAATTTTTAGGGCAGAAACGGATAAACTGAAGAAACAGGCAGTGCTCTTGCTCGACGCGTTGCTGAAAGTCACTGGCAGCGATGATGTTGACACCAAAACCAAATGTCTTGCGTATTCTGGAATCGGAAAGCTTTCAACCAGACTTCCTGAACTCTTCTTGCAGAAAGTCAATCTCTTACTGGCCTTTTTCCAAACGCTGTCTAAGGTATTCTGTTCCAGTCCTAAGTACAGTCAGCTCCCTTGTTCTTGGTGCTTGCAGTAAACCGTACATTCGATCCGCATCGTGCGATGTTGTAACTCGCTTCATAAGAGGTGGAATGCCACACAACACCATTAATGGCGTTGGCAATAAGACCCTCGTCCAAGTCGCTGACGCGGACTCCAGCAACAAACTTTAATTGTAGAAGTAAAGAGTTACTCTTAAAATGTTTCGGTGCCATTGTTCGTCTTTTTGTCAATGAAAATGCTCGCGTTTGTGTGTGCAAATGAATTTTTCCTCAGGAAAAAAGCCATCTGCTTTCTATTAACAGACATTTACGTTTGCTTTAGGAAGAAACCCATGAGATAAAAACATCGGTCCACGAAGCGGTGGTAGCTATGGCTGGTGCATACAAGGGCCTGACACCAGACAGGATGCGAGAAATTGAAATCCTCATTGAAAATACTATCGAAGGTGCTGAGCGGATCTTGTGTAGCGCGATTAACTGCATGTCTAGTAGAAACTGAACGTGAAAATGTACAACCGTACAAGATGTTTATGCACCGTCTGGTTCTTGCACATTTCTATGATGATTTTACGGTTTTTATCAGATGAAAATGTTTGGCTGCGGCAAGCAAGTGTGCATTACGCCGGCACCATATTTCCTTCATCTCATGTTCAATCCCGCTATATTCTTCTGTTGGCTTCTGGGGATGGTAAGCAACTGTGGTTCTTTGTAACTGTTGCGTGATCTGTTGCCTTCATCACTGTTCTGCGCTTGTTTTACTGAGACAGTTTTTATGAGTGGTTATTTTGCGGTGGATAGATTTTGTTTACATTCAGTTGTGTACGTTTCAGGCAGAGAAGAGGTTTCATCGAATGCCCAACGGCTTTTATGGGGAAAACCGGGCAACGAAAGTCTCGAACATCAGTCGAACACAGCACAGGTTGACCTGCCGGCTTTTCATGACATTGTGAAATACATCTATGACAGGGTAAGTATATTCTTGCATGTAGTTACATAAATTGTAAGTAAGTTCAAGACAGTAACTTTAAATAACAGCAGAGCAAACTCAGGTACGGCGATGCGAGGCCCATGCCGTCATTTGTTTCAGTCAAGATACGTCCTGGTGTTTTATCTAGTTAATCCAAAAATACAATTTATGTGTATTTGTTGCCAATATTGAAGAAATACTACAACGGCTTTACCATATTTTGCTCCACTCTTTTGTAATTTGGTGGCATTGCACGAGCAAAAAGTTATTAGCTGTCTCGCACTCAACGGGTGCAAGGAGAAGGTTCACGCGCGGTGCTGCCATTGTCTTGCCCTGAATGCAGCATTTACTACGAAAGTAGCCGCGTGGCCCACGGCCCAAGCAAGCGGGGATGGGCTCCGCTGACCACTCGCGACACTCCGAAAGCAGTCCAAATACGAGTTTAACGAAACAACTGGCTTTAACTATTTCGCACCAGAGCGATATTCTTTGTGATCATGGACAGCCACGGCCGCATTTCAAAAACCTCGGCGTCTTGTTTTTGTTTGAAGAGCAAAGACAGATGATGCAGTTGCGCCACCACTTGAAAATCATTCCCGAAGTACGTTTATCTCAATCGACTTAAAGCCTGGATTTTAGAATTTCCCAGCAAAGTTTAGCTTAACTTACACCAACTGGTTATTTGCTCTTGAGCTTTACTTGTTAATGTCTCTTTTTAGCTAAGCATTTGTAGACTTTTCGCACGCAAATTGAATCGTAGTATCAATCTGTACATTCGGTATGTCATTGCGTTGCGAATTGGTAAATGTCATTGCGAACTGGTAAATGGGTGTTTGAAGAGCTGGTGGGTGGTGAACATACTACTCATCACTCATCAAAACGAGTAGCAATCTACTTGTGTTCACTATGTATGTATTTCTTTCAGGCATGTCTTAAACTCTTATGTTATTAACACGCGAAACTAACTCGTGCCATCTGTAATTATAAAGTAATCGTATGTGAGCGATGTTCGTACATGATGTTTCCAGCATACCCCGAAATACTTCACTGGGCCAAAAATTATGTCACTATCTTCATGAGGATCGAACATTGCATGACTTGTTTTCATATTAGCAAACCAAAATCTAGTTTAAAGCTACTGAAAGCATTCGATTACTAACTGCAATGATAACGGCTGCATGGTACTTTTAATCACTCAGAAACTGTGATGCCATAGGTAAGTTTTTAGTGCTAATGGAAAAACAAAAGTTTTCAGAAATCGGTTTAGCGCAGAGGAACATATGAGTAGAAATCAGAAAACTAGAAGTCAGTGTTGCACCGAGGTATCAGTGGACACACGAATATCTCCTAGTGCAATGGTTCTTAACTTTTTTTTACATATTTTACCCTTTTATCAAACAAGATTACCAGATTTACCCCCAATACACTCTCGTTTATTAAAAATACAAAAGCAACAAACCCTGCAGTTTAGAACAATTTGTATAAATTTACATTTGCTGCAAGTTATGTTTCAGTAAATTTACCCCCTTGGAAGATGAAATTTACCCCAGGTTAAGAATCACTGTCCTAGTGCGTTGTACATGATAAACAGGCTCTATAGACCATTGCATCGAAAATGTCGAGTTTAAGATTATCAAAATAAAGACAGGTTGTCATTGTATTGTACGTGTCAATTAGGTAATATTCACTGCGTTCAGGAAACGCAGTTACTATACGATGATGTAGTTAAGTTGAAATGTGACAAATTTCCGTATGTAATCAGTACAGTATATCAAACAAGTAAAAAAACATGACGTACTTACACAGGTAGTATGTTTTGCTGCTTGTCTAAACACTTCTCAGGTGAGCCGCATGGCGCCTCTGTGTTCTTGGACTGCTGGATTGCGCCACCTTTGTATCGCGTTTTTGCGTGCACGTTGTGACTTGTGAGTGCAAATTTTAAGTGAAGGGCAATCTGACAGACCCTCCCCAATTCGAAACCCTGGCTACGTCTAGAAAAACTCAAGCTATGTAGTCCAACTCTTTCAGTAAATTACATGTTGTCTCTCGCCAATGCATCTGTTTTGCATTTCTACACCTAAATTTGATAGTAGGTATCGTGAACATGCGAGAAAGAACTGCACAATGTACTTGCTGACAGCATCTGCTCGTTCAACTTTACTTCCAGGCATCCAAGCGCTTGACATCGGGCAAGAGACATGTCGCAGGAACGCGCTCCATGTCTTTTTCTCCGGACACGTTTAAAGCTATTTTGTTCTATCTGAGAAGATGCCTCGTCAATGATTCCCGGAAGGCGTGCAGCAAATTGGAGCAAGACAAGGAAGGCGTCTCGTACCTTGTGGCTCGTTATATTAAGTAATGGGGGCGTGCTGTGTGATGCTGTAGTTCGGTTGGTTCACTAGGAGCTTGGTGGCCACTCCGGTGTATCTTTAGCTGGATGCTGCTCACTTGTGTTTTCAAGGCAGTTTACGCGTAAGCGCTTTTAAAAAACTTACTGGCAAAACACTGGAGTGTAGAAAATTGGTCTGCGTCGCGCTTGGTAAAATTGCTGAGAAATTCGACTCATCTCCGGACTGTTACATGTTATCATTTTGCCTCCAGACAGTTATCGGTCTCATCAGTGGATCACAGGGCGAAGCTCTGCTGCTGCCAGCAAAACTTTGTAACGGTTGAGCGATCTGGCCTTTGCGTCGAGCTCACCACTAATGTTGCCTGCTGTCAACAAAATTTTGATTTTAATCCGTTACTGCCTGCGATACAACTTTGCGTACTTGACGCGCATGAGCATGTGTGTGCAGCTGTGCATGCGTAACAATTCACAATCACTCGCGCTGTGAACGGCGCAAGTCGCCAACTCCAGAGTTATTTACGTGAAACTGCTACATACACATTAAGTTCTACAACTTGTATCCGTCGTTTCATTTAATTTGTTGACTTTTTTAAAGAACTTTAATATGCTGGTTTTATATTTACTCATTCTGAATCATTGAGGAACTTTAATCTCTACTAGGATGGCACCTGTTTTGTTTTCAAGTTGGTAATGGTAACATATGTGCTGTCTTCTCTCTGATTGTTTGGATAACGAAAGAGACAGACATGTATCCTTTTTGTTTAGTTGAAAGTGGTTTCTAGTTTTGGCTGGAAATTACCTGCGTGTAATAATTCTTTTTTTCCATGTTATTGACTCAAACTTCAGTGATGTAAAATTAAGTTAAGGTATGTATCTTGCTGCAGGTTCGAAGCAACCAGAGATGAGACGTCCACCATCGAGCTCATGTCGATGTTCGTTGATCTAATAATTCAGTATCTCCGTCTTGAGTCAGGTAACCCTGCAGTTTTGGCCAGCCAAGCTTGAGATAATCGGCGTTACTAATTATTAAATGGTGATTAATGCAAATCGCATTAGCATTATTACTTAAACAGATGTCACTCTGAGTCACTTTCTCCAAAATTTTTTTCAAGCTCAAATAACTGTGGTGTCGTAAACGTCAATGATCAATGATAATACTTCTCACTTCGGTCAATGTTGTTGACATATATGAATTCGGTCAATGTTGTTGACATATTTTCTTTCGAAAATNATTTTAAGACTGGGACGCTTGTTACCTGGCAGTGGATCAGTGTGTCCATGGTTGTGTGGCGCGCTTTTGCTCTGCCAAACAGTTTNCAAAGTTCGCTTGAGTTTATATCTCAACTATACATGGTGATCGCTTGCTAGAGACTGTTGATCAACCTGTCTTAGGCTTCAAAGCACCAAGAAATGAAAAGTATTGTTACTGTCTTAAACTGATACTTGATTTGTGCTTTTCATGTCAGCTTTCCTTTACGCTTCAATTTCAAATATGTATGCGCCGTATGTCGATACAGACAATTTACAGTCGGTTCATTGTGTCTTACGCAATCGTTATATAACATTATATAGTGCTTCGAGAACGATTGATACCGAACAAACAAGCTCTATAAGCAATACAATTACTGCAATACACACACGTGAACATGAACATAGCGCCGAATGCGGCACCCCAGATAACTTTTCATTTTTTTATTGAGCAGTTCTTTGATAAAAAGTACTAAGACATAATTCTTATGTTTATTGAAACGTTTTCGGATAAATATGAAACGGGTATATTTCAACCGATAGTGTTTGACCAGTTTGAGCAGGTTTTGACGTAATGAACTTCGCACGCCATTGAAATTCCAAACCCGGCGCCTGTGCACGTGACGTGAAGGTAAAAGCTTACGCGTGACTTAGTTTAAAAATATCTGCTCGAATACAAGTTGATTTTAGCGCTACAATAGTTTTGAAAAAATAAGTTTGAAAGCGTGCGAGGTAGCACTGTATTTACTACTTAATCACTGGTGGATTAGCTACTGGTCTTTAAAGAGCGTTCTTGAAACACGCAATTCGCAATTCCGTGAATAAATTCGCCACTAAGTATTGTGATACCCTCCTTGCGGATGTCCAGAAAGTGTTTACGTGGCTTCATCAAATTTAACGGCCGAGGAACTACTTCAAACGAAGATTGCGCCAAAAGTATTTTAGATTGATGTGTATTCGAATTTGTTGGCAACCAGCTTGTTCTTGACCCTATGACCTTCTGCAATTTGCCCAGCATTTCCTATCGGACTCTTTGTGTTGGTGTGTCTAAGCTGAAGTCAGTGGTGTAGGAGCTGGGGATGCAAGCGCTAAATCCCACAAAATTCGGACACAGAAGTTTCGACATCTAACAATATTAATGAAATTAGATTTGTTCACTTGTTTTTTAAAAAGAAAGTATGTCATTGAATTCCTGTTTCAGAGTTTCTGAGAGCTGATCAGTAACCAACTGCTGCAGAAAATCTGTAGGGGGAAAGTTGGTCGCATAAAAATTTTTTAGGCAAATTTGGGGAAATTCGGGCAAAAATATCCTTCGTACCCCCAAAACATTGCCTGCACCCACACCTTTGGCAGAATCACAGCTTTATTTTCGATATGTGATTTACGAAACGGAGTAAAGGAGGACAAAGCTGCCGCTTTGCATCGAAAAGTACAAAGAAACTCGATGATTTTTTAGGTTATATTAAATTAAACGTGTCACGAGTCTGCGCCAAGTTTCCCATCTGGTAAATCCCCCANCGGGGAATCACAAAAACTGTGAGTAAAGTAAGACCAAGAAGCCGCCTTGTATCGTGAGTGTCTCGATACACAGATGCTCAATTTATCTTTAGACTGTTTTAGATTCTACGTGTCACGCAAGTCCAAGCCAAGTTTTCCATCTGGTAAATCCCCCATTGCGGAATTAACAAAAATTGTAGCTTTTTGTAGACGTGACTGTTCGTTGCCCCAGCNGTGGAAACGTTGAGCTGCAAGTAGAATCCATCCATTAAACCATTTTTCCTTGGGACATAATTTTTCCATTTGATATGCATTATAAAATCCCCAGTTAACAGATCCAGACTCCCATTTTCAACTTTATATGCAGTGTATTTGTGAACGAACAAAGTCATATTCTGACGCAACGAACTTCCTATATAGTGCAATGTGCACCAGGTTTGTTGCAGACGCTGATGTTTTCCGGTATCTGCTGGAGATGATGGCAATCACACCTCCGACAGTCTCTTTCAACAAAGTGCTGCTGTGTGACAAGTCTCACCAAACAGACGCCTATTGCGATCGAATCTCGTGGATAAAGAGTTTCACTGTGCATTCCAGGGAAAAAGTAAGTTCTTATCCGCACAACTGCTCTGTGCAGTTAGTCTTCTTGTCAGGATTTTGACGTACTGTGCGGACTCAAACCGTCCTGGCATATCAAAGTAGAAATTCTTTGATAATAATGTCGTGGGCCGTTGAAATCAATGTTTTCTGCATGAATTATTTCCTTTACAAATCAGCGATCGCCTCATTTCAATTACATATGTTCTCGGTTCAACTGTGCTGCTGTGCAGTCAATCCTCTTTCGGTTGCGCAGATTCGGGAGTTTGCTGCCGAGTTATTCGCAATGGTCTTTTATCGCACTTCCAGTCAGGATGATTACCTGGATCTTGTCAAAGACGTCACTGCATCAACTAAAAGCAAGGTGGGCGCACTGGGCGCAGGATTTGATTATCCCGACTGGTTGGTGGATAAACGAGGTTTTAAAAGTGAAGTTTCCCACAGGTGTTACTTCAGGCAGTAATACTGAATAACCAAAAAATTGAAATTTTTTTTATTGCAATGCAAAAATGTTTGTTGATGGACTTTCCAAACTTCGATTATTATCATCGATTTTTCTGCAAATATGCTAGATTTTAATTTAAACGGAAGTTCGTTCAGTATTGTCAATCGTTGCATGCCTTGTCGGTAGCGCTTGTTGGGGCAAACATTTCTTTCCGAAGAAAAAGTGGTGCACTTCTGAAGTTGTAAGCTGATTGTTGTGGCGTGTATAATAGGGTGGTCCAAAAATAAACTCAAGTTTTGCACATCGGCCCAAGTTGAGTAAATTACGCTCACAGATTATTATTTACGACATTGAATGCGCGAAGCCGCTTCTTCAGTTCTCAAGCTTCTAGTGTTGAAACCGCTATAATGTGTCAATTCAAGTCTTTTGGCAACGCAATATTTTAGGGGTTATGCTCCTGTGCATGGGAAAACAACCAGCAAAACGACCAATGCCGCAACATGGCTGGTGGGGCCAGCAGGGACTACAAATTGTGGTGTCATAACGTTGCTGACTGTTCTGCAGCTGTTACAGGAATGGATGCAACAGTTGGTTGTGCATAGGTGCCTACCCTACACCTTTATGCCCTACAAAGTTGCTCAAAAGAAACTGACCAAATGCGCCACACCAGTCTGTGCAGGCATCGAAATGAACTCGCGGTGGGCCTTGACAAGTTACAGCAGGTGTTCAATATATTGAGCAAGAGTACCTCTTTAAATTCGTAGGGGTTCCACATCAAACGTTTGCTATTTTCCAAGCTTTATCAAATAGTCGCCGTTCTGCGTAGTTAGCATGTGCAAGCCAGTTTCGTGGAGGCATTCTCCAAAAAGATCTGTCATTTATTTCACCAATATCACCAAAATTCTGTAAACAAGCCCAAGCGACACACATGTCTCATTCATTTTCATACCCGCTTTCCTCTCAGGAGGGTCGCGGGGCAAGCAGCCCTAGGACTCGAAATACTTCACGGTTTTCAGCAATTTCTGGTAGTTCTGTTGGCTCCACACCAAGACGAGACCAAGCAAGGTTGGAGATACAATCACGTCATCTGGTCCTTGGTCGACCTCTAGGCCGTTTTTTCTTGGAGATAGCACTTTTTAAGTCATTACACAAGATTCACAACGTAGGTCAGGATCGGAACAAAGACCGATTTAAAAATGACAGCTTTGCGGAGTTTGAAAGATCCCGTTTTGTGATCACTGAACGATAAAGCTCACGCAGAACTACGTTTACTTCAACAATCCGTGTATCAGTCTCCCTGTTCCGTCACTCGTGAATACCACCACAATGTATTTGAACTCCTCGACCTGTTGCATTGTATTTTGCGTTTGCTTACACCGTGCACTGCCCTGGAGAGACGTAATACCTCGGTCTTTCCAGTTCTGATTTTCCTGCCAGTTTGACCGCACGCAGCTGAAAACCAACAAAGTGCATGTTGAAAACCCTGTTCAGAGGATGAAACAGACCAGGTCCTGCAGCTTCCACCCAGTGACACCCCTCGTCCATTCTGCGATGACTGTCCATCTAATTCGTATAGACCAGGAGTTCTTGACCTTTGGTCCGTGCACCCCTTGGGGGCCCATGAATGTGTTTTAGGGGGTCTGTAAATCAAAATACAATCAAGAAAATCTTATATTTTTTATCCGCCCATTAGGGCCATTGTTCAGCTTAAACGTACCACAACTGTATGCTGACGGTTAGGACGAAAACCGCACTGGCTATACTCCACCTTAGGTTCAATTATTTCGCGGCATATTTTTTCAAGGCATTCGACATACACTTGTCCAGGAAGGCTAAGGAGATGCACAGGTATTCATGGCATTCTCTTCTGTCTCCCTCTTTGTGTTTGGGGATGATCACCCAAGTTTGCCAATCTTTCCAGAACGCCAGGCCACTTGCCACACACAAGTCAGCCAAGCAACTCCTGTGTTCCAGGCTTTGACCGTTCCAGGTCGGATTTAATCGCAATATGCAGCATTCAGTGTTTTGACAGCGACAGAGACTTCGGCTGCAGTGATGATTTTTTCATCACCCAAATGCACATCCTGTGTGTGCAATGGTGTGAGGACGACTGATTTCAGAAGATCTTTGAAATACTCTCCATCTGCTGAGGATATCCTTCTCGTTGCTGAGTTAGGCACCATTTTGGTCTTCGATGGATCTGGCAATATTAGATTTATTGCCGCGAGCACGTCACATGTTTTGCCAGAATACTTCGTTGGCTTGCCAGTGACTGGAATGTATTTTATGCCCGAAAATCTCCCAAGTTGCATTTGGTCTTTCTCACCATGACGGTTGCGATTTTCGCGCCTCAGCGTACCACGAATGCAGAGAGATTCGGCTTTGTTCTGAACCGTGCCTTGCAGGCTACTTCTTTTGCTTGGATAGCGTCTTTCATCTCCTGGTTCCACCAAGGGATTGCTTCTTTGCTATTATTCGCAACACCGAGTCGTTTCCGTCCACGTGCTGCGCCTGAGCAGCAGATGAGGCTATAGCATGGCTGTTTTGAACAACCGTGATCTCTCGGAACAAGGGCAATACGCTGTCCGCCAAGGTATTCCTTACATCATTGTCCAACAGGGCCTCGCATTTTATTCGGTAGGATCACCTAGACCTGCATGTTTGTGAAGACCTTGCTTTTTTTTCAAGACCTTGCTTGTTTTTCAAGACGTAACTTGCAGACCACCAGGTGGTGATCCATCGACAGTTCTGCACCCCTTTTGACAAGAATGCCCAACACTGATCGGAAGAAGTCAGCTGTTACTGTGCAGAAATCAATGAGTGACCGTTGACCCAACGAATCTCTGCACCAGGTGTACTTGTGCAAATCTGTGTTGGAAGAAATAGTGTTCATAATGCCCAGTGCGTTGTTACAGCACAGTTGCAGCAGGAGCCTTCCGATGTCAATAGCGTCAGCAGTCAGCATTGCCATGTTGGCCAATCACCACCTTCCATACCACAGCATCGTCCCAACGTGTGCATTGAACTCTCCCAAAAGGATCCGTCAGCTTTATCCCTTCGTAGGGTATCAGTATTTCTACGAATTGCGGGTACAGTGCGCTTGAGTTTGGAGTGTATACCTGAATCAAACGCAGGGAGCGGTCTAACAACGTCAACATCAACATGCACGCACTTTCTCCTGGTGTGATCCATTAATTAACACAATTAAGTAGCTGACGGCTAACAAGTGTCCCGCACAAGACTGTGTTGGCTCAACGCCGGAGTAAAAGAGTATTGACCAACCGTCCAACTCTACAGCGATAAAACCAAGACGCTCAGTCGAAGAAATGCCAAGAACATCCAGGGAATATCGTTTGACTTCTTCGACCAGTTCGTGCTCCTTCCATGTGAACGAAGTGATGTTTCAATTTCCAGTTACCAGTTTATGGCGAGATTGATGTTTATGTGTGTCTTTCAAGTCTCCCAGCTCTCTTCGCCTCCCCAGATGCGTAGCGGGCGCAAACCCATTTGTGGATAGCTGACGGGGAAACTGTCGCTACTTTTTCGAACACGGTCCTTGGATCACGTGCGCCACGACCGATGCGCGATGGTTGCAAAATGGTTTGGAACGGACGACTCAAAGAAAAGGGACGTATACCTTATTCACTATAGCGTGTTTCAAAGGACTGGCCTCTTCAGCCATGCAAGGTAATCAGTCTAGGTATGGGACAAGTAATGCACTAGTAAAGCAACTATTTTTGTGAACAAGCACGCCTGTCTCGAACTAGAAAAAGCCGTACGCTTTTCGTGGTTTGTGGAAAGGGGATATTCGCATTTGACTTTGTTGGTAGGCACTTCAAACTCTATAATTTGTACCTCGACATCTGTGCAATAAGATCGATTAATCGTGTAAGTAGAAAAGCTGGTTACCTTATATGGCGGAAGTAGAAGAATTGCATCAGGCGATCTCGGACGTTTCTGTTTTGTCGAAGGACAGAAAACAGATAAGACATTGCTGTCATATACAGTCTTGATTGTTTCATTAGAACTGTGTCGATCTTCATTGCGAATAATCACTGATGTTGCTCATGCGCGTAACTCCGTTAACGCATCATAGACTTTGTCAACAGAAATACGAAGAAAAGCACGGAAGCATGTTAATGTTGGGATACGTGCTCGGCGATTTGTTGGGAACTGCTGCTGGCATTTCCAGTGGATTGCCGCCCAATGTGCTTTCAACTGCAAGAGCTGGGTTAAAGGCTTTGTGTAGGTGATCTTGTTTGGATGATTTTTAATAGAAAAATCTTCCTTTCCGAATAGATCGTTTTACGTTTCAATGATTGAGTGTATATTTAAACGAAAGTTGCAGTCTGGTCTGGAATATCGCAACCAAATGTACCCTCGCGTTTACATCCTAGAAAACTGTTGAAGTTTTCAAAAGAAGCGTCTATGCGTTCTTTATAAAGTTGTAATAATTGTATCGGAAACCGGTTGAGATAAACGCGTTCAAATCGCCGTTTAACACAAGGGTGTATCAGGTTGTGTCGCTCATGGTTTGGGGTTTCAGACTTTCGATAATAACGACCTATTTGTTGCAATCGCATAATGCTATGTATGGATACCGAAAGGTTCGAATTAATTGACTGCGCTGCATTTGTTTTGTAAACTAAAACTTGTAGCATTTATCTGTTAACAGTCAAAATATTTTGGTGCAGTTTGTAAATCAAACAAATTTTATTCTGCCGTAAAGTATTTTGTTGTGACGCATTCAACATTCGGGTTCGACTCACCGCTCTTGATTTGGTGCAGTGGAAGGTATTTCTGAAGAAAAAGACCAGGTTTTGAGATCTGGCGCTTGTTTCTCCATTGGTGAAGTGGCGAAGAAAACGCCCCTTCCTCTTCTTCCTGGCAAGATAGAAGAAAAGGAGTCTGAGCCATCCGAAAGTGCAAATGATATGGACGTGGAGCCACCGTCAGCTGAGGATGACGCTGAGTCAGAATCATTTCGTGAGTGTTTAAATCGCAATCATTCTTAGCTACCTCAATGTATTGTAATCAAACTGTGCGCTAAATAATTCAGAAAAGCAATCGATGCGCCGTAAAAATATCTTAAACACATTTTTCTAGTGACCAAACTCAAAGTTTGTCAGTGTCTTGCTGCCTTGGTTTCTTCCAAGACTCCGCACAAGGTTCGTGAACGAGCTGTCGTTGCACTTGGCCGGCTGCCTGTTGGAGACGCAGGGTTCCCTCACACGAAGCTTGTTCTCGAATCGCTGCTGCAGTCGTCAGAGGTACGAGTGTGGAAATGGCTCATTGTAGCTCCATTTGGTTACACGACTCTGCCACACCCATCCTGCCCACAACTGCTCGCTATGCTCATCCCAAAATGCATTCATACCCGAGTCATTCCCACACACGCCGCCAACTCTGCGAACGACCTGCAATTTATTACCGTTCCTCTACAATCGTCGTCGAACTTCATTCTTTTTCGAATGCCCTCTAGAAATAACTCGCTGACACTGGTAAAATCACGCAGCCATATGTAGACAGATATGCTTTAGTTCTTAAACAGCTCAAGCTGATGCTGGAAGTGCGTTTGATTTTATCCTTTATAGAAATGTATTTCCATGAGTGCATCTCGCATGGGGTGAGCTGTGCACACCGTTAGCATTGTGAATATTGCGAAGTGATGCTATGTTCTGTCAGTAGCGATAGAACGACATTTCAGTGACTTTCACGTCAGGTCGTTGGCATTGCATATTTTTGACTTTTTTCTGATTATTTTCATCTGTAACACAGAGCACGCACGTATGTTCAATCTGTTGCCTTTAAAACGGTAGTTCAGTTTCGTTATACTCGCTTTTGCACTCTTTTCGGAGTGTCACTTGTGATATGCAACGCCCATCTCATGGGCCACGTGACTGCCGCACTGTTTTTCCTGCACCCACCCATCAACGCCGAGCACGAGCTTTTCAAGTCTTCGGTATGACCTGAGCGGGTTTCGAACCCAGTCTACCAGCTTTGGTGACGCGTGCTCAGCTGTACCATAGGCAGTTGCCTTTTAAAAACTGAAAAGAGTACTGTATTTCCCATTCTGCGCTTGAAAACACAGTTTGATACAGCCTTAATTTTTCCCTGCGCAGGTCCAGAAGTAACATTTCGGCAGGACTCCTCAATAGATCGCATTAAAAATTAGCTACTAATAGATTTACCTTTAAACCTTAGTAATTCTAAGTATATCTTAAATTAAGTTGAAAATGCTATTGCGCAATTTGGGCAAGTGGACCTGACCAGGAAACAGAATTATTGAAAAGAAATACCAATCGTTTTTCTCGACAATTTCCTTTTGCTTCTTGGCAAATGACAGTGATTGTGTCGGTGCAATCGCGGATTTGTCAGCAACTTTTCGATGACTATGTTTCAAAAGAAATTTACCTTGCGTCATTGCCAGACAATATCATTTTCATCATTTCCTTCGAACGCAGATAAAAGACACCGAGCTGCATTTCACGGTCGGTCGTGCGATGTGCAGCGCCGCCCTGGGCTGCAACTCGCCGGAGAAGAACAGCACATGGACAGGAACACTTTACAACGAGGAGCAAAATGGCGGCGGTCCTGTTTCGCAGCTCGAACTTAACGACGAAGTCGAATGGCTTTTGACGAAGATATTATCGGAGTACGTTGTTCATCGAATTCCGAATTGCAGACAGGTTTGTGATGTACAACATCTGCCCGAGCAGCACGCTAGAATCAAGCCAGACCAAGGCTTTCGCCATTATCGGCAGCAGGACAGGCCTTTTTGCAAGCATGTAATTGAGCTCACGAACACACCTTCCAGTACAAATACATTTTTCTACTACATGGCTATGTAATCGAACGAGCTCAGAAAAATCTCAGTCCGGCACGCTTGTAGTTGAGTTGGCAAGTGAGCTGGCTCAGTAAAACATGCGGACATGCCTACATATAGTCGTAAAAAGTATCCCTCTGCTAGACCGTTTTCCACCGAAGGTTAGAGGAAAATCAGTGACAGTTTAAATTAGATCGTTTGTCTTTGAATATGTCATTCGGGTTGATATTTGTCGCAACTGCTTTAGATTTGCGAAACTAGCCTGTATCTCTCGCAGCTTAGGTCTGACTGGCAGTCAGAAGGGTTGGCCCTGCGCACAATTGCACCTCATCTAACATTAACGTGCTGCGTACTTCACAGACCAAATTTGTTCAAGCTGTGAAAAATGAGTTCCAGGTAGTTTAATCATGCGTGGCAGACCTTCGTGCCAACGCTTCTACTGTATGATCTTCGATTATCCCAGCGTTTCTTAACCTTTTTCTACCTCAGCACCCCTGTTGGTAACGCCTAAGCAGTCCAGAACCCCCTACCATTGGCTAACACCTTTGTCCAAACGTATTCCTTTTACCTTTGACCGCCACATATGTGACCTTCGCCAGCACCCCCTCTGGGTGCTAGCACCCCAGGTTAAGAAACCCTGGTTTATCCGGTGTGACCATGCGGATTCACGGTCCTTTCGTATTTGCTCTGTTTCACTTATGGTTAGTTGTCTTGACGTCATGGCTTATGTCAAGAGCGCTGGTCACACTATCGTGTGAAAAGGTGCCGTTTTCTCGGATTGTGGTTTTGCAGGCTTCCTGCGTGTGGTTGATGACGATGCTGAAGACGGATGAATTTGCCAGACACCAGGCCGTCTCCAAACATCTCATGGATTTGCAAAATGCATTCACTGCATTGCTCTCTGAACCTGATGGTATTGCTTAGTTTAAGTCATCGTGTCTTTGCAGATTGGAAATCGTAACAAGCGTTACACGTTTGGCGACCTACTCGCTGTCAAACTTACTTGTTAGAATATAAGGTTTTGTTTCACACGCGAATTGTTTTCGAACCCTCCTTGAAACGATATTTACGTGACGGTGTTATAATGACCTGCAAAAATAGCAATTTTCCAGTCAGTTGACTCTTCAGCGGGTCATTCGACCTCGGAGGAAGCCATAACAGGTTGTGAGATGCCCATTGTTTTCGACAATCGTTTCATCCTACAATGTGATAAAGAAGAGGTAGAGAGTTAAGTTTTCAGTAAATTAGTTTGATGTTGTTTTCGAACTATGGACATAACGAAATTGAAGACAACTTAAAATGTTAAATGCGAACACTGCCTTTTTACCTTTTTAGAAGATATCGGGCTTGTCAGCGAAATCAGTCTAAAATAAAAAAGTTTTGTGATTGCACTGCATTTACATCGTACGCCCTGAAATCTCACAAATCCGTGCTACTATATATAATGATCGGAAGCAAGCAACTACAAGAAAAAAGCGATTATGTAAAGTGTTCATTACAAGTCAATGTTTCAACGAAGTCATCCATTTGATGTGAGAAGTCAATACCACAATCCCTGGTGTGTTTCACCCGTTTATTAAACTGCTTTTTAAAAAAAAAACTTAACTAACAAAAGCAGGTGAGTCCTTTTCGAAGCGTTAAAGCTCAGTACGAAAGGTCCACCAATATCCATGTACTGTTTTATTGATTGATTGCAACTGCAATGAGAGGCCACTCAATGCCCACGTCTCATTTTTTCCCTCAGAGTTGACACAAGATATTGCATCGAAAGGATTCGGTGTTGTGTATGAACTCGGCAGTGAAGATCAGAAAAAAGTCCTGGTCAATGAGTTGGTCGAGTCTCTGGCTGGCACGTCCAAGTCGCCCGCGTCCAAGGTGCGCATTATTGGGCAGGAAGGCAACGCTATGTTTCAAAACGTCATACAAGTCGGGAAAGCTCCGGACGGGTAAGATCCTCGAAATTCGTGCTCAAAACAAAGGCGCAACGGAGTCTGTGTATGATGCCGCTTCCTGTTTCGGAATAAGTGCAGTGAGCAGCAAATCAGAACAGCCGTTGGCCGATTTTGTGCATCGTTCGTCCCGATCTTGCCAGTGAACGCCATGACAAGAACTTGTAGGCTTGCTTGTGAATAAAATGGAAGCTATGAGTCGCTTGCGCGAGGTTTTTATCCCACTGGTTATGTCGCTCAATCCATTCGTTGTCTTGCATCAGCTCTAATTTCGATTTTTTCTTCTGGTACGGAAGACGAACAAACATGCAGATGCCATTTTTTTATCAAGGAAACGTATTTCACAGCGTTCAGTGCTAGTACTACTAATAGCAGCGTTTGATCGTCGCATTCCTGTAATCCCTTACAATTAATTGGTATTTCAGCATTAACACCCAAACTTTTAATGAGCAGTGCAACTTTGCTTTTTGTGCAAAAAAGAACGAAAAACGATTGTCATGTGTGGGATTGTTTATTTGTTCAAACTTTGTATTTCATCTCTTCACAGTTAAAGTTGTTCTTGCACAGGTATGTTTTGTTTTGAAGTCCATCGTTTGATAACACCTGATGTGCATATTTACTCAGTTCAAGTTTGACCACATATAAAGAACTTTGCTCTCTTGCATCTGATCTCAACCAACCTGACCTGGTGTATAAGTTCCTTCATCTGGCCAACCACCATGCGGTGTGGAACACAAAGAAGGTATGGCAGTCTTCATCAACAATGCTGGTCCTTCGAAGTGCTGTTGTAGTTATGCATTGCTATTGCGATATACCGAATAAATTACGTGTCGTGATCGTTCTGCGATATCCGCTGCAATGGGGAGCTGGCAATCTTCGTTTGCAAAAAATTTATGAAAACTTCTGCATTGCTTGAACAACGCGGTTATATCTGCATCCTCAGCAACTCCCAAGGGCCTTGAGGGCAGTCGTGAAGTTTGTTCGATCCCAGATTCACCATCAACCTCGCATTTACAGGGAGTTGCGTTCGGATTTCGCAGCATCGCCGAAGCTGCTCAGGAGCAGCTCAAGCCTCACCTCCCCAGGATTGTACCGCGACTTTACCGGTACACGTTCGATCCTCAGCCTTCGGTCCGGTCCGCTATGACATCTATATGGAATGTTGTCGCTCCTGACCCAATTAAGACGGTAGGATTTGTTGAAAGCGAATAAAATACTTGTTTGCAACGTTTAATGCGTGTGATGGTCGGTAACTCAACGATGAAAGGGTGAAACGCCGGATAGGCAGTAACATGCATTCTTTCTGAGACGTTTGACGTGCTCAAGATTTCACAGAATTGTCTTATAGCTGGCCAAAACTGATTTTTATGACAAAGATTACTGTCGTTAATGGTTAATTCCTTGAGTAAGCTAGTTTGCAACGATACTAGGATAAAATCGTGCTTGCAGTTATTATTTTGCCTCCGTGCTGTTCGCTTACGAAAGCTTACAACTTACGAAACTTGTGATGTAATCGCTCGCCGCCATTATGCAGCAATGGCTTCGGAACAGACACAAATGCTTGGAAACATTTTTGGGCAGGTGCGTTGTGGCAACCGTTCTTAACTCCTTGAAGCTGTCTTCTCTCGGCAACCCGGGTCGTTGAAACGCTTTCACCCTGTGGTAACAGGATGCTATAAAAAGGGAAATCACGTCATTTCCCGCTAACACATTACTGACATACCGGTGTCAAGCGAATTTTCTGACTTGCGAAATCGCTGTATTTTCGCCATCTGCGCATGCGCAGAGTGAGATTCCAGGTCATGCATTTCGCAAACAGTGGCTGTTCACTGAGATGTCAAATATGCTGAGAGCTGATGATTGGGGTTATGGTTTAGAGTTAAGGATAGGGTTAGCGTAAGAAAAATAATTAATGTCTAAGACTAAGCCAAACATCTTTCAGTGGTGAGTCATGCCGAAACTGTTGCTTATTGTGAACTATCTGACATCCAACCGAAACTTTTTATTTGCGCTGCAAACATCAAAAATCGCCTAAGTTTATTCCTTTACTATGCGAAGAAAAATAACTGACATGCAAGAATAGGTCATAAATTTCGCTTGACATCAGACGTTACTGTGTTGACGCGTCAACAAGAAAACTGAGAAAGAAACTTTGTTTTAGCGTCGTTTAATTTCAGACATTTCATCGCTGGACCAAACGTGACAATCGCGCTGAAACGATAATGGTCCTGGGCTGACAGATAACCTGTGCTTGCTTTTTGGAGTCCCCAGTGACATCGCGAGGAGGCACAGGGGGAACCCGGGCTGAGCGTCCTAGGGGCTTCAAAATTGTCTTAGGTGGGAGCCAAAATAAAAAATAAACGTAATGGCATGTTTGCCTGCTGGTTTTGGGGAGGTTCACAGCGATAAGGGGGCAAAAGTATCGGAAAGATTGAAAAAAGTCTTCGATCCAAATTTTGACGAAAATTTACCAACGCGGAAAAGTTTTTTGCCGCAGTACAGGAATTTTTAAGGAAAGCCTGCCCAAGTTTTGGATTAGAACAATCTTTTCCGCAACTGACAACACTTCTGCCAGAGATGCACGTAAACTCACGTGACCCGGGAACATCGTTCGGGCGACACCGATGTTGGCTTTGCACTCGCGATCGTGACGTCACTGATTTCCAAAGCTTGCAATTCAACCGCATGACTTGTTTTATCAGTTGCATGAAGATGCAATGCAATTACATTGTGGCTACAGCAGCCTATTTTCTCCGAAAGCACAGTTGTGTCAGTGCTGATTTATTCTGCGATCTGGCCTGCGGAAATGAGCCAAGGCGAGGTCAGCTTGAGAAAGTTTAAGAGAAGCAGACGACGAGATAGGTGGCTCAGTATCCGGCGTGCATGTTATGCTCTTGCAGCTGAACATGAAGCTCGCCATGCCGTCATAACATTCAAGCTAATACGTCGTGGATATGACGTAGGTGAACTGTAAAATTTCGCGCCTAACAGTCGGAATCAAGCATGATATGATATCAAGAGTAATCAAAGGCATGCAGTGTATGCGCTGGAAGCGTGTTGTAGAATGTTCAGGGATGATAGCGGTCTGGCTTCAAGCTGTGTTCCGCGAAAACAAGGAATCCATTGAATGTTATCTGCATGTCGGAGTTCCCGTACAGAGCAAAGCGCGATCCTTTGGCTTGCCGCAACCACACGATGTCTCCTTCCTGTATGGAAAGCATGATTGTCTGGCTTTGCATGATTCTTCGTGGCACGGCGTTCGCGTAGAGAATAACCTGAAAAAAATGTTTTTGCTTGTTTTGATAATTGGTAGATTAGTTTCGAATATGCACTTGTTTTACACCAACTTCTGTGATTTATCTGCGCTGTGCAGAGCATCTGTCCGTGACAACTGCAATGTGCTCCCGACGTATTCCTCATGTGTGAAATGGTAGCGATTAACATATTGCTGAGTAACTGAAAACTGCGTGCGTTGCGTGGATACCGTGCACATATTGTTGTTTGACAGGTCTTTGTAGTTTTGTAACCATACCTACCAATAGTACGAGTAAAATGATGTTTACAAGCATTCGTCTCAGCTGCCTTCAGCCGATGGTTACGTGAATGTTCTAGAGTTTTTACTTCTTGGCAATATTTTTTTACTTTGAAACGAAGTTAAGCTTAAGTTACTTGTGGTTCGTTGTTCTTCATAAGTTGAACGCCAAGAAATTTGTCGAGGTACGATTGGACGGTGTAAGTGAAATGGTAGATCCCGGAGTATTTTCCGACGAACCGACCACTTTCCGCATCAAAATGCTCCCCGGCATTCACGAACACCTGTCGCGTAAATGGCGTCACTTCTAAAAGTAAAATGCGGCTAACACATGACACCGTTTAGAAACGATTGCTAGATTCGGTATGATTTATCTACGTTTAAGGCTGCATTAATAACACCATTGGCAGCATAGTCAATTCGTATGTCTGACTGTGGTTCTCCGAATGTTTGACCAATTTTCAAATTTTATCAAACTCATAAACAAAAAAGAAGTGAGTGATTAGTTTTTAGTGATTAGTCATAACAACTAAGAGCCATACTACACTTCGCTGCTTCGAAAAACTTATGGTGTCCGAGTGACTGGCTCGTGTCAGCCGAGCATCTTACATGTCTGCTCTAGTGAACGTATTACTGTCTGGAAACAGTAATAGTCGCTCTTGAAAGTTGTTATTTTGATTCTAGTAGATATAAGTGTGGAGCAGCTATGTATTGTTTCAGAGGTTTTCTACCAAACCCGTGGAGTTTCGTAAACGCGAATTGAGCAACAATAATAATTATTATTCACGAGCATTTCTCAGTTTTAAAAAATCCGAGACTGCTCAAATCAGGCATAGTCATTTCAAATCCCTCAGGCGTCTTGCTATAAGGAAAAAGTGATACACATTTGAAAAAAAGTGATACACATCAAATACACATTTGAAACAAGAGGACATGCCAACACTAAAGGTCAAGTGCAAAGCACCACTTACAAATGGAAGTATTCAGAACATACATACTGCATATTAGACACTTGCATGTTTAGGTCTATTTAAAGTGCTCTTTTAAGTCGCCGCCGCTTTTCTCACTTGACCAACTCACCTTATCGAATGTCAGCGGCAAAGCTGTTGTTTCGTTTCCGAGCAGTGGTTTGCTTCGAGCGACTGAAAAAGCGGATCGCAGTGTGATGGGGGCCGGCTCACCCCTATCTCCTTTATCACCCTTTGGTCCAGCTATGCCTTGATCGCCTTTGACGCCTTGCGGTCCTTGATCTCCTTTCTTTCCTTGTGGTCCCTGCGGTCCCACATCGCCTTTGTCACCTGAAAAAAGGTTCCAAGTTTTGGGCGGAATTCATTAAATTACGAAAACAAACGTTTGCCGGTCACAGAATTGCGCATGAAGTAGCAGTGCTAAGTGTGCGCTTGCTTCGCGCTGAGAGAAATGCCAGATTTTAAGTTGCGCAAATGTATGTGCATGTATCCTGTCGTAGAAAAGGAACGTAGTGCTGTGCAAACATTTTTCTCGTGAAATTTACATCGTCGCTGTTCGTACATTTAATTATCAAACGAAAGGCGAGAATTGCATGCCGGCGGATGACTGTTACCTCAGGAGTTTTTTGACTTACAATTTTTAGCTACTCCAGAGAGTTCAAAGCCTTTCAGTTTGATGCGTCTCTTGCTTACACAGTGCCACTTCACTCGATGTTAGAGTTTGTTCCCGGTGTCTGCACCCTACTTTATGTAGTGCTTATAAAGAATATGTGCAAACTGTAAACCAGGGATTTCATCTGTATGCAAAAGATTTTTTAATTTGTATAGTGCGCATATCCAGTCAAAATAAGATAGACTTTGGTCTGCAGGTCTTTAAAGGGCTAGGCTTCATTGACGTGGCCGACATGCCACTGAAGTGAAGTCAGTCTGAATTTTTTATCGCGTACAAAACAGCGTCGTCGATTTCCGCAGAACGAGTGATTTTGTCCTGTAGTTTTTGACGTTTCACCGGTGTTTGTGTCTGTTAATGCATAGATAAAAAGTCTCTTAGTGCCGGCGCATGTATCCTGATCTACTTGTCTTTACACTAATCTAAGATGAACGCTTCACCAAACACAAACACCGGTGGGCGCATTTAAATCTTTTTTGATCGAACCTGATCACGATTTTTCTTGTGGTCTGTGCGCTGTTGTTTCAACTGCCTGCTGACCAAAACGCCATCTGAGTATCGGCAGTTTTTTTACCAAGCCTTTTGTTTTTGCGAGCGTTATCAGGAAACGCCAGCCTTAAGCACACAACACTGTTGAGGGCATCGTGTTGCTATAGTTTTATATCAACCGCTGAACTTAAGCACAGAAGATTTATTATAAATTATATGAAAGACAGATAGTATTTCATGACTTGTTTCACGATTGCGTTGAAATACAGCAATTTTCGATAAATTTAAACGATAATTCTGTTCCCCAACATTGACCTGTTACGTTTGTCTCAGCACACTTACCTTTTGGGCCCTTTGTTAGATAATACACAGGTGTTCCGTTGCTCGGGTAAACTTCGTCGCAACAGTGAGTACATATTCTAGTATTTGCTGCCACTAACTCGGACCAGTGTATAAGGTACGTAGTAAACAGTATTTGGCAACATATACGCACTTTCTGCTTCATCCTACTGCTTTTGTCTGACTATGACGCGCCTCAGAATTTTCGGGTCGTAACGGCGGCTTTAACGCGGATATTTACATCGCAACATCACTGGTTTACGAAATTTTATTGTCGTTTCTCACCTTCCAAATCTGAACGTTTGTTTGTTAAGCTTTTCTCTCTTCGCCTGAGAATTTACTTGCAGTTCTTTTATAATTTTGAATGAGAAGCTTTGTGCGTTGCGCAATGTTTCCGCGTCGCCAATGTGAGTCGACTTGCTATAAAATCGATACTTGGATACTTCAACCACTCGTGTGGGTTGTTATGATCCGACTGGCTACTTGTATTACTTGGAAAGAGTGCATGTATGCAAGAATGGAGGATGCCAGCCCTCCAGTTCCCTGCCATGATACGGATTCGCAGCATTCTTTCGCTGCAGAATAACTAAACACAAGAACATTCCAGGCGGTAGCTTTTGATCGTGTTGAATAAAATATACTAGTTTCGAATGCTACCATAGGTTGTATCATGAATTTTCGTCGTGGCATATGCAAACCTTTGAAATGAAACTGTGAAAACGGCGCAGTAAGAACCAAGAGTTAATTTGAGTGTTTTTGCGCGCAATCTTGCGTGGATGTTTTTTTTGTCACGATTACAGTAAAAGATGTACAAACCAATCAGGATTAGCTTATTTTGCAGTTAGCAAACTATTGAATAAAGTTTTCAGTGACTACCAGATGTCTTCTTAACAGCGTCAATGCATTACGTTGCACAGGTTGAAATGTACATCATTGCTATTCTGGACGATCTGACTGACAACCTGACACACAAGCTTTGGCGAACGAGGCAAGCCTGTTGTCTCGCCATCGTCGATCTCCTGCGAGGGGGCTTGAAACGCAGCCAAGACCAACCGTCTTCCTCCTCTTCTTCAAAATCATCGTCCAAAAGCGACGTCATTGCTCGGAAGTTGCCCGAACTGTGGTCGGTAATTTTTCGCGTCAAGGACGATGTGAAGGAGTCAGTGCGCGAAGCAGCCAAGGAAACTGCGAAAGCTTTAAAGAAGGTAAAACAGCAAATTAATGTTTGAGATTTTCTGTTTTATTAGATTGACCTTCTCCATAAAGTGTTTGAAAATAGAGATACTAAATCGAAAGTATTCTTGTAGTTGTGTGTCGTGTGGTTGTGTGTGAGCGTAATTGAACCCACGCAGGTTTCAGTGGGCACGTGCCAACCCTTGAATGCGTGTGATTCACTTCTTACCGGTTCTAGATCGGGTGAACGCGACTGAGGTGGGGTATTTTTGTCAGATCGTGTCGATCATTGCTAAAATTCATGACGATTATTACTTTTTCATCATCGCACAACTTTCTGCAAACGTTGTGGTAACAAAATAATTTCCACAACGCAAGTGGAATTCCAACAGTTCAACTACGGTCTGTTAGAAGTACTGAGGTTTCACCAGTCCAAAGTCCAAACCCAGGCTTTCATTCGTGATGTAGACTTCATCACTGTGTGAAAACTATACCAGCAAAATTTTTGGTGTTGATGAATTTTGGGTTGAAATGAACTTCGTGTCAACAAAAGACTTAACTCAGAAACAAAATTAAACTTTCCAGTTACACATCCAAGTTGACCAATCACCATTGTGTTGTTTTACTTCGATCTTGATAATCGTGTATTTGAAGGGAAACTGTCGGTGTCACTTATTTTATTTCATGCATGATTTGTTGTCATGCTTTATTTGAGCTTTGGTTTGTATAATAGGTTACCATCAGGTTGTTTGACAATGACGGCGATTTTAAGACTGATGATTTTGTCATATCTCAAGTCTTGGATGTGTTGTTGAAGCAAGGCATGGCCAATGCTGTAGAGGATGTCAGAGCGATGAGGTTTGCTTCTATGTTGGGCTGTGATTGTTCCTCAAGTGTCGACACATGTTTATTAAATGCTGAACTTTTCTTCGTTCAATGTAATAAAAGTCGAAAATATCATTTTTACACTTTTTCTTTTGAAGGAGCTTCGCAAAATTGAATGAAAGTGTCATCCGAGCTTTGTTACTGCGACCGTCAAGTTCAGTCCCACACACATGGTGTTGCTGAGTCAGGTACATTTTTGAAAAATCAACGCTGTTTTGGTTTTTGCAGCTTAACAACTCTTGTCGAAATCAGCAAAGTAAGCGGCCCACTCATCAAGCCCTGCATTCCACAAATGGTCATTGCTCTCCTAGAGGCACTCAGTGGACTCGAATCTCCGGTTAGTATTTGGCTTTGGATGTGGAAAGAGCGTCAATGCTTGAACAGCATTGACGCTTGAACAGTGGTTTGATTTAATTACGTAACGTTGTTACAGTGGAAACTGTCCAATAATGAAGTATCTCTGTTAAATATTACATTGTCTGGTTGTTCACAAAAT
>JGI24021J15306_10000612_pt1 | contig 29016 bp, 17 predicted proteins | sample Ectturendosymbi1_FD_15306 | JGI IMG/M metagenome (IMG submission 15306) | reverse complement strand
TCAACAGCGGGGGGGAGGGGGAATGGGCGTTTTCCGCTTCTCTGGAAATTGGGATATTTGATAATTCTTGCAATGACAGATTATTTTCCGGTATGAAACTCACACTGCACAGGACCCAAGTCCAATGCTTGGTATCATGCCGCGATGAGCTTGCTTACGGTTCACTCATGTCCACTCATTTGTCTGCAGAGGTAGGTTGCGAAACTTGAGAACATGGCAACAAAGATTCAAAGGTTCACTTAAAGTTGCGGAGTTAGGTGTTTTGCCGCCTGTAACTGTTGAAAGCAGGCATCTTGGCACGTATTGTAATGCAACGAGACAGCGACTGCTGATAGCAGCAAGCCAAATAGTTTTACATTGTGTGAAAAGAAGCAAGGATGCCGGAGAGTAGGAAAGTGACGGGGGCATTTTCCCCCTGCTTTTTCAAAAAGGTATGGAGGTACCTTTTTATTACAGTATTATAGATAATTTCATGTTTTGGCAAGATCGAATTGAAACAAATTTATTGCAGCTATTCACCCAACAAAAAAATTCAGAGTGGTTTTCAATAATTTCTGTTATTATTTTTGAGGTCAATATTGTTACTGAACAGAAACAAAAATATTGGTGAAGATTTGTTTGTTTTTTATAAGTTTCCATTTCCCTCAACTTTTGTACTGCTCCCCCTGCCGTTTTTTCGGCGTGCCTGAAAAAGAGCATGAGTGACAATCCCGTTCGTGGTGAATCATACAATCAACGCAACACCACCGGAGAGGTTGCAACAGAAGCACTGCTGCCAGCAAAGCGCATTTTTTGAAACCAATGTTCCCTTCAAGATACTTTTAATAAAATTTTATAATTATTCTAATAATTTACGAGTTTTGTAATTCATTTAGAACTCTGCTAATTCAATCTTTAAAATTAAGATATTCACGCTCGCTAATACAAACGTTTAGTCAGTGCAAATTTTCTTAGAGGGAACACAGCTTGCAACTGTTGCTGTAAGTAAAGGGCATTTTTTATGGCGCAGAAAAAAAAGCGTTTTTGTATACGACAATTTGCGTTGCATCGTCAGCAACCTGAAACGCATAAGCAAAATATCTTTTTCGCCACCTCTAGAAAAATTTCTGCGGAGGCCCATGGTGTGGCACAAGCGCACGCCCAAAACACTTAAGAAGATTTTTTTCATTAAGCGATATACTTTAACTATGGACTTTAACTAATACTGATCGCATTGCTTAAACATATTTAAGGTCCTAGTCCACTGTGGCCCCCACCCCTGCTTACTAATTAAAAGAGAGGAAATGATAAATTCAGAAAAGCTTGAGCTCCTTCACGATTATTACCAATCCCATATACTGTTTCACTAAAAGCTTAAAAGCTTTTTGTTAATAATTTAACAGTAGTCTTTTTCAAGTTTTCAGATTCAAAACCAATAAATCAATCAATCTTAGACATCAGTATAAAAAAGACACAGAAGAATAGATGAAACATTATACAAGTAACACACAGAACAACGTTCATACACTCTAAAAATTGCACATGATTGAAAGTAGCTGCTGAATGTGCCTGCTAGAAAATCAGCTAATTGCTAGATTGAAAATTATACAGGTAACAGTGAGAAAACCCTGCTAGGTTTACCAGCAAATCAACTAAAATGGCAACTCTGAGTAGCAGTAGCCTCGGTTGGTTGGTAGCACACGAATTCTTGCTCTGTGAGGTCATATTGACAACCCCAACGCCACTTTTATGAAATGGATGGTTTGACTTCACAACTAGCGCCTCAGAGCTTGTTTCCGGTTCTACGTTGGGAGTTTTCGGAAGCATATTGATTGGTTAATACTTTTATCCTATACCCGTATGACGCAGCATATACGTATGCGAAAAAGTTGTCTTGAGAAAAGTTCATGTAGAGGTAACTTAGTCTTCAGAAATAACTTTTTGTGTGCAGTACGAGAACGTCATAATGTTTGCAAAAATTTCAGGGGTGCAATAGCCCGGTTTGCCCGTTCCTGGTTGCGGCCCTGTATGTGTATATATATGGTTTCACGATTATAAACGTTGAATTTCCTCTTGTTTAACCTGGCGCTAAGACATGACTGGCAGCGCTGCCCCATCCATAAAACATTTTGAACAAGTTGAGATTAATTGATGCAATGCGACAATAGGGCACGTTCCTCTTTGTATATCAATGTTGATAANTTCTCCANGAGTTTTGACTTGCTATATTGCAGCTCTGTAACTCATGAAGCAACAGTGAGGTTGTTACATACTCGTAATGATTTTGTCACACGTCGAGTGCGTAAACTGCATTTCAACGGATGAATGTGTTGCAATGAACAAACCTTGAGACGAAGAGGCGCTGCGCTGTGACATGTTAATCCAAGATTTGGCGCTCTGTGTTGATGTACGAAATATCTTTACGTACAAAAACACCATTATCAGGAGGGGCAAGAATTGAAATAGAACTCGGATAAACTGTAAAGAAAAGCAAAAAGATTACGACGAACCGCAAATGTAGGTCTAAAGTTCTTTTGAGCCTCATTATACTGCACAGCACAATAAAAATGAAGTTTGTGCAAAAACGGAATTATTTTTAAGATTTCCAAGGCTGTGTGATTAAGCGTGCTTACTACAAGAAGTCGTTTACCAAGAAATTTACTATTTTGGATAGTTCTTATTTGGAGTCTTTTAAGCTAAAAAGCAGTAGAAAAGTGCTATTTTGGATCAGCGTGTACCTGCATGTAATATTGTTGCTCTTTGTTGTAACGATCCGTTCTGAACACGCACAGGGTCAGTTTTGAATACCAGCCATAACCGGTACTTTTCGAAAAGAAAAATACAGGAGCCATAAAAGCAGGCGCAAAAATCCAAGAAACCACAATGATGATCGCAATGCGACTGCGAGAAAATATCGTGTCATATCTTTTCGGGCAAACAATGCCAACATATCTGAAATGAAACAAAGAAATATTGTGGAAGGTGAAAAATAAGTTCCCCTGTTGATGAAGTTAAACTGTTGTATCGGTTTCGGATTATGCTTGAGAAAAGAATAATTGTCACAAAATCAGCGCTTGCAACATGCCAACGAAATGAGATCCACATTGAAGTGTGTTAACTATTGCTTGATAAATTTTAGTGATTGAACGGCACGAATACAAACTTCGGAAGTTGCTATATTTCTTTCTCAGACATGAAAAGCTTAGTTTCCTGCAGATGTTTGCTTAAAACATAAAACCGAGTAATGACAAAGATTAACGCTAGCGCCTTTCCCTAGAATCCTCGTATAATGTTTCAGGTTTAAAGGAATTACAAGTGATTGTCAAGCATGTAACAGACCATGTGAATTATAAATAGAGATTGGAAAGAAACATACCTGTTAAAAGTTATGACAAGCAAACACACGATTGAGGTATATCCACAGCAGTAGTAAGAAAAAGCCATAAACGAACAGGAAAAAGATGTTTCGCCGAAAGGCCATGACTGTAAAACAATATCAAATACAACAACGTTGTAAATCTACTGTACCACGAATTACTGTACAGTGTATCTCTTATCCTTGAAAATTCAATGCTTTTTGTGACAAGAGTAAATCAGTCCTTACAAATTCCGCGTTTTTGTTTGATCATCAAGTCACAGCGAATGTAAATTATTTTAGACGTCATTACTCTTATCTCATGTAAAAGATAGTTTAGGGCAGTGGTTCTTAACCTGGGGGTAAATTTCATCTTGCAAGACGGTAAGTTTACTGAACCACAAATTGCAGCCAATGCGAATTTTTATAAATCATTCTAAACTGCAACAATTTTTTAATTTCCCGTTTTCAGTAAACGAGCACCATTGAGTGCATTGGGGATAAATCTGGTAACCTTGTTCGATAAAAGGGTAAGGTATGTAAAAAAGGTTAAAAACCACTGGTTTAGGGGAACCATAAACAGTTGGGGTTGAATCTTATCTTTGCCGTTTTCGCAGTTTGTATGTTTACTTTTTCACTTGTGCCTCTCTGACGTCTGACTGAATGCCTCCCCATAAGTTACGAAAGGAAGCTACCCCTTGGCTAGGTATGAGGGTAGGTGGCTTGCTGTAGCACATGGGTACCGTACAGATGGCGTTGATAGGCAAATCATATAAAATTTCATTTTGAAGGTGACCACCACAGGCGTGCGTATGGGTAAGCGTTTTATCAGATGTAGAACAGTTTGCCCTTTGTCCGTGCCCGATTGTTGACGTCGTTTGTATGTTAAAATTTGCATGGAAAGTGATGTTGATGATTTAAAAGTTTGACGTAATGCATGAAAATTTCCAGGAAGTATCGAGGAATGAAGAATGCGAAAAAAATCCGACACATCCAGAAAAGAATCACCACCTTCCACTTTTCAAAGAGGTGATTTCAAGTTTTAATTATACATTTCATTCAGCTACCGTTACTCTGTCAATGTTAAGTTTCTGTCCTCAAAAACACATTTCTTAGCCTGAAAATTAACACGCACTCCCCGAATCGCCTGAGTTTCAAACGTTTCGCAGTCCATGGAGACAAGTGACTCTCCCAGAGCCCCTATCGTGTGTCTATGGTGACCATTAAACCAACAAACTACGTAGTCGTAACTCCGTTTGTCTGCTCTTGTTTGGATGCCTCTGCAGTATAGTATTTCGTGTCGACGGTGTATCTTAACCGAACATTTTCACGTATAAATATTATATCACATTTCGAGTAACGAAAAGCACTTATACGTAGTGTTACGGTGTTTGGGAGAGAGTCGCACGGTGCACAACAAAACTGCCACCCTGTACAAAGTGTGCTAGCAAAGCATGCAATGGAGCTTGAAAACAACAGACTGGTCAGAAACCCGAATTGTTGCTTACAAACTTGATTTCACAAAAGACGTTTCACCAAGTGAACCGAATGATATTTTATAAACACCGCGGCTAATGTCCTTAATTAAAAGTCTCGTTTTTTTTACCTTCTTCTCAATATGTAAGCGGATTTTCTTTGCATTTAACGCGTCTTCTAACTATTTTTATCTGTTTTTAAAGAATACTGTATATTCGGATATACGACAANACCTCCGNTACACTTGAGCGTGAAGTCAGAACAACGGTTCGATGCAGAACGACCACGAACAAAAGCGCTGGGCGTTCGTATGCGACGCGGCCACAGGAAACAGCGACAAAGTGCGGTTATGTAGGTTTGCAGCCTATCGTGTCAACTGTTGGACTGTTCGCAAACAAGTACATTGTGTTGAATCACGAATGGAATTTTACTGGGAATTACGCAGTAGGAATGCACAAAAGAGCTGACATGCAGAGCATAAATCAACATGAAGAGATGGTGTAATGACGCTGTAGTGGTGAATGTTTTTTTCATTTTTGTTTTGCATTTTATTTTATTTGTGCTTGCAGAAGTGGTGGCGCGCATTCATCAGGGCGGACATACGATACGGAACACATCAGGAAGAAACACTAGAACAGCTATGTCCAGGGATGTAGTGGGGTGGGAACGCGTGGGAACGCAGTTCCCACACCTTTTTCACGTTTTGATTAAAAGTTAGTTTATAGCTGTTTTGAAATGGCTATTTTTTGGGTGCGTTACCACACTTTTTTTGTTAGCACTACATCCCTGGCTCTGTCCAACCGAAATCGCTTACTGAGCCAAAAATCGAATCACTATCTTAACCATGGCCGCACATTGAGTAACCTGCTAACCAGGGTCGCACATTGAATTTAATTTATTTGTTTGTGACCAGACACGAAGTCCGTAATATAAATGCACACACTCTGCAGAACGCAAGTCGATAAAAACAGACAAAACAGAACCTTTTCCAAAGCATTGGGGCCGGCGGAATCACAAAGTTACAGACACTTTTTACAACTGCGTTGAAGGCAGACTACAAGGTTACAGATACATTTGTAACGTTAATGTTAGCTAACCTGTAACACTTGTTACAACACTACCGCAGAGTTATTAACTTTGATCTAATGTTAAATGTACTATATGACTTACTTTGATCTAATGTACTGAAAGCGATCGAATCCTAACTGCATTGGTAACGGCTGTTTGGTACCTGTAACCACTCCGTAAGTGCGATTTCACAGGCAAGTTTAGCGCCAGTGGAACAAGGGTAGAATTCAGAAAACTAGTAAAAAGTTTTACACCAAGGTGCCAGTGGACATATGGAAATCTCCCAGCATGTAGTACAGACATGATAATGTGGCACTGAGAACCACCTGCATCAAAAATGTCAGATTTAAGAATATCAAAATAAACACAGGTTGTCACTGGTCAGTGACAAGTACAGTAGGCACATGTACAGTAGGCTATACTCATACTAGGCTTACAGCGAAAATCTAATCTGGGCCGCACAAAACCTACGACTGAGCCGCGGGTTGGACATAGCTGCACTAATGTATCCATTATAGTTTTACTCCTTGTGACGCCCTCGTGGCCTTGTTTTTAGTTCTTATCACTACCTTTAGGTTTGGGTTTTTGCGCTTTCCTTGTATTTCATTATTGCGCTTTCCTTATGCTTCACTTCGCAATGTACAGTGACTTCGCCTCTGCTCGTCATTGCCCTGATGAAGGCCCAATTTTTTTAAAAAAGTGACAACTTCTTATTTTGGTGATCTTAAATCTGATACTTTTGATGCAGGTGGTCCTCAGTGCCACTTTGTCACGTCCCTGTACTGCGTGCTAACCAAATTCTTTAAAAAATTCGAAGTATATACTGCATGAANNTGCTTCTGAGTTTACTTTAACATCTAAGGGTGCATTAGTTTGCAGTTGCAANCGCAGGAAATTGGTGGGTCAAAATAAAGTCAAAATTTCTAATAATTAAANTCAAAATCTTATGTTTTAGGCCAATACACAAGTTNATAGCTANCTTGGGCTAAAACTCNCTGATAATATTAAAGTTTCTATAAGTTTGGTATCATCAACAGATTTCCTAAGTGTTTATGGGTTGGTTTTGACAGCATAAGTCATTAAATCGCACCACGTTTACTGAGTAAATGTTTGTCGTTCCCAGTCGTTAGAGCTAAGATTCACGCATAAGCAACAAAGTTCATTGGTTCTACTGAGTTTGCGCGAGAAGCATAAGCGTCAGTAGACATAAGGAAACAAAACCCAGCTGGAAACTGATGAAATTTGTTTGGATAGCATTTCTATTTTATGAACGCCTACTTATGAGCCTAACCATAAAAGACAGGTTTTTATATTTACTTTTCCCAACCCTTGGTCAACATGAAGTTGTTTCAGCAATAAGACGAAGTTTAGCATGCATTTTGAAAATAATGGCACGCAAGCAAGAGGGTTTGCTCTTTCATTACGATGAAGCATTTGGAGGTTTCATGATGTCCTGAAACAAGTAAAACCAATTCCCGACTATCGTGGATTTGTTATGTCACTATGGACTGCCTCGAGTGATCGAGGCACTGGCTTAAAGATCAGGAAATCCTGCTTCAATGAAGCAGTTTTTTCGAGTGGTTTCGAAGGGTGTTATAATTAAGAAGAAAACCTGCGACAGCGATACACGTATTTGACAGCGTATTGGTGAACATAAGCCAGCTATGTCTAACCGTAACTGCTTACTGAGCCAAAAATTATGCCACTATCTTAACCAGAGCCGCATATTGCATGATTTACTGTGATCTTAGCAAATTAATTTAGTTTAAGCTAATGTATCGAAAGCGTTCGAACCCCATGGCCACTGCAACTGTAACGACTGTTAACCACTCCGCAAGTGTGACTCCATATAGGCAATTTTAATGCCAATAGAACAAGGATACAAATCAGAAAGCTCGTGAAAAGTTTTGCACCAAGGTGTCAATGGACACATGGAAATCTCCCAGCACGCAGTACAGACGTGATAAAGTGGCACTGAGGACCACCTGTATCAAAAAAGTCAGATTCAAGATAAACAAAAGGAGAGGTTGTCAGACGCGTCCGTCATCAGCTGTTTTCAAAGCTTTTGAAGACGCTTCATCAGGACCGGTTCCACCCACCAGGCGTATTCACGCTTCGAATATTTTTCGTTGTAATTCCAACGTCCCAAAATGCACATTGTGAATCACTGGAAGTTATGCTTTTTGGTAATTAATCAAACGGCAACTGTGCTATCCATGGTACTCAAAAGAAAGATATGCCTTGACAAAAAATCGGCAGTGTCATTCTACACGAAGCACACTTTTGTTCAAACTCATGAAAAGCTTTCCAGCAACGCAACCCATTAACTTTTGTCTAAGCATGTCCCCAAGCAACCACAAAAATTTTTCATGAACAAGGAACACGGTTTAAATCTGAATAAAAATGCTGTTCAAAAATTACTACATTATGTGACACTTGTTCTTAGTCTAAAAAGTGTTTTTCAAAGTGTTCATTAAAACCTTCGCTTACACTCATGAATGAATTCCATACATGAAAATAGTTTTAGTTCAATTTCTTCGAACTATAGAAACAAAGTTCGCATGACTCAAAAATGTGTTTCGCCTGTTGCGCATTTCTCACTAAAATTTGGAAATTACCGCAAATCTTCCGAATACGGCCAAACAAACAATATTTAGGTCATTCAATGTCTCTTCGCAGCCGCATAAAGTCTAAACAATGTGTTGATCCGATCAAGTTTTTTCCTATTTGTTTTCTTGCTATGTTTTTTGATCGAACCTTAAAGCGTTTTCTGAAATCGCGTTTTCCGGCACGTGACGTAATGTGGTCGCTCAAGTTCTGCTGGNATTAAAACAANTCTTACAAATTTATCAACAAAATGTTTGCGGTTTGCAACGCATTTTTTGCAGCATGATGCAAACTATGTTTAGATTGCGGATTCTCTATCACAACAAACCTATATGTTTGAAAATAAGTTTATTTTTACTCTTCCACGTGTGGCATCTTCCGAGTAGATTTTGTAGGGTAACCACTTTGGATTAGCAAAAACTGAAAGATGAAAATGATCTTTTGGAAATTTTGCCGGCAGTTAGAGTGGATATACACAACAGCTTTAGATTTGACCTGACTATTCTTTTTTCTTTCAGTGCTAACATAAAAAATTTTATGTCGATATAACTGGAGCGTGGCTGGTAGTTAAAGCTTTCTTCAGAAACTATGCATCTGATCAGATGTTCATGCTGTTACAACGTTCCCCGTTTCATGTTGCAGTTCTGGTTTTAGAAAGGTCCCAGGCTGATCACAGCGAAATGAGCTTTCAACAGTACAGTTTATTTATTATGCAAAAGCCACAATACAGCAATAGTGTGTCTTGTACCAAAATGTTAGCGACCACAATCATGCTGTTTGTTTGTTGTATGTAAAGACCAAACACATATGACTTATTAGGGAGCAGACGCGCAATAAAAACCGAATGAATGTGTTGAGGTCAAAACCATAAGTACGCAGATCTTTTCAGGTTTGAAATCGAAATAGACAAACACGATACCGCGAAATTCATTGAAATATTTTTTACAAATTCATCTTTAAAATGAATAAATTTATCAAGTCAAAATTACCGGGAGTTTCCGGAAAGCCGCCCAGTCTTTAGTCCGCCTATGGGCGCTTATTTTAGGTGGGCGTTTATATGGTGCTAATATTTGAGTTGAATACTACCGTACCGGTACTTGTACCTGTCACCTTACACGGTACGTCCAACGTTGTACCGTACTGAGTTTGAATACTATTTGTAGTTGTCACCTTACACCAGTGGTCGGCAAACTTTTTTTATCGCAACCCAGATCATCTTTTCAATAGCTATTGAAGGCCAACTACATTTGAACCACTAGAACAAAACGTGTGCATGTGTAGTTGTTCAGACACAGGCAATAATATGCAACTGCCGTATAACAGCCCGGGCGGTTATTTGGTTCACGTCTTATTTTCCCAATTTGTCTTTTTTCCAATTAACGGCCCAGGGCGGACTTCCGGAAAACCTCGGTAGTCAAAGCTAATGATCACTACTTGTAGGTTAGTTTTTGCCTGTTTGATGAAAGAATGTTTAGTTAACAAAGTTTTCGGTGGCAGACATTCTGATTCTGATTTCTGCTACTTCGAAACTTCTCGTGCAATTAAACGTTCGCTTTGTGTGCAGTGAAGAGATTGCTAGATTGGGGTGAACCAAAAACGATTTTGAGAAATTAAAAAATTAACGTTTTATTTCACGTTGGTTTGTTTAACTTATTTTATTTGGAAATGAAGTTTTGAGGAATGTAAAAACACTAAGAGATTCTTATGCAGTCGACGACAACCAAATTTAAAAACGGTTGCTGCAACACTCAAGCGCTGACTGCAGCATTCCACGCATTTCCTGTGCTTCCATCATATTTCTCTTGCGTTTTAGTGGTCGCTGCCGTGCACCTCGATTTATTAACACAGCGTTAATGCATAATTCTCAAATATTGCCTGATGCAAACACAACATGTCAACTGTTTCGCCAAACTGCTCATGAACTTTGCTTTCCGCGTATCACACGTTGTTAGTCGGTGCCAGTGTTCGAAACAAACACCTGCGCAACTAAATACGCTTGTCAGTATAACTCTTAAAACTTACAGATTCGGTTTGAGTAATGCAACTCAAAATGAAAATGTCGCTTGTTTAGAGAATTGATTCGTTTGTTTTCTTGACAGATTTTGAAGCTCGTTTTTTTCTCTCCAGGCAATTCGGCTGAAACAGGTCAAAACGCTCTTTTATTACAACTGATCACGAATGTGTAACTCCATTGTGATCTGACCAGCGCAATACTAATGCGTGATGCATAATCAAGGTATGACAACCATATCACTTCCAATGGCTTTGTGTTGATTTCAGTACTACCTGCGAATATCTGCTGCCTTTTACATAAGTTGTTGGTGTGACTACTTACTGGAACGATGTTCGCTGATTGTTAACTTCGCTTTTTTGCTTCACGTTCCTTAAATTCCTAAAACCTCTCATTATGAAACGCAGTTTAGCTATCACCAAAATTTCTTCCAAACTAATTTCACTTCCTTGTAATGTTTTTCAAGTGCAAATCTTGGGTAGTCGGTAGCACGTGAAGATTGTTTGCAGTTTGCAACACAGTTTCAACAAGCATTTTTAATCACATGGCAGTGCAAATCTAGGATAGAAAAAGTGCCTTGCCTTTGCCCAACAAAGTCGAAACCGCCACAGTCAACATACCAAAGATAAGGAGAAACGAATTAGGAGAAAGTACACTGAAGATCGGAAAGTTTTCTGGGCAAGAGCACATCAACAAACAGTCGGATTACCGGGGGAATTCAGAAAATTTTTGAGATCAAAAGCCGTATATTGCCAATGACGAGAGGTACACCACGTTTTGAAAACAAAAAAACAAAAGCTTCCAGGACCTGGTTTCAAACATTCCACCAAAGGGACAGGCAGAATCAACTTCAACTGTTCTGAATCAATGCACGCTTCTTTGAAGGTTAAGTCTCAGGCAGAAACCGTGATTTGCCATTCACACGCAAGCATGTATGCGCATCCGACAAGAAAAGCATGTGTTGCCAAAATGTTTCCAGCTGAACAACCACGGCCAAAACCACGTTTTTATCTTCGTCAGTCATCCCGACGTAGAGTAAGCTATTCGTGTTATTCTACCTCAAGGATGAAGATACTGCTTCGCTGCTGAAGCACTACAAACCGTGTTCACTTTGTGTTAAATGCAGTAGCGTTGACTTTTACGTGTGCTTGAAAAAGTTGTGGGCCATATACAGCCTTGCAAGCCACTATTAACAAGTAGCGATTATGACATTAAGACGTAGTTTCCTCATATTACTCACGCCCCACTAGCTTTAATGCTTGACTTACTGCGATTGAGCCATGACCATGTTTAAACTTCAACAAGGCTGACAAACATCTTCCTGTTGTGGAGTGTGGACCAACTGTTCGACGCGCTACCGCGTCGATTAAAACGCTGACTTGGGTAGTTGCTAGAAAGTGACTCGGACGTCACGGCTAGGGTAAAACGCTTTGCGACTTGTGCAATCAAAATGACGCATAGTTATTGTCACCCTGCTGATGTACTGGGTCATGCATGTACACATTTTATTTGTTTATTTGTGTGTTAATCGACTCAGCGTTCGTATTTTATGGATTATGAAGTATTACGAACATTGATATGTTACATTGCAACACCCATACTGCCGTAAAGTAAATCTGTAAAATCTTTACAACTTTTTCAGTTTAGTTCAAGCTTTTCAGACTTTGGTCCGGAGCTCCTTGAGTTAAAAAATGTTCACTGCAATATGTTTATCAGTAGTTGTTGCCGGGAAAACAACGAATTCTGAAAATCAGGTTGTCTCTTTGTAAGAGGTTAGGCGTCAGTGTAATGAATGATAGTACTATTTGTCTTAGTAGTGAAACGCTGTCCGAGAATATCAACAAGAAACTAATGCGTTACGTTTTATTAGACAATCTGTTGACCTCGCGTTCGTGTTGTTGGAAGGGATCATTGGTTCTTGTGCTACGTCAACAAAAATAATTAAATAACCAAATGCTGGCCGATCTCTTTCAGTATGGTTTTGATTGGTGGCAGGCCGAAGCTTGAAGTAACGCTCTTGCCCAAGGAAAGCTACGACAAATCACTCAGTTATCACTCTACACTGACTGTTAAAGTATTCTAAATAGATTGCAGAGCATGCTTTTGAAGTACTGTACATACATGAATTTTACTGAGCAATGGGACACTTGCTCTGGTTGGCATTTACTAAAAACAATAAATGAAACCTATCTGACTTTAAAAAAACTGAAATCAGAAGCAAAACGAAACTTTAATTTCCAATCGAGTGAACTGTACTTTACAACCAACAGCTTTTTCTTAACACAAAACCACGTTTTATCTGACAGATATACCTCCTCATGTTCCCAGTTTGCGTGTGTGTGCATCAGCAATAGACAGACCAGCAACAATTGTAAAAGTCAAGTTGTAAACACAGCCAAGCTTCTTCCTTTATAATTGGACTTTGCGTTTGCCTTTTTCCCTAAAATGTCTGCACTGTTAGATTCATAGGGGAACCAGATATGGAGTTTATACTGGTTGTTTTTTTTCTTATTTAGTAATAGGTCCAAGTCGGTAAACGGTATTACAGAAATAATACTTGTGGAATCTCACTCTATCGAAGGAAAGTAACTGCATGCGCAGTGAAAAATCACCAAGAGATTCGGTTGTTTTTATAACTTTTATGGATTTTGTAACGATGCAACTTGTGTAATTTTCCAGATTTCTTCAAAAAAGTTTGTTCTTGTTTTGAAGTAATGACAATGAGAATGTTTTTACATTGAATAAGATCGTTTTGCGTTATTAGTTTCATTCAAAGCTATGGTACTTTTACCACAATACGTTTCAGTACTTGATCAAATTGGAGCTCTACCAGCACATGAATATTTAAAGCTATCACAGAATCTAAAAAGCCATCGAAAAAAAGATTCTACAAACATGGCTGAAAGAAATCGATCCCAGCACGCCCAAAAAGTGATTGTAGAGAGAATTGCCTACAAAAACATATTACCATGCACCGTCGTCTATAACAGAGCCATGTATTCGGCACTGCCCGGTACGTTCACTTAACAAGCAAGATAAAGAACATACAGTACTGCATAGATTAAACTTTCTAAATCCTGTGTTCGTACGAGAGGTGAGTTAAAAACTTTTTTCACTATTTAACGTAGAGTCAAGCAAATATATGTATTAAATAAAAATTTGAGATTGGATTTTTATTTTAGTAGATAAAGACGCATAGCATCTGTGATCAAAAGCATTTACATTCTGGGAAGCGACCTTAGGCACCTGTGGATCGATGCAGGACAGACCCAGTCACCAAAAGTCTCGATCAAAGTAAAGCTTTATGTTGTCAGAAGCTTCATCCTGCTGTGGATGGGCGTCACAACTATTTACAAAGTTTGAAAGCTGAAGTGAAAAAATCAATGTCGCTGATCGATTTTTATGTTAAAGGAGTCACCATTATCCAAGAACTGGACGAAATAAAACTTCATTTACCATTATCGATTGGGAAAAGCAGCTTGAAAAGACCCATTTAATATTTCAGTTATTCAATATCTTCGGTCAAAACAAAAATGTTATTCTGCTCAGCTATCTATAATTTATTCAAATCTAATGGTTTCGCTGCTTTTACTGATAATCTAAGTTTGTTATTAGCTAATAGAGCAGAAACGTTCAGCTTCAATGTCAGCATGAAAAATGTGATTTAAAAAATATACACTTTAGTGTTGTAGCACATTGCCGCCGCTTCAAAGTCCATTTCTTCATTTACAACATTCTCCTATTATTTAAAACAGGGGTTCCCAAACTGGGGTACATGTACCCCTAGTGATACATTTGCCGATCTGAAGGGGTACATTTAAGTTTGCAATAGAAGGGAAAAAGACTGCATGTTTAACATTATTCATTTCAAATTATTTATAGCCTACATGTCTTGTCCGAACCGTTTCATGTTACTATTGAGGTTAGACAAGGGGGAGCATCGAGTCCATACTTGTTTGCTGTATATTTAGATGATTTATCTCTTGAACTAAACAACATTAAAGCTGGGTGTTTTATTGTTGAAGTCTTATTGAACCACATGATGTTTGCTAATGATATTTGTTGGTTTTGACAAAGTCTACGTGGGTTGCAAAGTATGCTAGATGTGTGTCAGGCATGTGCAGAATCGCATGAAATTATTTTCAACTGGAGCAAAACTGTTTGTATGACGTTTAAGACTAAGACCGCAAAAAGCACGGTCATCCCGTTGCTGATACTGGGTGTGCTAACAGTAAAATATGTTTCCCACTACAAATATTTGGGGATTGTATTCGAAACTAAGCTTTCAATTGACAAAGACATTTAGATACAACTGCGATATCAATATTATGCAGTAAACACGCTGCGAGATTCTTCATCCCGATGTTCCAACGCAGTTAAAAATGTACTTTTCCGTTCCTTCCGTACGTCCGTGTATGCATCATAATTATGGTGTGGTTTCAGGAAGTCATGCATCTGCAGATTACGTGTGGACTATGACTTTGGTTGCAGGTCTTTGCACAACCTGCCGTGGCGAGCAAGCGGTAGTAGTCATCAGGCCTTATTGATAAAAAATATGTACCTGTTTCTTGAACGATGCAAAACGTCAAACAATGTGTGGTTGCAAGCTTTTGATGCAGTAAAATTGTTTAAATTCGTCCTTATTCTTGAAACACTACAACCGCATTTAACTTTGTGACTGAGTGACCGGACCTTACAGTGTTATTTTGAGGACGTGTGCAGGCCACAACGCATTCGTACGTCACCAGGTCTCAGTCAGGGTTGGACTGCATCTTAACATGCAATTTTCGTGACCTACTCTAGACGTAGTGTTGTACGAAGTGTTACAAGATAGCGAACAAGTGTCTGTAACTCTGTGATCCTACCACCAATGCCGTTACAAAACGCTCTGTGTCTGTTAATATCAATCTGTGTTCTGCAGATAGTGTGTGCTTGTGCTCTACGGACTTCGTGTCTGGTTCAAAGATTGAAATATTAAAATAAATATCAGTGAATATTATTTTCAAAATCATTGAATTCTCATTGGTAAATATATCTTTGTTATCTTAAAAAAAGGCAAACATTTTTGCAAGAAGTGGTTGTTTTCTTGGTTTCGAGTGGTGAAAATGTAATTTTTCCACTTTTGGCCTCCCCTGCAAAATATTGTTGGCCTACCCCCTGAAAATCCACCATTGGCCCCTCTTGGAAAAAAATTATTCCGGCGCCCATGTTTAGGGGTACATGCTCATCTATCAAAATGCGGAAGGGGTACATAGAAAGGGAAAGTTTGGAAACCCCTGATTTAAAACAACGGTTATCTTTATTGCTTACAATTATCTTTATCTGTAAAGATGCTTGAAGACCGAAGCTAAACAATACAGGTGAGGAAATACTTCAGTCTGTATGAATCACTCCTCGCTAAATATTTAGGTTAAGCCGTCACTGAACCAACGGGAAAAAACGTCAGTGCATGTTGGCAAGCTGGTGACAGGATTTCCAATTCCTCGTGTCTAGCAAAATAGAATATTTCGTCAGTGTTGCTGTGTTCCAAGGCGCGTGTGCACAACTCAGCAAAGTTTCGAGACCTTTAAAATGTTTAGTGGAACTCCACTCTCTGCCGTGGTCAGTCTGCAGCAAACAACATTGAGACGAATTGGTTTGGGAAATATTTAGAATAGAAGACGCTTGTTTCATTTTGAACATTCGGGCACAAGCTTTGCTGTTCGTAACGACTCTTGAGTAAACAATCTCTCAGCAAGAAACAGGAAGGCGATCTCGCCTTTGTTTATCGCTGGATAGGGAGTGTACTTAAGGTACAAGCTGTAAAACCATCCGGAAAACCTTGTCAATACTTTTAATGGCAAACGTTATTGCGTCTGTTCATGCGCGGAAGCTTGCGTGTTTATTCTGGATCTCTTTAGCTTCTGCGACGTTTCTCCTGGGACAAAGTCAGTTCTGCTTACCAGCTTTTACTATCGATTCTTCCCAAAGCGAAAGAATTACTGGAGATTTCTTGGTGTTGTTTCATATTAGAAGTCGATACGGATCAGAACGTCGCGAAAGACTTCCTGCATTTTAATTAATTTTACTGTCCAATGGCTTAATATTGAAAGTGACAAAACCATTCCTTTTTCATTCATAAAATATATCGATTAATTCCACTTTTCTAACAAGAGGAAATTGCAGATCAGTGAGCTGGTTCACAAAACGTAGTTTTGCGTAATGTCACTGAAAAATTCTATATAATTTTAGTTTAGCAATCGCAATACACGAGATGCTTTAAACACCAACGGTGCAGTTGGTGGTCAACACTCTGACCCCACTATGGAGAGGAAAATCTTTCTGTTTTTGCGATGTTGCCCAATTTTGAAATCAATAAAAGGATAGGACAGCTTTTAACGATGAATTTTATACTTTGTTTGCCTCAAGCATGTTTGGCGCAGGCAAAAATGGTTCTGTCTTAAATTTAATACAATTACTTTTCCCCGATATACTGCAATCTTCTACTCAGTTTGAAACACCCTACTAGGAATTTTTAAAAAGTGCGTAACCACTGCTTTTTAAAACTAAACAAACCTTACACTACCAAAAAGCACAAGGTTCAATGGTAGCAGTCAAAAAGACTTTTTGGGTGGAACAACTCTGATGATTTCAAAAATGAATAAATTTGAAGTTGGTTTTTCCAAAATTTAAAACCATTAACTTCACTCTGTTACGAACACCGAACTTCATAAAAATGTACATGATTTGGCTGAAACTTCAGGCAATACACATTAGATACTTCAGAGGAAAATTGGTTAGCACACGGTTTGACATTTACATGGATCTGATCTCCACGCAACTGCAATGTTGTATGCATGTTTTGTTTGGGCCACAGTAAACTGAATATACGATGGCCGCTAGAACCGCATGTGCAAACGTGGTGCTGTGAAAGACCGAAGTTCATATATTTTTGAATGCCCTTTAACGTACATCTCACGTCAGTTCCTATTGTCAAAGATACACAAAATTTTTGTAGGTGAAGATATGTTCTCGTGTTCTTTTAGTTTTCAATAATTAAGTTACATTTTACTATTCAGGCATGCATGCCGATTTTATTTTGCGCTAGTGTTGTTTTTTGTTCTTCTTCGTATAAAATATTGTAGCCTCTGGTAAGTCCAGACCCTGATCTGCCGGCATTAGCATTTTCGAATAAACAAACTGCAGCACATCCACACGCACTGGCACGTTTGAATGAGATTAGAACCAACTGTGAAGTAGTCGCAAACTTGAACTGAAGTTATATTTTAACAGCAGAAACCTCGATTAAAAGAACTTACTCGCGATTGTGACTTATACACGAACGAGAACTATTAATCATACGTATCCAAACGATCCAATAAAAGAGGCTATCCTGTGCACGCTGAGAACCTAGTGCGCTCAATGTGATACGATTTTTTCAGGGGTACTCCCATGTAACGATCAAATCTTGCCCAAGACGCCACAAATTGGTTAGTTTACCAGATTCTCGTGCGTTTTTCCACAGCGCTGGATTAACAGCGATTGGCCAAACTCTTTCCGTCCTTCGGTGAAACAAGGCGTTACGAAGGATTTGACAAGAAGCAAACCGTAACGTACTGCGTGAAAAGTTGGGTTTACAAGAATGCACATACCTTTGTCCAATATGCTGTTACATTGAAAGGCATCATTGCACTGGCAGTTAGAAAGTCTATGACGCAGAGGTTGGCAATGAAGATGTGAAAAGTCGTTTGCAGCTTCTTGTTGCTCAGAATTGCGCAGATCGTTAGAAAGTTTCCGATAGAACCCACAAAAATGTCTGTGACGCCAATAACGATGCCAAGCGTTCTTAACGCAGATCTGTCTACGTCGACAATGCCGTCGCCTGTACTGTCGTTCAGAGATTTCGCTGAACTGCTGACATTCTCAGTGCTGTTGAAGAGGGAAAAATCTCCGCCGAACATGGCTACGGTGACACTTAAACAACCCGAACTTGGGCTCAGGCGACCAGGGCGGTCAAACCCTGAGTAAACTCTGTTGGTGGCTATCTGAATTCTTTCCTCCGTTTGTGGTAGAGCAGTGTAAACAACTGTGCTCAAGTTACTTCCTTCTGAGATCAGAGCAACTTGCGAACCAGTGGACCAAGATGAGTAAGACGCTTCAACAGCTGCAGTTCACACATTCTCGTCAGCAGCAGCAGGCAGTTGATATGCTCGGCTCGAATTTCTTGTTCCACTGCTGCGCGGTTTCACCTTCCCTTTTTCACTCACGCCTACCACGTTATTGATGACGTTGAGCCGCACAATTGCGGCCGGGTGATTACTGGCTGGCTCCGTTCGTTGAATGTGGTCACATTAAGCATTTGCTACTAAATGCGTATCTATTTTTGATAAAACAAATGGTTGTAATGCGCTTTGCTAACGTGAAACATCTCATACAGATCTGCCTGCTGTCGAGCAGAAAAAATGTTACGAAGAAAAACACATTTCAAAATAGATGAGTGAAATTTCCGGTATTGGTTTAACAAGATTCGTAGCAGTTAAAGTCTTTCTCCAGTTAATTAATTTCATTTTGTCTATTTGCCAACGCTTCGCCTACCTATGCAAGTAAGCTTCTATATGACAATGCTATGGGCAAATGTACGACGACAAATACGCAAAAAGACAGCAATAAAGGAATTGCGTGACGGTTAAAGATATGATGAACGTTTAAGTAAAAGCAAAGCAGCGTAAAATGCATGGAAATATGCAGTGTTTGGAAAATCATTGAAAAACAATGCACGGAAATACACGAGCACAGTGTTTGGGAAATCATTAAAATGCGCGGTATTCAGATAATTATCACAAACACTTTTGCAATGCCTCGATTGACGAAGGGAAGTTAACTGAGCGATGAAGTTCCACTCTTGTTTTAGGATAGTGTGATAAACAGCTGGGCAATTCGCGCAATTAGTGTTAATAGTGTTTGTTTCTTAATTAAGATACAATTATTCTAGAAAAATACGCTTATGATAACTACATTTCAGTGCTTATCAACCTTTAGAAAGAGGGTTCGCACTCTTTTTTTCAACGAAAATTTCATTCGCACAACCAACACTAGTGTTGCTGAACAATAGCCGTAAAGTCGGATTAGACTCTAAAAAACGATGTAGAAGTTTTGTTTAAATAACCAAAATAAAGAATACCTACTGCAAAATAATAAGCACAAAAATGCACACAGAACATCATCATTTGTTTATTCGAAGTAAGCAATTATATCAATGGATTGGTGTTGCTGAGTACTTCTTGCAATTTTAGACCACTTTGGTGCAACATCTTGCCCCAACGCTCCTCACATTAGGTCATCTTGTGTCCCATTAAGAAGACAACTCCTGTTTTCTGTTTTGATATCAATAAATTACCAGAAAACTAAACCCATTTTTCGGCCAAGTAGGTCGTTGGATTTTGTACAAGAACTTCGAGCATTGGGATTTCGAGACAGGACCGTCGCAAGAAAGTCTTCAATAAGGGGGCTTTACGTTTGTGCCGGGGGGTTGACACTCTGAAACTTGACAAAAACACTGATTTATAGTGTTTCATATTTCAATTTGGGGGGCTTGGGGCTTCGTTTTGGGGGCTAAGCCCACCAAAACCCGGTGTGGCAACGGGACTGTTTCGAGGTCTTTGCGAAGTCCATCGACGACTCTCACCCAGAATTCAGCGTGTTTTATCCGGTTAATGAAAGGTTGATGGCATAGGTCGTTTTTCAGATTTGTACCCAAATGCTCCGGTGGATGCTGTTCGCCGAAAATATTCGAAATCCATAGCTTTGATTGCAAATATTTAGCCTGCTGTCTGGGATATTAAGCTTCAAAATTATCAATCAGACTGTGTATATGGGAGCTGGCTGTTTCGGTGATACTCTGCTCCGAATTCTATTTCTTCCTACTTACACGTGGACATGGACGAACTTCTGTAGGGTCGTCAAACTCATGAGGTTGTTATTGTAGATTGCTTCTTGGATATTTTGAATTATATGCTTGAACAATGTGATTTTGGAGGTCGCTTCGAATATGTCAATTCCACTACTTCAAGAGTGAGTTTCAGGTGGTTAAATATGTCGCAAGAATGACTAGTCCAGCAAGCCAAAACAAATAGCGAAAGAAAAGAGCTTTATGATCTTTTCGTCAATCAAATCACACAAGAAATTCCTGTCGCAAGTTCCACACTCTCTCCATTACCCTTTCACGAGAGATCCACCACACTTCAGAATGAGAAAGAAGATGCCCATCGCCTCCCATTTCTATGACAAGTTCATCAAACTCACGACTTTTTTAGGACTGTTCAGTATTGCATTCACAATTTTGATGACATCAGAAACGACATCAGCTATACTTGGTAATTTTATTTTTCATTGCCTATAGCTTCTTGTCCTCCAGTGCTTCACGACACATTGGTACTCGCAATCTCTGGTGCGACTTTCTTCAAGAGCGCAACAACGCCATTCAATGCCGACCATAGCCCTTGCACCGTCTGTGGACACAATTTTGCATTTCAACCACGTCACACCGTGTTCTGAAAAGTTATTGGCCAATTTTGCCAAGATATTGGCTGCAGTGATGTCTATGTCAGTGGGGCGATGAAACAGATAGGCCTATGATAGACGACCTTCATCGTTACTTGTCAGGAAAGCGAACATATGAAATCAATTGAGCTTGCCAATGTAACGGGAAATCATTGGTAAGATCAGTCTTTTCATCGAATTGAATCTCGGAGCAAGTGGCATCAAGAAGATTGGCTGAAAGCGTTTCGTTCAATGTTCCAGCCATTACCGCACACAGGGCCGCAACCAGATGATGTTTTCAGGGGGGCAAAATGACTGCAACTTCTTGTTGTGTCTAACACTAAACATGTTTTTGGAAACTTCGGGTGGTGCAATTGCCCGGTTGCTCCCCGTGGTGTCGGACAATGGCAATTTTTAGGTTACAGCCAATGGTTCCACCATGAATTTCTCGTGCTGCTATCTCCATGCAGGGTTTCATAACGCTTTCTGCCTGAGTAAATGACTTCCTTGCGGACACATGGACATGAGCAATTAATGATGATAATTCGAGACGCTGATCAGAAGGTGCCACCATCAATTGCTAAATTATCGCTAATTGTCGTGTTTGAAGAATGAAGCCTACTTGTTCTCGAGTTCTGGATATTTAGGAATGGTGCATTTGCTGTTTACCATACTAAGCCTGACTGGTATTACGCAGGTAAAACTAAGCCGATTCTAAAAATATTCGCCTAAAATAGCCGATAATGATTGACTGATTCCTGATTATTGGATGCTCATCGTCGTTACACTATCGTGGCCTCTAGCACTAGCAATGACGTAACTGACGGCCGTGACGGGAGCGGGGCGACGAGCCGCCNCTCTGGCANGATAAATGCCAAAACCGGTCCCCCTTTAACTGACATTCTGATATTTAATATTCTTTTGGTTCTCAGTAGGTTGTTGTTTTTTTGCAATTTTGGGGTGCTTTTGTTTTTTTTTATCTTGCATCCACATCCACGACATCTTGATTCACTGTGAATAAGATGCAAGGGCTGACGATGCGTAGTGTTACGTGAAATCGATTTCCTATTAAAATTTTGCGATAGATTCCTTGCTTGTTTCACCTGTGGAGTAAAGTTACTTGACGCCGGATTTACTGCCATTTCTTTAATTTTTTTCTGAGTGTTCGTTCGTGGCCCCTAAGGTGGCCAGTAGGCCCCCTTCTGGTACGTTTTTCTCCCCCCTGTCTCAAACCTCTGGTTACGCCTCTGAGCAGTAGACGTCACTGCTGAAATCAGCAGCGTGTTCGTGGCTCAGCACACAAATGGTATAGCTGCGTTGGTTTTGTGCAACTGGAGAAGCAACAATAATTGATATCAGCTCAATTTTCCCTTGGAGTTGCACGTCTTTTGTTTCCATCATGAAGTAATAATAGAATAAGCAGATAGAGCAGCTATGTCAAACCCAAATGGCTTACTGAGACAAAAAGTATGTCACTATCTTAACCTGGGCCGCACATTGAATAACATAGCCTACTAATGAGGGTCACACATTGAGTGGATTACTCTGATCTTAGCAAACTAAATTTAACTAAAGCTAAAGCCCTGAAAGCTTTCAAATCTTAACGGCAATGGTAACAGAGTGATAATTGTCACTGAGGACCACCTGCAACTAAAATGTCAAATTCAAGATTATCAAAATAAAGAAAAGTTGTCATGTAGGATACTTTTACTACAGCAAAAGCCTAAGCTGGGCATCACAAAACCGTCGACTTGCGTGCCGCGGGTTGGACATAGCTGAGATAGAAAGTTTCGTAGCAGCTTTCGGTAACTTCTAACGCATTTCTCTGTTGAGATGTTCAAACTATCAAATTATCAGCGCAGTGTCTGCCAATTTTGCGTTGTGCGCGGTACCATGTTTTACAAAAAAACAATAGGGTGATAAATAAAGAGAGGATTGTTTAAAATAGTTTACAACAACACAACAGGGTTTTCTCATCCGCACTCATCCGAACCGCACGTCTTTCTCATCCGCACCAGTGCGTACCGTTGCACAGGTTGAAAAGCACTTCTATATTTTCTCAGCGCTCTTCTTTCGTGAATTTTTAAAAAGAGTTTTAGGTAAAGTGTCCAGTGTTGGCATCTAAACAAAATACCGTAAGGGTAATCACCAGAAGAAAGACAAGAAGAAGTTTAATTGATTAAAAATTAAACATCCTGCGACTGATAAGAAGCAACATGAATAGCAAAAAGAACAGTATACTTAGAAGATTTTGGAACATTTTTCTTTGCGCCGATTTTGTAAAGAGCTGAAAGAGCTGAGCATTTTGTACACGGCTGCTTTTGTTAAGTTTACAACGGAAACTATTTGCAGACCGGACATGGATTTCAGCTGAATGGCATGCCTCATAAGTACCTCTTGAGCAAAGCTTAACATGATCTTTATGTACTTGAGTCCCTGCATGGACATCTAGTATTTCTACTTTTTGCGAAGAGGTATTTATTTCTACGCCTTTCTACGAAAGTGCATGATGCACTATGTTGCCTGCTGGAGTCGGCGGTTACGATTTCTCTCGGCATTAATTGGTAAATCCTTGGCGCGCACGACAAAACTGATCATACATTTTCATGGCAATAGTGCATAAAACTTTTTCTGTTAGGTGTAGCTTTGCTGCACCAAACGGTTTTGCCCTATTTTTGCTTCCGGAAATCTTACCGCAATACTGTCTAATAATTTCGAGCAGCTTGTGTGTATGTTGCAACCTTTCTTGAAAGATGAATTCTTTTGCTTATAAGTAGAAATAAACTAAAGCAAAACCATGAAGTCAGAAGCACTGCTGCTTTTCAATCAAGTAACATGTGTGCAGCGAGGTAAGAAAAAATCATTTAAGAGCTATAAGCCAATCTAAATTGTAAGGAACATGTTTGCACTTAGATGGCCATTCTTGTTGCAATGGCTTTGTGATAACAACTTACCAAGCTTTATTTGAAATTCAACACCTTTTGGACGAGCATTGCTTGATGCAGTGTATGATAAGCAATGATAGTAAACTCGTTCTCGTGCTAGATAACAGCTGGCCATTGCAAATACGTAAGCGTGATTTAGTTGCGTCGAACTTGCAACACAATTACTGCTCATTTTTGTTGTTGGACGAATTTGGTTAAATATTAGTTTACAAGTTTCGTAGTACTATACCTTTCACTGTGCACGTCACTTTTAAACGTTACTGTATCACAAGTATTAGCTTACAAGATTCTAACTGAAGAAGAGCTATGGATGCCTACCTTGTATAGGCAAATATATGCTCTGTATCACTAACGTAGCCTGCCCAAAAATTGGGGGGGGCAAAAAAATGTGAGGGGGACAAATCTTTGATTTTAGGCAAATAACACTATTTTGTTTGGGATACCGCCTCCCAAAGCACAAAATGACTGTACGTTCTAAAAATTTGGGGGAGCCATGGTCCCCCTATGCACCCTCGGAGGCAGTGTTGTGTTGTTTTAGCCCAGCTGTTCAACTTGCTCTTAACCTTTTCTCTACCACGCCTCCCCTAAGTAACTGCCCTTTGTTTCAAGTTCCTCCTGACTTTAACTAAGCTGTAATAACAAAAGTATACATTTTCCGTGTTGTAGGGCGCGTAAGGGTTCGCGCCCCCCAAGAAATTTATTGACACCCCTGGTTAAGAACCACTATTTAGCCTCTTGGGTGGAACTAAGAAGTAACAAAGGTGTCCATTCTCAAAAAATTTTTTAGCTTGGCCCCAAGTGCCCACGCAAATTTTGGTTTGGCATCATAACAAGTTCTGCTTTGAAGGTGGAAAGTTCTCGACGTCTGGTTAACTTGTTGGAAACAACGGCGCGGCAGTAGCTGCATTTTTTAATGTGTGGCTCATGTTACACTGTAGACGCTTTGAAGATATTGCAACTAATTTGCGAAAAGTTTTTGCGATTGTATGATTTATGACAAAAGTAGGAGTTTTGCCTTAGTTCAGGACTGCAGACATGGCATCGTTTATTTTTTGGAGAAACTTCTGTAAAAGAAAATACCTCTGTTTTTCGCATAAAATCAAAACGTGTAAAAACGGAAAAATCCATCTTAGATATGACAATTTTTTAACTTAAGACTGTCAAAATAATGATTTTATTGAATGAATTAAAATTGTAAAGCAGAACTAGTTTCTAAGCGTAACACGTGCTATACAGCGCAACCGAACCGATGAGGTTAACACATTTTTGTTCCTTCAAAACTCAGCGCAAGACCACAAGATGCATAGTTAGGGGTTGAGCAGGCGCAAAAACGTGTTTCGCCATCTTTACAGGAGTTAGAAAGTCTGCGATCTTGCTGTTGGCGATTTGAAACAATTGTGTATTTCAGCATAACGTGAGTACAACTATAAGCGTTCATTTCTTCTCTTTTCTGTTTTCTGTTGTGCTTAGTCCTTAGTAACAGAAGCTCCTGCTTGATTTATAACCTACAGAAAGTGTTGTTATTTTGTGGATGCTGATTTCAAAATTGACTGCTTTATCGCTTTTCGTACACCTTTACTATTTTCTAGGAGGTATAGCTGCAACCGTTGATGTTGAATCCAACTGGGCAAGTTAGCAAAATTAATCTCTAGGGAGTAGGCCGGTAGTTCTATTTGCGTACATTCATAATTTATAAAGGTTTCAAACGGTGCCAAACGTAGATCACTTGCACACTTCAGGTGGAAACATTTTGGCTTTTGCGTGAAATGCGATCGGTTCTGCAGAAAGATGAATAGGAAAGATAGATTACAGTTGACCAGTTCATGTATGCGTCAGCCAAACGAAGCATCTCCGTTACGATGATTCTCAATACAGCGTATCACCTTCCACGAAACGATTACGGCGAGGAATGTCCATTTTTCAGTAATGTACTGTACATTTCTTAACAAACTACGCGAGGTTTCAAATGACATACCACTACTGAGAAAAAGAGAAAATCAGTATATTGAGCAGTCAAAAGAGTGTTGGTTACTTGCGATCTTTGCTCACTTTTTTTCTAAATTTGTTTAAATTTTAAAAGATTTTGTAACCCGAGTAGGCTAATCTCTAGCAATTGAAGGCATGCCAATTTAAAGCACTTTAAAAACAAAAATAGTTGAAGAGAAAACTCAACTTTTTGCAGTTTCTTCAGTATGTGAAGAGCTTTCACATAAGTTCGCAAGTTCTAAATAAACGCAAAGCACAGTGCCGTGATGACCTAGACATGAACGTGTGGTTGAGGTATAAATTTAGCTGCTTTTCAGGGCACAAACCACAAAATTCGTGCAGTGAAATAGCAAAGATAACAAGACGCTTTATTCGCGCTGTTAATTCTAAATACCTCGAGGAAGTCTCGTTTCGTTTCAAACGCCCAAAAACGTTGAACGGCTGCATAAATTCACAAATGTAGCTCCTGCACTGCCGCAGATTAATGGTTGGGTATTTTTGGCATTTAAAAGTTAGCAACAGTAGCAACAGTAGAACTTAGCAACAGTAGAACTTCAAGCAAAATGAAGAGGTTTAAACATTTTGGAAACAATGTGAGCAGCATTTCTGATTTTCCAAAAAAAGATGTCACATCACGTAATGCTAATGGACTTTCTCCTTTCCAAAAAAATAAACCTTCAATGATGTGATTGGTTCGGCATANTTATTTAAAAATGAATCGCTTTTTAGAAATGCACGTTGGCGTCAACATGTGTTATGTTACCTACAGCGCATAATTACAAAATAAAGTTAAATATTTAGCATACAAAATGTTTATGATTCTTGAGCTCAACCACATTTTAAAACTGTTTTCAGTCAAGTTATGTAAGTCTTCTATCGTAGCATCACCCTTTAAAATAATTGAAAACTCGTGGATTTTATGAACTGTGGGTGTCCACGCTGATTCACAACTGCTAAACAACCCAAATAGAAACATTTGACATTGATTTTATGATCAATCAGACATGCACGGACAGAGAAGGGCAATGAAAAGTTGAGAGCGATGGAAACTTATAAAATACAAAAAATCAAACAATATGTTTGCTTCTTTCCAAACTAGTATTCATTTCACACAATTCGAGATTTTTATACTAAAAAAGACTTTTATGAAAATTCTGTAAAACCAGCAAACAAAACGAACACGTTTGTTGTTGAAAGAAGAAGCGAAATAAACTGATAAAAATGAACGTAGCATGTCATGTTTATTGGGTGAAAAAGGCACGTCCAAATACCCCCTTTTCAAAGGGCAGGAACGGCAATACACTGATCTCTGCTTCCTTGTCCACGAATATTTAGGTATATTAGCTAGAAACGCACCATTGTCTTACGAAATACGCAAAGTGATCAATTACGACTCAATTTCGCACAACCAAAAACGTATGAAGCGCAGGGTGGCGATGTTGCAAAAAAGGTCTGAAGGCAATGTGTATAGGCATAGTATTTACAGGCAGTGTATTTTCAGCAGAGTCTTCAGATGTGTAGCCATACCTTATGCTTGATATGAGTTTGCTCTGCATATGGCTCATAAAATAAGCACTGTACATTTTTGTTGCGGTGTTAATAGCATAAGCGATTGGCATGGGGATGCAGGGGATGCGACCGCATCCCCAATGCTGAAAAATTGGCCATTATTCAGGCAAAAATTTTCAAAATTTGGGCAAAGTCTACAGCTACATTCACATGTAAGTGAGGTATTGTCTATTTTCAAAACAAAGGAAAAATAATATTAATAACCAAACCGACGGCAAAATAATGGCCATAACGGCCACTCTTTTTTCTCCTGATGGAAAATAAACACTGCCCTTTAGTGAACTGGAATCATGTGATAATTCCAGCAGCCTTCATCAAATTTGGGCCAACTAAAAAACTTTATCGTTTTGTGTAAAATTAGAAGCAATTGAGTAAAATAGGAGCATTTGGGTAAAATCCAACAGCTTCAATTAAATCTGGGCAAATGAGAAAAGCTTCAATCAAACTTGGGTGAAAACAAAAACATTTAGATTAATTCAAACACTTGGGTGAACTCCATCAGTCAAATCAAAATTTGCCAATTTGCAACAGCTTCATTCAATTGTGGGTAACTTCTAACAGCCTTGTTCAAAGATGGGCTATATAGAAAAGCTCCATTAAAGTTTTACTACCTTCAGAAATGTCTGGGTGCTTTACACGAGTTTAATTCAAATTTCGATGAAAGCAAAATCATTTGGGTATATATTAACAACCTTAATGAAATTTGAGCAAATTGGGACTACTTCATTCAAATTTGGGTGAAGTTAAAAATGTTTCCAGAAATTGGAAAAATTTGGGTAAATTCCAATAGACCAAATCAACTCTGGCCAAACAACAATAGCTCCATTCAAATTCGGGCCAAGTGGAACATCTTTATTCAATTTTGGGTAACTTTAAACAGCTTTATTCATTTTTGGGGCACTTCAAATAGCTTTTTCAATTTTAGGGAACTTCACTCAAACAGCTTCATTCCAATTTGAATAATATACAACCACTTCATTTAAATTTGCATACATTTAGAAACATTTGGGCAAATTCCAACAGCCCTAATCATATTTGGGTAATTGAAACAGCTTCATTCACACTTGGGTACAATTGGAAACATCTGGTCAAATTGGAAGAGTTTCATTCAGATTTGCATATATTATACATATTTGGGCAAATTACAGCAGTCCAAATCAAAATTGGGCCAACTGAAACAACTTCATTCTAATTTGGGTAGAGTTAAAAACATTTTAAAATTGGGAACATGTAGCCTTGTCAGAGTGGTAACTCACCATTCCACCTAGCACTAATTTTTGTAAACCTCAAATTGTTGATCCTGTAATGTGTACAACTAAAATGTAGCTGCAAAATGTTTTGCAGTAGTAATGTGATGTAGCTGTGCTATGATAGTGTGACGTTTTCAAATTTTCTTGATGTTGTGAGATTTGCAAGTGCAAAACTGTTTCCATGAAGTATTAATGAATAAAATTAACTACGTAACTGGAGCTGTAATATGTTGCGTGGTGGTAATGTAGCTG
>JGI24021J15306_10000611_pt1 | contig 29021 bp, 14 predicted proteins | sample Ectturendosymbi1_FD_15306 | JGI IMG/M metagenome (IMG submission 15306) | reverse complement strand
TCATTTTGCAGTTGTAAATTGCTCTGACGTAGTGGTGAGTGTGTTTCACTCCCCTATTTTAACGCCCAGCCTGATATTTTTGCAGTTATGAACTGCTGTGTGGTAGCGTTGAGTTTATTTTCCTCCGATAGCCTAACTTGGATCGCTGATAGTTTATATTCAGTGCAATGCCGCATGAAATAAGGGGAGTGGATGCAGAAAAATATGCATGATTATGTCAAGAAACGTGGCCAAAACGTTGGTTTGAAAACATGGAAATGACGTCAAATTGTGACGTCACAAACAGCGAACACCAAATACAAATGACCACCATATGACCCTGAACCAAAACACCCCCATGAAAATTTTCTGCGTACGTCACTGTTTGCGGTCTTTATAAACAGTTAAGACCCTACAGTGAGCGCTGATGAAGTGGACCTTTAGTTTTTGAAGATTTTTTTGAAAAAGTGACTGCTATTACTAGGCTTAGACGTTAGTGTTTTCTTACCCTGAAAGGAAGGATATGTCATTCCTCAAGATACCTCCGAACGCCAAAAGCGGACGAACCGCATATTCCGCCTTTCAATATACGCCATACACTTTACTTTATGGTTCTCTTGGACTAAATAATTTTACAGAAACATGCAAATAAATTACAATGGCCACACTATTTGTGTTCGTGACCTTCTGTAACGTATTTTACAATTCACAAGCTCTTTTGTCAGGTTCTTAAGCGAAATGCACATGTTTAAAAGAGGACCACTGTAGCTAAAAAGATAAAAATATATGCAGTATCTTTGTAGCTGTGTAAGTAGGCCTACAAGGTAAAGCGACTTTTACAATGAAATGCAAAAACGTCGTCTTTTTGCTTTTTACAATACTTTAAGTCAGGGATAGGCAACTTATTTACTATCATGGGCCACATGAATTCTGGAATATCGCTGGCGGACCACTAAATTAATTAATTTTATCTTAAAATTATATTCTTTACCTTTCGACGGAAACTAAGGAAAGAAAGCTATGTCAACGAGGAAGGGAGACTTCTTTAACCTACTGTCAACGTGCCTGTTTGCCAGGGAGTTTCGTTTTGATGCGATGTTGTGTTCTAACTTGGGTAACGAAAAATTTGATGCGGGCCATATTAAACGTTCGCGCTGGCCGCATTTGGCCCCCGGGCCGCAGGTTCCAAACCCCTGCTTTAAGCTGTTCCTTTTTTGTTAATACTTCGAAGTAAATCAGAAAAAAACGTTTCATATGTGAGATTGTTTCTAACAAGGATACCAGTGTATTTTTGTAAAGCGGAAGGCTGCTTTTATTTTCAAAAAAATGTAGGAAAGGCTGGTTCACATTTGATGTTGTGTAAACTTTTAGTGTTTTTTACGGCAAGTGATTTCCATTAGGTGACGGCGTTGTTTGCAGCAAAAAGGTACCGTTTATCACAATAACAAAGAATTTTCAAGTGATCTACCACACAGGGGCAAAATATGACAGCATGTAACGTAACATTATTGTTGTCCCTATCCAGTATATTACCGAAAACCGCTATTTTTTCATCTCCCGTTTTTACCATTGCTATCATGCTCTTCGCTCGTATTCGCATGAACCTTTTTCTAGGTACTCGTGTGAACATAAAAAAGGTTTGTTTAGCGTAGCTACAGCTGATCCTGCAGACAAAATACTTGAGGATTTTCAAATCTTAACACTTAAAAACTGTTGGCGATATTGTTTCTTAGAGAATGTAGAATAAGGAAGAACAACTTAAATAATCACAGCGAAATAGTTGCATACCTTTAAAGTAAATTGAGTCCAAGACAAAAGCCACCATGTTCGATATCTCGAAGCTAATGTCATTGTCGTCCTTTTCCGCTACATCGTTTATATCAACTTCAGCTTCAGCCAATCGATCGTTCAATCCTTGCTGCAATGAACTTCTTTATGATTTAAATAAGAAACAGACTACAGAATATGATCAGAGTCTCGGTATCAGCAACATGACAATAATATTTTTTGGCATCAGTTATTTATTAGAAGACTATATGCAGTCAAGGTGACTTTATCGATGAAGGTACATTGCCCGTTTAACTGATGCAAGGTAGGTGCGAAAGCAAACATTGATTTGTTCAGTTGGTTGATATGTTCATGATGACAAAAATGGGACCATGCTTTAAAGTAAACGAAAAGGTCTGCATCTAAAATTTAATGTCATTTTCCAAGATAGAATCTCAAAACTTTTTCAATTCAGCTGTAAAATTGATTACATCTCTTTCTTGCTTGGTTCCGTCTTGATGTGGAGCCAGCAGAACTATCGGAGATTGCTAAAAACCCGTAAAACCGTGAGATATTTCAAGTCCACTTAGGGCTGTTGTCCCCGCGACCCTCCTGAGACGAAAAGCGGGTATGAAAATGGATGGATGGAATGCAAAGCTATGTTGTGACGTTTTTTCTTACATCTTTGAAACAGAGGCTTATAGACAGAACTACTCTGATAATAACATTTTTATTTTGGAGATCAGGGCACTCTAATGAAGTTAGAAAGGCCCGTTTTTTAAGGATTTCATGACCATCTTTATCAGACCACATACCATACATGCCTGCTTACTGAGTTGCAGCCATGAATTTTAAGAGATAAGATTTGAGCTTCAAGTGTTGGTTAGAAGTGAGCCTTTCCAAAACTACTCTTCGCGTGTCAGCCACTTACACTGAAACTCGGAAACCCAATCTTAAAGCAGTTTTCTGAAATAATTTTTCGCTAAAAAAGAAATAGATTCATGAAACATATTTCCTATATCATTAGTCAACTTTGACTACAAGGTTTGAAACACATGATAGTTTTTAATATCTTTTCTAATTTTCACAGCATGGCTGCACATGCAGGGGTCGACAACATTTTTTCTGAAAAAGGCAAGTTACTTTCATTACGCGAGTATAATGGATCACGTTTAACTGCTCACATTTCCAATGCAGAACGATACAAAAATAAGCCATTGGAAACATATTTTTCGAAGCAATAACAAATTTTCGCGTTTCAATAATAGTAGACTTTGCTGTAGACTTTTTTGTCTCATTTGTGCTTTTATGGGATTTTCTTTGCTTTGATCTCTAAAGTTATTGTTTGTGGAGCAACTATCAAAAACAGACCACTTCTTTTCCACTTCTTTTCCTTCAGTGGTGAAACCAAATGGGCAATGTTCCCTCTACAGTTGCGCAACTGCGCAGTACCACCAGACTATCTGCGTAGTGAAAGCTCATTCTCGCGCACTTCCATCATCCCAAATTTAATATCGTATATATATCGCATAACCCTTTACCACTTGAAACGCTTCACTGGTTGTGTGTGTGCATGGTTACGCAATTGCATGCTCAAGAAAACAAATATTTGCTCAGTGTAAAATTTTCTTAGAGGTAACACTGCAAACATGGGCGTCGGAAAGAGGGGCGGGGGGGCCTTGGCCCCCTGGATTTTGAAATCTCCAGCAAAAAAAGGTTGTTTTCTTAGTTTTGAGGGGGAAAAATCAAATTTCGACACTTTTGGCCCCCCTTTGGAAAAAAATTGGAAAAATACCCTAGCAACCCCCCCTGGAAAAAATCCTTCCGACGCCCATGACTGCAAATTGGGTTTTACTCGCGCAGCATATAATGACTGTTATAGGTCAGTTGTTCTGCACTCTAGATCAGGCCTGCCCAACCTTTTTAGTGTTGCGGGTCACTTTCACATGAGGAAATTTATTGCGGGCCGCAAACGTTTTTTGTGACGTAACAAATACCTTGATTTTGATAGTTTTATGCGATAACACGAGGTGAAAATGAGTCCTATAGTTGCAGGCAGTGTTGCTAGCTTGTATGGATGTAAACCAAATCTAAAAAATTGACATATTTTCGAAACGTTTTTTATACAAATTTTTCGGTGGTAGGCCCATAACAGAAACAACAGGCATGATTTTTGTGTGTTTTGATGGCAAATATACTTGATCCTATAAAAAAATACTAAAAATTAAAAAAGTCTACTAACGAATTTATTACATCGCGGGCCACTTGAAACAACCTCGGGGGCCGCATGTGGCCCACGGGCCGCGGATTGGGCAGCCTTGCTCTAGATACCTGCTTGAAAATGCAAAACTGTGAATGACAGTATGTTTGAAAAAGCCACAAACGTAAGACTGCCAACTTCGTTTTCTTATTCACAGGTGCAATTTGTCGTATGGATGAAGTTTTAAAAAACTTACCCAAAATTTGCCCAAATTTTTTACAGTCTTTGTGGTTAACTAAATGTTATAGGCCCACAATTACCACCGAAACTTAGTGCGTGCCTTTGCCTTAATATAATTAAAGTTTTGCTAAGATAATAGAGGCGGCGCATATTATTTCCAATTAAGGCAGGGGCTCTCAACGGGCGTAAATTTACCCCTAGGAGGTAAATTTTACCTATCCTGGGGGTAAATTTAATGATGCTGTTGTACAATTTTCTGCAACGCTAGTGAGTAAACAAACAACAGGGGAGAAATTTTATGCTAGGAAGCTGGCAAGGGGTAAACGGGAGAAAAAAGGTTGAAAGGTTGAGAACCCCTGATTTAAGGAATTTTCAACGTGGGTCGTGTTGTGAACAACTGTAGATTTAATTTGTAATTACACTGAAGGCCCACAAAGTTACTTCTCTGGCCTTCGTTCCGCGCAACGCAAACTCAAGGTGTGGAGAGAACTTTATTTACTTATGCTCAGAAAATTAATTTCTGCATGATATTACTCTGTGCTGTGACAATACTAACCGAGTTACACAGCGTGCATAAAACACCACATCCAATATTATCATGTTAACTGTACTGCCAAAACCAACGAACTTTAGCCATGAGCTCCTAATCTTTCAGCTCAAAACACCATGCACACAAAACATAACCAGTGTGTTCTTGGAAATTACCTACTAAATTACTGTTGTTTGCGCAGTAAAACTGAATGGCTTTCGTCATTCTTTTGGCACAGTTTTTGATTCTGACTTAATCTAGTCCACAGCTTTTCTAGATTACACTTTGATCTGCTTTAGAACCTCGAGGTTTTTTCGTATCCGTTTTTCCTCTGCTGTCTCAAAGCAGAATCTCCTGTACACAGCTTGATCGAGAGTTGAAGTACTTCCGTCGCCTATTGACTTCTGCATTGATGATGTTGTAGCCAGGTTGGATAAGCCCTGCAATCTTATAAAGCTGCTCACTTTTGTTTTCCATTTTCCTTGAGCTTTTACTGACATTACGGTGAAAAAGTTTTTCAATGATTAGCCTTCTCTCAAGCAAAAGTGTTTTTAAGTAATCTGCTCCGATTCTTCTGTATTATAACATAGTGACGTAATAATTCCCATTTATTGCAGGCCTTGACCTGAGATTTATGAGAGTGGGACAAAAAAGCAGGTATTGCGTGAAGAATCTCCATTGATTTGTTGGTGTGATACAACTCCTTTCAATGGATTTACTGTAACAGTGGTTCTCAAACATTCTGTCGTTGCGGACCCCTTTCACTGCACCCAAAACCGCTACAGATCCCTACGTTTTGTCAACGTTTTCTAGATTATTGAGAAATTAGATTTGGTCACTTCATAGTGTGACCACCTCAACCTCCCCGGTGTCAAGCGAAATTTCTGACTTGCGAAATTTCTAACTTCACACCATGTGCGCATGCACATAAGTAATATTCTACATATAAAATACGCCGATAAAACTAATGATCAGGGCTTAGGGTTTGGTGTTTAGGTAAGTGTGCCGGGTTAGGGTTTGGGTTAGAAAAAGAAAAATAATTGAGGTCTAAGACTAAGACCAATATTTTTCAGTGGTTATGGTAATAGTTATTCCCGTACTATAGCTTGTTGTGGGTGTCTGACATCTAAGCAAAAAGTTTTAATTTACACAACACACATCAAAAAAGTAATCAGCAAACTTTATTCCTTTACTCTGAGAAGCAAAAAAAATAATATGTGAGAAATTTTTCTTGACATTGCAGGAAGTAAATCTCAGAGCATGTCAGGCTACAGTTGTGGTGCGATTAAGCTAAATAATGTCCCAAGTGGGGAATAAAGACCAGCGGATTTTTTTGATTGGATGGTTTACGGACCCCCTAAACACATTCATGGAACCCTAAGGGGTTCACATGCCCCAGGTTATTTGTGAGTAGGAGGGAAAATTCCCATCAGTCCAGACTCCAGAGCAACAACGTCAGGTAATACAAAAATCGCCGTAACCATAGCAAAGCCTTCCAGCTAGTGCCTTCTCTCACAATCTCACACACGTCGTAAGACGTGGTATAGCAGCTGTCACATATATGTAACATCACCTAAGAGGTGATTGGGGAGTGTATTGCATTTCAATATATTTCTCATCTCAGATGTGATATTGGTCGGCAAAGCCCATGTTTTATGCATGATTTTTATGCGTGGGACCCTTGTTGTGTCATTTTGAAATTTACCCGAAATAGTTATCATGAAATTAGGCCTCATCATCGAGATAGTTTGCAGATGCTGCTTCAGATAGACTACAGTATTTTCGTAACTACTTTTTTACTTCTAATTTAAATCTCCTTAGGTGTTCCCTCGTGTATTAGTTCGCCTGTGGTGTACAAGTAACCAGCTTAACTTGTGACGTATAAAGTGTAATTGATTTTATCAATCGATATGAATCTTGTTAGTTAATCTTAATTAAGAGCGTCTAACTTGCTCAGAGCAAGCAGCAGACACGAAATTAAGGGAATATTTTTTGAAGCAGAAATAGGCCGGCTTTATTGTACTTATATTGCTGATTTGATTTTCTGTTATTGCATTGTACACACATAATGCTTGAATATTTTTTGTTTACAAGTTGATTTTGTTCTTGAATACCATGCCTGTAGTAAATGACGACTGTTGCATTCAGGCATTGAAAGTTGGATGTAAATACTGACAGAGACCAATTCGCACTGGAGAAAGCTTAGTTGGTGATTGGTTCGTTGTTACTCTTTGCTATTTATGAAATTAAACTATCTCATATTTTGTTTTTTATGTAAAGGGTTCAATTTCTTTTTTGTCAAAGTGCTCGAAAGCTTAATAATAAGTGCTACCAATAAGTGAAATGTTTGATATTTCACTTATTTGTTGTACATCTCACATTTTACAAAATGTTTCCGAGTGTGATGAATTGCATTGTGTACTAAAATTGTAGAATAAATTCACGATTTTTAATGATAAAATGAAGCCAAGCAACGGTTTTTAGTGAGTCTTCCCGTGAGCACTAACTGCGTAAAAAACGTGGGCGAGGAGGCTTTGTTTTCAAACTGAAGTTTTGATAGACAGTAAAAGACTACAATAGCGCAGATTGTCTACGTGTGAAATAGACCTGCATGTTGCTAACTATTTCATTTTCCTGTTTTGCACAGAGGCAGCGGTTGTGTGGTTTAGCCAGCCTTTCAAACGTTTATGCCTAAAAGTTCCGTGGCACGTCTAGGACTAGTTCCTGTAAATCATCCAATACGCAGGCATACCTCATATTTTGACGCCCTATTTAATGGAAAGTCTGTGTAGAGATGTTACAGAGCACCACCATTGGCGCAATTTTCCCGAACCATACCTGGACCTGGCATGCGAATCGTAGCAGTTAGTCAAAAATTCTAATTTTGTCGTTTGTGGATGATGAATTTCATCTGCATAGCGTTGAAACGTTGTTACTGAAAATGCTCTTACTTTGCCAATTTTTTTTAATTTTGGTGAAACACAGAACTTCAAACTGCATGCTGTTGAACTCACTAGTAAATTTTCAGAGGTATTCACTGTTTATATCAGCTTGACAAAAATGCAACAGGCACGTCGTTTTCCACTTGTTCCGATATGTATGAACTTGAGAAACCTTACTCTTCTTGGTGACGGCATGCGAAATGAAATTAAAAGCGAGAATTGTCAATTCTTTAATAAACTGTTAATAAATCACAGGGTCCATTGCTGTTTAGAACAAGGTAACATGTCGGAGATCATTCACCAAGAAAGTATTGCATTCTTTCTGCGCTTGAATCTGAGCAAACAAAAATGATTCTTCGCTTCAACGCATCTCCACCCTAATCACGACTCGTCACTTTTTCGATCTTCAAAATCTTGGTGTCCAATCGATTGCCTGTTTGTCAAAGCACTTGGTGTTTCACGACCCAGAAACCTTTTTGGAACTGTGTTTGCAGCTGTGCTTCGCCATCTTTCATAAACTGCAAAACTTGAGAACATGTGGGAGGGTTCCGAGGTTAAAACGAAGAAACCAGGATTTTCAGATGGTTTAGTTTTGTTCCCAGGTAAAAGCGGTTCTTCGGGCTACTAATATTTTACTTTCTGTTATACTGTGAAACCACCGACATAGGTGATACTATGGTCTTTGAAGTGGCTCAAGCAGTTTTGAAATGAACGAAAGATTTATACGCCCGTCTATGTCATAGGATAGCTACTACGTGCAGAGTGGAAGTGATTGAATTGCATGCTTGTGAACTGTTTATGAAGTTCAAGTTCATACCTGTAAGTTACAAACAAGGAATTTAGCTGTGCATAAAACGTACCTGCAAAATATTGTCAAAAGTGTTTAAAAAACGCAGTACATTATAAAGTTTTGAAAAAAATGCTATTTGAGATGCTAGTTGAGACAAGATTTTTCGTTGAAGACCTGTAGTCATGCTTTTTGTGTGTGACGTTTAGTGACATTTCATTTGATTTCCACGCGCGTGTGCTAGTGGCAGCGAGGTATGATAAGTATAGCGCGTGATAATGCCTGATATGATGACTCACGATTTTGCTGTATTTTGTACCACGGCTTGCTCGAATTTCAGCCCAGCAAGTTGGTTGAAATCAAATAGCCTGATGCTGCGCTTTCACATAGCTATTTTTGTATTTTCCTGTGTACAGCTTTGGTTCAAATACAAAGGTACTTATCACCAAAAACTTGGTGAAACAGAGAACAGCTTTTAAAAATAGAAAACCAATGTTATTAGAATTATAGTATTTATGCTTGTGGAATCGTCTTGTTTCAAAATGCAAGTTGACTTTCACACACTTGGTTTATCTTTAATCTTGTAGGCAATTAAAAAACGACACAAGAGCAGAATCGCAGGTTTTAAAAAGATGCGGTGATTTTTTAGGACGAAGGAGCAATGCACGCGGCAACCGTGGTTCGTCTATATTTGGTTCTTTGTTTAAACCAACACGGGAAGAACTTAACTATTTAGAAGCTGCAGAGTATGGAGATATCCCCACGGTTCGAAAAATGATTGAAGAATCTTGCGCTCTGAATATAAACTGCGTCGATTACATGGGACAAAACGCTCTCCAGCTTGCATGCGGTAACGAGCACTTGGAAGTAAGAGTTTTGAAATTTGTTTGATTAAAAATTCAAACTGCTAGCGTATTGCATCGATGTATGTTCACATGCACGTGGCTTCAATTTAATTGCAGTTACGTTCTAAATATATATTACCAATTGCGCGTAAATGCAGTTATGCAAACAGGCGAACAACAAGCTTTTTTATTCATTTGTTTGGTCCAACTGGAACGTAGGTACAATTGCGTCAGGCAAAAAGTAATTGTTTTTCAAATTTTGATCATATCACATGATACCTTGAAGGCTCCGAATAAAACAATAAGAGGCAAAGATAACTTTTGTTTCAAGGCTATGAACATAAGTTTGAAATAGCAGGAACACTTTGCTGCTCGGAAATGAAGATCGGCACCGTGCAGCACCACGCGTGAAGCTTTCTCTTGCATTCATCCATTACAAAGCACGAGCCCAGACAGGTCGCAAGTACCGTTTTTCAATTCGTCGGAGTGGCCCGACCGGGATTCGAATCCAGGATTACCAGCATCTGTGGCGATCGTTCTATTGCCTCATTGCAATTGTGAATTTTAAGCTTGATTCTGAAATCACTACCAAAAACAACCTAAAATAGTTTATGATCTCGTTATTGCGGTCTGTCACACGCTTCATGAAAATTAGCTCCACAATGACAACCCTAAACGGAATTTTTCGTGCGGTGCTGAATCGTTAAATTGCAATTATGTCACTAAGTTATGAAATACTTTAATACTGGCCATTATCTGAAACAACTTCATGGAGCATTGATACGCCATTGGTTTTCGGGATGACTACTTCTCGTAGTTCAACGCAGTGTCATTACTTTCACCTTGCACTCCACTGGTTTTTAACCGGTTGGCCATGGCCCAGTGGAAGGCCGTGACGCTTTTTTCAGTGGGCCACAGACCTTGGCGTAAATCAGAATGAAAGCATTATGAAACTTGTATAATGATGTCCTTATTATCAAACAAGATTTAAGAAAGCTATTTTCTGGGATAAATAGCAAAAAGATTCGACATGCATGTTACGTTTGTGGCATAACTACAATGCTAGCTGAAGCTGTATTTACGAGAATTGCAATGGCATAGTATTGCAATTGTTATAGCACAGCAGCTAAAATTATAGAAGTGTTAATCTATGAGATTATAAGCTTTGGGCCACCACCAATATCTTTCCTAGTTGTAATGGGCCATGGGCACAAAAAGGTTGAAAACCCCTGTTGTACTCCCTTCACAGTGTCAAGATTGGTCAGCTGTGCCCATCTTCACTTGCTTCCGCCGGGATCCACGAGGCTGCTTTCATAGTAAATGCTGCATTGGTGGTGAGTCAAAGGCAACACCGCGCGTGAAGCCGTGAACCGTAATTTCTCATATATTTGCGGATATGAGATCCCAGTTATCCATCGGTCCTGCAAACCTATACCATAGTCAGAACCAGCAACCGGCTAATGCTTGTTGCTAGCTAAAGTGTGGTAAAAGTATAAAAAGGGGGACTTTGAAGAAATAAAATTGATGTTGTAGCCCTGTTTTGCAGCCTGCCAAAGTCTTTTTTTATGAAAGGTTGAGGCGTTTTATTGAGTTCGCTGAACTTACCGTTGTGAAAAACGTTTCTTGTTGGGATCATGACCTGAACTGATCGTCTTTGTAGCATTGGTTTTCGCTAAATGTCACNCGCTGACTCGCCTGCGGTCAGTTTACGTCTCTACGTGCGCTATTGGTGGTAGACTAAGATCAAACTCTTAACGCTCATTAATTTTTTATGTTTTGATTTGCTGATACAAGCGCGTAGTGCAACCGTTTTCGTACAAGAGTTCAATTGCTGTTTGAATTTTGTGTGACTTCATCGCAGCGACGTAAATTGCTCACCGCTGTGATCTAGTCTGCTTGTAGATAAATGAATATATTGCGATTGTCCGATAATTTTATTTGCTGTGAAGGAACAGCGATAAAGTTGCAGAACCAAGCGATTAAAATGCCTCTTTGCTCACTTTGCAAAAATCAGCACAGAAGTGTACGTCCTTCGCAGGTTGACTTTTTTGCCTAAGCACTAAGCATACGCGAGAAATTCGATTCAGTGATGAACTATGACCCTATATTCATCCTAACGATACAGATTGAAATCTATAAGATAATCGTTGTAGGCCGGGTGAGTTTTTGAAAAGCAACCACCATATTTTTTGTTGCGCGGTTAGTTCTGAGCATCTGCCTTCTTTTGTATTTAAGTTGAGGTTTTGTGGATTACATCTTGAACGAACTTCCGCGGAAGGCCCATTGAAATAACGCCACATTAGATAACTTCATTGTTATTGTTTTCATTGTTAAGGAAAAAATCAAAGTTTGCAGAAAGTTTTCCACGGACTCAGATCAAGGTTTGCAAAAAGTTTTCCACGGGCCCACCCTGTATGAGTGAAGTTTGTTGAAAAGTTACAAAAAAAGTTTTAAAACGATTTCAGCGCCGATATAGCAAAAGACAAATGTGACCAAACAAATAAACAGTAAAAGATGGCATGAAAGTTATCAAACAGTATATGATACTGACACTGAGAGGAAGAAAAACATATGTTCTAACTAGAATTGAAGTTTCCAGATATGTGTGTTTGGGGGTTAATTCTTGTTGTTGCAAAACTGCCTGTCACAACAGAACTTCGTTAGCGTTTTGATAAATTAGTTTACAAATAAATAAAAAATACTGCTAAAAAAGGCTACCTGAGAAACAGCAGTTTTTTTGTGTAAAGCTTCAGATTAATGCAAAGCTTTAGAATAATGTAGGTTAAATGGTTAGATTTAATGTTCAATGTTCCTTTCAAGGAGTTTTTTTCTGTTTCTAGCGTTTATCCCACCATAGTTTGCAATCGCAATAAAACAGTTGAGCTAAAACGTGCGATTTTTAGTTTGAAGCTGCTCTTTTCTTCTTTAGGCCATTGCATTCAAAGTGTTAGTGGCCTGCCAAATAGAAAAGGGTAAAAACTTATCAATTCAGGAATTTTAAACTGAACAGGTTGTGGAAATCCTCATAAAGCAGCCGCTGATGTCCAGGATCGGCGATGCACTGCTACTGGCAATTAGTCGAGGCTATCTTCGCATCGTGGAAGCCATACTCAACCATCCTTCCGTTCAAAATCGCCTCACACCCGATTTGCGCGAAAAAAACCAACTTACTGAGGTGAGTTGCGGATTGTATCATTCGGCTGCCTTTGTGTATATGTCAACTTTGTCGAGGTCAAGCACATATTTTTGTGAGCAACACAGGAAAGCTGGAGATTTTATTCTAATGTCGGGCAGGGGTAATACTTATTAGTAGGAATTGTTGGAATATCGACTTAACGGAAGCGTTGTCTCTGATCAAACGCTATGTATGCAATGTAGCAACCTTTCATGAAATCCAGAAAACAGTTTTCATACTTTTGCAAGTTTCTTGCATGTGTATTAAACTTGAAAATGTTTGATACTTCAAACGGACAATTCATTCGGAAAGCAATCATTCTCTCTTTCCAGCAGTTTTGCTTAGAGCTAGGACCGCAACCAGCTGGTTGTGACTTGTTGTACCTAACAACTGAACATGTTTTTGAAAATTTCGGGGGATGGAAATTGCCCAGTTGCCTGTCACCCGTCACAGGTCAGGCGCGCAACCAGGGGGGGGCATTTGGAGCATTTGCCCCCCTCTCGAAAATTTTAAACCATTGCATAGCAATTTTGACATTTGCAGAAACGTTCAAAGAATTAAGGTGAAATTTTATATTCTAATCATTTTTAAGAAAGCTCTTATTGGAATTTTTCTTTGTCCTACTGGTTAATTATCTCCTTACAAGATTTTTGTTGAGACAGGCCATCTGAACGAAAATTTCGTAAGTGATACGTATTTAACCACAAATATGCTGGAATTGTCAAAACTTCGGAGATGTTTAAAATGTTAGTATTTCTACGGTTTTTTTTTATCCTTTTGTTCGTGTACCACTTTTTTTTAGACAGGTCTCAATTTGGCCTCATGAAACTTTATAGCGTTAGGTACCTCAATTTGGCCTCATGAAACTTTATAGCATTAGGTCACTACTGAAACTTTCAAAGTGATAAGAGAAATCTTGACATGTTGGTTGTTATTAATAAAGCTTGTGGCCACGTCAAACCGCTTGTTCTTCAACAACCTTTCGATTATTTTTGTTAGGGGCAAAACGAATCACCATTATTAACGTAGTACCTTTATTTAAAAAACGTTGTTTGGTTGCATTTTCTCTTCGAAACCTAATAGTTTTTAACTAAATTTAGTGTGAGGACTGTTTCACGTTTTAGTATCTTCCTAGGTTGGTACCAGTATCACGGCTTGGGTAAAAGGGTTTAGTAAAGTGTCGTATGAGTGCTAGTCAAGTGATGAACGCACCTACCTACTACACCACTTTGGATCCAAATGACGCTTTATCAGACCCTAACTTTTGCAACCAGTGCAAGCCCTGAAAGCTCATAGCCTAAACTTGCTTCTAAAAACATCCACACAACTCGTGGATGCCAGAAAAAGTCGTTTTGCCTCAAACACATCTGATCCGTTATGCGCCAAAGACACAAAACACCTGATCCATTTTGCCCGAAATGGTAGCATTCAAAGATCTCTTCACCCTTGACATAGGCTATCCTTCAAGTTTGGATCTTCATTTGTGATAGAAATAGAAACACATGCTAGAAGAATAGGTATAGAACGAATTTGCTGAAACAAGACGAAAAGTTGGGCAGGTTTACTAGTAGCCTATACATCTGCCACACTAAAGCCATGACCTGCACTATTGCGTACGGAACTAGGTGTTAGTATTAGGCTACTAATTTTTACTATGTCCTCATCGTTCGGTCTGCATCTTGATTAAAACAGAAAAGTTCTCAGTTTCGGAAATGTTGCGAAAAGAATTTTATCTGTGACCGTTTGCGAAAATGCTGTACCACGGTTGAATAAGCACGATGACGTCATCGAAGGAATTCCATGAAAATTGCTCTTCGCCTGCAAGCAGTGGTTAAATGCTTTAAGTTTTTATCATTGTTGAAGAAGTTTTGGCTGAAATGTCCCATCACGCAATACAGTCTCCTCTGCTTACAAACGCCATAACCTTTCTGTGATCTTAAAATCGTGTTCACCATAGCGTAAAATATCTACGACACGGCTTGTCCGATATCGTAACCGGTTTTGCGTGTATTGTTAATTATGCAAGGGAGCGAAAAAACGTCAATAAGCTTGGGGTTAAATTATCATCGGCTTTTCTTGTTAATAAAAACGTTGGTAATGCCAATCCATTGCATATAGTGCTCATGGTGTGAACATGCACTCTGATATGGGGATAGCAGTTGTACAGTAAAAGATGTTGATAAGGTTTATAATAATATCAGCTACACAAGGCCAAATATACAATGCCTTGGCGAAATCATAGGTTAAAATTTAATAAAAAACGCGAACAACTGGTTCACGGCGCCGGATAAAACACACAGCAATTCAAAATTTGCTCTAGTTCCACCCGAACACACTGAGGTTACTAAAGAAATAAAACACAGGTGAATATGACGATTAGACTGCATCCTACCTCTGTTGCCTTTACATTTTTTCTGTTTGCTTCGTGTTGCATCGAGCCAGAAATGTACACTGAAAGGCTGTTGCTTGAAGTATTTGGCGAAGCCCAGCTTGTGAATCCGCCCTCAAAACAAATTTGTTGCATTTTCTGACTGGTTTGATTTTATGTTTAACTGAAATAATCCATTTGCCAAGCTCACCTTCGGTGACGTATCTTCGAAAAAGCTATTTACAATGCTGTGACCAGTCACATATAATCCAGCTGGCAGTTTTGCTAACAAATAAATTAGCAAATATCAAACACTTCTTAACCATCAGTTACAAATTTAAACGGTGCTTTCATTTGTACTTATCTCTGATTTCATGAACATCTGTCTCTTGTTTATTGAAACCTAATCTTTTGTACAAAGCAACGTGAATTGATGGGCATTCTTGTTGCAGTATTGAAACTGTATGATTACCTGTGTTCGTGCTATTTCTTAGCTTCTTAATTGTTCCCCGTTTGCGTTCCAGAACCTGTTATTGGAAAGTGCGACAAACTGTTAATCACGACTTTATCAAGAATAGCTATGAGTTGAAGTATTAAAAGTGTTTCCGGTCTACTTTGTTAGGAAGACGATTTAGAGTTCTACGCGTGTGACGACGAAGGAACTAGGTTTTCGTCAGACATTACACCGATTATTCTTGCCGCTCAATGTCAAGAATTTGACATTGTGCATGATCTCCTGCGAAGAGGTTCCAGAATTGAACATCCTCACCATTATAAATGTCGTTGTCGCGAATGCATTTCAAGGTATTTTCTGATGATTACTGGATGGTGAAAGAGAAATAGTTTTAATGAGTTGTCGGTTGTCGCACAAAAACGATTATTAAACTGGGGATTCAAACAGGAAAAAAGTTATCTTTTGCAAAGTTTTTTAGACCATCAAAGGTCTGAAAAACACCCAGGCTCAGAAGTAAAACATAAGTAAAGGAAAACTTCCTCGTATGCATTAAATTATAAACGTATTTTTTTGTTTTTACAACTGATTTTTCTAGCGTCGAAACACCAAGCAAACATGGGAATGACAACAAGCCTTGACATGTATGAGTACCTCTACTAGCTTCCACTGGCGTTGGAAAATCCTTAGTTCCTTAGTTTCTATCGCATTTGAACGAATCAGCGGTAGCTTTGGATGATAATTGGTGTCTGGTTGAGTTTGTAAGCACAAGCATTAAATAAAGCAATTCATGTAAAACCAAGGCGCTTGGAAAACGAAAACAGGTGGTCAGTCAAGCACCATTTGAAATCTTCTTAGTCATCTTCTCAAAGGATAGGAATTGGATGACCCAAGTCCTCATCATAGTTACTTCGGTTTTGGTGGATTCAAGGGCAAACGAAATTCATAAAGGAATTGAAGCCTGGTGGAGGCTCAATACAGTTGAGTAGAAAGAGCCCTGGCTCACTACCTGTATCCGACGTACGTGTGAGTCTTTAAAGTTTTTTATTCAAACTCTGATATAATGCATACTATCTCTCTCAGCAAATTGATGTTCCGTAGTAACCACGGATCTCTTTAGAGCAATATCATGCCCGCAAAACTTCTGTGTTCTAAATCAGTGGTTCTCAATTATATAAACAATTCACCCTCTTGGTATATTTTTTGACCGGAATCGATCCCTAGCAGTGATAGGAGGGATGTTATTTCATTGGGTTCTGTTCAAAAAGAGGGAAAAGCAAAAATAAATATTGCCCTTGCTGCCGTCAATATGTAACTCGCAAATGACAAGCTAAGGTAAGACAATCCACAAAACTTAAAATGCCCGGACCGGAACGAAACCGACAATAAAGGGCTGCACTGACTTAAGAATCTTTTTGAAGATGTAATGACATTGATATGACATTCTCCATCCAAAAGTATTAAGTAGATGTGAAGTTTCTTCAAAGTGGTCAGAGGATGAAGAAACTGTCTTAACTAAGATTTGTGATTTCCAAAATTTTCGACATAAAAACAGCGCGTTGAAAAGTTCAACAATATTTCTAATTGTTCTCTAGATGAAAGATTTCCGGGTGGCAGTTGTCCTGAGGGACAATTGCCCTGAGTGGCAGTAGTCAGGGTGGTAGTTGACTAGTTGTCCGTGTGACTGCAGTCCTAGAACCGCTGAAAGCACTTTTCAGCCTTCAATCCCATAGTTTCGATCCGGGTAAACTGCTAAAATTCACTAGAACAGACGGCAGCTGTCACGAGCTATAGGATAGACTGAGACATATGGTTTGAATAAACACAAATAAGACAAAGATGGTGATGCGTAAATAGAAAATGGGCCTAGCGATGCGTATAAGCAATGGTCTTACCACAAAGTATTAAGCATCTCACACTTGAATTGACTCCTGTTGCATTCAGTTGTTATAAAAAAGCTCCCCACAAACACTCCCAAATTAAAAAAAAAACTGTAGAATTGCTTTCTGCGCCATTAAAATAGCCACACGCTGAAGGTCATACCACGTACGTTGGCAACCATAAGGCTTGTACACTCGGCCAATTGTTGATTTGTATTTCTTCAGTAGCATAACTACTGTGTATGAAAACTGATTATAGCATACTTGTTTCTTTAAGTTTTGTATTTCTGATAATGACGTGTAGCAATTCTGCATGCAGGCAGGAGAAGGACTCATTGCGTTTTTGTTTGTCACGACTGAATGCCTACAAGGGTTTGGCGAGCCCCGCTTATCTGTCTCTGGCATCTGCTGATCCCGCCCTACAGGCTTTAAAACTGAGTCACGAATTGTCTGAGCTGGCCAACTTAGAAAAAGAATTCAAGGTACTCACCATTTTTCATGACGTCTCTAAATAATACGATGGTCGTCTATCTTTGCCGCAAGATAATGCTCCTAATTTGTGATATTCTTGCAACTGACCGCAAAACTGAATTTGGTTAGTGAGTTAGTAGTTACAAATTCCTTCCTAATAATTGCCTGATACGATTCTGGCTTACTGGCTCAGAGAAATCTCAACCTTTCCAAATTTAGTTGTTTTAGATACAGCTATTTTTACCTTTCTCGCTTCGTGGAGAAAGTGGCTACTTGATTAGCGAAACAGTCAGTGTTTCTTGCTCACTTGGAGTAAATATCGAATTTCTCCAATGCATCTATTTTTTCCACAGAACGATTATATTAACTTGGCATCGCAATGCAACGATTTTGTAGAGAGGCTCCTGGACCTGTGTCGCGACACAAGTGAAGTCGATGCGATTTTAAATGGAAATTGCGCCAAGACGCAGTGCGAGTCTTTGCAGAAGGACAACAGCGTCAGCAAGACCCAACTGTATGAAAAAGCAAGAAAACCAGGAAAAACGTAGGGCATTGTCAAAGGGATTGGTAGATTCACCAGTGGAAATGCATCTTTTATACATTATGTGTCTCACATGTTTGCTCTACCCTTTTGCCTTTTCTGTATTCGTGTAGAATCTTAAACTTTGACGTAATTAAAATTTTTTTGAGGTCAGTTGTGGTGGTAAATCTTCGTCAAACAAAGAAAAACACAAGCACGCATTGCCAAAGTGGATAATGCTTTCTCAGAATATCTTTAGATTTCGCCTGTTTCTCTTCCACAGAATTAGGAATAACTCACAACTTGGTGTCATTAACCATTGATAAAATCAAAACTGCCTAAAATGTGGCTGCCATGTTACTGTTTTGAAATCAGAGGCGTCGATTAGGCTGAGCGTAAACTTGTGGGGTAGCGTCGCAATGCTATTTTATAGGTAGTGAACAGGCCCGTAACCAGGGGGGGGCGAATCCCCCTAGAAAAATGTTCGCCCCCCTGGAAAAATGTGTTGGATATAGTTTGAAAATAATGGACATAGTTAAAAAAATTTGGGCCCCTCTCAGAAAACTCTTCGCCCCTCCTGGTGTCCCAAGCTGGTTACGGGCCTGGTAGTGAAAATGAAAGAAACAGCGCCTGTGTTCAAAGTTGTATGACGTCCGTAAAATCTTTCTTCACGACTAAGAAAGAGCCATCAATGCACATTGGTCCAAATTTTGAATATTACGCAAGATTAGACGTTTTGCAGCACTTTTCAATATTGGAAAAAGTATATTTCTGCAGTGGATGGCTTTCCTGCAATGGTTATGGGACTGCCAGTATACATAGATCGTGTTGCCAAGTACCAGAGACTCTGGTGACATATTTTGAAGTTATGGTTTGTAAGTTATTTTCTGTGACAAGACGAACAATATTGCAAACCACAATTTTTGCCTTGAAACAGACCATGAACCTATTGTTTATGTGAAAAAGGAAGTCATCCTTGGCGTTCCATGAAAATAAACTGCACAAAAGCTTTTGTTAGATAACCACTAGACCCTTGTTTTACTTTTACTAATTATCTACAGTTTGCTGGCAGGTGTAGTGAGGGGCCTAAGGGGTAAGAAGGGGCACAATGTCCCAGGCGCCAAATCACTTGGGGCGCCCAAAAAGTCGCAACAATGTCGCAAGTACCATTTTCAACACAGTACAATTGCTCCCGAAAGACCTTAAGTTCGAAGTTCGAACATGGGAGCGACAAACTTGTTTCTTTCCCCTGGCGCCATCTAACGTCGGTCCACCCTGGGTGCAGTTGTAGTGCCGTTAATGACATAAAAATATGAAACGCCTAAATGTTTTATTAAGTATAGAGCAGGGGTCTCCAAACTTTTTTGTCCGAGGGCCACATAAGGTAATAAAGAACAAGTCGAGTGCCGGACGTCTTACGCAATGTGATTGTTGCGGGATATGTTATATTCTACCACATCAACAAATTTTTCGTAAGTGACTGTATAGTATTTTTTCATCATTGACAAAATGGCTTCGCGGGCCGGATGAAATGGTTTCGCCGGCCGCATCTGGCCCGCGGGCCGTAGTTTCGAGACCCCTGGTATAGAGCATACCCAACAGTTATCGTAATTTTCCAACTTCAATCGATGGCTTTTATTTAGACACTGCGTCAAATCCAAATTGCAAACGGCCATAAAATATAAAGTGAAATCAAAGCAGGGTAGTGCGTGTTTGATTTCTGCGTATAAAATCCACCAATACTGATATATACTTAGCATATTGGTGCGTTCTTGCTTCGTCACATGAAGTCATAATTTGTGCTATACATTTTATACACATTGCTTCATAGATTCAACAACTGCGTGTGCGAGCTGGAATTCTACCCGAATTTACGCCAGCTGAAGCTAGCGATCAGTAACAAAGTAAAAAAGGTGCATCGAGCTTCCTATAGCAAAATACTTTTGCTTTCAAAGACTGATTAAAGTTTGATGTGCAAAAACGATTTTAAAACACTTCGGTTGATTCGTTTGGTTAATGTCGTTTAATTTTATATTTCTATGCAGTGTTTGACTTGCTACTTCTATCTATCCCCTCCATTACTGACATTTTCACTTTAGAAGATAATCAGACCTAGGGTTGCAAGATCACTTGAAATTTTTTCAAGGGCTTCTTGTTTATGAAAGAGATACGGTGGGCTACTTTCATGGGCGTCCACAGGAGGTGCTAAACAGTCATTTGCCCCCGGAAATTGGACTAAGAACCAAAAATATTTAGAAAACCTGAAGTCAGCATCTTGATTCCGATTACTTGATTTAAATTCTTGCAATAACATCTTATTTACCTGTATGGCACTCACACTGTACTGTATCTGATGTGATGCAGTGATGAGCTTGCATTTCACTCATGTCCACTCATTGGTCTGCAGACTCAAACGTTACGAAACTTGAGAGCACATTGTTCTGTTGTTGCTCTTTGTTGCGTAACAATAACATGGCAACGAATCTTCAAAGGTTCACTTCAAGTTACGATAGTTAATGCGCTTTTCCGCACGTGAGTGTTGACCTCACACATCTTTGATAGGCGATGCAGCAATACAATGACTCAGTGGCGTGGCCAGGCCAAACTTTTTTTCCGGGCCAAAAAGTTTTGGGGGGTTAAAATGTTTGATTTTAGGCGAGCAACATTATTTTCTTTGGGATACCGCCTCTCAAAGCGCAGAATGACTACCCATTCTAAAAATCGGGGGCATGGCCCCCTAAGACACGTTGCTTCGTACTGTGTGAAGAGAAGCATGAATGAATCTGTAGCAGTTCTTCCACAAGTTTGAAAAATCCATTATAGTGTGAGATTGTGACTGTGCCTGAGTGAACAGCTTGTGCCTGAGAATACCAATGCGCCTGAGTGAATAGTTTAATCAAGCTACGCTAATGCAGGCTTCTTTTCATACAGTATAAAACTATGTGATTTGTTAGAAATACCCCTATGAAAGGCTTGTGAGAATAAGTCTTAATCGTTAAGGCTTAGTTTTAACTTTTGAGCGAGTACTAAGTGCAAAGCTATATTGGCTGTGGCGAGTTTTCATAATTCATCTACTCAATTTTTGCGCCTGCATGGTGTTCTAATTTTAGTAAATTATCCGATAGTCGTTTCAAGATACAGATCCATTTCTCATTGTTTGAAACAGTTTTGCGATAGGGTCTAACTTTCATGCTTATTCGTCGCTAATGTTGATCTGGTCGTTGATTGTTCTTATATTATGACTTTTTCATAGAAAGTACTCTCAAAAATGGATATTAGGAAGTTTATCAAAAGAAAAAGCATTTCTGATAGGCGAAGTGTAGAAAACAATTAGGACAAAAGATTTCAGAAGTGAGTTCTATTCAACCAGCACAGCGTAATGAGGGAACCGCAAACGTATTTATTGATAGTTCAGGTCCATTTCGGGTACAGTTGTTTGAATATGCGCCAATTCAGCAAAATCTGTAGCGGGTGACAGAAAGTACACCTTTGTGGCAAATTCGTATACAGCTCCACTTGAAAAAGATTTCAAATTAGATGCGAATGGAGCGCGTGCTTTCATGGGGCATTTTCTTGTGGTGTAGAAACAGTAAAGCGTTTTGTGAACATCCGTTTGCATTGTAACGTCAGCAACCTGAAAAAGATACGCAAAATGTTGACGCTGCACACCCCCCTGGAAAAATTACTCCGGACGCCCATGACTATTTTCACCCTTTCAGCAAACTTTGACGTTTGGGTAAGTCAGGCTAAGCTAAACATGTACGAAATTGAAAATTAAACAAGACGTACTCAGACCACACAACCATTCTTGAATAGTTTGCTTTTTACTACACAACTGAAGATGAAACAAATCTACGGATTGTTCTGTTCTTTTATATTGTTTGTTCTTGATTCTTGAATGTTCAGTGTAATCAATAGTTCAAAATGAACAATTTAAAACTATTCAAGAATTTGAAAGACGCCGGAAAATATTCAAGGACAACAAAATGTTTTTCAAGAATCAAGGACATAAAGAGTTTTGATAGCAAATTCAAGGACAGTCCTTGGCGTTCAAGGACGTCTGGCAACCTTAATCAGACCTTGAAGAAACTCATCAGCTATCAATAGCGTTCTCCTTTCTAGATTCTGTCTTTTGCCGAGCATTTTTTGCTTGTCCCTCGAAACATGAAGAATTAAACATTTTGAGTGAATTCTGTGAAATAAATTTATCAAAATAAAATATTTAGTAATGCTGTTACGTGATAAACATACCGAATGTATGCACTGTGCAATTGATGTTTTGCTCCAAAAACTAAGTTAGTATCTGCTAATGTTATAAACAACATTTTTATTGCTTTTAGTTTGTTGCCCATTCCAGTTGCCAAGAAAAGCTTGTAGGTATTTGGAATAAAGATTTGGGAAGAATCTGTCAACTTTCAATCACGTACAAGCTGTGCATAGCTATACTTGTCAGTCTGTTGATGCCGTTTCTTGCAATTGTCTATCTGATTGCACCCAGCAGCAAGGTAAGGGTTTGGTGCTGGTGCTGCTCAGCGGAACCGAAATTAAATGAGCCATTGTAAAGATTACAGGCAAATCGGAATTTTTTTGAAAACTTTCGAAATGTGGGAGTTTTGCTTTTAGTATCTCGATAGAAACCATGCGCCTTGAGAGCTTTCAAATTTATCCGATTTTGCAGAAACAGCCCAATACAATGCGGAGCATTTTTTCTCTGTTAAACGCTTCGTGTAAGGCTCCAAGTGTTTGATTTCGTCATTTCGACACTTTAGCGAAACGTTTGATTAATGTTCCTCTTATCCGGGCTTTATAGTTTATTTTCAATTTCTCAAAATATCTGTGTGTAAACGGACTGCACATTGCAAATCAAAGGAAACTCACTTCATCAGACAAAATAGTCTTTTTGCTTGACAAACATGTGCTCTGAGTTAAGTAAAACAAATATAAATCAAGATGTAACGAACGTTGTCAATGATTCAGCTAAGATTCGTGCAAGTTGTTTTTAGGACTTGAACCTTGGTTTTCACTAGTTGACTTGGACCAAGCCACAATGCTTTCTTGACTGGACTGTTTATTGTACTAAACACGTCCGTGGATTGACACCAATTCTGGTGATTGCCCGTACGATCTTGTTACGGACCAGCAGTGACTACATGTGGTTACCAATGTGTAGGATATGCGGGTAGCTTGGCGGTGATTATTACCGCCTTTATTCGATTGCAAGCCGCGGGTTTTAAGTTTGTTTTTCGTCATTTCGTGCGGCTTATAATCAAGGGCGACTTACATTTTTTTATTTCTTTGTCTTACCGTAAGTTATAGATAATGCTCAGCCTTTCCTCGGATAAGTTTTGTCGACCAAACTCTCTTTTTGCATTATACTGTTTTCTCCTCAGCATCACGTGCACGTCCATCACAGGAGTGATTATGTTGAACAGAAGGCAGTTGCAATGGTGTAAGCATCATTACCAGGGTTACCAATTAAACGCGAAACGTGAAGTAAGCGAATGTATCTCAGAGGCTTAGGTAACCTTTGTTCAAGTGCGGCTTACAATTAAGGGCGGTTTACATTAACTTTTTAACATCATTTCGTGCGGCTTTCAATGAAGAGCGGCTAACAATCGAATAAATACGGTATTTGAGCCTGATTAGAATGGTTTGGTTATACAACATTTACTCGACGACTCAAACAAATATAATTTGATGTTTCGTTTTAATTCTGTAGATCGCAGGATTTGATTTTAACTGAACTTACTGCTGCTAGGTCGGTCGGATGTTACAGTCGCCAGCGTGCAAATTCGCCACTCAGGGAATAGCTTATGCACAGTTTGTTTTGCTTTTGTTACTCAACTGTTTGGAAAGGTAAGAAATTTGTCAATGTGCAATATTTTGTGGCTCGTACATCAAAATCGTGAAGCCCAGGCGTGCTTCTTTTCAGAGTGCAAGGTTATTCAGTGAACAGTTTTTTGGGACCATTCTTGAATCAAACTCATCCACATGGAAGGCTCACTGCTCTTAACTGGTTCGAGAAGGTTACTCTATTGTTCATAGCTGGTGAGCAGCATGAAAACATATCGTGATTAAGGTTTCAGGCATGCGTTAGCTGCTTGCTCCAAACACTAAGTTTTGTAGATAGAAATACTGTTACTACTCAGCATGTTCTTGTTACTTCGACTTTACAACAAACAAGTTTACAATATCATCAAATGTCAAATTTTTTCAATTTGATTAATCTCACCAAGTAATTTTCAAACAACAACCTCTTTGTAACGAGTTTCTGCTGAAAGATAATCGTCAATTTAAAAAATTACACCAGCACTCATCCATAATTAAGGTAACGTATTGCAATGCAATGGTAAAGTCTATATATTGAACGGAGACATGACGATAAAGAGTAAAACATGAATGCTTCGTCATCTTGTTACATTGTAGGCTATGATAATTGGAGAAGTGTTGCATGATAATTGGAGAAGTGTTGCATGTTGATTTGAAGTATGGAAGCTTAAGAAATAGCAAAAAAAAACTGGAACCCAATCACTTTGTCATTAAGATCTTCAAATCATTTTTTTAATCAGGTTTGCGGGACACGTAACAATACACCATTTGTAACCAATGAACTACTGAATGTGGGACAAATTTTCAACCGTGACAAAATTTTAGAACCGGTGTACTTTGTAAATTCGGGGCGCTGATTCCGAATCATAGCTTGATTTTTTAACCGGCTGAATGTGATACAGTCGGTTGAGCATACGCCACCAAAGCTGGTGGGCTATAGGTTCGATTCCCTGTCCGGTCATAGCAATGACTTGAAAAATGGTAGACTTGCGACCTGTCCAGTCTCGTGCTTCACATTGTTGGGTGAGTACAAGGAACTATGTGGTGCTGCCATTGACTCGTCACCATGTAGAAGAGCATATTCTGCAAAAACAACCGCGTGGCTCACGGCGCAAGCAAGTGGAGGTGGTCGCCCGCAGACCACTTGCGACACTCCGAAAAGAGTACAAAGCGAAGTATAAACGAAACTGAACTGAATTGACGTTGTTCTTTTATATTCACGTCAGGTGTTTGTGTAACATACATTTTTACCTTTTTCGATATTATGCTTTAAAATCCGATAAATTTAACATTGCACTCATGCTTATCGACACAGTTCAAAACGAAACGGATGAAATAAAAGTAGGCACGCTAAAAGTGCTAGAGTTAGCCAGTTGCCAGTATAACAACTATTATATTTCTAAATCTTAGCATGGTAGCTGTTTGATTTATATTCTGATTACACAAACAAGCAATGCAAGTTTCGACGAATATGCGAGACCTGCATTGGCACTGGTGCAGGAGGCGGGGATGCAGAGGGTGCAACCGCACCCCCAAAAATTTTGATTTGTTGCAAATCCGGGAAAAATCCCATAAAATCTGGGCAAAATCCTGTGAAATCCGGGCAAAATATCTGAGAATCTTCTAAAATTCCCTTAAAATCTGATCAAATATGGTGCCCAACATGCTTTGATTTGAAAATAATGGCGCCCGAATTGACTAGAAATGGTGCCCGAATTGACATGAGGAGCTTTTTTTCCGAGGTCACAATTTTGAAGTATTTCTCAGGCAAGTTTGGGAGAATCCGGGCAAAATTGTGCTTCAAGTGCTTTGATTTGAAAAAATGCGCCCAACATGAAATGAAATGCAGCTGTTTTTTTCTTTTTTTGGAGGTCATTTTCTTTGGAGTTTTTTCGGGCAAGTTTGGGGAAATTTGGGCAAAAATCCTTCGCACTCCCAAAAGTTTGCCTGCTCCTACACCAATGGGCATTGGTCTTCGTACCCCATGGTAAAATTTCTCTAAAGGCCCCTGGATATTGGCAAACTCTGCTGTGAATTATATCCTACAGCCGATTTCTGTTATGCTGAGGCGGAACTTTTTCGTAGATTCACCAATGGCATAAGTTTGATAACGGCATCAGAAACGTCTAATGAACGCATTCAACAGTCACTACACTTCAGCATTTGCCCACACAATCGCTTAGAACTTATTGCATTTCGCCAAGTTTGCGCAGATGACCACACGGGCGAAGTAGAATTCGTAGAACTTCTTCAGTTACCAGAATTTTTAATGATCTGGGCCAATATATTTGCTCTTTCGAGCAGTGAATGGTTAACCAGTTATTGCGGTGTGCAGATTGTAAGCCAATATTTGTACGAAATTTCTAAAATGGTGTTGCCTGCGACGCTTTTCCTGATTGCTGTGGGTCTGTTCAGTGCTGCTTAGGGCTGTTGCTGCACAGTATTTATTCGCTTGTAAGCCGCGGCTTATAAAGTTTTATTTTTCATCATTTCAAGCGGTTTATAAACGAAGGCGACTCACAACCAATGGCGGCTTACATTTTTTATTTCTTTACTTTATCGAAAGGTATGGATGACGTTCAGTATTTTCTTGGCTACGTTTTTTTCGAATAAACTCTCTTTTCACATTCTATTCTTTTCAGCATCACGTGCACATCCATTACAGGAGGGATTATAATGAACAGAAGGCAGTTGCAGTGGCGTAGCATCATTACCAGGGTTGCCAATTAAACGCGAAACGTACTATTACGCGAATGTATCTCATCTCATGTAATTGAGTATCTCATGTATCTCAATTTTTTAACACCATTTCATGCGGCTTATAATCAAGGGCGGCTAACAATTGAGTAAATACGGTGAACAGTTAGTGCATGCACTGTGAATGTGCTTCTGTTTGTAACGAATTTTCGAACTCGTCAAGAGTTTTCTGTTCCAGGGCTCTTATGGAATGAACTCAAAGAATTGTGGCACGAAGGAGTAAAGAATTACTTCTGCAAATTGTGGAATATAGTGGACTTTTGCATGCTGCTCATACTAATCACCTCTTTCACGAGCAGGACAGTTAGTTATCACTATGTAAGTTTGTGATATGTTCCAAGCCCAGCAGGGCATTATTCTTTTGTTATCAACTAGCAACAGTCTGAACGAAGCAAAAATTTTAATTTGCAAGCGATTTCAGAATGCAAAATATATAAAATTGTGCAGCTTGAGAATATTCGTTAATAGACAGACTTTATGGCGTATTTACATGTTCTTGGAACGGGTTTCAATAATCGAAATAATTCTTACCGCGATTTGTTTATTTCAGCAAACGTCTCTTGTTCAAGCGAAGAGGTCAAATCAGACGGCAAATCTTTTGAACAAAAAATGGATTTTGTGTTATAAAAGCAACCGTAGTTTTAAAAACTCATTCAAATAAAATAATGTAAGGGTAAATCATCATGAAAATTTATCAGAAAGATACATCGTCACTGAAACAATTTACAAATTTTGCAAAAAAATTACTGTGAAGTGTTGCACAACTGAGCTTGTGCAAAGCAACAAGTTCAGCAAAACAAATCCAGATTTAGTCTGAATTTTCTCAGCGTCTGTTTTTATGGCACAGAACAACCGCATGAAAAATTAAGGTTCATTTCAAACATCTGATATCTGTATGTGTCAATTCAAACGGCTATTAGTCAGTTGTTTGTTGTAGTTGACTACAGATTAAACCTGATGCTGTCACCGAACACTATTTTTTCTTGAGCATCACTAATGTTCAAAGTTTTACATTTTTATTCATAAAAGTAAAGCTAGAAGTCCTTCCAAATTTCGAAGTACCACAGAGGTAAAACGAGAACACTGTCTATCGAAAGAAATCCTTTCTCAGCAGATTTTTTATCATAGCATCCACCATGACTACTGCACTGTCATTACCGAGTGGTAAGACTGTTGCGTTTTGAAGAAACGCGTGGTGTATGCTATAATCAAAAATCCACATTTTTTAATTCCTTAACATGTGTTTGAAACTGCAGAAGTTTTCCTCTAGTTTTTCATCATTTCACCTGTAGGTTTCTACTTACAAATACAGGAGTTAAAATGCGTACTTGACACGAAATCGATCTCATGTAGTAAAATGCTTTGCGAGCAGATTAGACCGTTCTCGTTTTACCTCTGTAGTACTTGGAAACTTGGATATTGATAAGTGCATTCGGAATCCTTGCAGAGTTATAAAGGCACAACATGACAGGACGATCCCTCGAAAACTCTACTTCACTTGCTAAAATTTCTTGTAAAGCAAAACCCCCACTTTTTCTATTCTCGCAAATGACATTGAAAAGAATGACATATCAGTAAGACGCTCTGTTGCACAAATCTTCTCGAGTTGTACCAGGTCATACACAGAAAGTATCACCGGATTGAGCGATTTTTTTCTTGAGCAATCAGAGTAAATGTATTCAATCAAGACAATAACCGAATATACCGTAATTATTCGATTGTAAACCGCGGCTTATAAATTTTTTTTCATCATTTCACTTATAATCAAGGACGGCTTACATTTTTTATTTTTTACTTTATCGAAAGGTATAGATGACGCTCAGTCTTTTCTTGGCTACGTTTGTTGACCAAACTCTCTTTTCGCATTCTATTCTGTTCAGCATCACGTGCACATCCGTCACTGGAGGGATTATAATGAACAGAAAGCAGTTGTAGTGATGTAAGCATCATTACCAGGATCAGAGTTGCCAAGTACGCGAAACGTACTAGTACGCGAATCAGTGCCGTGGCAAGGCAGCCTTGCCCCCCCTGGATTTTGAAATCATTAGCGAAAAAAGGTTGTTTTTTCAATTTCGAGCGGTAAAAAACAAATTTCACCACTTTTGGCCAACCCCTGGAAAAAATTTTGGGAAAATCCCCTATTGGTCCCCCCCTGGAAATAATCCTTCCGCCGCCCATATTAAGCATGTAATATCATGATTCGTTATTTTCGAAAAAGAATTGCGGACGTTCGGACACTATAGCAGTTTTTGTAAAGTTGTGGTTACGTCAGAACAAGGCC
>JGI24021J15306_10000608_pt1 | contig 29049 bp, 21 predicted proteins | sample Ectturendosymbi1_FD_15306 | JGI IMG/M metagenome (IMG submission 15306) | reverse complement strand
TGAGCAGTTGGGTCTTCACTGCTATGCAGTCAGTACACATCCGGATGAACTTGTCCTTGAGCCCCCCCCTAAAAAAAATCCTGGATCCGCCTACGATACATGAGAAGATAGAGCAACAGCCTTCTGAAATGCTCACTATGGCATGGCAAGCTGGCGGAACCACGGCTCAGGAAAGCATGTGTCGTATTGTTGCGTCATAAGTGAAGGCCGAATAAAACACTTGAAGCAAGAAGCCTTTGCGGCTCTCCCCGATGGTCGTTTGTGACCATTACTTCATAAATCAAGTAACTTTGGCCAACCCTTGCGTAAACTCCGCAGTTTTCAGAAACAGGTTACGAGTGGTGGCAACAACAATCGTCTAAAACCTAATGTTTTAAGCCGCACTTTTAAGCTTGACAACTGTTCGATTTGAAAAAAGTTTTAACCACCAGTGCAACTAAGAATCACAAACGGTTTCAGCTAGGAGTTTTACTTCAAAAATTGGCAAAATGCTTAACACATTATACGCCTGCTTATCTTTACCCGGCTAATCTTCCATTGCTTCTTCGCCTCTGAAAGCAGAAAATCATGTTATCGCTGTAACCCGTACGCAGTTACTTACAATTTAGCCTCTGCATAACGACCAAGACTCAGGAACGAAGTTAATTTACATAAGCCGCTTGATGTACCTTTCTATCAAACCAGTGTCCGTGATCAACCCACTGTCTGAGGAGTTCAATCGGAGGCTGGGCGCCATAGCGCTCTTTAGCGGGCATGTTCAAGTCGTCCACAAAGACAATCATACGTTTTCCGGGTGAAGGTCCGTAAATGCCCTTGCGACGTCTAAAAAAAGACCGAAAATCTCAACAAAAAATTGCAAAGACTGGCACGAAACAGACATACTTCCAACAACAGCAGTTGAAAACCCAAAACAAAAAGAATGTAAATATGCTTGCACCAGCAAATGACAAAACTGAGGATGAAAGAATCGACACTTGCCTGTCCAGCTTCGAGAAAATCATGTCTTGAGTCTGGCTAGCGCTTGTCTGCGCTGAAAAGTTCACGTGACAAATGGAAAACTGTTTTTTAGGCAAGTCGCGCAAGTACGCTTTCGAAATAACGGACTTGCCCGTGCCAGTTGGCCCCACGAAAAGCAATGGTTGGTTTTGATCCAGCAATTTGTTCAAAAAATACTTTTGTCTGCAGGTGTCTACGGTGTCGATGATGGTGTTATTGAGCTGCAACACAAACCGAAGAACTCTTACTTCACTCACTAAAACTAGGGCTTTCTTTCGTCACAAGCAAATGCAGTAGTTTCGTTGTGTTGTGTGCAACAGTCAGCAACGATCTTGCCGTCACGGCATTTCCTTCGGCACCAATGATTGAAGCCTTCACAGTTTTGATACTAAGGTGCCAGTTCAGTGCCAAGTCAATGCTTTTTGTAGCTGATACCAGTGACCATGCGTCCAAACTGACGGAAAATCAATAAATTTAAACTGAACTTAATTGCAAAAAATAGTGAATCCGAGAGGAAACAATTAATCATAACTTCACTCATTAGCAGGTATGAAATTGCGGTGGTGAACATTCCAGACTCACATTTGTTCGGTTTCCTGTGTTAACTACAGCTCATCTCTCCAACCCAGCATCGCATTTTACAGTGAGACAAGAGGATTATGCTCAGAGTTTTGCCAAATCGATGAACGAGTGGTGGTTTCTGATCAGTGACTGGCAAGGCTGCACAGCCCACAAGCAAGACTACAGGGTATCAACAAGTTACTCGACGATCGCCAAAAGAATAATTTTTGTCAGGACGAAACCGCTTGTTTAACGCCACTTATCGTTTCATAACAATTGCTTGTCTTAGGTCGTTGTACTTACAGCCCTGTGTTAGGCTGTGTGAAATTAAGCCTTGACCTGAATTTGCGCATTTGCTTGGATGAAAGTGTACAAAGAAAGTGAAAACCTACGATCATCTATGAAGCAGCAAAACGCGAAAGCAACAGAAAACTCTAAGTGAACAGTCAGTAAAGATGAAGCATGCTGGCTCACCGTCTGTCTGGCGAGGCGATGGTCTTTCTGCAAACATCACCAACGCAGAATTGCACCGAGTCATTATAAGCAGCAAAGTAGCCATGGCAGGATGACGAAAGATGGCGCAAGAGGGCAAAGCATGAAAGAAATGTAAGGTTCCGTGACGAAACCGCACGCAAAATATGCTGCTCACTACTGCAGCCCCTACGTCTACGAAAAAACACTGTCCAATGATATCTTCGCACTGCAAAGCACGTCGAAAGAAGAGATACTGTTCAGATTCGAGCTTTCGATTTTTGGTTTCAGGTTAAATCAATAATTTCCAACTTGTTTTCCTTGACGCGCATCAAGAAGTGCAACAGGAACGCGTTGTCTGTACGTCANAGTTGTTAGAACAACGAAAAATGCAGTAAACAACGTAAGTCGATGTTCTGTTGGTGNAAATGCAACGCATTAAAAATCGACCATCTAAAGTGTCAGTGTGTAAAAAAAGTTTAATACTATTCGTTAGCGACTAGAGCAGGGATGGGGAACCTATTTACTATCGCGGGCCACATTAATTGTGGAATATTACATGTGGGCCGCAAAAAAATCCAAGTTTTATCTTATGATAAAGAAACCCAACCAAATGCACATGTTATATACTTTAACACGCAAATCCAACATGTTTTTTTACTTGATTACACAATATCAACAAAATCTGGTTAACGAAAATTCTGACGTGGGCCACATCACGCGGGCCGCAGGTTCCCAACCCCTGGAGTGGACGAAGTTGTTTGTTTTTATTAGTAGGAACTCGTAAGCAAGATTTAGAGGCTGCGGTAGTTTATCAATCGAAGAATCGCAGCTTCGCAACTTAAAACTTTCCGTTCTGGAGTTTTGCGCGGCGATTGAGAAAAAAGTAACATTAAAGTGTTTTTGCAGATCCACTACCATCTACAATGAAACTACTATTGTACTACGAAGACACCACCAGTGAAGCAAAACAACCGCAATAAAAACAACGTGACTTTAAACTCCACATGAAGTTCGCAAATGCCATGCAATTCATTAAAGCAAAAGATACAGTTCCAAGCTCTCAGGGAAGGTAAAGTAAAAAAACACCTCATTTCATAAAACGAGAAGCTTATGCCGCACTGCTATAACATCATGTTTCTATTGGAAATTGGAAATGAATATTTTTTTTCAAAACAACCCCCCTCTTTCTTTGCCATTGAAGCAAAGATATTTCGTGCTACATTTTCAGTAATTTTTTGCTTAAACCTTCATAAATGAAAGCCAAAAGGATTTCCCATGAAAGTATCATAATTTGCTGATTGTCCGTATGGTTGTAAGGCTATTAGCTTCTATGCCTTCCAGTATAAGAAAACTCTTGAGACGCACGTATATTCTGTTGAGACGCACGTGGCCTACTTCAATAAATACGTTGTTTCTTCTGAATATCCCTATATATCCACAAGCGTCATGCTGTGCGTAGCACACAGCGATGTTAATCCCAAGTGTTCAACAAAAATCAACAGATAAGCACTTTTTAGCGTGCAACTTTGCGAGCACCTTTCACACTGTTACGTCAATACATTCAATGAATGTATTGGAAAGCTATCGCCATACATCGCAGTTATGATGTGCTAAAAATTACCTGACTTTCCAAATTCTCCTTGAAACAAAGAATGAGAAAAGGGTCATGTCGTAACATGATATAAATAGTTAAAGATGATAGCCTTTAAAAAATTAAACGAAACTGAAATGGTGCTCCACAAAGCGGAACTAAAAGGCGGAATTGTCGTGACCACTGTTTGCTAAATAGCAGTGCTTTAAGTGGCAAATTCTCATGCGATACGGGTGACATTGTTTTCTACCGGATATTCCTGAACAGCATGTCTTACGTGAAGTTGATGAAAACCTAAACGTTGGAGGTTATCATTCCGTTACCACGCCATTTTCTGCAGTCTAGCAGCTCCAGTTTCGTAACAAACGTGTGTTGCCACCACCTGTTTCAGCATACATCACTGCAAGTAATGCCTAATCAGCCTTACCACAGCAAGTGTAAAACACTATTACAATCGCATTGCTAATCAACGCCGCNTAGTGTGGAATCTTTTCCAAAACGTTTTGAAGGTGAAAACTTCAAAATGAAATTCATTCATAAGTGAAAACTACATTCAACAATGAAATTTAGTAGTGGAGCTGAAATGAGCGCAAAATACACCAAAAACTAAAACTTGGTCGCTCAGAAAATTGTGAAGCCGCCGACTCCCAGTGGCATTGCCTTGTACAAGAAAAGTGCGTACTTAGATTATAAAATTGTTGGAATTGGAAAAAACTTGGTATGCTGAATGGAAAAAACTAGGAAATAAATATTGTTATGATGATTGCTGCATGCAAAATCTTGAAAGGTAACATAAATCATCTGCGCGAATTCGTATACAAATTTAAATTCAACATAAATGNCATTTTTCATCTAAAGTTTTTCATAAATTGTACAGTTTGGTGCTTTTANATTGNTTCTNATACAACATCCGCAAAATCNTCATTTTTTAAACGGCACCGTAATTTCATCTAACAATGCTCAGCTAGGCTAGAAAAGCTCTATGCTAACTTTTGAAAGTCATTATCAACGTTGGTAGACTGAAGCAAACCACGCAAGAACGAAGGCGACGTGTATACCCTGATTGACTCCGAAAGCTGAGTGGAGCCAGCCAAGCTCTCCCAGCGATGCCACGATCCATAGTTCTTCTTGATGTACACGTAATCAAACACGCTGCCACGCTTGGGTATCAGCAAACTCCGTGCGAAACGCAGCTCGCGCGGACGAGGAAACCCGAGCTTCACACCATCGTTGTCCAAAAGATCCCGAAAATAATCGTTGAACCTGCAATTTACGCGGTTTTGAAAAATTGCGAATTGAAGCACCTGAGCAGCTATGCAGAAGTGTTGAAAATTTTAAAGCACTAAAATGCTCATTTTTTGGCTCATCCCGGCATTCCTGACTCGAAGTCTGAATCGACACATTGTTGAACCCTATCCGCATACCAATGTACTCTCAGCTGGGCTTCGTGTACACAGATAGCATATCCTCCTCACTGAATTGCGCACTGAGTTTGCGGTTATCCACGCGAAGATGTAGCCCTACGATGGNCTGCACTTTTAGGNTTTTANCATGCTGTTGTGAACCGCTGATGTCTTCGGATGCGTCACATGAAATTTTGCGGAACAGCGCAAATGCTACTGATGCAGACTAATTTCTAAGATTTTGCTATGGCTGTGAGCACACGAGATCTGGATGGAGTACTGATGCACTAGCGACCTCGAGTGATCTTGGCACTGGCATTTAAAGGGTCGCTTGCGGTGTCCTGCATCAGTTCTAACGTCACGGTGTAGTACGGGCTGGGTGGATATGTCGCGCGAGGTAGGCAAGTGCTGCAACGACCACCAAAAACAATTAAAAAACAAAGTCTTAGAGTGAAAAGAATTCATTTAACACCAACCTGTCGCGATGTTGCTTCTCCAGGCAGGCACCAATGGACCAGACAATGGAAAACAAAAAGTGAGCGACAACAATGTTTCCCCGCTCTTCTATTGCCTGCAACGGATTTAGAGAAAATCAGCCATTGACGGCTCTTTTCAAAAGCTTATCCATTTAATATCGGCATCGTTTTTCTTTGCGATGCTTTGAAAAGGTAGAGAACTTTTCGGAAAAAAACTGAGTGCGCACTGCTGTAGCGTCTACATACATCAAAGACAGTATATTGAAATAGAAATCCCCGTTCCTTAGTTGCGCGACGCGATTGTGCGGAACACGCAATTTCCACGCGCTTGACAACATTCCGATGCTTAAAATGCGTTCGCGCGCATCCAGCGCAGGATGTCGTTTCAAGTGGCAAGAATGACAAAAAAAGCAAAAAAAACAAAAAAGGTGTTAAAAAGCATGCGCCGGCAGAAAGCAATCAATCGTTTTTCATTTGTTCTGAGAAACAACACAGATAACTCGCCCACCTTGACGTCCGACACCGACAGTTTCGGCTCAGGAGACACGTCGTCCGTCATCATCGTCGAGACGCTTGCGGCGTCGTCGTCAGCGACAGAATCGATAGCACTGTTGCGAAAAATTGCACGAGATTGGCAGCAGAATAGTTTTATGAGAAAAAATGGCGTTTTTCATTCACGACATACATAAAAAATCAAAATCATTTAATTCAAAACGCATGCCTCGAAAATTTCGTTCTTGCTCATCAAAAATACTGAGCGAGGTCAGAAACTAGAGGGAAGTGGCCTCTGAATAGATGCGATGCTTTTAAAAGCACAAGGCATACCTTAGAAGAAAAACTTCAAGACGGTTGCTGTGTTTTATTCGCACGTCCTGCAGGTTATTATTATTGAGAAGCAAGTCAATGACAGTCAGGTTGAGCTTTGCGTGTTAAGCATTCATTGTGATGCAAAGATGACAAAGAAATATTTTCAACTTACTCTAAGTCTTTTAGCATGCACGAATACAATTTGAGCAAGTTGGCAGTCATATGCATGGCTGAGAGACGAAGTATGTGCAGGCAATGCTTCAAGACAAACTGCTCGCATGCTGGAACCTGACGATACAACAGCAGTATTAAATACAAGCATGGGCACCTGCATGCCAGCAAACAATCAGCATTTGTCTGCCCCAACCTGAAAAAACTGTCGATCAGAAAGAATTGCACTAATTTCAAAAGAAAAATTTGTGTTTTCATCAAGTTTCATTACTTTCGCTGACTATGTTTCAGGGCTTGAACAGCTCTGTAGCGCAATCGGAAACAAAAACAGATTTCCAACCAAAGGGTGTAATTCAATGTATAAAGACTAATAAGATGTTGGACACCTTCCTATAGCAAAGGGATGATTTTTTCGCCATTGTCTGGAAATTTCCTAGGAATTCCCACGAGTGCAGCCTATAAAGTTAAATTCCATACTCAAAGGACTTGCTCTTAGCCGAGACCACTAATGGCCGCTAAACTCGCTGTGTATTATGAAATGTCGTTTGTGGCGCGCTGTATGTTAATTTTAAAAATACAACAATATTTCGATGAAGCGCGGCACGATGCAAATCCTCTAACTGTTCCAAAATTTTATCAAAACATAAACTAGTGAACTGCCATTGTCATCATGTTGCGCCTTTTCAACAGACCCACGACAAAAGCAATCACTGTTTAATGCCAAGTGTACGATTACAACCTTTAGGAAGCAAAAGCGTGGATGATGACGGTGAACGTAGATGATGACGTGGATGATGACGTAACGTAGATGATGACGGTGAACGTAGCGAAGCACAAAACACTATAGAAGAATCAAGTGCCTCCATGCACGTCAACCGAACAAGAAGGCAACCGGAAAATTACCAGCCAGTTGAAGAGCATCCTGACATTGTCCTTCTGCTGCTTTGTCAGCGAGTCCGGAAGCGACGTTTGCAGCCACGACGTGACAAGCGTTGTGGAACCAAGCTCTTCGGGATCCATGTAAATCATTCCGCATCTGAACGAACGTTTTATTGAATTTTTTTGGTACTTTTGGTTCATCTTAGCCCGTTCCATTCTGGCATCGCGAAAAACCGCGCACCAAAATATATACATGAAAAAAATTAACATACTGTCTTTTTTTTAGATTCATTTTTTCATTGGTAAACAAACAGCGCAAACGACTTGGAATGAGCACAGATAACAGCAGAGTCAGGCGCAGCAAATCAGTTTTAACTGGCATGGCTTGTAGAAAAAAGTGTTTCAACTTGCCTGCTGACAGTTGCTGGAGAGGCTTGTTCAAGGTTCTCCACCTCGAACATCATGTTCTGCTTCGCGCTCATTGCAATAATTTCTCCGCTCATCAAACACAACTAGACAGAAAGAAATGAGTGAAGTCTCAAGATTAGTTGCTATTGCATGGGTTATACATTCAAAAGCAAGTAGCGATCAAGCATTTACCACTGCAATTTATGGAATGCACGCTAATGTAACCAAATCGAAGTCGTGAAACAGAACGCTTACAGTGCTTTATCAAAACATCAAAACAAGCACTGGCACGCCTGCTCAGCAACTTCAGTTTTAACCAGAGCAGCGCTAGCACCACGTTCACGTAACTATGGATATTGAAAAACCCGAGGTTTTGAAAATTCCATTTGCTATGAAAAACGTGGAAAATCTGTTCTTTTTTTACTTTTTCTGAATATCCGAGACAAATCGAATGTTGTTTGAGTTTTTTTTCAAAAATGTCACTGCAAGCCCATAAACAGAAGATTGCGGTCTCTTAAGACCCGAGGTGACCTGATGTTTATACCGACGGGTCGTGTTTGATTAGCTACGCGGAATGTTTTTCTGCAGCAGATACAACATCGGAATGCCAGTTTTTGCAGTAGAGATATCCTGAAATGATATGAAAACAAAACAGATCCTAAACGCGCATAACGTTTTCTACCCCCAAAAGAACAGTCTATATAAAATTAATTTGAAATGTGCGTTTCGCTGCGCGCATCCGAGTTTGTAATGGAAATGAGTAAAACTCGATGCAGGAATGTCGAAAATGGTTTGGCTGGACCCCACGGAGGTCACGTGTCACAGAAACACGTAATCTGATTTCGGGTTCCTACAGAAAGAAGCGTGAAGGCAGGAAAGCTGTTCAATTCGTTCTGGTAGCGCAAGAGCAACATCGAAGCAGTTAGACTCAATTACCTTCTTGTTGTCATCCAGCACCGTGTTGAGATTTTCTACCCAGACGGCGTCGACTGGCCCGTCGAATATCAACCACTTTCGGTCGCTGTCTGCGCTGTTCGCGTGCTCTCTGAACGTGTTTGCCAAGATACCTTAACAAAACAAAATGAAGCTCTCCAACATAAACCGCAGTACACCAGCAGGCTACAAAAAGATGAGGCAAATGAACGGGGCTCTTCCATTTTAGACTACGTAAGAAAAACATTTGACGGTGATAATTTACTATTCACCAATAGAGTGGGCAAAACATTTGCAAGGCATGACTCAAGTTCATTATTTGATTAGACACTACTAGCTTCGCGTGGAGACAGACATTTCAACAAGTCACAAGTCCTTCCAAATAAAAGCCAAGTGCGGAACAGGGTCATGTGACGAAGCATTTCTTCTCAAACACGTCCGATCAGCAACAAAATTTTGTCCTTTAAACAAGCTTACATGGAAGTTTAGGAAGAAAGTACGAAGAGTTCCGCGAAGCTTTGTGATGGTTACGGTAGTAATGAAAGCTCCTTTGATTTTTTGCTAATCTATACTGCGGTGAAAGCCAGGCCACGTCTACCATGGTTTGGCAGCTTCAGTTCAACTGTATTGAGTGACTCTGTGGTGTATTTGTGTTAGAGTGTCTGACAGCAAATTTTAAGAAACGCTTTCTCCATGTGGATACTTTTTAGTACACGAAAAAGTAGATTCAAAGTACCACGTGGCAAATGATAACAGAGCAGTTGAGTGAATGAGATACAAAGCTTTAAGAGAATCCCGATGGCTTACCATCTGACCATTCATGGGAAACAGGATCAAAACTGCCGTATAATTGAGACATGGTTACAGCTTTGGGGTTTATTACGCGGTAGTGGACCTGTAAAAAGAGAAAACAAGCATTTGCTACACATGTTTATCAACTTTCACTAAAGGGTAGTTACTATTTTTTGCAGTTGCGACTGTGAATAACATTTCAATAAACGTTGGTGAAAAAATTGAGAAAAGTTGCTTTTGCTTATCTTCACAAACAGTAACCTTCGTTGTTTGGCTTGAAACAAAACTGCTTTTTATTGCAACGTAAGCAGTGAATAATTTTACTATTTGAAGAAAGAGAATAAAGAATTACACGTGCCCTGTAGTCGTTAGACTATTAGTGCTTGAAATAAGACTCACATGTGGAATCGAAATACGCTGTAAGACAACATTTACATAACTATGAACTTTACAGTCGATGGCACCCACTGTATAAATCACTTTTCGTCTAAAGACGTGGTTAAAACCATTAAGCTGTTGGGTGCAAACATCAATCAACATCTCACCGCGTATTCTTCCACTTCATCCAGAACAGATATTTCGCTCAGAGCTGCCGTGAGTACTTTATACGCACTTGTCTTTCCACCCAGAGCTCGGCCTACGACCATGAAGCCGTGTCGAACTTTCATCATTTCGTACAACTGGATGATCTTCTCAATGAACCACGGTAAAGGCTGTAGTCATTAAGACATATGAGCATACTGAAATGACTAAAAGTCATTTTCAATGCTGTTTAACGGTCAGTAATAAAATATGAGTCACAGACTCATAGCGCAAAAAAGAAACCGCTACAAAACTCAGAACAGTCGGCCACATTTCACAAGCTTCAATGGCTCAACTGACCGCTACAGAATAAAGAATGCGTTGACGTGTGAGCACATGCACAATAAAATTTTCAGCACCTGCAGGTGGTTGCTAATGATGTTGGTATGAATTGCCTGTTCCAGTAATCCATGGTCAGGCTTCGGAAGGCGCACACGAGGAAAGAGGTCCGAAATGATTCCGTCAAACAAAGGAATGTCGTGGGCAAGGAACTTCGGCAAATTGACGTCAGTGATTGCCCTCAGCATCAGCTCGTCTTCACAGCATTCGTCTCCGTACTTCAGCTTAAGGTTTTCTGTACGCAGCAAGTGACAGAATAAAAGTTGTGTGCTGACAGTTTTATTTGAAACACCGCCTAATTCTACTAAACAAAAAGCGCATGTTGGAAATACACGTAATAAGTATCAACAGATGATGATTGAAAACTGTTTCCAAATCGCAAGCGCCTGGAACCGAAAAACTTGTGGAAATTTTTATTGATTTGTCGTGTACGTGAGAACAAACTAGAACTTGCACAGTTAACAGTACATTTCATGCTTTGAATGTTTACCGTAATATTACCGTTAAATCATGATGTGAGCACCATGCGGATCGGTTAAGCCTACCTTGGTACGCATGCATGGGCACGAAGTTCAAACTTGGTTTTGAAGAACAGGACCCATTCCACTGTTTTGGTTGAAACTGTTATTGCAGCCTTGTGACTTTTTAATGAACAACACGCCCGATCGAGTAACGAATTTTGTGTTTATAACCCAGCACAAAAGTTGGGGACAAGGTGAAATACCGAAAGCGAATGTTTGCGCACAGCTTACGCAAACAATGACGCAAACACTGCATATCCCTTGTTTCGACACGGAAGTGTTGGTGTCACTGTAAGTTCAACCACAGACGATTTAGCGTAACGTCACGAGACACGTCACCTGCGGTCGTCAAAACGGATTTCACGGCCCGCATTCCGTAGTCGTAGTGATGCTGCGACGACAGCTGCTCCGAGCAAAGACGGTAAGTGGCCACTATTTTCGCAGCCAGTGTCCTAGCTTCGACGAACCCCGTCGAGTAAAGAGATATTTCGGCGATCAGCGCGTAATCTGGTATCATCATTGCCACAGTCCGGAAAAGAACTTTCAGGTTGTCAGGCAACTCCGCACGCCCTGTTTAACCAAATAGAAGAAAGGGCTTGGTGAAGCTCAGGATTGTATGTCGCCTCCTTATAGTGTTTTGTTATTTCGCGGTGGTATACTTGCAAGTAAAATGTGTCACTCCGTCCATGCAAAGTGCGAAGTGTTGTTTATTTGATCGTATTGCCTTGCGAACAACGCACAACTATAGCAAATATTTGTGTGACAAACACCATTTTGCAAGGCTCCTTCAAAACCGTTTGGTTAACAGTGCCCTCGGCGCTGACATTCGCAAAAAATTGAAACTTACAAATGTAGAATTATTTTAATTGCTGCGCAAGCTATTAAATGGTCACAAAATGATCATCAGAATTGGAAAATTGAATGGAGGAGGCTGATTTTACAAAAAATTTAACGGCGACTCACTGTTAAAAACGGCTGACACAAAATGAAAATCAGTTTCAAGAAAAAGACGACTGTTAGTTATTGCTTATGTTCGTGGTACACTTTCACTACATACGAAGAGAGTCCTTGCAACATCTGTAGGCACATTTAAATTTTTTATAACTAATAGTAATCGCTGTGAAAATCTTGAGATTGAGGAAATCACTTGCCAGAAACTTTCAATAAAACACAACATCGACAACGATCACCCGAATATTTTCTTAGATATAAAATATTATTTCCTGGGCTCATGTTCCCAGCTCGACCTCTTGTCCCCTACGTTTGCTAGTCTTCACCGGTATTCAACAGGGTTTTTCATATTTATTGCCCCCGAGTCTACGACGTATCAACGTTGCACCGAAAAACGCGAATCACCTGCATATCCGGGATTCATTGTGATGAAGATAGTGCACGAAGGATCCAGAGAAATAGTTGTACCTTCGAAAATGAATTCTTCTTTCTGATCGGCCACGGCGCGCTGTATGGTTTGTATTTGTTGTGCCACGACAGAAAGCACCTGTGTTAAGATGAACGGCTGAATAAAAGTTTGGTGGTAGAAAGAAGCAAAGGAGGAGGACAAAAACAAGGATTTTTGAAAACTAAGATGTTCTTGAACTTTATTTATAAATATTTTCGTAAAAAAAATTTCCGCCAATTGAGTTCTTGCAAAGTATACCCGCTTTTAGTGCAATAAACCGAAGTTGGAAGGGATCTGAAAATATTCACGTAACAGAATTTTGCAAGCAAACTGGGCGTGGATCAAAACTTACGGGACTTTGTCCTCACGATACAGTACCATCTCAAGGAGCCATGCGGTCTGTAGAACCTTTATCACAGTCCAAGTAGACGAACACATAAAGGTTATTGCTCTGTTTCGATTGTAACTTTTGTGTGTATCCAACTTTCTTCCACTTTTTTACTTGTCCCAACCTTAATCTTTTCATCGTTTCTACGCTTCTTGCAAACTCTGATGCAGGTGGTTTGTCAACAGGAAGATCAGGTCAAAATATATTGGAACCAAAAATCTAACCGACATATCTTCGTCCCTCAAAATCTACAAGATAACTCACTGCTTGAATAGACGGGCAGCAGACGATAATGAACGAATCGAATCTAAAACAGGATATGCAGGGCCGAACAATCATTGAAACTGTAGTTTACAATTGTGCTGTAACGAAGGTGCTACAGCGCAGAAACAAAAATTTATTTTAGTAATTCTTTACATCTCAACTCCATAAAGTAATGATTTTTTATGTTAAATATCAGGTCCAGCGTTGTTGAACGAATGGTACGTATTTATTTGCAAAACCTAAGGTCCAAATGCTGTTTTTTTGGTGTGAACGGCAGTTACTAAACAACAACCAGCTGAGGTATATTACGAATCACAATAATGATTAACAGTTTCGAAGCAAGCAGTGCAAGCCCACAGACAAGTCAAACAGTTAGCAACACAAATCGCTATTTGCGAAACACTTGTCTAAAATGAACATCCGGTTTTGCAAACCTCATTCGAACATGGATTCGCTTGAATCTGACACAGCCCAGTGTGTTCTATCAAGGGCTTCTAGAGAAAACAGTGTATTCTGTCAAGGCCTTCTTGATCCTATACAAAGTATTTAGAATGTTTGCCTTTCGTATTAGACTCAAAAGAGGGCTAAGTGCTCCTAGACGGCAAATAAGATGACCGTTTGTCAAATTATTGTATAGCATCTCTACATTGTTTCGTAGAGACATCTTTCATCCACATATGCATGTATACCTGTATTCTAAAATCTCAAGCGTGCTGGCAAACCTACGAGATTGCTTAGGTACTGCAAACGCCATTTTTCATTCATTTGGTAGCCAACAACAAAATTCGTTACTTCGGCCGTACAATATCTTGTAGGTGTCAAAACGAATGTAGCACTTTTGTGTTATTTTGTAAAATTTTTATTTTTGCTGGTATAGACGTGCATCTCACGCAAGTTTCAAGCAGATAATAAATCATTTCATCACATCTGGCCAACATCTACAATCGGTGCATTTCGATCAGAGTTTTCCCAAACAAGCCAAAATTGGCCAAACTAATTCCTATATATAAATCGTGTGATAAACATAATCCTTTAAATTATAGGTCTATTTCGTTGTTATCGTACTTTTGCGAGAAATTTGAAAAATCATTCATCACAACTTAAAAAGCTTCTTAGTGCAAGACGAGGTATTTTGTCCGGAACAACACGGATTTCGCAGTGGCTATTCAACGTCTGTGGCACTCGTAAAATAATACGCTCATTTTTTCAACTCTGATTGCTAATAATTTCTATGCTTGTGTCAATTTCTTGATTTGCAAAACAACTTTGATACTGTTGATCATCCGATCTCGCACAGACAAACTTTATAACTGTGCCATACGAGGGTCGGTAATGACTTTTTTGCAAGTTATTTATCAAACAGTAAATAACTGTACCAACCACAGTAAATCATCCACAACCAGTGTTAGTCATGAAGTTCCTCAAGGATCCACCCTAGGCCCCATATTGTTTTTTAAATATGTATCAATGACTTACCATCCGCCTCAAACTTGAGATCACACCTCTTGGCTGCTGATACATATCTACTTCTATTTCATACTGTAAATATTCGAATGATTTGGAAAACGTGATGAATGCAGAACTAACGAAAAATGAAACTTGGTTGCAATTACTAATTGTCACTCAATCTCCAAAAAACAATTATATGCTTTTCTCAAAAACTTAAAGCGCCTTCATTTTAGATATACCTTGGTGAGAAACACATTAACCAAGTAAACAACGTTAAAAATATCTCGGTGTTTTCATCGACTCTGATTTAACATGAAACGCTCATGTTAAACATTTGGACAACCAAGTAGCTAATGCCAGAGGTATTCTTTTCAAAGCACAGCCTTTTCGTGATGTTAAACTGTTGCAATCAGTGTCTTTTTCTATCATCTACAGTCAATTACAATATGTTATACTTGCATGGGGTACATGCAACAGAACAGCTTTGTATAGCTTAGGGTAAGTTAAAAAATAGAGCTCAATGATACACTGCAGAAATAAAAATGAAATCAACACAAATCTACAAAAGAAATTTATTACCCATACAAATTTTCAAAATTCAAGATATTTACAGCTACAATTTAGGGAAATACATGTTTCAAAATATTCAACAAACAACTTCCATTGTATATGAGACAGGAATACATACTATCATCCCACCAGCAAATAAACACAGTTTTCAGTGTTTTTGCTTCCGGTACAAAAAGTTTATATTTGAACCCACACAATCTCATTGATTAAATCAATGTTATATCACTGAATAAAATGTCTATAGTTTTCGAAAAAATTGATTACATAATCGTTTTATTCATGATTTATCTTGCAACTGTAAAGTGAAACGATCCCAGTCGTAAATCCAAAACTCGTCAACCATTTTGCTAGTCTTTCCTGGGCAAATCGTGAATTTTTCTGTTTGGTTTCAGTAACAGAAAGAACTTCTATAGGACTGGTTCCACTGTTGGCCTTGCGGTCGTTTAGCCAGTATCAGTGCTATCACTCACCAATGCTATAGTGATTACCAAATAAAATGTCCTTATCTTTTATAACGTTTTTGTTTTACTTGCTCCTTGATCAAAAAATACATCTCTAAAATCTCATCTATTTAACAAATGCGTTTAATCGGGCGTAACGCCATCAACTAGTTTTCGCGTTTCAGCAGAGTCATTTCGTAAGCTCAGAGTTTGCTTTGCCTAAAATTCCAAACAAAGGTTAGTGGCAGCAGTCTGCTGTTGGTTGTTTGCAATGAAGAGACATGCTGTGTGAAAAATCAGACACGTATGTTATATTTTGTCATTGAAAATTTGAAAAGGTAAGTCCACGTTTGTTAACGTAGCAGGCATCCTCTCGCATTTGGCCTGAAAACTATAAAACAAGTAAATTGAAACCTATGCTAGAGACTAAAACGACTTTATACGATGCATTCCACGTACGAATTCCGAGGCAATTTGTTAAAGTAGCTTGTCACATTTTGTTTATTCGCGAAACCTCGTTTTCTTTCCACTTGAAGGTTTTGTTAGACGTTACGCAGGAACTGCCTTAACGAAGTCCCTTCAACTCCATCACAAGATGAAAGGAAAGCCAGCAAGACTTGGATGAACAGCGGTAAAAAGTAGTTGGTAACGTGCTGAATGAGTAGTTTATTAATTTGACAGCCAATTGAGCCAGAAGCATTCATCAAAATTTCTACAAGTTATCCAAATTGAGTGAACCATCGAAAATCCAGGCTGACAAGAACGTCTCGAGCTTTGAAAATATTGAACATCTTCAACACCCATTTCGAAAGACTGGTACGACCAGGCACGAGTTGCAGAACTTTTCGACATGCTGCTCAAGGTATGCTAGCTCAAAATGAATCGACATACCGTACCTAACGTCCAAACATTCAGTCAGGACATTCCTTTCCTATGATAGGAACTCTAAAATTACGGTAAATTCTGGCATAATCACGTGAACACCTGCGAGCAAGTGCAGTTTCAGAATCTGCAACAAGAGAACAACGGCAACTACAGCGTTCGCCAAATGGCGAAGGGTCTTAATCAAACGCTGAGTAACAACATTTCGTGGTCCATCGTGCTATGATCCCCAAGTAATTCATAGACAATAAAATCATCGATATTGCGATGACAGACCTTTGCGACTATCTTGCCTTGTGTGTGCGTACGCAAAGCATAGGCAAGCGAGAAGTAGGCGATACATCTTTTAGTACGGCGTCACAGTCTAAGAAACTCTTACATTCACGGCAATTAAGTATAGCTGGCCTATGCTTGAGCACTGCAAACAGGGTTGTTTAAAAGTAAGGCTGAAAAAAGCGTTTTGACAAAGATTCCAGGAAAAGCATAGCGGAATAAAGCCTTGTTAAGCAACTGAAGCACAGCATCATGAATATTGCGATACCTTCCTTTCTAGTTATCACGATCAATGTTGCATCAGCTCAGACGTGGTCCAACTGGGAAAACTGTGTGCCATCAAGTGCATGCTATAAAACGAGAACTGTCCATTGCGGAGGTCGAAGAGCCGGGATGTCATGTGTGGAGCAAGATGAGGTGTACCACGAAACGTTGGAGAACGGTTGCAGCAAAGCTTGTTCCTCTTCGTGGGTGGGGTTACAGGTGTGTTTATAAACCTCTTTTAAATAATCATTTATGCTAGCAGGAGAGTTGCGCGTGCTTGCTAAAGAAAAGAGAAGTGGACGGATTTTCACGCGAAAGCTGTTTTACTACGTCACGGGATTGATCGTAACCCCTAAACGAGGGAATTGAGTCTCAATTAACTTTGTTTATTGTGCCAGTCATAAATTTGGAATCGCACTCCTCGTTCGACACCCTACTTATTGTGCTCAACAAGCAAATGACAGACGTTCAAAGTAACTTAGAATGGTCTGCAGCAACCAACTGTGCATCTCGAAGTTTCGGTCGTTTACACGAAATTGATAAATCTGTTTAAGTTACACAACTTCTGTACATCATCCACACACGGGCAAAGTCCTCTGCAGTAAGAGGGCAAACCAGTGCATCTTTAAGATTCTAATGTACTTTTGCAGGAAACGACGCAGTGCAGCGGAACTTGTTACGACTCGGCCAAAACGCAGCAGGTAACTTGTGAGAACACTTCGAGTTGCAAGAAGACACGGAGGGTTAGATGTTATGAGGAAAGCACCTGCAACGGACGTTGGTTACCTGTTTCCCGGATGAAGTGCAGCAAGAAGTGCGGGGGTGGAAAGTGGATTGTTCGCATGAAATGTGTCACCGTCGGTAAATGTTTACCACAGCACGACTGTTAGTACCACAGGCACAGGGGAAAAAATATGGGGGTGCAACAACGTTTTTCTCGAAAAAATGTGTTCATAACCAAAAAGTAGATGTTAAAAAATTTTACAATTAAACTTATCTAAGAAATAAAAAGGCACATCTGACGAAATTTTCACCTGATTATTACCACAAAAGAATTAAATTGATATAAAAGAAATTCAAAAAAAGATTACAACTTCGATAAGAACAAGCTGCAAGAACAACTCCAATAAATATTTGTGTTTCATCATTTGCCTACGAAACTTTCCATTGCCAATATCAATTTGCCCTCAGTCATCTGCTATTGGACCATTTGCATACACCTCGATATTCTTGGCACAACTCATACAATTTTTAAGGCACGAATCCGAATATCGTGATTTTTGCTACCAGTACGTAAATGCTCTGGTAGCGATACTTCAAAAATTTAGTTTGATTTCATTTTGAAAAGTATGATTTAGCAAACAGTAAGAAGGCAATAAATCAGCGATGTGAATGAAATTATTGCCTGTTATGTTGTTGTTTCTCATATAACTTTGCATGACTTTCAATTTAAGTTTCACACTATCTCACAGGAATTCTTAGACGGAGCATCAAACTTCTGCTATAACCTTACTTTCAAAATGGTATAGAAAAACATGCTGGTAAATACACATTGCATTCCCTTTCGTCAGCTTGAAAGTTTCATGCTTGGACATTTTTTATATTTTAAGAAAACTCTTTCCCGGCATCATACAACTGCAACGGCACGAACGGTAGTTTATCAACGCGATTGGTCACGCTCGTTGACTCATGCAATGACTTTCCTTGCCCGACTTGGAGCACTTGGACTGCAGTCACTTCCTGCACGAAAAACTGTACCGGCTTCAGGACCCTGGTCGGTAACTGTACCTTCCAGGGCGCCCTGAGCACTCTTTGCGATGGTGAGCTCGATGCTTTGTTAGACTGACTGCTAAAAGGGCAGCACGGCACAAGGAATACTGAAATGCACTCTTGCCACCGAAGCCAAGGGTCAGGAATTGCCAAGAAAGTCTATACAACCGTACAATTTTAGGACCTAGGTTTCTCAAGTTCTTGACGCGATTTCGCCAGGATTGTTCAAAGAGAAAAGAAACTCAAAAATCACCTTTAAAGCTGCTTTGGTAACTAGAAAGCTGCTTAGTAAAGAATGTCATCAACTGTTTACTTTTGTGTAAATAGAAGGCAAGTATCTCTAAATCGGAAGCCAAATGTCTTTAAGTCAGGAGCAGTATCGCCAAAAGCAAAAATAATATCCTGCTGCTCACAGAAATTGCATTTCAGCTTCCAAAGCATTGCGGCGATAGCGCAATGGTAATGTGCCCGCCTTTCAATTGAAAGGTTCGGTTTTCGACCCACGGCCACCGAAGCGCTCCTCCTTGGTTAATGGCGCTCACCTGAAACGCTCCAAGAAGCGCTATTCGGGCTTCAGCCTTGCCGCCACACGCAGTCCGCATGCGATCCAACAAAAAAGTCTTCTTTTTAGAAAAAGGAAAGGAAAGCTCTCGAACAAGAACTGAACCTTGCGATATTGACTGCCTCAGGTGCGAGGAAGCAAAATGCCAAACCACAGTTGCATCTGTCGCAAGTGAGTCAAATATATTCTTGCATGTGCGTTGTGGTGCAAAAATAACCAATAAAACAAACGATTTTATAACTTTTGTATAACAGGTTGACACTGCCTTCTACCATCTTTGCATAACTACAACCGTATCATCTTACAATGATCTTTGCCTGTTTGCCATTATTGTGTGCGTGCCAGAAAGTGGTTACTGGTGCAAACACAGCAATGCCATTAAAGATGCGTTGACGGAGGTGCAACCACAGGCTAGATCAGAGCCCTTTACTTCTAAGCTAAGTAGCAACTGAACCACACAGTGACTGCGAAGCAGTGACGTCAGGTTGTTTTACCAAAATAATCAAGTATATCAACAAAAGTCCAAAATAAGCAAGAAAACAAAGCCCAACATATGTTTTATAGGACAATTCAACAAATCAAAACAAAAGCAGGTAAAACCAAAAAAAAGAAATAAATCTGAAACAATAAGCCCAAAATAAGTGTTACTATGTTAGTTGAAACAGCGGAAGTTTCAAAAAATTTGAAGAACAAGCAGCACGCAAGTCAAGAAACTCGTGAAAACAAGCCCAAAAACAAACCACCTGCAAAGAAAACAAGTCCAAATTCTTTAAAAACACAACCCGCAAGTTTTCAAACAACCGCAGGTTCAGAAAAATTAAGCCCAAATTCACAGGAAAACCGCATGGCTGGCAATACTGTCGCGAAATCGGAATACCAAGACTCGTTCTCAGCAAAATTAACTTGTTGCGTCTACGGGCTGGGTCTGGAACTTAGGGCTGAAACGTTAATTGGTGTATTAGTATGCAGTGCGAAACACATTCGTGGGAATCATAAAAATGAGGCCACATGAACATTTTGCGTTGACTACTGTGTCGTAGCAGTACTTGCTATCATAGAAACCTGCACGATGTAATATGTTGCACTACGCACCGTTTCAAAATGAGCGCGAAAACGGAACAGTGAAAAGCACTTTTCAGCTTTGAATTGTGCGTGGTACAATTTGAATTGTACCTGGTAGTTTGCAACTCAATCACACGTGGAGTTCCTTGTCAAAACGCGCTTAAAATTGGGCACAGTGACGCAACCACCTTGGACTACGCCTATTATAAAGTACAGTTGACACGACCAACGTTCTCGTGTAGGCGTTATATGTGAGTATAATTGGCATCTCAACTACACGGTTCTCTTCATTCCAGCAGATATTTCCATACTTGGACCTGCCTGCGCGGGAGGTGGCATTCTGCTACTGGTTGCCATTTCATTTTCTGTTTTGTGGTACAAGAAAAACAAAGATAAAATGATTGAAAGAACTGGTATTGGTCAGCAAGAACATGCAGACAGTATGGAACACAAAAAGTCTGCAGGCATGTATTCAGATCTCGAACTTGCGACTAAGCCAGCAAAGAAAGAAGCACAGAGGTAAACAGTAATTTCTCTCTTAAATTCTCTGCAAAGCACACATGTGCTTAACTGAAGCCAAAAACGATTTCAGACCGGAAAAAATGTTTGAATTCGATCCGGAAAATAGGTAATCTGATGATGACTTTTCTGATCAGGCTGTCAGGTAGATATTGCCAACACACAACTGGTCTGGACCAACACGCGGGAATATGCTAAACAGTAAACACGTGACAAATGCTTGGAAGTGTAATTTTCGCACAACCAACATGTTCTTTTGATGATAGTCCTTGGTTATCTGCAGCTTTATAGGTTCCGTTGTGACGGCAAGTGCGACTGTTATTTGTTTCAAGGTTGCGTCGCTGTCGCGCGAAGGCCCTTGCGAAGCATGATGACACGTTCACTTTGCGTTGCATCCAAGCGCGTAGCCAGCTTTGCGCTCTTTGTAGGGTTCCTACGCGGTGTACTCAAGAATCCCACCAGACCTTATGTAAACGTAGTACCCTTATATGCAACGCTGCACATTGGGGCTTGGAACTTCCTCCTGGAAGGGGTCTAACCCGCGTTATCCACCAACACTATGAAACGGGACGGCAATCGGTTTTCAGCATGGGATAGGAACGGATTTACGCATAAGGCCATAGCCAAGGGCACCGGACTTTGGAGACCCCGTGCAACTCGTTCCTGTGACAGCTCAAACAGTTGAAAAATTGCGAAATTTTGCAGACGCATAAATTTCACCATTCACTTAACCCAGGAAGCGGCAAACGTCTGGATTCTTAACAGTGGAGTTGCTACATATACTGTAAGAGGGGTGTATGCAATGAACGACAATCATCGGCGTTCTGCAGTGGCTGTCGGTCATGCGTTGGTGCGTGCTTTTTGTCAACTTTTGCGATATGAGGATTACCACAAGAAGGTGTTGCTGCGGGAACATTTGTGCAGGAGAGGCTTTGCACTGAGTCAATTACACTCTTTCTCCTGATATATGTGAGCATTGCTTGGTCAATGGCAGCAAACTTCTTACGCGTTTGTTTCGAATCCTAAATTTGCCTGTTTCCAACAGGATTGCCAGTATATAGAGGTTGCCTGTTAAAGTTTTACTGGGTTAGATTTAGATATTAATTAAATCAGGTAGAGCAGTTTCTCGTACGTCTGGCTTGAAAAAATGTACCTAGACTGTGGTTACTTTGTAGTAAGCTGAGGGTGTTGAGAAAATACTTTGCTGTGCAAAACGTGTCTTCATGCTGTTTATCTTCAGCCTATAAAGTTTAAAACATTGTATTTGTGTTGCTTGGATACTGACAACCTTAAACAGCCTAAACAAACCTCGTGTAAATCAAAGATCAACCTACAAAAATCGCTAAAATTATCGAAATTCAATGAACAGAGCTTCAGAACTCCACGAAAGAGCTGTAAATTTCAAGTGAGACTCGCATTGTCATTTTTTCTTGAGAATAATCTAGGAAAGGCTTATCTTTTTATCAGAGATCTTAAACAATCGTGGTCCAAAGTCGACGCCAGGAAAGATAGAGTTTTAAGGGGAACCAGGCGCAAGTGGAGGCGTACTTTTCCGGTATCAGACGAACACAACAAATAAAGGACACACCTTGGTTGCTCCCCAAAAGCTAAGATAGCCCCTTTAAATTTATTCTTGAGCATGAATCCACTTTTCTGAGGTTCATTTGGAAGTTATATCCTGATTTTGCGGCTTTATTTTGCAGTTTTCCCCACAAAAACTCGGCTTTAGAAGAACAGGCGGAACGCACAAGATCTCAAAAACCAAGTCAATCAGGTAGAGTGCAATACTTTTCCGCAGATGACTAACAGCTTCCGCAGATGACTAACCCTTGTAAATGGTTCAGCCACAACGAGCGTGCTTCCACGGCGAACAGCAATGGTGCCAGAACCGTCGCCAGAAAGTTTTCACTAATGGGGATTTAAGTTTGTGCGGGGGTCTTTACGTTAGTACGGGGGGCTTGATACTGAAAATTTCATAAATCTCCACTGATTTATAGTGTTTCCTATTTCGATTTGGGGGGACTTGGTACTTTGTGCCCCGTGGCGATGGGGCTGCATGGTGCTAGCAAGCACAAGTTGCTGATGTTAAGATTCCATTATTATAATAAATATACCGAATGTACATCTTTTCCCATAGGATTGCAATAGATTGTTTGGCATGAACATCATTTTGTCTGGTGCTTTCACGCGAAGGCAAAACTACCATCGACAACCAATATTTAAAAAGTTATACATCACGCTGCCTGGATATAGAAACAAACCAGCAGCGGGTTTTTTTTCGACCGATCACTGCATCTCTGCGAACTCGCTCAACTGTCCTAGCATCGTTGAAAAACAGATTGGGAGTTTAAGCAAGTTGCGTGTTGTTTGGCCAAGGCTCTAGACTCCAGCTTAATTTCGCTTCCGACTCAACAAGCTGCATGTTATGAAAGAGAGCCTCATTCGAGCACGTGGTAACTTTGAGGAACCTTTTGTTTTTGCTAATTAGGAACGCAGGAATTTTCAGCGTCAGACGAGGAAGTGACGTGTTCCGCAGCTTCGCAGACGAGAGCTGCGCACGGAAAGCGGAAAAGACATCGACCTCGCAACTTTGACTTTCCGAAATCGCTGCAGTTGTCACGTGACTCGAAGTATGAAATCATGTAAGAAGTAACCGAGACAAGCAGACCACCACAAAACGTGCAAGTAAGTGAAACATGGAAACTGGAAAGTCTTACCAAAACGATTTAACACCAAAGTAAAGTTTAGTATTTCTTGTGGTCTTCCCATATATTTGGTGGTATTCAATAAAGTACTCCGAAAACGTGGCATATATTCACCATCGCTTCCAGAGAAAATAAAAAATAGTAAGAACTAAGAAAGGTTTCATTCTAACATTATTTTCAAGCAACAATTTAATTCGCACCACAACATGTCGCATCATTTGGCACAACTTTGTTGTGAGACTAAATTATTAAAAAGTTGTGGTTATATGGGCAAATATAACTAGCTTCGTAAAATGCAATATATTTTAATTGCAGAGTTTGTGAATTATGTTCGTGTAAATATATACGAAACGAACTAACGACTGCGCAAAATCACAAATTGAACCGGTCCAGCGTTCTGTAAGACTTTCTGATCACATCTACCGTATATCGAAAACGCACACATAAGTTTAAGTTCTTTCAATGTGTGTTTTGGAGCATAAAAATTGGGATAGACTTAACAGTTTCATCAGCACTAAAAAAGCCTTCAAAAGTCTTTTGGTTTTCAATTACTAGCATTGCCAAGTGTTGCTTTATTTTTTGACTGAAGGTGGATTAAGAATAATCCGAAACGTCTCAAAATAAAAATGTATAGTTTTTGAAGGCTTTTTTAGTGCTGATGAAAATGTGTGTTTTATTTTATACAGGATCACTCCTTTTTCCCAAACACCGACCGACGAATCACTCTCTTAGTTTCCACCAGCATTCGCTGCGAACCCTTGTGTTTTATAAAGGAATGTCTTCTTCGTGTTTACTTGCTCCTTAAAATTGTCTGCTCTGTGTCATGAAACACTACAAGCCTTCCACACAAGGGCACCATCTTGCGAGACAAAAGACCAGGAATAATCACCAGCTGCAGAGAGGCAATTGCGACGTCCCGCACTTAGCTGCTTACGCTCACGGTTCAAATTTGTAGCTCACTTGAATTCAGCAATAATAACCACCTGCTGAATTGCAATAACCACAACCAAAGGCGTAGGAGACCACGAAATCTGAGCGGAGGCCACAGCGTTTTGCGCTAAAAAGTGTGTGGATGCCTGAAAAGTGTTTTTTTCAAAAATTATTACAATTTACCTTCTCCAAGTAATAGAAAAATCACATCTAATGCAATATTTTCGCCATTAAAACCAGAAATGAGAATGGACAAGAAGTGTTTATGTGCTCTTTTCAATAATTTTTAAAATTCAGTGTTTTGATACAAAAGAATTTTTTTCATGTTTGATATGATTTATTCCTGAAAGCAAGATAGTTGGGGGCTACAATCGCCCCGCCTCCTGCGCCTATGACTGAAACGCTGTTTAAATGATGAAAAAATGCGAATCTCGCTGAGTCACTGACCACAACCGTTGCTTTTCTGGGAGATAGATAAAGCAGCCATTGTTTTCCAGTTTACCGCGACAGGAACAAAAATGAATCTACTCTGCAACTGATAAATACGTGAAATATACCTTTTTATACTTTTGAAAACTACTTACATGTTTGTTAGCAGGGATGCTAGCGTCGATTTAAATAAAATGCTCAGTTATATCGAATCGCGCAGTGTGCGTCAAACTTCTGTTTTGCCTTTGCATTGGAAACTTTGCCTTACAGTATAACGTCACCATGACGTGTAGCAGAAATTCAAGAGCGAACTTGCTTATTCTTTATCAGAAAATAAACAAAAATCCGGATCTTATGATGTCTTCATTAACTCTCTAGCCGCACTAGCGCAATCGGTCGGCGAGTGAAGGTTGAAATTGCTTCAAAGCCAAACATTTTGGCTTTCGCGGTCCTGAAGGTGTTAAACCTCATTTTGGAAAGAAATTCACAAAAATCGGAAAGAAGTTAAACTTGGGAGTCTTGCAAAGTCCTGTATGAAATTATAACGCAACAAACAATCATTCAAGATTAAACATATTCGCATTCCACGTTTAGACGAATGAAGTGCAAACGCGNAGCACAACAGAACATACACACGGGCAGGAAAGAACAATGGATCATAACTGCAAATGGCGAAATATCAAAAGAATTCACTGCGTCTGAGCCACGCATTCAGAATGACGTGTTCCTGTGATGACGTGTGAATTTGTGAGAGTCAGCGCAACCTCATTAGTTAACTTAACACAAAGATGCCAAAGACACAGCCGGAGGTAAACCACCAAATACCCTGAACAGGTTGTCAGGTGTTATGCACCTGGTATCTTGGCCTCCGCTGACCATTTCCAACGGCCTAAGATTGTCGAGTTGCTCACTGCACAATAGAGGCGTCGCTCGTCAAGCGCTGAAACCATGCGTACTCCATTGTTAATTTATTATGTTTCACTTAGACAAGGGCGCGAACTGTTCTGCCTATTTGGCGTCTATACAGTAATTGATCGATCGCTATTTTCTGCCCATGCCCTGTAGTGTTGCGCATTCACGATTAATTTCATCTTTGCTGACGATGAAAAGGCTGTTCACGAAACGCCCAAAGGTATCCCGATTACCGACAATTCAAGTCCGCACATTCAAATCTGCCACAAATTCAAAACGGACAATTCAATCAAGCAATTTAAAGGAGGCAAACGAAATAAATGAAAATTAAAGACAAAGCGTTATATGACAATGGAACAAAAATGTTTACACGAGTTAACTTTTAATGCTGTCGTTTGGGCGGTGATCCCCATTCAAAGTACGTTGATAAACATTCCACCGTGCAGTTGGAAACATGGGGGCTCTTCGAGGATTGTGAAATAATCAACTACAGGTTGAACTCGCAGATCAAGTTTTTCATCTGTTATTAGGTGCTCAAATACGTTTGCAACGTCTTGTTCTGGAACAAATGCTAGTGCTGCCAGGCTGCGAACACTCATTGCAAACATTCCACCATGTTTTTCACACGCTGCTGCAAATCCGAATTGCTCTATTTTACATTAAACACATTGCTGCAAAAGGATAAAGCAGGTGTTCGATGAAGTTTCTGGGGAGATTTCCTGAATGTCAGTGATCATAGCTTGCTCACATTCTATCATCCAAGCCCTTGGCTGAATTTGAGGTCGAAGTTTTTTATAGTTTGGAAAAGTCAACAGTACGTTTGAACAGTTTTGTTCGGAAGGAAAGCATAGAGAGGAAATACAGCTGCGCCAAAACGGATAACACGGATGGTATATATTGGCTGCTGCTTCAATAATGATTTGGGGTTTGTGATTGTGCTGTCTGCTTTTAACTTAATCTATGCAAAAACATCCAGAACGTGTTTGCGTTGACCATTTGGAGCGTGCTCATGTTCTCTTTCCATCACATACATGCATTCTATCCCGGCACTTGCTTTCCATCCAATACTCCTCACATGCCCGAATGCTGAACTCACACCAAGCTTCCTATCCTTCGCATGCTCATAGAAATGGCCGCCATAAGATGCTTTAGCAGGCCCGTAAACAGTGGGGGGCGAACCCCTACAAAATTCTTCGCTCCCCCTGGAAAAATGTGTTGGACATAGTATAAAATTATTGGCCTGGTTTAAAAAATTTGGTCCCCTCTCAGAAAACTCTTCGCCCTGCCTGGTGACCCAAGCTGGTTACGGGTCTGTGCTTTAGTCTTTCCTTTTTCCATTTTTGTAAAATCAACATTATTCATACTTTATTAAAAGTTTTAGTTTTTGAATATACTCTCACGTTATAACTTAGCATTTTTCAGCTTAGCATTTCAGTTATAACTTAGCATTTCAGGATTTGTGACTTTGAATTGTCGTAGAACCACACCCAGTATAGTCTCGTTGCCGCGTTCTTAGCAGTTCGTTTGGGATTAGATTGTCGTTTTTGTTTGTGAAGTTCGATCATACCCCATTTAGTAAACTGTTTTTGCGGTCAAAAATGAACAGCGCTACTATCATGAGATCCGTGGGTTTGTTTCGAATTAAAACAAGCTCAACCTCTGGTTCAATGTTCCGCAAAATCAAGCCGCGTAGACAAAGGCCATACAACAGGCGGATGGAGGAAATGACGGCAAGCCGGAAAGACTTAAAAAAAGGAATGAAGACGAGTGGGAGGTAGTGCATCCACAAGCAATCCTTCGCAGAACACACCCGGAAGAGTTGCACGGTATCTGTTACACTCATTCAGAGAAGACAAAATATTTTCATACGTTCATTGCATTTAGAGGCCATTTAGCTGCGAAGGTTGCACGAGGTTCATTACACAATGCAGTCGAAGATTTAGGAAGGAACACTCTAGTCTAGGGAACGAACTCGCTTGATCGGCTTGGCAGTGAAAGCGTCTACCTCCTTCCACAGTTCTTGCGATATACAAACGGCGTTCTTGTTAAACTGTTAAACTAGTCTTATCAGTTGTTCACAGATACTGTAACGTTTTCTCTACGAGGTCGAGTCCCACCTGCCTCTTACAGCCTTGTGTGTAATGAATGTGACTTTTTGTGTTGGCGAAAGTTTCGTTTTATGGTCAGATTCATCGCCAGTCGTTGTAACAAGAGCATTTTTGCTAATCAGCTACTGCGGTGAAAGCAAAAGTCAGTTTTACGTCGTAATTTGACGAAGTACCAGTATCGGCCTGTTTTGACGAGTTCACAGCCCATTGTTTCAGCAAAAATCGAACATACAGTTCCGGCAGACATTGCTATAGACTATCCAAGCACTCGCCTCTCTCTGATGTTGTCAGCGTAGCATAAATCTCTTTTCAGCAGACGAGAAAGTTAAAGTGGAACAAGCAATATGAAATTCTTTCAAAAAATAATGTTGTGCGTAGAAGTTTCCTAATGGCAAATAGTTGCTTTGTTCATTCATATTTTCTTCGATGACAACTTTTTTATTAATGTACACTTCACATGAAGAACCGTTTTATCATAAATGTGCTTGCCATTCTTCTAAAAATTGTTTTCGTTTATTTACATTTTCTCATGATTATGATCAGCAATCTCGCTTGCGGAGAAATCACATGTCCTCTACTCCATGAGCGCAATCCCACACTTTTGCAACCGTACAAGCCTATTGTGGGCTTTACCCAATAGCGGACCTGCAGATGCATCTTATGAAAGAAAATGTCCTTTGCTGATATGCGTCTGGTCTAAAAGGTTCAAGTGGAAGGGATTAAAAAGTGATCGTGAACCTCGGAAAGTTAGCGAAATGTACAGGCATGGCAGTCTTTTTCTCAAAAACTTTTTATTAGTTTGCAAACTTTCTTCAGCATTAATCTTACACATTTGTGTGTCGTGTCCTATTCATTTGTATAAAGGGCAATGTGATCACTGCACGCAAGCAAAAGTTGCGCGAAGACAAGTTGCTCAAGCTTGAGGGCCATTTTTAAATGATGTGGACAGCGACACAGTGGAACTTACATTTTACAGCAGTTTTAGGTTTGGTGGTTATACGCATTTGTCCACGAAGCTACAGTATAAGCTTAAACGTTAGGTGTTAAATGCATTGTCGAAATTACAAATGTAACTAACGGTTTCCCACCACGCATCGCCCCCATATGATTACATCGTAGCGTTTGTGGAATGACTCTTCCTTCTTTTCGTCTTTTTACTGATAGAATAACTCTTACGCATGCCGTTATTT
>JGI24021J15306_10000607_pt1 | contig 29092 bp, 18 predicted proteins | sample Ectturendosymbi1_FD_15306 | JGI IMG/M metagenome (IMG submission 15306) | reverse complement strand
AACTTTTGAACCCGAAACCCCAGCAGGTCATCCAAAGTATCAAAAGACTCGGATTGTAGCCTAGTTTCCAGTAAAAACTTTAGCGAAATACTACCACCTAATGGTCGGTGCCCAGGGCCAGACAAAGTGGGCCAAGGTGGCCAAAAAGTCCTCCACTTATGATGTCACTCACAAAAAAAAACGAACCCCTAAGCAAAAAATTTTTTTTCGAGTGCAATCTACTAGACTGGCCGATCCGTTTGAGCTCTCTAGCGCAATAGGCGGAGGAGCTAGGGTGTTGGTAAGGCAACCAAAAACTGCTGTTTTTTTTTGCGAAAACTGCCGAAACCAGGCGGCTCTAAAAGTGTTAATCGGATTAATGATGATGCTTTTGGTTCAGCTGTGACAGCCAACGGCTGATTCATCATTCATCTTGTCTGCTTGTTTATGAAAGTGTACCTGCTAGCGTTGCTGCAAGATAACTGTCTTGACTTGGTTCGGTGTGCTTTCTTGCACAAGTTATCTGGATGTGTGAGGAATGTAAAAGCATTTTGTCAACACCTACTGAGGCTGATATATTGGTGAAACCCAAATCTCAATTTTTTACAATTGCAACAATGTTATCTATGTGTCCAGTGTTTTGCCACTAACTCTTTTTTATAGTTATATTTTCAAATGGTGAAAATGAGAAAGCACATAACAATTTTGTTAAGAGCATGAAAAAACAGCACAGGACAATTAGCTTCCCTCATGGAATAGTTTTGCATCACTTTTCATGGTTTTTGGCAATCCTGTTTTGGTATTTTCATAATTAAAATATATTTTTTAACAGTAGCTTTCAGGACATGCTGCATTCTATGAAGTTAGCTGCCAAAATTTTGAGTCAGTGGAATTGCCATTGGCATTTAATGTTATTGTTTAATTTATACACTTGATTCAGGCTCTTGGAAATGCCCAGACCGAACACAACAACAACAGTAGCAGGTTTGGAAAATTTCTACGCATCTATTTTTATGAAAGTGGCCTTCTGTCAGGGTAAGTGTGATCCAAAGAAGTGGTTTTAACTGTTTTAGTGTTGAGTCAACTATATAAAAAAATACCTTATTTCAGAGCTATGAATGTACAGGTAACAGATTAGTTTTGCAAACTAGTTCTGTATAATATTACACAGTTGTCATATATTACATTGCTTTTTGTACGTAGCTTAGCTTTCGTTGTGTTTCAGCATTATATTATTGCCTATCCTGTAGCTATAGCTGTGCTTGCATATCGTTCATCCTGATTTTGATGTCCATGGTTGTATATCAAACTTGTGAAGGTTTGCTGAAGAAGTAGAATAATTTATTTTGAACCACAATGATTTAATCATTATGTAGGACGAAGTTGTAAACGCAATGCTTTTCGTAACTTTCCCAGATGGTCTTTTGCATGTAATGGTGTGTTATGGAAATACTTGAAGCAGCTAAATATTGTCAAATTAGAACCAAATGTGTCATTGCAACAGCTTTTAGTTGCTGCAAATAAGATTATGAACCACTGATGGTTGTCACTGGCATATTTTTGAACTTGTTGCAAAGTAACTGTATCTTTGTGTGATTTTGCCAGTTTGTGGTGTCAAAATTCATAAATTGTTGGTTGATTGCGTACAGAGCTGACATTCAAACTTACCTTCTTGAAAAGTCAAGACTGGTTCATCAAGGCCCCAGTGAAAGGTTAGTTGGTTGTTGCTTTTTGGGTTGGTTGTTGCTTTATCATTGGTGTTTTGATCTTGATCACGTGATGTATTGTCAAGATTTATGCAGTCAGATACACAGTCGGACCTCGTTTATCTGGACTACTTTGTTTCGTCAAATAATGTCGGTTTAGCAAGGTATAATTGGAATCATAAGTGGAAAGAGTGAAAGTCTTTCCAGAGCAAATGCAAACAAAGGTGATGATGTGCAGTAGAACTTGCCTATGCAGTGCTCAAAGGGGAACAGAGGAAAACTGTAGACTTAGACAAATTGTCAACTTAAGAGAATATGTAGACTGCATGTGGAACATGACTGAATGAAACACTCATAGTTTTTGTGTTCATTAGCAAATCTGATCGATATATCTAAGATAGTATGCATTTAGAATGAGATTAAACGTGAAAAATAACTGTACAAGAGACCTAGCTGCATCCTGCCAGTTCTGCCACATTTACATTCATTATGGGTAGAAAATTGACTTTCACACTTCCATTATGATTTAATAAACAACTAAATAACAGTTGACATAATCTGGTTTAGCGTTTTTCCCAGTGATTTGACATATCTGTTCCTAAAATTCAATATCAGAGTCAGACATCAAGGTTTTTAGTTTGAAGGGGTGAATTGCATTGGAAGAAATCCGTTCCTACCAGTCTTTTGTTGATTAGCGGAGATTCCAGTTTTTCAGAGTTCAGATAAACAAGGTCTGACTGTTGTACATTTAATTTGTGGTTTACCCCAAAGTGTTACATATTTTATCTTTTCCTTTCAGATTGCTTTTATAACAGACAGTATATGAAAACTGCTACACAACATAAATTGACTGCTACAGGATAGCATGTTTCTTGGTGTAGTCTCAGTACAATTTGCAAAATACCCATGTTAGTAAGGGATGTACCAGAATGAAGATTTTCATTTCTGCTTGAAACCAGATTGGCCAGAAACAAAAGTATAGCCAGAATTTTAACCAGACCTAGAATTTCCTTAATGCCTTGTTATACCTGTGGTTTACGTGCGACTGTGCGCTGAAACACCCAAAGCTTAAGCAGCAATAGTTGTTAACATGTAGAAATATGTATTTTCAGATTAATATTTTTGAGCGCAAGGCATTGTATACATGGTACATTAATTTCTGTGTTATTCTTTATTTATTGTAAAGCTTCACCAATTTGTTTCTCAAGATTAATCTTTTCTGGGTTGTACAAACTAACCTGTTCATTATCATTTATATTACTAAAATTATTTCATAACAAGAAAAATCTGAAAAGTAGTAACGTTAAGAACAGTTTTCTGAATGGAAGAGAAATTGGAAATAAACCCTGATTTCTAGCTGAAACAGAATTTGGGTAATCTAATGCTATTACATCATCCACAAGGTTAGTTTTCATTTCATAATATTTACTGATGTACAGCAATAAATGCTTCACCATAAATTGAGAAAACATTTTGACTTTTACTGGTGTATTTCATGAAACAGTTTCAAGTGTGCTGCATTACTGAAGCATTTGTGATGCAATCCGGATGATATGATATCATTTGTTGGCATGATGGTTGTCATCTGGTTCAATTGACTGAAAAGAATCATACATCCTGCCATAGTTCTGTATGCCTGATGACATAAGTTAATAACTGTTTTTGTATCTTATCTGGATTGGTGTGCGGTGTTGAAATGTGAAGCAATATAATACTACATATAGTGAAGTTATGGTAAACGACCTGTTTTTGACTGATGTGTCCCATTTAACAAGTCTTTCTCATTCCAATAACTCTGTCGTGTATTTCACGGGGTATGTTTTTCTACTGTTACTTTTTTTTGTTTGCTATTCTTCATTATACATATAATTATTTTGATTTTGCCATGGGACTTCGAGAAACAGTTTCTGTAGAGCTTTTAAAACAAAGCTTGTTTCAGACTAACAAAGTTGTTGGTATGGAATAGTAAATTTTGTTAAGCAAATTTGCCATGCATCTATGAAAAAATAGTTGGTTTTAATTACTTTTGCTGAGTAGCTGGATCGGCGTACAAAAACGATCATTTGTAGTTATTGTAACTGCTGTGTTTTGTTGGAAAGTTGTTTCCATTTCTAACACTTTTGTGAATGTCAAGCCAACATAACGTGGCTGATTACAAATTTAAGCATTAGCAGTAATTTAAACCTTACCTTTGTTTTCAGTTGTGGCTATACTATTAGTACTGATCTAGGTAAACTAATAAAAGTTTGCACTGCAATATGAAATGGTCCAGACCACCATTAGGTGGTGTTTGTAATATAGCATTAGTGGCATTTCATGCAAGATTAAACTGCCATAACCATTGTAAAATGTGTTTCAAATGTTGTATACACCCATGACTTGCATTTTTTGATTGTGTGGAGAGATGTATTTAGCGATGGTGAGTAAAGTTCACATGTTCACAGAAAGACGAAGAAAATGAAAATAATACATAGCAAGCACTGCAGTTGACAACAAAACACAAACAATAGACCCAAAGTCTTTACTGTGTATAGTGCATTATGTTATTTATATATCTTTTTTTCCAAACCTTGGACATTGACAAACCCTAAGGTTATCTGGTCAAGATGTCCTATGAATATGTTTTACTTGACCAACATGTAAATAGTAATGTAACTGAAACTCACACATTCCAAAACAGAAAAAGAATTACGAAGAAACAAAACACAAAAAATGAAAGTAATACCTCATGAAATGTAAGAGGAGCCGATAAAAATGAAATTTATTTTGCTTACTTAATACTTAACTGCTGTAATTGATTGCAAAAAGTGCTTAAGAGCACAGCCTTTAAATTTTGTTCCACCTTATTCCAAAGAGAAGCTCCCCTATACGAAATTGATTTTTTACCGGAATTGCATGAAACTCAGTGAATAAAGTAATTTTCCATATTAGCAAATCTGGTTTGATAAGAATGAACAGAAGAAGTCTCCTGAAAATATTCCTTATATATTTCCGGTAATTTTCCATGGTGAAATTTGTGCATAAATTTTGCTAAATCAAATTGGTAAATGCTATTCAGTTTCAATATTTTTAAGTTCTTGCACAAAGAAGTTATGTGACATCTATATTTGCTACAAGTCATTATCCGTAATAGGTTGTTTTGTAACACTGAGAATGGTTGCAGAACAGAGTTATTGGCTGTACCCCACGAAATAGCACAACATCGTAAGTGGCAATGAACGAAGCAGAAGTATAATAATCTCAAAACGTCCCTGGGAACAAATTTACAAATTTTAAAAAACATGTTACAGTCATAGAGAAGTTTACTTTTAATTAATTGAACATGTGATGACCAATCCAACGTGTCTATTATCATGCCCAAATACTTCACACATGTCGTTCCCTGCAATAATACAGTAACAGTAACAAAATTTATGTGGTGTTGCTGTGCAAGAAATTTTTACATATGATTAATCTTGTTTTTTGCCATATGTTTATGTTGAAAGTATTACGATTGTGTTATATTTATTTGGTATAGTTCAACATTACTGCATATAATCATTTTGTTTTTGCTGCAGAAACTTCCACATTTTTTATTACTTGCTGTGTGGAGCAACTGATGCAGAGCTTTCTGAGTTGCACCTTGACTGTAACAGTGTCTACAACTATGTGCAGGTGTTTGAATTTTGTACGTTTTTATGGCCAAGTATTTTTGCGTAATGACTAGCTGACTAGTTACCAAGTTGTAGCAATCGTGCGCATCAGCACTGATATGTCAAAAGTCTTGCTTGAAGCGTTTTGAACTTGCCGAAGTTGTATTAATGGCACGTTCTACCCATGTAATGCTCTCTCTCCAACTTTTTTGTTATTGTTTAAGACGACTACTCACACTTGTTTTGTCTATGTCACGGCCCACTGTGAACGTACTTTTTTTTTACTGCTGTGCGGTGCTGAAAGAGTTTAGCGAAACGTGTGGTGTAGTGTAGCAAAGAGGCCCGCAATCTTTCCTAATCTAATTAAACCCAGCGAATCTTATTGATTTTTAAAGCAAGCTAACGTTAAATAGCCAGGAATGTCTTTTATGGACCTTGGTCGATTCTGCTTGATGCTCTTTTCGTCAACACAGCGACTTGCTTCACTGTTCTCCAGTGTGTTTGGAATAAGCTTTTGATGTGCAGTATAATATGAACGACTGCCGATTACCGTACCAGCTTTCTGTGTTTTATCAATGGCGACCGCCGTAGCGTATTACTGGCCGTATTGGATGTAGTATGTACACATATGTTTTTCTTAACATTTGGAAATTGCATGTGAATTTTTTCTGTAAATTGTGCAGCATTACGTACAAGATGTGAATTGGTCATAACTTGAAATTGCCACGCGCGGTCTACGGTCTTGCATACCAGTGCAGTAGGAAAATACAGGAACTTTGCCACTAGCATTTTTACAAAGCACTCCGCTTAGAATGCAACATTCAGCTCAAGTTAGACTTGAGGCTGGAAATATGATATAAAGTATTGAAACGATCGCGAGTGTCCGACCTATTTAGTTTTTTGCAAAAATACTTTTTTTATTTGTTGATGTTGCCTGAAGCGCTCAGTTTTAATTTGCTATGCAAGGGCAATTTTGTGAAAAGTTAAACATTTTTTGACAAGCTTACTTTGTCTGCATAGCCTAACGAAACCGCAGTCGCCAAGCGCTGTTTGTAACAAACTTATGGAACAGCTGTTGTAGTCGTGAAGTGGGTTGGTTTTCAAATTTTTTAACGTGTTGTTACTTTTTATTTTATTTTACAATGTTTGCAGACTAACATGATGGGCAAAAGTGAAGCCCGGGCTGAATTGGAAAGACTAAGACAAGCAATGGAGGTTGTAGGATTTTTTGCTGGCGCTCAAAAGAATATTTTCAAGTTAATATCCGCGATTTTGTTACTTGGAAACATCACATTTAAAGTTGTAAGTCCAACCACGGGAACTTCATCCACATCTGCTTATAATTTATTTCTTGTTACACATTTTCTATCGCTTTACGTGCTTTTGACCGAATAGCTGAGTGTGTTTTGTCTACGTGCTGTGTCTGTGCTTTTAGCTTTCCGTCTTGGCCCCACCTCGCTTGACGAGAATTAACGGTACGGCGTGTGCAATCGTGCTGCTATGCTACTGTATCTTCGCATTACGGTGCAACTATTCTGGTACTATCAATAGTACGCAGGGTAAGTTGGAAAATTTGTCCGAAAATTATCTGTATGGACAGACACATAATTGCCCCGAAATGAAGTTGCTTGTTCAGGACGTAAATTGACAGCTGTACAGGTCTTGCAGCCAAACATTAATCTTGTAAAAACTGCTGTACTGGATTAGACTTACAAAAACATTTCAGTGTAGTTGGTACTAATCACTTCATTCTTTTGCAGAAATAGTGTGTTATCGCAGTAGGGTATGCCAAAGAAACTATTTTTGGGCAAAAACGTTTTCCCAACCGCATACAAGTAAACAACACCGTTCTGCTGAGGTTGAGGTCTTGGTTTCAGTTGGGTACGATTCAGCAGCCGCTAAGTATGCTGTTGTTTTCGCGTTGAAATAAATCGGGCGGTTCTTCAAGACGTACAGGCGTTTCCTGTTCGTTTTTTTTGCTGAGACATTTCGGTCATTTGTCTCACAATTTTTATAAAACTTGCTAACAGCATTCATTAGTCCGCATTTTCAAACACTTTTTTGGTCATTTCTAACAAAATTCGGTCTATGACCGAACAAAAACAGGTTTACTGTGCGAACGGGTTTTGGCGCTTTCCACCAGCCCGGATGTTGCATTTGAATTTACGACCAACCTTACTCCATTGTTTTATTTTAGAAAAAAGGTCGTGAGGAATCGTTGGAAATTGAGGACGAAACCTATCTGCATAGTGTAAGCGCACTTCTGGGACTGGATGCTTCCATCGTACGAAAGTGTCTTTTGACAAGGAAAGCTAAAGCTGGTGCCGGAGAACGCTTCGTTCTAGACTTAAAATTAAACGAGGTACGGACTTGGTGAAGTGTGTCGTGAGTAAACGGTTTCAGTAGAGTTCTGACACACACAGTCCAGGGCTGCGGAACCGGAGCACAAGCGGTTTTGAAGGTGGAGCCAAAAAAAGGTAGATGCCTGGAGCTGAAGCCAGAAATCTGGGTTCCGGCTCCACAGTTTTGACACACACCAGCTTCCCGACGCGGAAAAAACAAACAAAGTTACATTTTGTCGCAGATCAGACGGAGCAACTAATGTGTTACTCTCTTTTTGTTGAAAGAAATTATTCAGTCACGCTGGCATACTTTTTCTTCCTTATTTAAAATACGAATTGTATTTTGTATTTCATGTTGTGACTTGTTTGAAACCTTAGGCTACATTTGATATATGTTTCCTTGTGCAGTAATTTTCAGCGTATTCGCAAAACGTTTACCAGGCTAATTATTTTCAAGTTACATCTTTTCCGTAGATACGGTTGCTGTAGGTTTAAGCTCAGCTTCCAGTATCTGCGATAGCATTTGCTGCAGTGATGTTTTGGCGAGATCACAACTTTAGATGTAGCCATACTCGCGGATGTATAAACCCGACCAATTCCGCTGTATCTGCAGTTCCTTTGGTCTTGATCCGTGGTTCTCAACCATTCTTGTGAGAGCCACATACGGCTCCCAAGCACCCTTTGTGCGGCCCTAAGCAGTCTTTCAACAAAACCTCTAAAATTTTGTGCAACAGACATCGTTCTGCTATAAAACAAAACGTGTCAATCGACTTGTGTTAAAAGTTGTGTAGTGCAGCTCCCTAACAAAGTCGTAAGTCTGGGTTTGGCTTCCTTCAGGGTCTTGATTGTCAAAGTCGCAAATATGACTGCGATACTGGCTCACAAAGTTTGTTTGGGAATTCCCCTAGCTAATAAGACCTTAATTGACCTCGTGTTTCACAGCTATGGGAATATGCTTTGTGACACAACAAAAGGAAAACAAAGGGGTTGGCCTTAGGAGCTCATGTGGCATGGCGAGGGCCCACATTGCTTTTGTCTGTCAACCTTTGTGTATAGTAGGGTTTGGAAGCAAAGCAGACAATTTTTTATCCGAGCAGTTACTCGTACAGCAATTGATCTAATTTTCACTTCGTTCACTCCCGGTTCTCGGTTTTCCGTGAGCTTACTTTAACAGAAGATAGCAGTAGTCAACCACAGTAGGAGGGTTTTATAACAAGACCCAAGAAACGCCTTCGGCATTCGAAGACATGTGATGATACCGAAGAGGCACCATACATTAACAGATGAACCAACCGAAATTTGTATGGTTTACTTTCTAGTTTGTGGTTGTCCTGTAATACAGCTGAATAATTAAAACAAGGTTGAAAAAAGTTGTTCTGCAATCTGCATTTTTTCTCATTTTACAAAATGGAAACAGATTTTTGTGACATGTTTTTTCAGAAGAGGAGAAATTTTCAGGCGCACTCCAGATAAGGGCATTTTTTCATACAGTTCAACTCTGCACCAAGTGGCAATTGTCGGTTGGGCGGCAAGCGTTGCTTAACGTGAGCTGATGGGCAGTGTTGGCCACCTAAGGACGATCTTGCAGAGTTGTCTGTTGTAAAACACACAAAAACAAAGCGCCCTGAACCAACTGCACGTTGCGTGGATAAACAGTTGCGGTATTGAACCGCGAATCCCAGCAATTATAACCAAAAACCGCCAAGTTAAGTAAAGCAATGAAGAATGTGCAGTGGGTGAAACGGTACAATCTGCACAAAAGTAATAACTATTCTATAGGCCCTTATTCAACAACAAGTTGTTGTATCGGAAGAAGTTCGATATGCTGTTGAGAACAGTGGGTTTTGAATTCATAAAAAGTTCTGAAAACTGTAATTTCTTAAATTTAATGTCGAATGCTCATGAGATTTTACCTTACCACTTCCAACTACCCGAGTTGTGGTAAACTTAAGAAGTAGATTGAAGTTGTTGGCTGACGAGGCAACACAGCATCCTGATGCTGTTTGCTAGTTTTATGGTGACGTTAAAAGGTCTAAAGTTGTCACTCGTGTACTGGTGTGAGCGCACACTCTGTCGTGCGCTGTGTGACGTCACGCTTGTTTGCCACGGAGATCTTGTGGGCTGGTCGCTTTATGTAAATGTTTGTCTTTGCACTACCGGTTGCGAAAATGCAGGAGACAGCCTTTCTGCAGGTTGGTGTTGACAGGTTTTATGGTGCTCGACATTATGGGTTTAAAAGTTCAACTTTAAAAGCGCGTGGCGCGCGGGCGTTGGTAATTTTGCGTCGCATTTGAAGCGTTTTCGTTTCAAAACGTTTTACTAATGTATTTCACGTATGTCGTGATTGCTGTGCCGATTTGCAAAAGCTTTTGATCGTTTTCAACGTTTCGTTACGTAGTGACTAGAAGCTTTGACTGAGACCCTTGCACTCCCCACACCTATGAAAGAAACTAGCTAGTACGTGGCGTCGAAGCCTTGCCATGTTTTCGTTTTGCATTTCCAGTTTCCACTGGTGAAATACTTGTTCTGACTGGCTCCACCCGTTATGTGCAAAAAGTGCATAATATGGTACATTTACTCCAAAGACGGACCTACGTCTTAATTTTTTGTTTTGGCAGGGCAAAACCCTAACGCTGCACCTTTTTACATTATCTCTCGAAATGCCCAGGATTGCAATTTACGATTTTCAAGGCGATTGTTGTTCGCACTATAAGCGTGTTTGTAATTCGTGTTTAGTCCCTGTCGCGTAATAAGCAGTACAGTTTAATTGGACGGACTTCAGCTCGCTTTCGTGTCTGAAGGTTGTGTTTTTTATTACTAAAATTCGCCCAGTGTTTCTGAAATAAATCAGTTCCACAGTTTTCAAGCACTGGCACCGTTTACCACCGCTATTTCCGTAAGTTCACGACTACGTTTTATCGTCAAGGCGAACGCTACGAGAGACGCGATGGCCAAAGCTCTGTATCAGAGCCTGTTTGATTGGACCGTCACCAGTGTCAATATGGCGTTGGCGCAGCGAACCAGAGACAGCAAACTAAGAGCCCAGGTAAGACCGCGTGATTGTGTTCAGCGGTATCACCTTGACGTCGAGTTCTACAGGAGCCTCCTATCCCGAAACCCGACGCACGCTGTTGAATTAACCGAGAAACAACCACCTCACCCGCTTTAGTTTCCTTTGACATCACGCTGTCGCTCGTGCGTGGTTTTTATGTTACATCGTTCTGTTTAACACCCCCGTGCTAAATGCTTTTATTTGCCCAACTGCGTCATTGTGTGCAGAAGGATGCCAGGCCCGTGTATATGAACATGTATCACTGGATGCCGGCACACGGTTGTAAAGCTCATAGTAAAGGCTGACTGACCGCAGTGTCTGTTTGCCTTTTTCCGTGATGTATTAAATCACTGCCCTACTTACGGAGTAATCACGCCTGCCGGTTTTATATGCAGCGCATGCAGACTTAGCTCTGTGCTGCCAGGAGTGCCCTATATCCATGTGCCCTTGGCCCTAATCCACTCACTGTAGTTTTCACTACGAAACTCGCACACATCAACAGAAAAAATGTCACCATTTTGCTCAAAATCTATCTTCCACTTATGCTTTTTTACTCCTCGAAAATCCGCAACTGATACGGGCTTGCGCCCGCTGAAGAGTGCATTTCTTCATTTACGTTTTGCCTCTTGCTAACAAATGCGACGCAGTTTTGCTGTTACAGTTCCCGCGAATTGTTTTTTTAAAGTGGTCTGGTCGCGCAAACATTGCTGGTGACGACATTCTCTTTGACCCGTTAAAAAGAATGAGGTTTCCACTCATTAAAATGTTCGTGCTGATGCATTAGTGTTTAATCTCTCCATCCGGATACGTGCGCTGACTCATTTCTCTGGTTAGCACAGGAACGTTGGAAATGTCGAGTCGGTTATCGACAGAAACTTTACAATACACACCCAATCATTAGCAACATTTTAAAGGCCGCACATTGTGTGCAAACAACGCGTTGTAATTTGCAGTGCTTACACCAGTGGATCAAGCTTTCGTGGCTGCGTGCGACAGAGCTGCTGTCTGTGCTGCCGCATGTTGCCCGTCGCGATGGCAGTGTTCGTTGTGACAAGTGTCGCTTTTATTTGGTTAAAATGTGAAAAAAAAGTTCTTGGAAAAGTAAGTTCTTTCCAATCGTCTCTACGCATACCCAGTCACGAATGATGTTGGCGCAGTGCAATGTTGTTGAAGTCACTTTCAAAAATACCCGCTATACCACTGCGTTCGCCCATTTTTTTTAGTTGCTGTCGATGCATCAAAGCACTATTTCCTCTTTTATGTGTTCTTTGCCTCGTCCTTCAAACCAGACGACTTCGTGGTATTAACACAAACCAGTCCGCGCAGCTCTCGAACGTTATCCCGACACACAACGATTGTGTGCACAAAAGCGTCGAATTCAAACGGCCGTTCGAGCAGTCATTTAGAAAGTAATAGGGTCCATTTCCGATACTGCCATTTGCTCTCGGACAAATCTCCACCATCAAGAGCGTCCTCGGGGAGTGCAGTGCCCGGTGACGTTCGCTTCAGTCTTTCCGAATTGTTTGTTGTTGGTCCGTGACCTAATTCGGCTGGAAGCAAATCATCCGTTCCGACGTTGTTCGCTATCGCCGGGCTGTATCCGCCATCTCGCTCGGCGGTGCGCCAGCCACCCATTCTGCTACTAACCAGCACTAGAGAGTGGCGCGACTGCTCCACTGCTGATATTCGATCTCGCTTGTGTTTCGTCAGGTACCGGTGCCGATGTGAGCTTAATTTCGCTTTTTTCAATTTCGAATACGCGATCTACTTGATCGCACGCTTGACTGACACGCATATGCGTGGGCAACAGGCTGATGCAAGTAGGGCGTGGCCTGCATATTGGTTCTGTTAGCCCGGTAAAACATCTTGTAAAAAGATGTAAAAATCTTGTCGCGTCTGGCGGTAAACCGCTTTTAACAACTTAACCGTTAACTCGCTTTTTGATTTCAAGACAAATGCAAGGCAGCGTGTTTCAGCGTACGTTAGTCCGCGAGAAGACAGTGCCTGCTGTTAAAGAGAACGGTTCTCGTAATCGGGGATTTTTTGCACACTCTTGTTTGACCGGTTTGTTATCGTACCTGGCTGCTACAGACGAAGAAAGGAGATGCTGAACGAACACTGATAGATTTCATCTAGTTCACCCTCCATACTTAACACCAAACAAGTTATGTGTAGATTTACGTTTTTGGATGATCAGCGTTCGACGATTTATTGCATTTGCTGAGGCTGCTTGCAACCGGCGGTCTGGCATCAAAACTGAAGCTCACAGCTTAGCGCCATCAAATAGCTGCTCCGTGTCGGCGCTGGCCTGGCCTGGCCTTAGGCAGAACCGATAGCTTAGTTGGTGAAAGTTATTCCATGTGTGATTATTTCCCTACTAAACAGCAAGTCCAGATCTAAGCTCAACCGCAAGCATTCAACACTGGGTCTTGGTCGCTCTGCTTGAGTCAGATTCGTTGTGACCTGGGCCTGACAAACATCGTGAGGTCTTTCACCTCAATGGCAGAAATGAAATCTTGGGTCAGCGTAACCATTCAGCGCGAATCACTACTTTTTGCGGCCTGCGCAAGAACCGGTTACTTCACGACGACATAAAGTGGTTTACAAAGCTGTTATTTTCGAACTACCCATCTTTCCAAAAAATAACCTGGAAAAGCAAAAGCTTACCATAAAGTTCTTGGGTAACACAGAGAACAACATTCGTTTATGCTTTAGCGTAGCATGGCAATTCGAAGCCAACAAAATTTTGTCGTTTTGTGGTACTGATCCAGCATCATTACTTCAGCCAAGCTTGGGTAACAAAGCCTGCGAAGAAAGATATCCTTTTCTGATGAATTCATATACGCGTTTGTGTGAAGCACTGGCGCAGCTCCTTTCTCAACCGAAGGTCTAATCCTCTACGATTTGACTGCAAGGTCCGATCTTCTACCATTACTTTCTGCTTGCTATAGGTAAAAGCGCACTTCTTTGCCTGGTATGTCTATACCAAGATCGGCTGTTGTGTGGTGACTTTCCCTCTCCATAACGCAGATGAAACCTGTGTGTTGCTTCCTGTTATACCAAATTCCCCGTAGATCAGCCACATTGTTTTTTGCTTGTTGTTACTGTTGAATCGAACCAGCTGCTTTGGCTCAAGTTGACCAATCCACCATTTAGGCAACACCTCCACTTATATCTGCAAGTTGCGTGGAGTGTTCATGTATTGTTACAGAACTAAACTTGGTTATCACATTGGTTGATCGAAATACCAATTATAACATGTTCTTGCGAAAGAGGAGCAACAGGATTTTGTATGGTGGTTCGACGTACCCAGTTGTTAGGATTTGCATTTCTTCGATGCCTGAGATGATTTCAAATACTTGCTTTGGCAAGGTTGACTGCCTTTGTTCAAGACGGGGCAGCTTTCATAAGGAATAGAAATCCTTGTTGCGAAGCCGGTCTGGTGTTTCTTATTTGTTATTTTTTTCAACGGAATCCAGAACTGCTGTTGCCACCCTGATTTATTGTTAATGGTGCTATCGTTAAAGGCTTACGTGCGGTGCAGCTTGCGGTAGTAATCTGATTAGGCTTGCGTAAGTTTAAGCTTGCTTACCGGTAACTTCGGTTGGCTGAATTAAACCCAACACTTTCGCGTTCTTTACAGCGTGAAGTTGTTATTGAGAACATGTGCAAAGAATAATCCGGTTGGAGCACCAGCCAGGTTTTCCTTTCAAATCCTGGAGGCTTGTGTTAATTCTTAAAACACACAGTGGTTGTTATTAGTTTGGTGTGCTGCATACAACGGGTGGATACTTGCGTATTGGCGAAGTTACAAACTTTTGAAACACGCTTTTCGGCCAGATGTATTGCAGGTGCATTTCACACCGAGTAGTGAAAGTCGTCGGTTCCGAATGACCTCTAGTGCTGCCCAGTACTCCAGATTGCTCTCGCCATAAGTTATATTTGCCGCGATGGGAAAAGCGATTAACGATAAATGCCGTTCATGCCGCACAAAATCGAGCCGTTGAACGCGTGGTCGTTAAACCGCATCGTTATCGAAGGACTGCGCATGCCGAAGATGCTGCTTACTATGTCACAGTTCAGAAGTGAGCGCCGCGTGTATTTGGAACTAGTGGTCGATGCCTGTGCAGTGCTTTAATGACGCGATCAGACTCAAGTAGCCGATTACGCGCAACACGCCATTTGATTAAGTCGTAAGAGTTTTGGAACGTGGTTTTGCGAAAGAACTCCGTCAAAGGTTTTGCGTTGGTTTCACTCTGTAAGTTTGAATGAACCTCTGGTATTTATATGGCGGCCTGCAGGGAATTGAACCATTACAGTGACGAGGCGGTTGCTCCCAGACCACTGATCCGTATTTGGCTTGGCTCCACGCCAGCTCTGTTGATGGCGAAAGCCGAAACTACAAACCGATGGTTTCCTCAATCATTTTATTCCCCAGAGCCGTTGGATCGGTTTGTTGGACATTTTTGGCTTCGAAGACTTCGTGGTGAATAGTTTTGAACAGTTTTGCATTAATTACGCGAGCGAACATCTCCAGCACCACTGCATCAAGCACACGTTCCAGCTCGAACAGGTACGCCTCGCTGTGGGGTTTATATTTGTGTGGTTCGACGTATCGTTGACTTCATAATCAGCTGAAAACGCACATTTAATTGTTTTTGTTTGCGAAGTTTCAATGAGTTGATGGCGGATTTGTTCGTGTTCGTACGTGAGAGCGCTGCTTATCAAGTATGGAGCGTTGATGTTGTGTGTTTATCTTGTCGCTGTTGAAAATGCCGGCGTAAATTCATGCGGTCAGATTGAGCTCCATAAAAATCTTTTGGGTGCCCGTATTACTTGCGCCGTACTATCGTTAAGTTGCGAGTACGTAGCACTCTTGACGCAGCATGCTATATACCTAAAACCAATGAAGCTTGTCATGGTCTCGCTTCGATCTGCGACCTTATGACCTGCACCTTTAGACTGAAAAATGCTAAGATGTGCTCACTTACTGTAAAGTAAAAGGCATTGCTGACCCGTGTAAACATTAGACCGGATTTTTTTTCGTTTGAAATACACAGCAGAGAGTGCGCTAGAGATTCTTTCTTCTGCGTTGTTTGCAAAACACATTTTGAACCACGCCTTTGTAAGGTTACCGAACAATCGAATGCCACTGAAAGGAAGCCGATCTACTTCAAGAATTGTTTAAAATTGCTTGGTTGCTTTGGTTTTCACGTGATTAAACAATTGTAAGCAAGTGGTGGTATCACCTTTAATGCACCGCTGCTGTTTCATAGCATAACGACCTACTTCAACCGTGTTTCAATTTTTTTGCAAAAGTTTTGTTTATGCACATGTTTAAAACTTGGTTAGACTCATATGTAGAATTCTTTGCTTCCGTTTGGCGTTAATTTCCAAGCAGCCTTTTGAATCTCCAAACTCCTTGAATCCGAATCTCCAACCACCAAGCTGTGCGCTTTTTGTGTAGCCATGTACATCTCACGCGATTAATTTTGCATTTAGTTTTTCTAGCTCAAAGCCTGACTTTTGTCGTTCGACCTGGATTGCGTGGTTGGCCTGCAATTAACCGCGAGCAGTTGTTGTCTTAAGAATCCGACAACGCTGTTTGCAGTGTCTGACGTGTGCGATCTACTTCCTCTGTTCTTAATGGACTGAACACGATTCTTTGTTTCTTTACATTCAGGAGGAATACAGACTGGAAGGAATCGAATGGAAGGAAGTCGACTACGCCGACAACTCCGGCTGTCTTGAGCTTTATGAGAAGAGACCGACTGGACTTTTTTATTTGATTGACGAAAAGTATGTACCTATTCGATTTTTTTCTCCTTGGTCTCGGGCTGCTAATTCCTACGAATGCTTCTTGCCCGACAGTTTTTCAAGGTATGAAATATTCCTCGATAAAAATATTTTTGCGCCTTCTCGCACACCAATATCACGGTCACAGTCATATGCGCTGGAAAGTTATCTTATTTCGCTCTCGCTCGATCGCGGAATGCCTTCTTTCAAGCACACCTGACACTGTGCAGAACACTACCGGATAACGAAGTCTTTGCTGTTGCGAACCGACCTGATCGTGGTTATGGCTTTGAAGCTCTTCAAGATTCAACTCGACTCGCCACAGCCCCACTGTATTTCCGTATCCTTAACCCGGACCCGATGCCTGTTTTAAAGTGGTACGGTTTATTCTCAGCTTTCCGGGCGCCAACAATCACACGCTGCTGGCTCAGTTCAACAAAGTTCACGGCTCGAATCCCTACTACGAGACGACGGTGGTAAAAGAAGACGCTTTCATTATCAAACACTATGCCGGCAAAGTGAAATACCAAATTAAGGTCCGGTGTTTCTTCTTGCTTTGTATTTCTGCTGTAACGAACTGTCATTCATCGTAAGGCTTTGATAGATATAAAATCTTTCACGTTACCTGATAGAGCAGCGCTCTTCAACCGGTGTGCATGGTGCACTCTAGGGTGCATCAAAACATGCGTGGGGTGCGCCACTACGACAGAGCTCACAAGGTGCATCACAAACTTGTCACACTAAACAGATGCTTTTTACAAAAGCTCTCTGTTAACAAAAATGAACCATTCTCTGTTAACAAAAATGAACCATTAACCAACCAATGACTTTCAGCATCTAACCTGGACTTTGCATATTCTAAAGTGTGGTACGTAACTTACGCACGGACCATGTCAAGGACCACGTAAGCATCAGACCATGTCAAGCTAATTGTTGTAATTAGCTGATTATTTGTGATCCATAAGCAGCAGACTATGAGGCATTATCAATTGAATTATGCAGCTGAGTTACTGAATTGGAGTACTTGCTTATTTAGGCCAGGGTACTTGCAGACATGGGCGCAAATAAGTGAGGGACACGGGGACATGTCAGTAAATAGGGTGCATGAGTTCGTCAAAGCATCTTCAAGGATGCACCATAAGAAAAAAGGTTGAAGAGCACTGTGATAGAGAACGAGCATGTGCAAGGTGCCTGGGCATTGATGTACTTGTGACACTAGTACAATCTTTATGCAGCTTGAATAAAAGCCAACCGTTATATTAATCAGAATTTCGAGTGCAAAGGCCAGACGTTTGGCTGCAGCGCGCGCGCGAAAGCGAAAGCTTTTTGTTTGTCAAGTTCGGTTTGCGAAAGCGAACGCTTGCACGCGAGATCGTTCAGGTGCAGCCGGTTTGCTCGTTAGGGGGCGGTCTCTGTGAGAGCGATGTGCGGATGCGGAAGTTCCGCAGACGACTGTTCTAAGAATCACTTCACCCGTTTGACTGCGGCTTCGATCCTAACATCGAATCAGGTTGCTGCAGCAGCTTAACGTGAAACGGTTTCGCAGTCGTACTCGTAATCTTAGGCTTGCTATGTCTGTTGGAGACGGTCATAATTAGCCAATTGCGTCATCTGGTGTGTTACCGTTTGCCAAATCTGGATTATCTTTTCCAAACCCACCAAGATTTAACTGGAACAACGGAAGCAAATATCGACAGTTATCATTTTTTCATCATTGTAAGCTTACTCTGTGCCGGAGCTGGCGTAGTTGTGGTTCATAGAATTTCTTACCTGCCCGCTGCATTAACCGAAATGCAGTGTATCGCGGCCGCCACCCTTGCTAACGTAGAACCGCATTGCGATGCAACTTCTTTCTAGGACTTCCGTGAGAAGAACCACGACCAGGTGCGCGAGGACATCATTTCCATGCTTCGGACCTCGCGGTCCAGTTTCATTCAAGACGTCATATCTCGATGTCCCGCGGCCAGCTTTCGCTGGGGCGTGCTCAGGGCCGTGTTGCGTGCTGCGGCCGGATTCCGAGACGCTAAGAAACTATCGAACAAAGGTACAACTTTACTTCGTATAATTGTGAACTATAGTGTGTTGTTTAATAAAGGTTAAATGTGGCCGTTAGTGTTAAAACTTTTCGTATTTTCAGTTAAAAATTGCTACCTGCTACTTTTGAGTCTGGTTGGCCTGCTTTGCGCTTGCCATTGTCGCGACGTTATTCCATTTCTTGTGAGGATAAATTCCTGCTTTAAAATAGGAAGCTTTTCTAAAATCAGGGCCTAATTTGAATGTTGGCATGTAAAAATAAGTTCATTTATTTCCTTGCGTCAGCCAGTCGTCCGTAACACCCCTTTCTTAGTTTAAGGTCTTGAAAACTGCTTTGAAATGCGCAGACAATGATTAGGGTTCGATGCTTGGCACTAAAAGGCCATACTAGTGATCAGGCACGCTTGAAACATTGAATTTCCAATTCTTCGGGGTGTTTTTGTCATACCGAATCTAGTTTCATTATTGCGCCAATTTCTGGCAAAAATACTGGTTTTGACCTTTCATTCTCGACGTTACGCCAACCGCAACAAAGCGACGAAGTTGACCACGTGCTCCTGGAAAACCGATCATTTCCATTATCTTTGTGTTTGGGCCAACAGTCATTTTCAGGTGTTTGTGCAACGGCGTCCTGATGGTGTCAAAATAGTGCTTAAAAATGGGCCAAAGAAAAACAGTGCAACGTTGCTTTGTTTTCTTGCAGTGGTAGTGCGACTAAACGTTTGGAAAAAAAGCAAAGTCCCGTTCGCAGGGGGACACGGATTTAGAAATAGTGTTTATGGAGGTCATTGTGAGAAAACAATCCTAAATTATGTTCTTGCGCAAAGCCGTATGACGAGGAGGTGCGCAGCAAGATGAACGGAGCTGTGCATGCAAGGCCATGGACAGGCTTGGGGAGCAAGAAGTGAAGGGCAAGACCCGGTCAACTTGTATCACACCGTCTCTCAAATAACTTTTCTGTCAAATTCAAAACATGGTATGATCGAGCAGGTCGCTGTCATGTCCAAGTACAGAGGCAGAGTACCTTTGCTGCCACAGCAAGCGCATGTTAAGCCACATCGACCTATTTCGCCGTCGCGAACTGCACACTATTTAACTTTGAAGGACATGCAGCAACTGACAGTCGTGCTGCGGCCGTTGTAAGCGACGTAATTGGCGAACGGAATTTTGTTTATGGTCACGTCGCCAAACGAAACGCTTGCCTTCAGGTGTACCCAGGGATCGATTCAGCGGCCACTGGCAGATCGCGCAGCAGGACGACAAGGAGATGCAGACGTCGTACGTCCACAAGAAACTGTAAGTTGGTCGGCTTGCGACGTCATCGCTGGTGCGCGCGCGGCTGGCATCAAAAGCACCGACGCGTTGATGGATTTGCGGTCACGGCGTCTCGCGCGTTTATTTCGCTTGTTTCAAGTCGAAAGCTGCCGCAGCAATACTCGAAAACAGTTTACTATGATAGCCCTGCACGGCCGCAGCTGCCAAATTACGAGACCGCCAGCGCTGTTGCTGTTCGTCATGGCCTTGTCGACTCCTTTAAGCGCAAGTTTTTTCTGAAGAGCACTTTCAGACGAAATCCTGTTCGCGATTTTTTAAGTTAATTTCGGAGTTTTCGGCGAGCTTTTGATAAAATTCGCGACGCCCTCGCTTTCGTTTTTGGTTGAAAAAAGTCAAATTTCGTGTCCACTTGACAGTGTCCGCAATAAAATTAGCATGCAACCAATAAACGCTTCCGAATATTAGCCTAACACTTCTCTCTGTTGATCGAGCAAACGTGATTTTGTCGTAAACTTTCTGCCTGGATTGCTGGGTGCTCTCGTATTTCAAAACGTCAACGCCGATGAGCTTCTGCTTTGTTTGGCTTAGACGCGCTCGCTTGTCCTATCGCCGCTTGAGCAGTTCCGTCGAACAAGGCTCTTCCTCCATGCGAGAGTCGAGCTTCTACGCCAAGAGGAAGACCAACACGCCCTCGCGGGGAAAGAAGAAAGCAAACAGCATCGGGCAGCAACATCAGGTCTTGCCGTTGTTGACCGTTTCTGCTTGGCCGTGCTGGAGTGTGTTCAAGTGCTCTTAGACAACAAGCGCTTTTTTGCTTGAAAGAAAGAAATATTTTCTGAATCGACGGCAGTATATGTCTAGTTGCGCTGTTGCCCTTACTACGTGACATTGAGCCATTGTATGATGAGGACGCAGCTCCTGCAACCTGCCTCTCGTAAATCTCCAACGGGTGCTTGTGAACCGACTGCAGCAGATTCTGGTTGTTTGCGCGATCCCTTTTGTTTCTTTTCACGGGGCAGGTTGAAGATGACAAAATTAATACTTTACACTACACTTAAGTTTTTCTTGCGTCGCGTGTACTTTCTTTTCTGCTCCGGCTCCACGGAATAGGTTGCGAGAGCACTAAGCATTCAAACCAAGGCTGCATTCGATCTGAACCGCCCGCAGATATTACACACGAGAGCGCGCCCATTGTACAGTTTTTGGCTTCAAAGCAAAGCTGCAACACTGGCTGAGCCGCTGAGACTGACTCAAAAAAAAATCTTGTTCGCAGTTTTAGCGGAATTGAAGTAACGAGCTTTTTTGCGTCATTGTCTCAACCACTCAACATTTGCATCCCATGGGAATCGAATGGAGTGGGTAACTGTAGTAAATGCTGATAAGCACGACTGCAACGTGGACCCGCGATTATTCCGTTCTCTTAAGAAATAAAAATCTCTAGAAAAGTCTGTCGTTAAACTAAAATAAATATACACGGTGTACCAGAAAAATTGTCATCCGCAGGCAATTAATTAACTTGGCCAAATTGTTCAAATGATTTGGCAACATATATACAAACTCAATTTTTTCTTTTTTTGCGTTTATCTTTCATGTATAGAAACGGCTTTCATTTCAGTAGAGAAGGTGTTTGTGTGTTTGAATTTGCTCGAACACAGTCGAACAAGACTGCAGCGTGCGACAGTGACAGAATTTCGTAAAAATGCAACACCTGAGTATTGGTTTCGAAATGACACCAAAAGTTCAAGGAGGGAAGTTGTTTGTATAGGGCCAACCTGGACGGCCACCAGTATCGGATGAGATAGTTAAGCCCCAGATATATTTCATAAATAAATCCTAAAAACTTACGTTTGATATCCTCAATCTAATATTTATTATTAAATCCCTTCTGCTAAACATTAAACCTGTTAAATTGCATCCGCCTCGAGGTTGTCATCACCCAGATGTATACACCCCAAATTATTTAATGATAAAAAAGTTTTTGGAACACTCTACTTCCATTCAGACGAACTAAACGCGTAAATTCAAGATCAGTAAATTACAGCAGCCATCCAAAATCGTTTGGCTCCGGCTCCACAGCCCTGCCTTCAACCCCAACTACATTTTTTGCTACCTCCCCTTTTCGTTGTGACTTGTACTTAACGCTTCTCACGTTGTGACTTGTACTTAACGCTTATCACGTTGTGACTTGTACTTAACGCTTCTCACGTTGTGACTTGTACTTACGCTTCTCACGTCGTGACTTGTACTTAACGCTTCTCACGTCGTGACTTGTACTTAACGCTTCTCACGTCGTGACTTGTACTTAACGCTTCTCACGTCGTGACTTGCACTTAACGCTTCTCACGTCGTGACTTGTACTTAACGCTTCTCACGTCGTGACTTGTACTTAACGCTTCTCACGTCGTGACTTGTACTTAACGCTTCTCACGTTGTGACTTGTACTTAACGCTTCTCACGTCGTGACTTGTACTTAACGCTTCTCACGTTGTTGCAGGCGTCCCTGGCGTCGCTGATGGCGCAGCTTGAAAAGGCTCACCCCTTCTTCGTCCGGTGCATTCAGCCGAATAATCAAAAGGTTCTCGAATTGTGTTGAATTTAATCTATAGCCTGGTTCCAGTGCGTGGAATCTAACAGCGTTGGTTGTTACATTTCAAACGCTAGACAGTCTCGCACAGCGTTTGATTTTGCACATCTCACATGACTCTAACCGACCGCGTTTGTTTATGATTGCTATGGTTGGAACACATTCTCACCTTGCTTGCTCAACTGATTAAGACGCCTGGTTCGAGCCAAAGCGGTAACTTCCGACGTATGCGTGGGGTCACTGTGTAGCCTTTGGTCGTTGGTATAACTGTAACTATCGAAGCTACCAGTTTTCTTTTCAGTTTTTCGAAAAGCAGTTAATATTTTCAAACTTGCGTTTGATTTTGACGCTGCGTTTTCGAAATCGTTGTGGCGTTGTTGTATGCAACAGTTACTTGTTCCCTTGTCAGAGCTACCACAGCTGCGCACGCTGCATTAGAGAAAAGATGCGCTTCCGCTTTGTTGTGTACAGTACAAGTTCTGCAACAGTCTTGTGGGGACAGCACGGCGAGAGATCGTAACACTTCGTCAAAACCGGTAAACCTGTTGGTTGACCGGGAAAAAATGGCAGAGCAGAGAATCGAACGCGATTCCTTTTCATCGCCAGTTCGGTAATTCACCCACCCAGGAACCTCACCGTTCACATGCACATCTCACATAACCCAGACACTGCATCACCGACCTGCTTCGCTTCATGTGAGGCTTGTAGTTGCGTCGGACATTTTGACGCTTGAAAACCTTCGGAATGTTTTTCTTTAAACGCTGTGACGTTGCCAAACAAGCCACATGCTATCTGTTCCTCGCCAGCGCAACCAACCTGTCGGCGTTGAGCGCGTCTGATGGCGAACACGTGATGTTGTGATTGTCTGCTGCCGGTAATTAGCAAAAAGGTAGCAATCAACGCATTCTTTCGTCCTCTTTTCAGGTGCCTCGCAAACTGAACGACCAGCTTGTCCTCCACCAGCTGCGTTGCCTGGGCATGTTGCAAACCATCAAGCTTCAGCAGTCCCGCTACCCACAGCGACTGTCGCCAAGTCAATTCTTTCACGAATATCGGGTAAATTATGTGGTTTTCTGTACTGTGCGGAGCGTCGACCTCTGTATTTGCAATTGATCTCCAGAATGTCGCGGGTCTGTCGCTCTGTCTTCAGTGATGTCATTGCCAAACCAATTCTTAGTCGCACCGCAGGTAAAAACATTTTGCGATTCGCTTTGGAATCATACGTTGTTTTCCTGGGAAACCATGAATGGCGTTTTTCCAGAAGTTGAAGTTTTTTGAAAAGTGGCACTTCCACCTTTAGCTTGCTTGCTTCCTCATGATTACCTCTCGCTATTTTCAAGAAAAAAAAAGAAGAACGAGAGAATCCAGTACACAATGCTGGACCACAACTGGCCAGAGACGAACACTGGTTAAATGTGAATAACGTACCGATCTGTTGATCATCCAACCGACTTAAAACCCATATGAAATCTGTCTTCATTCAATTTCATCACAACCCGTTTTTCATCACAACCCGTTCACTAGAATGAATGCAGTTGCCGTTTTGAGCGATTGTTGTCATTCCATACGTCATCGGGGCCGATTGCTATCTTTCCCCGTCACATATCCTTCTTATGCTTGTGTTCAAAATAGTGTAAGCTCTGTCAAGATCTTCTTTCAACATTGGTTTTAGCACACGTACGTTTAACTCACAGCAGTGTGACAGATAACGCCCAAGCGACAATTTGGTAACACCTCTCGGCCTGATCCTGTACACCTGGATCTAAACTCGAAATCACTCAATTCGACGAAAAAGTTCGTTTATTGATTTGCTATGACGGGCGGATCAACTGCAGATCGTTGATCTTATACTGTATTTGAATGCCTGAGCAGTAACCAGCCTTACAAAATCCACAGATCGCAAGGCTCGAGGGTGAGAAAATGTGTCTTATGACTTTGTTACCAGTTTGGCTTTTGTCCACTCGGCATAAGATTTTCTGGGGGTGTTTGCGTTGGCGAAGGAAATTTTAAGTGATCCTATTTATAAATCAGACTAACTGAGAAAGAAAACTCCGATTGCGAAAGAGGCATGAACCAGCCGTCCAGGATAAACACACGTCGATCGTGGTGATTGGCGACAAAAGCTATCGTCAGTTGTCTTAGCTTTCATTCTCTTTTTCGTTCAGCCCTTATTGCTTGTGAGTACAAATGAAATCAATTTTTGCTTACGTCACAATTGCTATCCGAACACCCCGAGTTAAATTTCTTGCAATTTTAACTTAAGCAGTTGCCCTTGGGATGAGCTACCTAATCAGCTGCTGACAACTCAACAACAACAAGAGTTGGTGAAAATTTTTACACCATTTTTTTTTCTGAACCAAGGTAACTATTACACGACACTAGTGGTGGGTGTTTTCAAAAAGAAATTTCTTTGCCAGAATTGCATTAGGCACTGACACAAAGTTGCTAAAATTGACCAGCTTTTTGTTTTCAGCTGCTCTTCCCCGGGTCGACCAAGTCCTTAACTCTCGCGCAAATCGAAGACTTCCTGAAAACGATCGACCTGAAGGAGAAAACCCACTTCCAGGCCGGGAAGACCCAGATCTTCCTCCGCCACCGCGCCTTGCAGACCCTCCGAGAGCGACAGCACGTGGTCGTGCGTCGGAGCGTGGTGCTGGGCCAGGCCTGTATACGCCGTTACATCGTGCGGCGCAACTACCTGGACAAGCGGGCGGCGGCGATCAAAATCCAGTCCTTCTATCGCATGGTCGAGACCCAGCGCCAGATCGAAGAATGGCACCTGGCTGCGACGATCATACAGGTACGCGTCAATTCGTTTCCGTCATTCAGACTTGTTCCCCGACGTCGAAATTTCACCGTGTCGTTTCCAGCGCGTTGTTTGGATACGTTGACCGGTGCTACCTGCTGTGTTTGTCGATCAAATGTTGTGTACACGCTCCAGTACCGAATTGTTTGCTCACGCGAATGTTACGTCTTCGTTCGAATATGTTTAGTTGTCTGGTTTTCTGTGTCAGCACTTGGAACCGCAGGCGAACACTGATTTAATGTGAACTCTGGTTTTGGTACATTTCTCAGAAAAGACTTTTCGCTTAGCGTTAAGATTTAAAATCCATGAGATTTTTTCGTTGCTTGCGTCTTTTACGTAACATTTCCCGATCTGATCGACATGCGGTGATGGGCTTGGCAATCATATTCTTAGAATGAAACGTGAGTTGTGTTATGGAAGGCTGTAATTTTGTTGTAGCAGAAATTTACTCTTTTTTGGTCAACTGGTAATTATTAAATAGGGGGGAAGCAATTGCTTGTTTTGTTTCGCGCCATCAGTTTTGCCTGAGTGAGAAGATCTTCGTCGGTCCTTCCCGATCGGAAAGTGCTGATATTCAAATTTTTGTTTTGTCGTTTTTTAGGAAGCCTGGCATTCATATCGCAACAGGAAACTCGAAAAGATAATCGTCCGCTTTCAAGCGCACTGTAGAGGATATCTGGCCAGAACAAGGTAAGTCGACCTCGATCAGAAAATACTTGGCCTCCTGGAAGACTAGCCGCTTGGCACGTGGCGACGATAGCTTTGTATGCGTGTTCCAGTGGCATACACGGTTCCCAACGACGCCGCTGTTGCGCATTGTTAGTAGCGCAACAAACCATTTGATCATTTCCTCAACGTAATTTTTCCTGTGCTTTCATGCAGAGCGAAGATAAAGCTGAAAGAGGCCCGCGTCATTCAAAGAGCGTGGAAGAGCTACCGGCTGCGCGTTAACGCGGCTGTCATCATTCAAAAGTTCTGTCGCGGTTACCTGGCAAGGAAAGCCTACGTGGCGAGAAAGGTCGAGGAAGAAAGTCGTAAAACACACGAACCTGATCAAACTAAAGCCGACAGTAGTAATCTGGATCCAACTAAGGCGTTGGAAGACGCGCGCCGTGAAATTGCGGACAAAAATGCGACGGCTGTAGGTTTGGCAGGACCGGCAGATGGGGACTTGAAAGTTGTCGATGATGCACAATCGAGCCGACCTGTTGAAGTCATTAAATCGACAGTTCGTGTTGATGAACCCGTTGATGACGTGTTCAGTGACGTCACTCCCTCGCTTGAGAACAAACAAAGAGAACCACTTGAAACGCAGAAAATAATTAAATCGTCAACGCATGTAGATTCGGCTTCTGAAGCTTCTCCAGCCGTCGTTGACAAACTTGATCCTGTTCGTTCCGGTGGTGACCGTTTGAGCGCTGATAACCACTCACAGAGGCTGGAGCGCTCACCGGAACCGCCGCAACGAAATCGAAAAAAGCGCGTCGAGGTGCCGGACGACCGGGCTCCTGATCCGCGGTCGCGTCCTCTGCGCGCAAACAACGAACAAGACAATAAATTGCGGGGTAACACGGCCGTTAAGCTGTCCAGCGGTCTGTCGCTGAGCCTTGGTGACCTGACCCAGACCCCGGTTGAAGAAAACTCGCGTCATTCAAGAAAACCTTTAGGCGCTGTTCGCTCGGCAGCGACTGGCGCGGCCACAATGCAACCCGTGAAAACGATAAAGACTGAGGATAGTGAACTGTATAATCTGAAAGCGGGCGATTTGTTTATGAAGGCCGCGTTCTCCAAGCCCGAGTCAGGCGTCGTCAAGCCGGTTGTGTTCAAACCGCACAGCACGAAAAGGAAACGGATTTTCGATGAGATCGGCAAAAACCAAGTTCCTGGCCCGGTTGTCGCCGAGACTTCTTCCGATGCTGACAAAAGCAACGCTCCTGAAAATCACCAGGGCCCAGCACCGGGCCAGGAAAGTCGCGCGGCGCCCGAACAGAACGGCACCGACAAGCCCGACGCCACGTTACCGTTTGTTAAAGACGCAGCGTACGATTTGCTCAAAAAGCAGGCAGAGCCCGTGAGGGAGGAGAAGTTTCGGTACTTGTCGCCGAACGAAACGTTCACTCCTCCGGAGAAAGACAAAGGTGGCGACCAAGACAGAAAAGCGTTGAAAGTCGCGTCGGAGAAAAAGCCCAGTGTCTTGAAGATACCGAAGCCAATATCACCACCAGCCACCTCGGCTGCGTCAACGCTGGATGTCGGTGGTCAGTTCATGGAGAAAGACAGTGACCTCTTGAAACCAGACGACGTAGTCCTTTCAGGAGTGAGTGACAGCGGTGAGTACGAAGCTCACGAATTCGATAGCTATATCATTGCTGAGTGTTTTTGTTCGAAGTTATTTTGATGCTGCTGTTAATACCTGGTACGTGGGATGTTCGGATGTTTTTAGCGTCTTTTGAAAAGTTCTTGGAAAAAAATACTTACTGCTGTACAATTCTATTTTCCTAAAAACGATTGTTGCAGATCGTTGTTGGGCGTAATTGTGCAAAATTGATCCTTCGGTCCGAGAAAGCGTGACCCTCATAGAAATTATTTAGGGCCGATTGTGCCCCTCACAGGTCTTTTGTTCACGTTCGGCCTCACCGCAGAAGCATCATAAAGATGTGTTTGCGATTAAGCAACAGCTCCAATGTTGACGGCTGCGAACATATCTGTAGAAATTAGCGGTTGTCCCAGGCAACTGTTGCCCTTACAGGGCCAGGCTTAGGTTGTTGAGGCCCAGTTATGCCGGGGGGACGTTCTGAGCATCATCACCGTTTTCAGCTTTCAGGAATGTGCAGCAGTGTGGTCAGTATTTTTTATTTTTGCTTGAGGTTGTTTTTTTTAAAGTAAACTTCACAAGAAGTTAGCGCAGAAAAATTGATTTTGTTTTTGTTTCGATTTGAGAAGCTGTTTCTTCACCGAACCAACCTACCGACGAAGAGCTGGCGCAGTTGCACAAAGAATGGCTCGCGTTTCAGAAAATGGAACATGTTCGCCAACTTGGCGAGCTCAACAAAGCGCACGAAGGTACAAAGAGGGAGAATAAGCAGGAGCGGAAGATCAGAGAAGTATGTGGCGTATTCCTAGCAGCAAACTATATGAATGCGGCCCCTTTGCAACTACGTATCTGCCGTAGCGAAAAAAGCACCCTTTGTCCAAGTGAAATGCAATCGTTAGCATCAACGTCGCGAAGAGCGTTTCTTGCGCTAAATGACGTCGTTCGTCCGCTTATGGTGAGGCCGATGCTAGAACGAAGGTTTATTTGCTTGTTACGTGATACGTGTTATATCCCACTCGTAGAGATGGTTTTACGTGATGCATAGGCGGTTAGTTGCGTTATAGTCGTCGGTTAGATGCTACAGGACACGTGTTTTAGGCAAGCCCGGGACTTCATTTGATCCTGAGATGTGATATGATGGAGCTGTATTTAGCCTTTTTCCTGACAAAATGAAAAACTTCAGGATCAAGGTAATAACCACTTTCTCGATTTTCTGTTCCGCCCTTAGTCACGACATGAAAGGAAATAGCTATGGGGCGCCGTTCGTAAAAATATTATATCTGACAGATTTAGCACAAAAACTGCTATCTCTGCGCATATTTAGATATCTCTGCACGCATGTAGCTATCTCTGCACGTATTTAGCTATCTCTTCACGTATTTAGCTATCTCTGCGCGCATTTAGCTATCTCTGCACGTATATAGCTAAATCTGCATGCATCTATTGCACTGACGCATGTTGGAGGAAAACATGGATGGTATCCTGTCTGAAGAAAAACTTGGTGTTCTGTTTCAGTAATCCAGACTAAAGCTAGGCTACTGCAAGGCATGAATTCCCTGGCGTCATATAAAG
>JGI24021J15306_10000605_pt1 | contig 29108 bp, 17 predicted proteins | sample Ectturendosymbi1_FD_15306 | JGI IMG/M metagenome (IMG submission 15306) | reverse complement strand
ATATTTTGCCTCATGAGGCAAAATGAGATGTACAATACACAAATACAAAATGAGTTAGGATTTAAAGTTAGGGAAAACCTGCAGTTGACCAACACAGACAAAAAACCACTACCTGCTTGCCATCACTAAAAGCATGACAATACTCATCCATATTGGACAAAGGCAAAATAGTTCAAGCAGTTATTTTACCTCATGTGGCAAAATAGACTCTGCTTTCAAGCTTTCGGAGTGTAAACAGGAGTCGGAGTGTAAATTTCAATGAGCTCCGGAGCAGGAGTTGGAGTCACTTTCTTAGGAACAGGAGCAGGAGTCAAAAAAAGTGACTCCGATCACCTCTGGTGTAGAGTACCACAATTATCATCAACAAAAAATCAGGTTTTGGTATTTTTGTGCGTCCATGTAAGAGAAATCATAAACCAACTGAGATAGCGGTACCTCACCATAGTTTGCTGATCGCTTCTGCAGACCTCAGGCAGTTCAAAACCCAATAAGTTGCAAGAATTTTATTCTAGTAAATGCTGATTTCTAATAACAATCGTAACGTCTCCAACTTGGGATAGCTACCGTGAATGTTGGTTTCGAGTCTTGACCTTGGCAGTCAAAACCGAGTATATTCTATTGCCAAGCAGTGTTCTCTCTTAGGTGTGCAAATGCGTAGAACCACCAGGCCATTTGCGCAGTGAAATCTTATCCTCGCGGACTAATAAGTTCCAAATTTATTATCGTACCGTATCGCATAGCTCTTTCACAGCAAACGCTTCACAAGTTGTGTGTCTGCATGGTTGCGCATTTGCATGCGCACTGAAACAAACATTTGCTCAGTGTAAAACCTTAGAGGGAATACTGCTGCTAAGAATACAAATATAGTGCAAAGGGCTTCCACTACAAGCATGATCTGAAGGAAAGTTTTCAGTGGCTTTACTGGAACATTGCTAAGTTGTACTGATGTTAAAAAGTAAACTTGCAGCCGTTTAAGAAAGCATAATTTGCACAAAAATCGACAGAAATAAAATGAAAAAAATGAAAACTAACATATATGGATTTCTTAACTAAAAAGTTGAATATCATGCACGCTCCAACATGTATAATGTGCGTATTCCAAACTGACAGGATTTTCTCATGAGAACCACTAATGCGTACCATTGGTTATTTGTCTATAATTTCCATGCACGCAACTGGTCTTCAATGTCTTTTGACTGATCTGGTGAAAGTGTTTTGACTAGAAAAAATAAACGATCAGATGGGAAACAAATCAAATCAATCTACATTTGTTTATGGTCAGGCCACGTACGACCTTCTTCCTTCGATGGAACTGAAGGTCATATGCAAGATTTTCTATACCTGTATCACCGCTTCACCAAGCCCAAGCGACACCAACATAGTACGAAAACACAAACCAAATGTGAAATTTGAATACCTCTAACTCTAAAGATGTGCCAGCAATAAGCAAAATCAGTTGCAAACTTGCAGTTTACAATCACATCAGTGTTTTGAACAAGACTTTCCTGAACCGCAACGGAAGCTGAGCTTTCCTTTTCGCTGTCTGTGCATTCGTTTGCTTCGTCCCTCCAAGGGACAGTAACAGTTTTGAGTTTATTGGATGTCTTTCTATGCAGTTCTGTCGTGCAGGATAATCATAATTTCTAAGGCGTAATAAGTTACATAACGAGCATTTACTTCAATTAATCGTAATCCAGGTACTCTCTATTTCTGTTCTATAGCGTGATGAAAAAATCTCGGCTTCTTCGTTTAGCTTCGTGTAATACTCCAGAGGCCTGAAGAAAAACTTTCTTTAAGCAATAACGGCACTAACAATAAAAGATATCAGTGACAGAAAGCATTTCTGTTTTGCTGCCAGGATAATGATAAATTGGGTCAGCACAATCGAAAACACGAAGTACGGCCATCTTAAGCGTCGGGTTAAATGATCGTAAACATCCTGCTAAGTTATCTTTAGGTGGCTGCTCTCAACTCATGCTTTTCAAGACTGACAGCCCACAGCAGATCCATGATAAGAAACTGAACAGGATGATCATGCTTTCGAGCGAGTGATTTGCCATGCCTGTTTCAGCTGGGCAAACGCATTCGCCATTAGTTGATTGCATTCATCGTGACAATAGATGCAGCTGTTCGTTTCGTGAAGTACACTTCACCATCAGAACGCTTTCACATGCATATGCGTTGTACGGTACAAACACTGGCGCCTCGTGCGCGTCGCTGAATCATAACTATCATTAGAATGGTGGGATTTCGATGAACCTTCATTCTTGCAAAGTCAGTTCAACAAACAGGAAATAATGTCATATGTTAGTTCAACAACCACACTGCACGTTTTTATTCAGCGTTGTCGTTTTAAACAGAAGCTCTAGTTTTTAACAATGGTCCTCAGCCCAGATTCTCAGCTGTGTGTAGAACCTACAGCAGCTAAGAATCTCAATACAGGCAGCAATTTGCAAATTTTCAGCATTCAAGAAAGCAAAAGCCAACTGATACTTGAAGTATCATGGCAAAATCAAGTTAGAATACTCGTAATTCAGACATTGCTTACATGTATCACAAAGCTATGCACTCACATGGATTTAATGGGACGAGGTTGGTGGTATGCCACTTTAATTATTTACCTTGATTTTTAACAATTCCTGGTACAACTGGCTGCTGTTGCTTTTGCATTTGAGAATCACGGAAATGCTTGGTTTGCGACCGCTGGTCACGTTTGGGTGTCTCTTCAGGAAACATGCAAACTGTGTATTGATTGAAAAGAACTGTAGAACGATGTGGTCTGAGATCATTTTCAAGTGGAAGTGTTAAGGTTCAGGATAAAAATGCAAATGATAAATAAAAACAATTTTCGTTTTTGTGCGGATTTTGTTTATTTGTGAAAAATTGTTGTTACATGAAAACGAACAAGTGCAAATTTTCTTAAATAACGGTACGTTGTCTTACTAACTATTTCGATTAGAAACCACTGCATCTGTTTAAATCGTTTTTTTTTCTAGAAATTGCGATCATTAAGAGCATGCAGGGTCTGTCTGCAACAATAGCCAGTCAAGCAATCGTCTCTACTAAGATCCACATTTTACAAATGTTGTTGAAATCGTAAGTGGCAAAAAATAGGCAGAATTACGAAATTTAACCATTTATTGTTACTCAATATGCATTGCCAGGTTTCGACAAGAAAATTAATTGTAAAACTGAGGGTGAGTTTGTCCTGATAAAATCAAAATACCCTATCATTACTTCCTAATTGTATGAATTTATTTCCTAATTGCATTAAACAGGTGCATTTGAATTTTTCGAAAATCGGCAAAAATAGAAGCACTTTTTCCCTGTGTTCACGAAGAGCCTGTTACTCCTCCTGTTGATTGTTTATGCAAAACACCCACCATATAACGTTTCATAGACTGAACGTGTGGTGCTCATAGAAAATTTAGAAGCTTCGCTGACGTCCAGAATATACAAGCGAAAACTAGCGAAGTAGATTCCACTTGATGCATTATAGCGCCTTTGCGTGATATCTGTAAGGTCTGTATCTGTAGTTTGGTCTTTGTAATGGTTTGCAGAGAATGGAATCATTTTAGGGAAGTGCCTCCACCAATGCCTGCACTTAGCAAACTGTCTTTTGCTGTGCTATGTGTGTACGTAGCAGATTAGTGCACGACTTCAAAATTTCTTTTAGGAAACTTGCAACGTTGTCTGTGTTTACCGCATGAAATTTTCAGCCTTTTCCGGGAAAAGCCGAGAAATAACTGGGCGACAACAATAGGTTGACACTCGGTGACAGGAAAAACAATAAAGCACAAGTAGAACAGTGAAACCAAGTTATGCTGGTGTGAGGACTTTTTGAATATGCAGTTTCGCAACGCGATGTACATTCAGAAGTCGTGCTGGGAAAAATAAAGATTAGTTAACGTCTGTGGGGAAAGCACCCTTGCTGAAAGCCTTTGGTGGTTTCTTACCATCCTCGTTCATGTTGCATGGCGAATTAGGTTATTAAGTTGTTGAAAACATTTCGCGAACAATCTGCCTCAGAGCATTGAAATCAACAGCAGACATTTCCGAATTACATGTAATGTGTCTACATCAATTCTATCAATTCTATATGACTTCGTCAAATGGACGCGAAGTTAATAAAAACCGCGTAACATGACAATTTCAGAAGAGAGAAATAGATGAGTGAAAGCTATTTCGTGATATCTCAGAACTGTCGCGATTATTATATGTACAAGCAATAAAATTTTAAGTGATTATGGCAAAAAATGAGTGATACAAACTGTGAAAGAATTATTAAATTTACCCATATCGCAGATCTAGAGGTTTTAGAATGTCTGCAGGAGAGTTTTCTATCAGTAAAAAGTTCATTTTATCTCATAAAATGACTCGGTCAACTTATCTTACATGTTGTTATTCCGAAACTTTGAATACAACTACTGTATGATAACCCAAGAGTTTCAAGCACAAAATAAAAGAAACCAGATTGTTGACGAAGTAAGTGATGGGATCCAGAGCCGTAGGAGAACAAAAATGAGAGTGCGAAACACTTTTACCCGAAAAAGAAAAAACGTGCTAAATTACTGCCATACGTCTGGGGAGTTAACGGACAAAGCGGGGTCGTATTTTAAAAAATGTGCAGATGATGAGCAATTTTTCAAATCGTAGTGGTAAAGGCATCTACTTATTGCAGATAAAAATTTTAAATTAAAGTACTTGGCTCAGGTTAAAAAAACGCTTTAAATCTATAAACGCTAGGTTTCAGTAAATGGCCCCACTTGGCAATAAACAAGATATCTAGTCGCAGTTATTTTACTCACTCTCGTGAAACATTTTTGTGGTACATTTATTGCGATAAGATCGCAAAATGGAGAAATCTGCATTCACTTGAATACACCTTCAAGCTCCATACTTGTTAAAACTGAACGCGTTTTCTGTCATTAAACCACTTTGCTGTGATCGATAACGCACACCAGAGGTAAATGCTTTTTGAAACTACGCAACTGCCAATCATTTACACACGGGTTTGATCAAGGACTGACATCTCATCGAGTCTTGTGCTGATGTCATGCTCAACCGCGTGAACACAATTATAGGCCCTGATCGAAGAAAATCGAGTATCATTTGGATGAGTACAGGGTTTTCGCTTGTTTCCCGAAAGCAGTGAAGTCCCACAGACTCTTTTTTTGCTTTGCTTATCGAATAGGATTGGCAGTAAATCTATCCACGAATCTTTTTATTTATAGCTTTCATTTTCAAGCTTTGTAGAGGAAACGAGTATCAATGATACCTCAAGTTCCCATGACTAATATTGCTGCTACTCGTACTTACGAATTTCTCACAGTTGATTTTTGAGGAGTTTCATCAGAGTGCTTAAAAACATTTACTTTTAATTTCTTTATCGTTAACGCAATAAACAAATATTTCATCGCAATTTTTTAAAACGTTGTGGTCTGCTTCGTAACCTGTTAAACTCCTGGCATTGTTTTGGTAAGTTGTGCCTATAAGTGCACAAAGAACGCTTCCTCTGCCACTCTTCTAAATTGCATATTGGATAACTTTTGTAAACAATATCTACAACGAACATATTGCCGCTAAACGTAATATTTCCTGCAAGACGTGAAAAAATAAATAAAACTTACTCGTTGTTTACAGAACAACAATAAAACTGCAATAACAACTAAAAGCTGTTGTAATGCACCGGTTGACGTGCACATACACGCACCACGAGAGATCAGGCATAGCGTTTACAAGGTTTGTGTATTTAAGTACTCTCCTTAAAGCTCCGAAACCAGGCCAACATAAGTGCAGCAAGAAAGAAAACCCAGCAGTTTCATAAGCGATGCCTCCGCGGTGTTCGCGGTGTCGCATGAAGGAACAAGATCAGCAACGAGGTTATTTTGCAGCGCACTGGCTGTCGCTCCTTGTTTATATCAACAAAAGGCGCTTGCGCTGGCTTGGTCCTGTATGTCGTCTTTCTGAGCATCTTTTTCCAAAAAAACATTCCCTAATCTCGTCCTCAGAGTGGGCGACATAAAACCAAAAAATGTCTGGCCTGGCGTCTATTCCTTCGCCAAGAGTGCCACTATGACCGTTCTCTCATATAACGATCACCATCTCTCGGAGGGGTTCTGGCGCACTACTATCAGCTTTTCTTTCCCTGTCTACTGTAAAACCTTTGTACTCTTTACTTCAATCATTGGTTGAGTTGTATAACACTATTGTATTGTAGACATATTCTAAATGAGTTGTTATTTTTTCCCACTTGTTAAACCAAATAATTCTGTTAAAACGTTTGTGGTGAAATTTGCACTTGTTAAATCAACCAAACATAAAGACATCAAATGCTTATATACACGGACTGCAGCAAATGGTGATGCATTCGCAGACGTTAAGCAACAGTTCCCCTTTTGATCTTGAATACTCTTTGAAATAATAATATTGGTATTGCTGTTTCTCTTAGCGGTGACACTTGTTGCTTTGATGGCTGTCAGCTGCATTTCATAGAAAGTTTGCTGAGATCAAAACATGTTTTGAAAACGTCCAAAATGATTTCATTTGTATCTGCTGTTTTAGTGTTGTTGTTTCTAATACGATTTTGAAAGCCTTCCACGCAGTGCCGGATTAACAATAGTAGCAAATGTAGCAATTGCTACGGGCCCCGCGCTTTTGGGGGCCTTGCGGTTCTTTGTGTTGCATTTGTTCTTTATTATATGCAATGGTGGATATCACAATTTAGGTGCCCGAGGCAAACTCTCAGAAACGGGGCCCTATATTTTACACATGCTATACAGAAAGTTTATTCGCTGAAATTTTTTGACTTTTTCTGGGAATTTGCTTCTGCGTGAAATTCTATTTCACATTGTACATTGCTTGAAGTTTTTATATTTTCATTCGTTCTTTGTATACACATAAAGTTTGTTGAGGGGACCCTTTGGCACATTTGCACATAACTTTTGCTTTCTTTTGAAAAGCATATGACTTGCTTCAGGGCTTATTAAATGTGGCTGTTGAGTGATGAATAAACTTTTTAACAAAACCATGCAAAACTAAGTGCGAAACTCTCAAAAGGATGGCCCCAGACGACCTCCTCGTTTGCCTCCCCTAATATCCACCCCTGATTATATGTATAGAATGTTTTCAGTCCAAGAAGTCACTATTTTGCTAAATTGGCTATTAGCAATTAAGAGAAAGGTTTCGATTGAATTCTTTTACATTAGACTATTATGATTTGAAAATTAACGTATTTTACAGTTACTTCCAATTCTGGGACCACTCAAGCAATGAGGCAAAATTGCAGCAATTTCCAGATATTAATTGACTGTATTCTTACGGCATTCAAAAAAGAAATTATTACGTCAGATTGACTTTCGAAATGATTTGACAAAATCTAGGAAATGCAAGCTAAAGCAGTAGGTTTGTCGCTTTTGGCAATCGGCTTCGACCCCTGTGATTAGACTACGCTGTCTAAATGCAGCAATGATCAAATTTGTTGATGAGTTTGGAAGCATTAATTACTGTCTCTGTACTGTACTTGTGAGCTTTACAGTAATGTATTCCTTCTTGGTAAAAATATACGTATATGCATTTTTGGTAAAAAAATGTGTAGCCCATGATGTCCACCATTTGCTATTTAAGACCAGGTTTTTCGTACTTACAAAATTCAGTATGCCTAATGTTAGTCACATAGATGCCCACAGAATTTATGATTTAACTTTAACAATTGTTTACTTGTTCAAGTTTATTTTCAACTTAGGGCCTCGCACTGTTAGGATGATACCGGCCCGGCGCTACCTTAATCCGGCACTACTCCCAAGTTGTTGCAAGATGCATCTCAACTATTTTTTGGCTCATGGACCATTTTTTTCAAAACAATATCCGTTGGACCACTTTGCTATGCTGATACCTCATGAACAATTATAGTTGAAACTGTATTGCACATAGATGGTTTTACATAGTTAATTGTACAGTAAAGGTTACACTTTTCAGGAATGTTTTGTCAGGGGTTCATGAAACTCTGTGTACCACTAGAAATTCCAGGTGGTACACCGGTGGACCACGTTGAGACTCACTGATTAAAAGCGAGAGCGAGGCAGAACTTGTTCGGAACACACTTCCGAGTAGCTGTAGTTATAATCAGTGGCTGTTGAGTAGGGGCGTATTTACTTGGGGTAGGTAAGAAAACGCCCTCTTAGTCAAAAATTTTACACCAAAATGAACCACCTTCATTTTTTCAATTTGGGAAGATTACTATTTGAGCTCAACACGTTTCCAACACTTCGCAGTAGGACAAACTCACGAATTTCTTCCGTGCACCTACGTCCAGATGATTGTTTGGAAAATATGGTCAGACACTGCATTACCGCATTGTCAATGTTTTGCGTGTTGCTCATCCTTTCTTTCTGTGCATGGTTGCGTGCCTGACGCAATAAGCTAGGAATAATGAAATTCAAAACAGTCGCGCAACATATTCGATACAACGGGTTTGTTCTGCATTTGTTGGCAATTTGTTGGTTGGCAGCATGAAGAAGTATTTGCAAACCTTGGAGCAAAGAGAATCTTGCAGGTCTTGCTCAATCGCATGAGAAATAACTACGTGTGAAGCAGTGATTTAATTGAAGTCATTGGATGTTTCAAAATACCGCTGCTTGCACCGTCAGCGAAATTTGTTTGATGGATTTTTGTGGGCGATGAAATCGATCAATGAATTTTCTAACGGTGAAGACAGATATTTTTTGAAATGTCCAGTATAATTTATTTCAGATAGTTGGTTTTTGCGTTTTTGTTTCTCGTTTGTATTTCGAGGTTGTTTTACTGCTTCTGGAAAACTTGTCGATCCAGTGAAAGCAGTGAAAGCATTTTTATGCTGGTAAAGTTGGAGGAAATTTCAGATTGTAACATATTTCCTGAATGCTTCTGAAAACGTTGTGGCGGGTCAAGGGTTACCAGATAACTTACAATTTTTTCAGGGACGTTTTTCGTTTTGTGATTATTGAAATAGTTTAAACCAGTAAGGAACAATTAGCGGCCCGCGGGCCACATGTGACCCGCCAAAACGTTTTCAGTGGCCCGCGGCACTGGTGTAGGAGGCGGGGGTGCAGGGGGTGCAAGCACACCCCAAAAAGTTTTGATTGATGAAAATCCGGGCAAAATCCCTTAAAATCCGGGCAAAATCCGTGGAAATCTGGGCAAAATGGTGTGATAATCTTCGCAAAATCGCTTGACGTGCTTTGATTTGAAAGAAATGGCGGACAGAATGAAAATGCGGGCGTTTTTTTGAAGGTTATTCTTTTTTGGAGTTTTTTTCGGGCAAGTTAGAAGAAATTTGGGCAAAAATGGCACTTGATGTGCTTTGATTTGAAAAAAATGGGGTCCAAATTGAAATCAGACGTTTTGCTTGAGGTCATTTTTTGTAGTTTTTTGTCAGGCAAGTTTGGGGAAATTTGGGCAAAAATCTTTCGCACCTCCAAAAATTTGCCTGTTCCTACACCTATGGCCCACGGAAGCATTCAGGAAATATGTTCAAATCTGAAACTTCCTCCAACTTATCACAATAAATGTTAGTGCTGAGGCTAACTTCAACAGAGACTTGCTTCTACTTCCATTAGAAGGTACGGCCCTCCGCTAAATGTGACCTTTTCAAAGCGGCCCCCAAGCCAAATTGATTGACCACCTCTCTTTTAAGCTATTTTCAGCAACGAAATTGAAAACTAAACAAAACTTATTATGACGACACAACTGTTCTTGAATAGTATAATTTTTTTAGTACCACACAACTGTTAAGATGGAACAAATCTGCATGTTCTTCTGTTCAATTACATTGTTTAATCTTGATTCTTGAATGTTCAATATAATCAATATTTCAATAATGAACAATTTCACAGCTGCTATTCTTTTTGCTACTCATGTTGTTGCGTAGCATTTACCACCAGGTTTCAAATCAAGCAGATAAATTCGATCTTCTGGCGATTATTTTAGTATTTTGCCAATGCCAGAAAAATAATAAAATAATCGCCAGAAGATCGAATTTATCTGCTTAGTTTCACAACTGTTCAAGAATTTTCAAGGACGCTAGAAAATATTCAAGGGAAAAAAATATTTTTCAAGGATCAAGCACATAACCAGTTTTGGTAGAAAATTCAAGGACAGTCCTTGGCGCTCACGGGCGCATGGTAACCTTAGGCGGGTCACATGCGGCCCACGGGCCGCTAATTTTCCACTCCTGGCTTACAATTTCAATAATCACAAAACAAAGAAACGCTCTTGAAAAAATTTCAAGTGATCTGGCAACCCTGTGTCGAGAGAAGGGAACAAGAGGACAGGCTACGCTGCACCCGGGGTCATCAAAAGGCTCGGACAAACCAGCACATTAGAAAACAAGATGCAAGTCCAGCCAATTTTCTGCTGTGATTCTGTTATCAGAAAAATTTCGTTCCCATAAAAATTTTGTCATTAAATTGATGCAAATTTTTGCAGATGCTTATGGAATTTTGCCTACTTTTTGTATTTTCAATCGTATTTGCTACAATTCGAATGTATTACAGCAAATTGGATGTTACAATACAATTGTTTGAACATTCACTCGTGACCGAAGTACGGTCTTGAAGTCACAATTGAATAAAGTTTTCAAACGTGTCTAGAATAGAAGCACAACTGTACGCAGAGCCAGAGTCAGCTTTCGACGCCCCTACGCCCAGCTCACTCTTCGCATCTATGCTGCCATAACGGGCTTGGTGGGAAAGCAAAACTGACTTTGTCTCCGGGCGTGGGAAGCCCAAGTTACGTTACTGCTTGTCTTTCTGTTCCATGTAATCAGTGATTTTTATAGTAATCGCTGATGCAATGCAGCTCTTCTCACCACTGTGTACCTCTCATGGGAAGTCAATATAATTAGATTATTACGTAACAGTCGGTGTAAACAGTTTGTATTGCAATGTAACTGAAAGTGGGATCTACATGTAGCCTACTATTAACTGTAATATAATGTATGCGGTTACCAGAAAAACTGCTTGCCTGAACCGTGTCTGTCAACGAAAAGAAGCACCTCTGTTGAACATTATCTCGTAGTGCTTCAGGTAAACATCAAACCTTAAAGCAGATTTTAGCCGTTTGAATGGAACCGAGAAGGTAATTAATGCCGCCTTTTCATTGTTATTTTCTTGCTAAGCAGCCGGTTTTGCAGAGGTATTGAAAGTACTAAAAGGTGTTTGCAAGCTGCAACTAGCCGGATGGTTTGAATGAAATCTAGGTGAGTGCATCATGAGATGAGTTACAGAGATCCATCACTAATCAGTTTGAACAACCAGCCCATTGTTCCACAAAGCAACTGTACTTGTGTTTTTACGTCATTGCAATGAATCGTAATTTTTTAGGATAATAGCGGCGTCTTACTTGCGGGACAACAGAGAGAGAGTGTGTTTCTTGCTTTATTAACTTTGTCTACGCTGATATAGCCTCAAGCAGAACGGAATGTCACGAAGTAAGTCTCCTAATCGCTAACGCGCTTGCAAAAAATGAACTGTCAGGAATAAGCGTTCTACTCCAGTCTGCACAGCAAAGCTAACTCGGTATCAAGACAACTGCCAACAGGACAACTGCGAACTAGGACAATTGCCAACTAATATAATTGCCATCTGCGAAGCGTACTGTAGTTGTGCTCAGACATGGGATAATCGTGGGTAATCGAAATCATCAATCGTAATCGATTACAATCGATTACAGTTTTTTGAGTAATTGTAATCGTAATCGATTGAACTGACTAACAATGACATGTAATCGTAATCGATTGCATTGTCAATTTAATCGTAATCGACGATTACTTTCGCGATTAAACTTGGAAATCTTCACCCTACACACCACTGTGCGATGAACCGCGGTTTTAGTGGCAGGGTTTCTTCCTTTGTCACAGTTTTTTATATTTGTTTGAGAGGAGGCCGTTAGCTCGTCTGTGTGCGTTAAATCCAGATAGTCCAGCGGCAAGCACAGCGTTTGTAGCGAATTCTCGCTTTGTTTCTGTTAGCCTTTCTGTTGGCGGCCAGAAGTAACGCATGTGAGTCTAGTGAGACGTAGCAACAAAAATAAGAGCTTTTCTTGAAAACGAGTTGAAACTTCGGCAACAGAAGAGATAACGACACCACTACGAGTAGAGGTGTTGGTTTTATTCAACTATATTCGGAGTGAATCTATGTGAATGTAAGTGCTGGAGTAGACTACATTAGTGCAGTAATCTATATAAATTGATTTTTTTGCAAAGAAATAAGATAATTTAACCCAAGTCGAAAGCAACTTTCCACAATGCTGATAACTATCATGTCAACAGAGATCATCCACAGATACTGGTAAAAAGAATTCAACTAATCCAGTTAGCTTTTGTCAGCCGTTGATGTGATGTTTTGTCCAATAGACAGATGCGCAGCTGTATTGGCATCACTGTTCATTTAATTTCATATGAAAAACTACACAATGCTATGCTGCGCTTGCAGACAATCCAAAAGACATCACACAGCTAAAAACATCGTAACCCGCAGTTTGAAATAAATAGTCAGCAATTTTGAAATTACTAACACACGACGTTTCAGCGTTGCTGGACGAAAGTTTAAGCCTGATTGATGTCGTTTGACTGATTGAGGTTTGAAGCGTTGATGTTTACCAACTGTAACAAACATTTTTTAAAAACTGATTACTTTTGTTTAATCAATATTTAAAGTGTTTGATGCAGTGGCGTAACTGACGGGGTGCAAGGGGAAAAGGGAAAGATTCCCTTCCCTGGCAAAGATTAAATGTAAAAACCGTGCCCACACTTGGCTTATATTTTGGTTTTCAGTAAATTTTCGTTTTTTTGCGTTTTTCGGCCAATTTCAGAAATGCGTACCTCAGCAAAAATTGTAACCCTAACCTGAAGACGTTCAAGCGTGTGGTCATAGCACGAAGATGTACAAACGCTTTCGAGCTACCTTAACACGCGACCAATTAGTTTGAAGAAAGTTAAGACCACTGCATCGTCCTTTGCTATGTAAAAATTAATGACGTTCCAATGCTTTTGCAAAAGTTTAAATCGGTTCAAAATATGGTAAAGTTAGTTCAATAACTAGTTGAGCAAACTATGCTAACTGTCAGGAACGCATGGTAAAGACGCAATAAAAACAGAAAGTGTTGGTCAAGTGCCGTTAAAAAATGCAAATTTTTGGAAACACGTTTCAACCTTTAAACAAAGGTGTTGCGTTTTGGGCAAAAACATTGTGTTGGGAAAAAAATTTTTTCCTGAACAAAAATAATTCCAACTTCAACACCATATTAAGCTGATTTAAAGTGAGCAATACTCCGTGGAGTATTTTCCTTTGATTTAGGGTTTGAGTATAGTCATCCACATGTGGATTCACCATCATTTCTCAAGTTTTTTGGGAGTGTTGGTTAGTGCTGGGCTCCTAAAGTGGCCAGTGGGCTTCTTTCAGCTAAGTTTTACCCTCTTGCTCAAACTTCTATTACGCAACTGGTTTGTTGTCTGCACAAACATCTCAGTCAACAATTAATGTGATTTTTCCTTTTTCCGGTATTTAATCCTTACAGATTGGCAATTTCTTTTAGTGCATTCATTCATATCGTATGTTGTCTAAAAACATGCTTACATCAAACCATGCAAATGGATTTTGTTTTCTTTCTGAGAATGTTTCAAGACAAATGTAATCGCGATTGTAATCGTGATTACTTTCAATGTAATCGTAATCCTTATCGATTACATTGTTGTTTTGTTTATTCGTAATCGAACATGTGTCAAGCAATCGTAATCGATTACATTGTGACGTAATCGCCCCTTGTCTGGTTGTGCTTTCTCTAGTCCAGTGCTTCTTAACTCTTTTACCCCTGCCATCGATTTCTGCATTCCCATTCACTCTATTGTGAATGCATGGCCGATGTGACAACAATCATGGCGCATCGAATGGTCATTCTATAATAGCATTTGCTCTACTACATCCACAGCCTCCTTTTCCCATGCAGCAAATTAGCTGCGACCTTCAAACAAGGTTTGATTACAGACTCGTCTTGGCAAACTGTTTTTTTTTCGTTTCATCAGCACATACAGTATTTGAAAAGCGGAAAGGAGAAGAGGCTTTTTAATAGCAAGAGTCATTTACGATTGATGACCGGAGGCAGGGCAGGATTAACCATTGGACAAACCGGGCAAATGTCTGGGGCCTCGCTCTTCTGGGAGCCTCGCGTTTGAATATCAAAACACTCCTTTACTTTGGAGCATAAAACTGGGATAGACTTAACAGTTCCATTAGCCTTCAAAAAACTATACATGTTTTATTTTGAAACGTTTGAGAAAAAACAACAAATCGCACCACAGCGGACTCAAGGTGGATTAGAAATAATCGCGAAACGTCTCAAAATAAAACCTGTATAGTTTTTTGAAGCCTTTTTTAGTGTTAATGAAACTCGTTTACTGGTTTTTCATGTTTTATGCTGTTCACCACGTGTCAAAATTGTAGAGCTTTTTGATTGCTGCGTCTAGTATATAGGTTAAGGAAACTGACAACTTCACATTNATCGTTTTTGAATGACTTAAAATAGTTGAACCAAACAGCACCACGCTTTATAACCCAAGAATTAGATCGAAATCAATGCGTNCATGGGCGTCCAGAGAAATTTTACCAGGGCGGCAACGTCGAAATTTTGCTTATCCTTTTCAGGTTGCTGACGATGCAATGTAAATGGACATTCACAAAACGCTTTACCCTTACACCCCATTAGACTGTGCTGGTTGAAACTCAATTCTCAATCTTTTGTCTGAAATGTTTTCCACAATTCGGCTATCAGAAATGCTTTTTCTTTTCATAAATTGCCTTATATCTACTTTTTCGAGCACTTTCTACAAATAAGTCATGGTTTGAGAATAATCAACGGCCAGAACAACATTAGCTGGGAAAAAGAAGAAAGTTAGACACTTTCGCAAAGTTTCGCAAAGTTGTTTCAAGCAATGAGAAGTAGAATTATATGTTGACAAGACTATCGGACAACTTACCAAAGTTAGAACACCACGCAGGCTTAAAAAAACTGAGAAGATGAATTACGAAAACTCGCCACAGCAAATGTAGCTTTGCACTTCGTGCTCACTAAGAAGTCAGAACTAAATCTTAACGACAAAGACGTATTCCCACAAGTCTAGATCGGCGTATTCTAACAAGCCCCGTATTTTTATGCTGTGTGAAAAGCATCCAAAGGTAGCCTGCATAAGAGTCGTTTGATTAATCCATTCACTCGGGCACATTGATCACAGTCTCACACTAACAATGAGTTTTTCAAACTTTCGGAAGCACTGTCACAAACTTTCGGAAGCACTGCTCCTAAAAATGGGTTTTTCAAACTTTCGGAAGCACTGTCACAAACTTTCGGAAGCACTGCTGCTAAAAATGGGTTTTTCAAACTTTCGGAAGCACTGCCATCAAAAGTGTCACTGTCTCGCTGCATTACCTACCAAGGTATTTATGTTCAACAGTCACATGTAGGGCTCCCATCCAGTGATTTCAAATAAACCCATATTGCACACAAAAGACATACATATTCGTACAATAAAAACCCAGAAAGCTTGTGTTACGAACAAAAACATGTAAGTGTGCTTATTTGAGTAGAAAGATAATGGAATACTGATTTAATTAGTTGCGAAATGCTTGTCGTGATCGTGAGGGTATCAGTCTTAGATCAAACAAAGCGCTGTTGTCCACTAGATCACGGAAAAGTTGTTAGATGTAACTATTGCAAAGCTCCCATTGCAAAACTTCAGTCAAGTAGTATGGTTCAAGTTGCTTTTGCGTGATATTTCGTCGAGAGCATTTTTCTTTATAAGCGGTGTAACTTTTGATCTGCGAGTGAGTGTAGACATATCTTTCCTCAATACATATGTCAATGGAGATATGTGCAGTGAAGATGGTCAGAGTGTCTATGACAATAAGATTGTTGTGTATAGTGCCACGGTAGCAAAAAGATGTTTTTTTGTGATACAACTTTCTGTTTCAACAAATTAACTACATGCGATCCGCCGTGCATGATCACCCCCAGTTGTTTCTGAAATGTAGGCTGCCAAATCGTATCACTGTTGAAGTTTTTGACCGGTGCTTCTGCAAAGTTGAAACGAGAGCATGTGAAACGCTACACAGTTGCGCTAAGCGTTTAGGTGGCCTCGAGGTCACGACTTTTCCCAGGGCCTCGCGTGCATTTAATACGGCCCTGACTGGTGGGAATTTTGCTGTTTGCACAAACAGTGGTGCTGCTTCTTCAAAAATTGCGGAAACTTGTTCTGATGAACGCCGCGTTCCTTTTGTAAATGACTCCGCAGTTTTGAAGGAGCCAAACACTGGTTGTTGTATTGAACATGCATTGAGCGGAGGACTCATGGCTTCATCCGTCACCTTTGGAAAGAAAAAATCCATGCTTGATATAATTATCATTCCTCTTTATCTATGTTAAAAACCCATAGACAAAACGAATGGTGATTTGCAACGTATGAAAATCGGACAATTGTGTGCTGTGCTATGGAGTTTTTTCCTCCTGGCTTGCGTGATTTCTTGGCCTGGTGCGACATTCAGGTGCTGTGGTGAGTGTATTTCCTTCACGCATTCAGTGAAAGCAACAAAGTGACATTTGATAGAAAGTTACGTTTGGTCATTCCGACACGTCTATCAGAAATAGCAAATACAATATGGAATTTGAGAGCTTGTTTACAACACCTAGTACGACTTAAACAAGTTCGTACTTGATGTTACGCGCAAGAAAAGTTCAGGATGATCAATATGCGATGCATCCACAACGCGATGCAATCGGTTAAAAAAGGAAGACTGTTACGCATATGGCGCCTCATACATTTCTTGAAAAGCATTAGTCAATTGTAATTGTATGGATTTATGAAAAGACGTTATTCCAAAGTATAATTAACCCTCAGTGGCTGGCGATTTGGGTAGGACCCAAATCTATAGCGAGGTCTAAATATATCAGGGCCGTAGCCACCAGATTAGGTTAGAGGTGCTAGTACTGCCATCAGATTTGAAAAGGTCAGACTAGAAGTAGCCAGGGCCGTCGCCAGCGGGGGGCCAGTGGTACCCGGCCCCCCATTTAAAATATGTGCTCCACCATTTCATGTTTGGCCCCGGGTTGCTGCATACATCCAATATTGTTTTTAAAAGCTGTGGCCCCCTCGTGATTTTTGGCCCCTGGCTGGGAAATCCTGGCGACGGGCCTGGAAATAACTTCTCTTATGAATGACTGCCTTAGAATTCTAAAAATTGCTGAGCGGCTTTAACAGTGTTACGGTTGAAGCAAGACGGTTGATTCAGCCTTATATACGAACTTGCTGAGTTAGTTAAGTAAATAATTGACGTTGAAAAAGCTTAATCGCGTCACATCTTGACTCTTTAAGTTACGAAAATGGATGTGACGTAAATCTTAAATGTTTTTGTTGCTTGTAAGTAGGATGTCAGTCTGTGATCATAAAGTCTTTATCAATGGAAAACCAATATAACTGTTCTGGAAACAACTTTTTCCTAAAGGTTCAGAAACCGTATAGAGAAATTAAACGTCATAGCAACACTTTTCTCTGTGGCGTAAAAATACGTGCTTGAAACATTTTCATGAAGATCTCACTCAAAAACAATCAACAGAAGGCTCGTAACCAGGGGGAGGCGCAGGGGGGCGAAGACCCTTGCAAAACTTTTCGTCCCCCCCTGGAAAAAGCTGTTGGATATAGTTACAAACTATTGGACACAGTTTAAAACATTTCGGCCCCTCTCAGAAAACTGTTGGCCACCTCTGCTGTCCCAAGCTGGTTACGGGCCTGATCGACAGTGTTTTAACAAAAAAATTTGTTCGAGACTATAAAATTATGTCGAAAACAGGTTTGAAAAACGGCAGCTGCGCTTTCTAGACTGCTAAATTTAAAAAAATGTGCCTGTAGCAATATACTAGGTGCATAGTGACCTTACATTCATAGGCTTCAGCAATTGCAACCAATGTTGCTGGTATGTTTGGTTGTTTAAAGCACGAATTGATGATATTGCTTCCCAATCATTGGATTTTCGTTTAGAGCGAATATGAAAACTTTCGAAAAATGTTTGTCGTACAAAACATGCACCTATTCTTGGAAATTTAGTGATCTTCATAGCTTTTAAGCTGGCTTCCACTAAAAGTACCAAAAGTGCGTTTTTACCGAAGGGTCAATATGAAATGGGCTTCGAATTCGGAAAACCCAGGATGGCCACAATCGACTAACCTGTTTCAAAACTAGAATGGTTTTATTAAAAATGATAGCTTTACATGTGAAGAAAAAATGTGAGAAGTAAATGTAATGAAGGGAAGAAGATCAATATCTTCGGGTTCGTCTGCCAAACCTCAGCTGAAAAACAATTCATCCGTTTTCGCCGATTCATTGCAAGTTCTATCTTACACATGGGCGTCGGAAGGAGGGGGGGCTTGGCCCCCTAGGATTTTGCAATTATTAGCAAAAAAAGGTTGTTTTTTCAATTTTGAGGGGTAATAAACAAATTTCACCAGTTTTGGCCCGCCCCTGGAAAAAAAATTGGGAAAATCCCCTACTGCCCCCCCTGGAAAAAATCCTTCCGACGCCCATGATCTTACAAGCAGTTTTTACTTGACAAGCAGGTTCAAACGGCACTAGGTCTTCACGGAATGCAATTTAGTTTTTGCTGAAGTGTTGCATATGTTTAAAATACATAATTTTCGCTTGTCGGTATTCCGACTGAAGACCTAACTGCTGAAGGTTCAATCAAGAGAGATTCATTATACCAATCAACGCATCTCTAACAAAATTCTATTGTAGCCATATGTTCTAACTCAGCGGTTCTCAACCGGGGGTTACCGGACCTTTGGGGGTTCGAAACAAGACTTTCGGGGGTCCGAAATGCGATTTTCGAGGGTGGGAGTTTGCTTGTTCGCAGATGTACTTTTTTCAAAAGACGCGAGATTTGTGAAACCTTGTAAGTTCTATTGCGCAAAAAAACATTATCCAGCATAATTGTTCCAGTTGGCGTTACTAATTTAACAACTTAAATTGCTAAATGTGTGTACTGCTATTTCTGCTTCAAGTTGCGGTTACCATGCCGAAGATGGCCGGTGATGCGATTGTAAATGCAGTGCGACATTTAAATGTTTATGGCGCAACCAGGTCAGATTGTTGCTTGGTGCTACACAACTCAAAAGTTAGAAATCGAGTACAAAAGCCCTGTCTATTCTAGTGCCCTTTGCAATAGCATATTCGTGCAATCGGGATTTTCCTCTCTACTTCATTTATAAAATAAGTATCGGAAGTCTTTGAACGCCTCTAACGATTTGCGTGGCTATAATTATATGTGTGCCACGGTATGAATGGATAATTTCAGAGAAGCAACAACAATATAGTCACTAGGTTTGTTTCCGATGAGCAGTAAGGTAAAACAAGAGGAACGAGTGTTTTCTGTTGTGTTGCCAATATGTATTACGATTAGTAATAAAAATGAAAATATTGTGAAACCAAACTGTTTTTATGATTTCTACGCTTTTTTTAAACAAGGAGTTGCGAAAGTCACTTTATTTTTTTGAAAGGGATGCCAGCTTCACAAAAGGTTGGGAACGTTTGAATCTAACTGACCTTTCTGGAACACGCGTATATGAAAAAGCTGCACGACTGTTGTATGTTCCGCCTTGCCAGATTGGTGGCCTAGTCTTCTGGAGCCTACTTTGCCAGTGCTTAACGAATAAAGGATTAGTAGTCAGAACTAATCATGGCACACCCATAAATCAAACAATAAAGTATAACTGTTGTTAAAAAACTCATATACTTTCGCATTTTTTCCGAGCCAAACATTGAATGCTACTCGGAATTTTTTTAATCTATCGTAATTGCTCAGCAAGGGAAAAAACCTGTATGATATTCTTTGCAGGGTAAGGGCAATTGTCCGGTTGGCAGTTTTCCACTGGGCAGATGCACTTGGCTGTTTTCCCGGTTGACAGTTGTCTTAAATTGGCAACTGTCCTAGTTGGCAGCTGACCTAGTTGGCAGTTGTCTGGTTGCCAGTTGTCCTGTTGGCAGTTGTCCCAGAACCGATGCAAACCCTTTCGATGCCTATTACTCTATTCACCGCACTGCTCATTGGCCAACCGCAATCTTTTTCTTGGTGCCAGAGATGTTTCAACTGAGTTTGCCTCATTTTGAGTCATTGATTTAAAAATGCTGTCTGCTTTTCCCAAGTACGTCTAGTTTACCTGCTGTGATGTGCCCATACTGAAGAAAAAAGAGCTTCAATGCCAAAGTTGTTGGTGGTTATTGTAAAGCGGTAAAATTTTGCGGAAACACAAATGTGTATTTGTTTTGTGATCTGTCAATAACAGGTCAACTCATCCTTTAAAATGTCAACCTCAGAAAAAAATTTACGCTTGGATGATCACTGAGAACGGGTGCAAAAGCATCGCCACGTGTAATTGACCAACAGTATTCAGTTAGCATGACAGCGTCCCACTTCGCTTGGAGTCATACCTCCGTTTTATTGATATCCTGATGGAGCCACTCCCTTACTTATCACTCAGACCACCAAGGTTTTCGGCGAAATGATTTTGATAGTTGTGCAGGATATGAAATTTTATGCTCATGTTAGCTCCGATATCTTGAAGAGTATTCAATAAATTCGCTACAACTTCTTACTTTTGTATCTCCCATAAACATTTTAATAAATTCTCCAACAGTATGTCAGGTACAGAATTATTTTTCACTAATGAAAGTTTGAAAACTTGGCTTAGACTTGTCATGAGTTGGAGGTGAAACGATTTTAGACTTTTCCACGAGAGGATGCGCATGAATCTTTTTCACACCAGGTACCATTTCTTCTCTTACAGGGAAGTATTGGTTTATCCAATGTTGGCATCAAGGTCTGCTATCCTATAAATATAGAAACTATGATAACTTCACGTAAATACCTTGCAACCAAAGCAAAAAAACAACCGTTCTCAAATCAACACAAATGATCCACTCGCATAAATTTTTTTCTGGTAATAACTGAATTTCATTGCATTTTTCTTCGAGACTTGGTGAGTGCTCAAGACGAAGAGATCCAAAAGAATAGCCTAAACATTACGAAGAAAATCACATTTCAAACTTCGTTTCGATCTATCAATAGAGTCTCCAAACTTTAGGATAATATTTTGAGACACCAAGATTCTTCATAAAGCCTTAAACATTATTACAGTGCACAATCTAATTTTATTGGGTGAAATAAGGCATGAATTCAGCATGATATTTCTCATAAAATTGATGAGAGGAACTAGTTGTAACTAATCAATTTCTTTAAACCTTAAAACAAGCAGCTCAGAAGATTTTAAAAGATTCAGGTCTCTTGCCAAGTCATTGAGCTCTCTTTGACGAAAGAGTTGTTGAGATAAAAAGACGGGGTCGTTGGCTGCTAGGGTGGAAACTCCATCTGCTGAAAAATGCACTTCCTCACTTGAAAGAGAATCCACCTGTGGAAAGCCTTCAAGCACAGATGAAGGAAGATCTTCACAGTGCGAAACTTGACTGATCGCCAAGTGTAAGCTATTTATATCAAGCAATTCCTAGTCTTGATGCCTTTAGTTTTCCTTGCACAGAAGCAGCAGTCGCTACAGTGATCTTTTACCTCACGCCACACCATTGGAATAGCAAACATTATAGTTATTCTGGTGGTGTTTCTTTATTAGGGCAAGTGTTCTGCGCGAGGTTTACATACAATGTTCTGTGCCCCACTCTTGTCTTGAATTTCCAGCATTACTTTGAAATCATTAAAGTAAGCACGCCTTANAAAATCGTTGAATGCTTTCCTATTNTGTTCTAGTGTGTATTCACCACAAATATAGCAGAAAACGTTTTGCTCATTTAAACCACGTTTTCTCAGTGATGTAGAGCAGCCATAACCAAGATTTTGCAAAGCGTGATAAAAAGTAGTTTCGCAAGCGTAATACAACCCTTTAACTGTTAATCTGTTAATATTCAACCCTGACTCCAACTCTGAACTCACATCCGACACTAGTCCACACATGGAACCCACCCCCAAGCCTCAAAATCCATGCAGACAACCAGCCAAAGCTTATATACCAATCAAAGGTGTAAAAGAAGGCGCATCTACAAGCAATCAGCTTTAAGGTGGAGTACATAAATGGTGCTTAGGATGTCACAAACAATCAACTGACATTTGGCATATCAACAAAGAGCTCATGACTTGAAATTCGTAAAGCAAGAAAGTCATTCATCGCAAAAATCAAAACTTATAATAAGCGTGATTAAAAAGTTGACCTGAACTTAGAAGGTGCCTTGATAGAAAAAAATAAGAGTGATATTTGGAATCAGCACCCCAAACTTAGTTTTAATCAGTTCTAAAATGTAGAGCAACAAAAGTCATGGCAGCCACTGACGGAAATAGATATTACCGAAACGATTGCATCATATGTCCAAGTTAACTAGTTCTTTTAGATATTGCGTTCAGCTTGAGTTCTAATACGTTCGTGTGTAAGTAAAGTCGATTTTCTATAAGAAGAAATATATCAAAAGTAGGTTTGAAAAAATGGAAAATATTTTTCCCGATCTGTGGTTATTTTCACATCATGGCTTAAACGCCTGAAAAGTTACGAACATTTCCTATTGATTACATAAAAATGTCTCGTTTACCATCTTTGGGATGCTTTCCATTAATCAACTAGGTATCTAAAAACAAAAGTACAGATACAGTTAATTTTGCTTCAGTGATCGAAAGCGAAACGTTTTGGTTGATTTCCACTAGACTGCTTTAAATCCAGCTATAAATGTTTCAATTTATGAAGTCAACTGTTTGCTAAATTACTGACAATGTAGCATCCGATTTCTTACTTTTTGGATCCGCATATTAACGTGTGGACAGTTGTGAATTATATTAACTTTGCTATCTTTGATCAGAATGGCTATATTGAATCCGAAACAATGCCTGAGGAACAAGCGAATTCAGGTTAATATCAAATATTTTGTTTGTAAGAATGTATTTACGACCGAAATTTACCAAATGTTGTTTCAAAATATGTGACATAAGGAGACACTAATAAATTAAAAAAACGCATCAAATTCTTGTGTCGGTGAGTAAGTGATGCAAAATGTCTTTAGTATACAGTGTAGCGATTGTGGAATATTTCCTACAAAGAAGAACGAGGACAGCAATTTGATAACGTTTTGGTCTGTTTGGCAGGAATTCTTTAGACTTTATTAATTACTTTTTTCAAGCATTTATATACACGGAATTAACAACTTGCTTACTGATTTTTTACAAAATGAGCTATAGCAGGTACCTTGCTAAGTCAGTGCCAGTTTCTTTTCAAAGAGTAGAGGATCCATTCAGGAAATCAGTAAATTACTTTCAAAAGCATCACCTTTTGTATATTTTCCAAGAACTTTGCACTATGGTTATCTTCAAGCAGCCAAATAACCCAAATCAGTTAATGATGTCAGTCATTCAGGACATGATGCAAGAACAGGGAAGGGCATGCGATATGAACTTCAGTGACTTCAGTCTTTTTGATGAAGCAAAAAATATTTCTGAAGATAGCAGCTTAAGCTCATTGCAATTTACCACGTCATCGGATGAGGAAGAAAGAAAAGAAGAAATTGAAGAAAATGAAGACCAATGCGATGGAAAAGAAAGTGAAGGCGAAGTATAAAAATATGGAGGTCAAGAAACACAGAATGGCAGTTGCAACCAAAAAATTGCAGTAAACAATGTTACAATTTCAAATCAAGATGAAAGTGGGTTGGATTCCTTTTAGAGCATTGCCCTTGATCTGTTCACACTTGGCCGACGCAAACTTTGGCGAAAAAAGACATTCATTTGCAAACAAAAATGGTGCAAAAACGAAAAAAATATGAGAAAGTTACCTTTTATTTTATTACCTTCTGTGCTGATTTCATATGTGTTTTGCTCATGGCGGCGTGATCCAAAACTTATTTCGCGCAGATTGCCGAACAAGTTTTCTGCTGAGGAGTCTGCTGAATGAAATCTGTTTGCAGCATATGCAGATTACAGATGTTGATACGTCACAAACGGAAAACTTCCATTTTTGTTATAAATGATTAATTATATTTAAGCGTTTTTGCTCATTTAATGACCCATTCATTTATCTATACATCTATTTGTTTTATGCTCTCTGCTCTAGCTAGGAAAAAAGTATCAGAAATGTTTTTCCTACTTTTATAGATATTGCAATGACTTTTGAAAGTAAATGACATTTGAACTAAATGAAAATTGGTCTCAATTGATTTAATATCACTTTGAGGTACAGTGCGCTCTTCAACCTGTTTCGGAAACACCTTTCAAAATTTTTTCTTTATTTTTCTGGTAGACTTCTTTTTGATTGTGACATAGGGTTTGAACGATGATGAAATAAAACTGTTTCGCATTTTCTCAAAATTTTCAAAAAATCAGTGAAAATAACAAGTTGCAATAATAAACTGGGCATTAATAAACTTGAAAAATTTATCTTTGATTTGAAGTGATGAACTGGCTAGTTATACTGTAAAGTGGCGATGCATATCAACGGATTCATTTGTAATTGCATCTGAATGTATATCAATTTGGTAAAATAGTTGTAATTTAATTGAAGTTGTCCTGTTTTAAATTAAGTAAATGTAACTGAGGTTGCTGCAATTAATAAAAACTTTTCAGTTTTTGGTCAATTGCTACATATTTGTCATAGGATTGTTCACAAGATATAATTTGAGGTGACAAGACTAGTTGTTTTGAAAATTTGTACTGAAAAAAAATGAACGAAAGAGTGCTCTGCCACAATGACGTTATGAATTGTTACAGCAACATAGTTGAAATTTTTCATATTAAAAAATCCCCGAAAACTGGCAATATACGTAAGTGAAGGAGCAGGCAATTTTTGGGGGTGCAAAGGATTTTTTCCAGAATTTCCCCAAACTTGCCCGAAAAGTTTTTGTGCGACTTATCCCTACAAATTTTCTCTCACAAAGATCATCAAGACCTTTTTTTGATGTAACCTTCAAAAAATAGTAGTTAATTCTTCATGTGTTTTTCTTTGGTTTTGGAGAATAGAAGTCAAACATTGGGCGCCATTTTTGCATGGGAATTTGGGTTTTGCCAGGATTTTCATGGATTTGGCCCAGATTTTCGACAAATCAAAACTTTTTGCGGGTGCGCTTGCACCCCCTGTACCCTCGCCTCATGTACCACTGTACAACAAAACACCAATATTTGGTACCAGCATATGAAGAAGTAGACGAACGTCGTAACATCTTCTGGTGAGAGTACGACGTTCTCCCATGTTCTTCCCCAACAACACCGCTGCATATAGCTCAGCACGACACGACATTGGAAGTTTTTCTCCCGGCATTTTCCCTTAGCACTTTCTTTCCTGGCGATGGAAGAGTTGAGGGTCAATCTTTTCGTTGTTGCGATGCACTTTGGTGCTGTGTTTTTATCGCATCTGCCATGCTGCCTTGTCACTTTAGCTTCTGTTCGAGGTGCTATTGTAAATCACTTTATGATGTTTTCTTGGGAAGTGCTTGCTTTGTGAGCTCTGAATCAATCTCCCCATGTTTTCGCGTTCATGCAATGGTAAGGATCACACCAAGTAAGCTTCAGCAGTAGCTTCCCCTTGTGTTATAAGTATTCTGTTCGTGTGGGGGGTTATTACAACTTTTTGGCAGCTTTTTTGTAAGGCCTGGCGTGCATTTGTTGCTTCTATCAAACTCTTACTTGTTGCATTCCAGAGGGTAAATTCGCTCGGTTTTCATGATATTCAAATAACTAGTCTCCACAATGGTGACACAAACAAATCAATGGAGAAAATTAATATTTTTTTTAATTTGCTCAAGTGATTCGCTTGTGTCACTTTGTGGAGGCCAATTACTTGAATACAGATATGCACAACTTTGAATCATCGCAAAAAGAATAAAGCAAAGCACAATCGGCTGATTCTTCGAAAACTTACAGCAAACCTAGAGCGTTTAATTGTTGTTTTCATGATAGGTAGGTTTTCAAACGTTGATGGAATTGATGGTAGTTGGTTTGATTTGGTAATGCTGATTCGTATATATAGAGTTGCTTAATTTCCTGAGTGGATAAAATATATTTTGTTTCTGTCAATGGTCACGTTGAGAATGTACGTTTGTTCACCTTTTGCTGCTAAGGGGGTTTTCCTTTCTTTGTTTTTGAACAACTGAATGATGTTTATCCTCGTTCTGGCTATTTCTGCCCTCCTTACATTTTTTTCGTTACAACAAATCCATCTCTGTACAATCCAAGTTTTTCTTTTTTGAACATGTCGGCAAGATGTAAGGGTCATACAGCTCAGGCCTTTTAGCACCATCCAAAATGCCTATGTTAGCATCGAATGCGTACAGCCGGCCGGTTTTATTTCATAGAGTTTAGTCGTTGAAAAGCAAAGGTTTTCTGGCAAGTCAGATATAGCTCCAAGTTCAGAAGAAATTTTTCAATTATTTTGCAAATGCACAAATTTGGGTGTGACTGGTAGATAAAATTACCAGTGCTAAATTTCATAAACTTATTTTTTCGTTTATCCATTGAGAGGAGCGCAAACGATGATGTGTTGAGTGCTGCTCCATTGGGTAAATGTGGTAAATTTCTTGAGGGTGAGGTTGGTTCTTTTCTGAAGAAACTGGCTACTGACTTCGTCGAGTTCGTTCATATGGGGTTAATTAAGCGGCAACAATCTTTTCTATTGTGGCTACGGTTAGAAAATTAATTTCTTCAATGCATCAAAACTTCCAGAAATATCTTGATGTTAATGAAGATTTTGCAACTGGTAGCATGGTCTTGAGGGACGAGTATGACGGACTTCAGACCAGGTTAGGAGAGAAACATAATCATAACAGATGATAGGTGGACTGACTTCAGTAGACATCATCATGATTTTCCTCAATAGCAGGAAAAGCAACAATAGCACTCATTACTTTGTATTCAGTTTAAAAGACTCATGCACTGGAGAGCTCATTCAACTAGTTGTGTTGGTGACAGTGTATCAGAATAAAAATACCACTGAACCGACATTGATATTTTTCTTTATAAACTCACCACTCAAAGCATGTCACTCTACTGAAAATTTATATATGTTTTCAGTTATTTTGTTTCAAAACTTCTCTGGAAAACAGCTCTTTTTAAAGGTCACGTCAATTCTAAGTCAATTCTGAACAATGATGACGCATGGTCGACTCGTCAAATTGATCACTAAGAATATAGAACAGCGGTTTTCAACCTTTTTTGGCCAATGGACCATATTAAAAAAAAAACAAAATCTGATGGAAGCTGACACGAACTGGTCGAAACTGCATTGCGCACATAGATGGTATTACGTAATTTATTGTTCAGTAAAAACTCACAATTTTCAGGAATGTTTTATCAAGGATTGATGAAACTCTCTCTCGACCACTAGAAATTCAGGACCACGGTTGGTCCACCTGGACCACGTTGAGAATCACTAACATAGAATCTCTGTTTGTGTCAACAGTGGCTTTGCATTTCGAAAGATAAGAAAAGTACCAAAACATAAGATAAAACAACCCCACACTATGTTTAGTGAGCTAAATTGAAGGAAACAGATTTTTGAAGGTCTGGGAACGGTAAACACCTCTCAAAATTTTAAACGTCCCAATCAGAATCAATAACTTGGTGTTTTTGGAAGTTTAAATATAGACTTGTTCTTCTCAATAAACGTTGGCGCCACACACTTAAGCGCAATTCTGATTTACGTTTGGCCATTTGTTAACAAAATGCGACAAAGATTCAATCGGAAAAGTTGTTCCGCTTTTGCGTCAAATCCCAATAAAAAGTTCTTAGTTTATTTGGTATGCACATTCACCTTCAAGTCATGATTTACGGAATCGAACATTTTGTATAAGAGCTGCTGTAAGAAGAGACCAACAAGTCTAAACTGTAAAATAGTTTTCTGCAAGGTACGCGTAAATTTCTCGCGAATAATAATGAAAAAACTACAAAAAAACACTCATTTCAACTGTGCCATTTTTTATTCACCACTGTGGTAATTTTGACTATCAGAGCCGGATTTAGCTGATGCCAGGCCCTAGGCTACTCTGCTTGAGAGGCCCCCTCTCGCACTGTTACGAGGAAAAATGGAAAAGCCCTATTCAGTTTAAGCTTAGCCGAAAATGGACGCTCTGAAAGTACGGTCAATAAAAAATTATAAATCATTACTAGAGTGCCCCACGATCACTGTGCTTTTTTGCTGCCTTCGACGCAAAAGCGTTCAATGGCACGGAATTGTTGAAATCGTACTTGGTTGGCGGGAACACGATTATTAATTTTTGCAGGCAAATCAACCGGAAATGTCATGGTTAAATATTTGACGCAACACATGGCCTACGGTTTTATAAGTTGCACATCTGATTTTTCTTATCTGTGCTCAAAAAAACAAATACCTTGCACATATGTGTGGCGGCATAAATACCTTACAGCACAACATGCGGACCACGTTGCAACTCGCTTACCACGGATGTAAAAATCTCACACACACGAGCAAAACACGTCAAGTAAAACTCACCCAAATGGTTGCAACAGGTAGGTTCACGATTCGCGCCTTTGTTACTTTTTCAAACTGCTAAGAATCGAACGCAAGTCGCAACGAAACGATCGTGCGAAAGGATGTGAGATTTAAGCCAGAACCGTCGCCAGAAAGTCTTCACTATAGGGGTTTTACATTTGCGCATAGGGACTTGACATTCTGAAAATTTGATAAAATCTCCACTGATGACAGTGTTTAATATTTCAATTTGGAGGGAATGCTCCCCGTGGCGACAGAAGTGTTTTAAACTTCCCTTATGCTGACATTATGGAAAAACGTACAAAATGCTACAATCACCGAATCAATTAAGACTAAACAGAGCACAGTAAAGAATTAAAAATGATTTTTGTCCTGGCCTTCTCCATAACAAAATCTATCTAGGAATTCATTAAAATATGTTTGCCTAAGTTTGGCACTTTTAATGCACCGATTGCTTAGTGTGGGCAACCTCTCTTGGAACACTGCGACCCTTTAATTCAGTTTTAATTCTTTTGAATCTTGAAAAAACCTTCCTCCTGAGCAGTTGCTGT
>JGI24021J15306_10000604_pt1 | contig 29112 bp, 13 predicted proteins | sample Ectturendosymbi1_FD_15306 | JGI IMG/M metagenome (IMG submission 15306) | reverse complement strand
TTGCAGCTTGAACAATCAAGCAGAATTTTGCAGCATTTGGAAACTTAGTAAGGGTGATTTGCAGTAGTGGAATTACTATCAGCTTTTTTGCCCATCATTTTGTTCATGTGATTTGTGTTCCTGCCTGATCGTTTTTTCTAAGCTCAACGTCGTTGCGTTATATTTTACTGTTCGAATGAGGTCAGCGTAACAATTGCAGTTTCGGTGAATTGAGGATCATAAGTCATTTTCATTTCGTAAGCGAAAAAAAATCAATTTCAAGTTGTGCTGTTCATACATCACCAAAAATTGAGAACATTACCACAACCAGAATCGCAGCTGCAAAACATTCAATGCAACCATCCGCCTTATTTAAACTTACCAAATCATAGAACAAAGGATCAAGAGGTTGCAGCTTAACTTTAGCTGTACTTTGGCTTTGGGCGACCAAAAGTACTGCTATGACGAAAAGTATTTTCAGCATTTTACTTGAATGTAATGGAGAACTATCGTCAACGCAATTCACCTGCAAAGCCATCAATCGCAGAATAAAGCAAGGCCACTTTTAAATCACCCAAAGTTTGAAATTATTACGTTGAAAACAGCCACTCTTACAATACATCATTCTGTGAAAATTAGCTAGCTCAAATGCAACTTCCATTAATACTTTTGCAATAACCACTTTTTAAAGGAATGTGCTAATGGTTTTGATGTTCTTATGCTAACCCATCAGCGATTGAATGATTTTCGTAATAATAAGATGAGCATAACGTAAACAGGTTTGTTTGGTTCCTAGTTATGAATTTATGCTATGAATATAACTAACTTGGAGATCGATAGACTCGCAGTAGCATCATGGAGTATCATTCAGTAAAATACAGTATTATCATAAAAGCTTTAGTACTTCATAAAACTTAAAACTAGGAAATCAAGGAAGTAATGTAGAATAGCTTTGCTCCATGATCCATGTTATTTAGGATATATATACACACTACTCCACAGGTTGTTGGCATCAACAACCATAAAGCTGATCCGCTTTTGACTCCGAAGAGATAGACTGAAAAGTTCTTATGAAACTAATCAATGGTTGGCTTGCACAGTATGCCCATTCTTAATATCGCAATACTGTCTTTAAAAATTACGTCACTAGAAGGAAACATATTGCATGTCCAGACGGGGTCTGATCTGCAATTGACTGGTGCAGTTCAAACAATTGCAAACGATTACTGTTTTATGTATGCCGCTGAACTCTAATGCCTGTTGCTAACGCTATCTCATCTCTGGATATATTTGGCCAATTTTGGTACATGAAAAGCGGAAGTGCTAATAGCCTTATAATGAAAATCGCGGCCAAAGAAAACGATACAAACGACATATTGCAAACGTTTCGATAACAAGAGTTATCGTTCTCTTTGGCCGTGATTTTCATTATATTTGGCCAATGTTGAGGAAATCTAAGCTACAAAATTCCAATCAACGTCACATACTAGCGACACCTTTAGTAAAAAGCTTAGGAACATTCATGACAAGATTGTGTATGTTGCTTGCTGGAAAAAAAGAAAGATCCATGAAACCTTTCACTTTGAAGTGTCCTTAGCCGTGACGAACACTTCCGCGTCGTATCTTCTCAATATCTCTCTGAAACGTGGCAATTGTTTTCTCAGAACCTGCGGGGTCGAGCCGGAGATTTAAAGATTTGCTTACATTATAGCTGTGATGCGCAATCCTTGAAGTAAAAAACAATGGCATTTGTGTGCCCAACATAAAAACGAATCTAATGGCCCCGACCAATCTGCAATAGGAAAAAAATTGAGCGAAACCTTTGGAATATCGGTAAATTTAACAAAAATTTCGACCGAGTTATTTTTGTTGTTGGGTTCTCACACATAATATAAGGTAGACAAGTTGGAAAACAAGGTGTAGAGAATCTCTCTTCCGGTGGAACGCAAGTAGCAAAAAAAGTGGACTGGGAACGTTTACATATGAATAAGTGTAAAAGTGGCGTGGAAATGCAATTAAACTGGCCACCACTAATTTAGGATATAACGGTTGCACGATTGGTTAAAATAACTGCATAAAGTTTTGCTTTACAGCGCAGCTAGAACTGGGCCCAAAACGAACAGTAACCGATGTCCGAAATGACGTGAAAGCTGGTTTATGCATTTTTAGGTCACGCATGAATGCTTTGCCAGTTGCTGTACTCAATCACAAGCAAATTGCAACGGAAAGAACATTCCCTGATGTTTTGAACTTTTTTATGTCTTTTTGTTAGGTTACTGTTGCGCAACGAGCGTTCGGAAGCTCATTTGGGGAAGTAAAACGGTAGTGAACCAAGTAGCGGGAATAGACTTGGCGTTTTGGAGGAGTAGCAGTCGGGGCACCAAAACACACGTTTAAGGTTTCTATAACGCTGTCGTAATTGAAAATTGACTCAAGTATGTCAAAGGGTTCAAAAATTTGCAAACAGAGTATTACTCAGTGATCTCCACTCCACACAAAAGCATGTCAGAATTTGAGTAATTCATCACTGGGGCAACGTGAAAAGCAAACAAAAAGTCCATCGATTTTGCTAACCGGAGTATTAGAAAAACATCAGTGCCATTACCCTGTCTGACCAACACATTTCGTTTCCCTGAAAATTCACAACAACTGCACTTATTCGCAAGTGACATTTTGTGAAAAGCCAAGAATAGGGGACCTATTGCTGAAAAAGAGCTGGGTGATGATTTTGGGGCAAGTGTCCCGGATTGTTTTTCTGTCGATCTGCTACTGGGAGAAAAGCTGCTCGTGCTTGTTGTTACATCATCTTTGTATCTTTACTAAAGCCTACATCGTTTACGAGCAAACGCAATCAACCAAACATATTGCCAATCATAAACCCTTAAATACTGGATGCCTTCAGATATAAAAGGGTGAGAAGCAAAACTACAGCAGAAATTCAACGATACAAAATAATGCCACATATCTATGGAACGCAAGTTATACTATTTAAGCGGTGGTTGGTGACGATTTCACAAACTTATTCAGTTACTGATTCTATTTGAATAAGATTTAAGGATTGACGATGCATAGTGTTACGTGAAATCGATTTCCTATTAAAAAATTGCGAATGTTTCCTTGCTTGCTTGACATGTGGAGTGAAAGTTACTATTCAGTTATTGTGTGACATCGAGGGGGAGGAAATTTGCAATAAAAGTTTGATTCCAATTTCTTTAATTAGGAGTCAAAATGCATCGCTGGCTTGAAGAACGTAATGACTCATGCGAAAACGTACACTACTTTTTCCCACTTTTCATAAGTTGTTTCTACATCTTTTGATGACTAAGTTTAGATTGAAAAAAACATTGATCAGCTGTACAATGTCAAACACGTACAATGTTACCAAAGACTACTGCAGAAAGTTTGACCATCTTTCAAATATTTTGTAATATTTTTACAAATATTTTGTAAGATGGTTTGCTGCAAGCTTTCAAGGAGTCAACGGACTGGGCTCTGATTTCATGACTTTGTGATGATTTGGACTTGCACATGTCTGTGTTCAAGTAATTGGTTCCGCACAGGTGACGCAGTCGAATCAATCAACAATTTGTTCACAAGGAAATCGATTTCCTATTAACAAATTTTCTGATTGATTTGACTGCATCAACTTTGTGGGGACAAATTACTTATCATTGCTAAAAAGTAACATATGCGAACCATCCTCCTTGCTAAGTACCTTCTAAAACATTGTTCAACGTTGAACAAGTTGCAAAGCGAAATTTTTTACATGGGTTAGCGTAAATACTTGTAGAAAACAGACCGTGTTTTTTGCTGAAAGTTGCACTGATTGCAAACAGATCTGTTACATTGTATCGTTCAATATTGCACTAAATTTTATTATCATATGAAAGCCACACGCTATCACGTCAATATTGAACATCGAGCATCAAATGCTTGCAGTGAATCCTATGCACATATCAAAAATCACTTTTAAAATGTTTGTGACACGTCACTTTTCAATATTTTTGCTTTCACTAACTAAGTTTCGCAAACCTTTCTTAGAATTCTTTTAAGTAAAGACGACGTTGTATGTTTTGATACGTGTCTTCCAACATTGTCAATTAAATCACACACCAGGTTTACACCCCTCTGTTTCACTTGTAGATGTTTGCGACATTTGTGGCGCTTTGCATTGTAAAATATTTAAGAAGTATTGGACATAACTTGTCACATTCATTGGTACATGAAATAAAAAATCGGTCATAATCTCATCCAAAAATTTTTTTGTATGCTATCTAATGCTTCCTTTGTTAGAAAAACCTTGACAATTCAACACAACAAATGAAGTAACGAAGTGCCTTATGTTTGTTTTTGCGACCAATTCAACTTTGTGCGGATGAACAAAAGTCGAAAACTTTGCTTCAAACACGAATCATATTTTTATGTATCCGCATACAGACCTGAAGCTGAGAATACTTTCATCATAGGAACAACTTCAACAACGTAACCCTGCCCTTCTGCTCCGAGCCCAAGTGCCTCGGAGTAACGTTGGACAGGTCGCTCACGTGTCGCCGACACCTTGAGTCACTTCGCAAGAAACTGACATCCCGCGTCGCGCTCCTGAGGTGGCTCGCTGACTCCCGCTGGGGTGTTGGAGCAACAACTTTGCGAACAGCAACCCTGACCCTGGTGTAGTCAACCGCAGAGTACTGCGCTCCTGTCTCGTGCCGCAGTGCTCATACACGCCTTATCGACCCTGCCATCAACGCGTTTTGCGAATCGTGTCTGGATGCCTGCGTCCTACACCAGCTGACAACCTTCCAATCCTCGCAGGCATCCAACCTGCTCAGCTTCGTCGCAAAGGAGCTACACTGTCTCTAGCACGCCGTGCCATGGAGCCTGGAGACCTGCTCCACTCAGCACTCACTTGTCCATCGAGTGCAAATGCATGGCGTCTCAAATCGAGACACCCTTTGTACCCGCCGCACAACTCATTGTAGTTTATCTGACAACAACATCATACCTGCGGCTCACTGGGCGGATCACCAATTGAATGCGGAGTGGGCGGACAGTCCCACAAGACTCCGCATTTTCATCACCTACTCCGGAAAATAAACCCCGGAGCGGCGCTCCCGAGGTAAATTTGTGACCTTGTGTCACAACTGTACCAACATTTGAGTGAAGAGAAAGATGGACAGCTGCGCTCCATTTAAAGATATGTAAGTCTGCCGGGTTATCTCTGCTGTATGTGGCCCATGGAGCGCCATAACCATACGTCAGATCTAGGGAAATGCATATACCAACGTACGGCCTGAAAACGAACAAGCACATTTTGTAAGTTATCAAATCACCAATGCCAGACAAAACGTCTGTTGGAAACTAGGCTCGTAGCCACGGGAATTTTAGGGGAGTTCCTACAAATTGTTTTTTGCCATACCAAATTCTGTTGTGCCCAGAAAACTGTTTGCACAATTTGTTTCAAACATAGAATGAAAACGAAAATCTTGCCCCGAAAACGTATTTTCTTCCTCCAAGCCTAATTTCCTATTCCTCACACTTAATTGCATGGCGAAAGGTTTCTTGAGGGTTAGGTGTATGCTCCACTAAATTATTCCCCCCCATAAGATATTACTGTAGTCCAGGTTTTTTAAGGTGTTTTAGGGACCCGACTCGGGACCCGATTCGGGTCCTTAGATTTGAAAATCGGGTCCCTACAATCAGAGAAAATTATTATCGGGTCCCTAGAATCAGACAAAATCGGGTCCCTAGAATCACAGAAATCGGGTCTCTACAGGTCCATACCGGGTTCCTAACATTTTCCTTAAAATACACTGCTATAATCTAATGTTAAGCAGTTTAGGCTTGTGACATTTCATGACAAGCATTTGCATCAAATATAAGAAAATACGTATTCATACATGGTTGGATCAGGACTGGATCAGATTTTTGATTTTCAAAAATTTTGCGGATCAGGTCCGTTCATCTCTGGTTCATGGTACTGCAAAAGCAACGCTTTCGTTTTTTTTGAAGAGTTTCGTGCTTTAAGGTTATTAGTATATTACCGTCGTAATGGTTAATATTTGTTTATTTTTGTTGAAATTGAAATGGTCATATCAGGAATTAATCATTTCTGCATGATTCATGTGGATGTCTCGCAGAAAGGGAGTTCAACGGGGTATCAGGGGGATGGACATCCCAACCATTTTCCAAGCTTTACTATGCCCCAGCACAAGAGTACCCCTCCTCCTGCTACAACCGCTTCCATGGACTTTTTTTTCGTGACCTTTAATTTCCAATGCCTGAAGTATGTGTTGTTAAGGCAAGCACTGTAGGACTGACTGAGAAAATTTACACTAATTTGAGCAGCAGTACTATTGATCTTTAAGCCTGCTGAAACCACGGAAACTACATTATCGTGCCTGACTTCAGCAAGGAGCTGAGTTAACCACCTAGTATCAGTGCCGGATAAACAACAGTAGCAAATGTAGCAATTGCTACGGGTCCCGCGCTTTCAGGGGCCCCGCGGTCTTTGTGTTAATATTCGCTAAAAACAAATTAATTTTTCATTTTGTCTGGAAATTAGCTTCTGCGTGAAAGTTCATTTCGCATTGTAAATTGTTTGAAGTCATTTGATTTTAAAATGTTCTGTGTCTGCACAACAAATTTGTTAAGGGTCCTTCTTGGCACATTTGCACATAATTTTGCTCTATTTTGACAAACATATGATTTGCTTCAGAATTTGCTAAATGTGGCTCTAGAACAGGGGTGGAGAACTTATTTATTATCAAAGGCCGCATAAATTGTGGTTAACGCTGGCGGGCGCAAATAACCATTGATTTTGTCCTAAAATTCTACTTTTATCTTATTATGAGGGATGGAGGCTTCTTATGACATCCTAGCTTGAGTGCCTGCTTATTAATGGAGCTTCGCTTTGACGCGATTTTGTACCCTAAATTGGGTAACGAAAATAATGACGCGGGCCATATCAAATGTTCATAGGGGCCGCATTTCGCCCGCGGGCAGCAGATTCCCCATCCCTGCTCTAGAGTGATCAATAAATTTTGGAACAAAACAGTGCAAAAACTAAGTGCGAAACACTCAAAATGGGACCTGAGACGACTGCCTCATTCACCTTCCCTAATATCCACTCCTGATTATAATTGAATGTTTTTAGTCCAAAAAGTAACTATTTCGCTGAATTTGTCATGAGCAATTAAGAGACAGTTTTCGATTGAATGATTTACGCTAGACTACTGTGATTTGAAAATTAAAGTATTTTACGAGTTATTTGGAACATTATTGGACCACTCAAGCAATGATGAAAATCGCAGCAATTTCTAGATATTGCTTGACTGTATTGTTATGAATGGCATTAAATAAAATATTATTAGATCACATTGAGCAGTTCGGTAAGTTGCGATCCTTTTCTGGTACTTTCAAAATGATTTGATCAGTGGTGCCAAACCCGGGGTTTTGCCCCTTGATCGGGGTTTTAATACCTTTCTAAGTTTTTCTTCTGCAGATCTCGGGTTTTTAGGATCTAACCGCGTAGCTGTAATTTGAGGTAGAGTATGATTTATTACATTTCTTTCTAGTCTCATCTTCCTTTATCTTATTTCGACAAGGTACCTCAGTCTATACTATAGCATAACTGATAAACAAGCAATTATCACCGTATGAGCTGCAAATATTAGCTATAGCTAATATTGCAATGAGTTCAAGTGACAGAGATACTAATGAAACAAGCTCTAAGAAAAAGATGAAGCGGTATACAAAGCAAGTATAAAAAGTAGAGTGGTTGCAAGATCCAGATATCAAAGGTTAGCTGCAGAAGTACACTGGGAAAGAAGATTTAACTACTGTAAATATTGCAAGATCACCGTTAGAAATGCAATGTTACTGTGACATAATAATCGGGACCGACCCAAAAGTTTGTTAGCCAAGTTACAGTATATATTCACTCGCCGTTTTTGTGACTTAGCAAGAAGATGAGGTATGGTAGATAGCAGAAAGATTCATCTCATTTTGTGTCTATCTGGAAATGTCCTGTTCAAATTTAATTTTTTTTGGTGAGTGTCGCCTATATGTTTTTTTACAAGTTTTATTGGCAGCCCTGGATTTGGCATTTATTCACTAGCCATCGGATAGTGTTCTTGGATTGTTCTTTTACAAATGTGGGAAATGATTTACGCATTTATTTAACTCTCATTGTGACCAACTGCAGAACGGTCATCTTCTAAACTTAATATGGTAGAATGAACGAAGGAGCACCATCACGGATGTTGGAAAGGGGCTTCGTCCTCCCCTGTCCTTTAAAATTTGACATTTTCCTATTAAATATTTAGCAAAAAGGTCGTTTTCTTAGTTTCGAGTGGGTAAAATGAAATTTCGCCACTTTTGGCCCCTCTGGAAAAATAGTTTTGGCTACGCCTGCAAAAATCCGCTATTAGCTCCCCTCTGGAAAAAATCCTTCACGCCTATGAGCATCATTAGACAGAACAACTGAACAGCTTGATTCCAAGCGGTCAGTGGCGATTCTAAGGGGTGGGGGCGTGGGTGGGCCATGGCCTTCCAAGATTTTTGGTTGGCCCCCTACTTTTTCTTAATTTCCCGTTTAAGTTCGTTTTATTGGCAAATGCAGTAAATAACTTTCGGCCAGCAATATTTTAAACAATAATTTAGAAATCCTGAAGCCTGCATCAAATTTCCCAAATTCATGATAAGTTGTGTTGTTGTTTTGACGGTCGGGCAACTAGAGTTGACGACACATACCAGTGGTTGCTCGGATCTTGCGTGAAATTTAGTCAGACCACGGTCGTGGTGTTGAAAAATTGATTTCGAAGCTAAGAAACAGTCGCAGAAATGGGCAGATTGATTTTCGTGCATTTCAGTGTGAGATGGACCTGGATTATATTACTGTCAGCAGATTGTTGCTTGTCCTCATAGCATAAGGTTTGTGAAAGCATTAAGAATTGGTTGCAGTAAATTTATCAAAATTTATCCTGGCTCCAGTATTGCGTTCTGCTCCCTTATGTATACGACTGCGAAACATCTTACATAAGTGGTTTGCGACTGCAGTTTTAACTCTACCCACACATTTCCTGCAACTTCATAGAATTTTCTGTAATTATTCAGAAGCAATTCTTTCGCGTATTTCATCTCTTTGTCCCGGAGGTCAAATCTTTCTATCAGAAAAAACACTTGAAAGAATTCGCAAATCATATTCATTTAGTGAAAATCATTTAAGCAATGAAACAACTTTGGCAAAGAAATTGCTTCGAAAGAAGTCGAAGCTGCGTATATTGCTCGAACAATTTTTGTCATTGATAGCTACATAAAAAGTTGCGTTTGATTGTTACTGCACTGGTAGCTGTAACTCTTCCCGTCACCAGCGCTTCATGCGAGAGAAGTTTTTCAAAAATAAATTTGTGAAAACATCTAGAAATTTTATTACCAATGAAAAAGTGGGTAACATTGATCTATTTTCAGTTGTAAGGTACGAGCTGACAAATAGATTTAGATGATTTCGTTGATGAATTTGACAGTCGACATCGAAGGATTAAGTTACATTGAGGTGATGATGATATCAAATTCTAACGTAGACTGTGCAGGGATCAGTGTGATAGTTATATTGCTCATTGTCTATTTGTCTGAATCTTTTTAGAGTTAGTGCGTGTTTCACTTATGACAGTGGTTATCACCTTGGGGTAAATTTACTCCTGAGGGTAAATTCATATTCCAAGATGTTAAACTTACTGAACCATAAATTGCAGCAAATGTAAACTTTTATGAAACATTCTAAGCTTTAGAAGTTGGTTAATTTAATATTTTTAAAAAATAAGCATCACTGAGTGTATTGGGGGTAAATCTGGTAATCTTGTTTGATAAAAATGGATAAGATTTATAAAAAAGCTTAAGAACCACTGACTTGTGACAAGTGAGTCATGAATCAACGCATGGTTGAAAAGTCAGCTTTCGAGAATCAGTCAGAGGAGAATAGTGTGAATATGAAAATGAACGACTTTGTTGGGAATATTCTGCAAAATAAGTTTTACGCCTGCTGCTACATCTTGCTATCAAGTATTCACCCTAACGCCGATGAACACTTATTGGCGGTGCTGCTATGCTACTTTAGGTGCAACTGCTACCGAAACCTCGCTGCTGTTAACTGCGCACTGCATTGAATAGTCCTTACCCTATCCACGCTGCAGATGGGCATTACACTCGTAATAGTAGTTGCATAACATTGTTATGGTTACACCACAATCACAAAATGTCCATAAGCTGCCACAAAAACGGGTAAGTCAGTAGTGTCCAATCCGTTGGCAGACGGTTTGTTTTTTATTTGGTTTGCAGTAAGAATATTTTGACGAAACTAGTTGGTTGTCAATAGCCTACTTGTTTCTGTGTCAAGATGGAATTCGTGGTTGGAGCTATTTCCTTTCATGTCAATTGTTTCACTTTCGTGGAGCTGTTTGCGTTTATGTGGGGTCGGCACAATTGTGTACAGCAGTGTTTTTCAACCCTTTTGCTGTAATGGAACCTTCCGTAAATGTGTGCGTTGCTCATGGAACCCTATGGAATAATAAAAGTGTCTATATTGCTACAATGCTACAACAGTATAGAAACTGCTGCAAATTTCGTCCCAGGCAAATTCGGTCTGTTTACACTTATGTTGTCCCCCTACTTTTTCCTTGGCCCCGCAATCAGGGACGGATTTAGGGAGCGCGGGGCCCTAGGCCATCTTAGTTTTTGGGGCCCCACAAAAGTGTGAACAATTTGACCGTTTGTCAAAGCGTGAAATCATGCCCCTTTTGTGTGTAGTGCCCCCTCAAAATCTATCTTTTGTGGTGCCGACTTTGGTTACACAATTGCCCTAGATCTTCAACAGTTCTTTTGGGGAATGTAGGAAATGCCTACATTCCCTAAAAGAACAAATAGCATTGCGATCTTTTCTTGGAATTTATAGCTCTTTCGTGTAGTTCAGAAGTTCTCCTCGTTAAATTTCCGCGATTTCTAGCGTTTTTAGTAGGTTTGTTTTTCGGATGCAAACGTTTTCATGCGGCACCATGTTGCCTCCCTCGAAAATATCATCTAGGTGTCGATCTGATTACGTGTACGTAAACTCCTTTTTTATAGTAATAGTAACCCCTATTTTTTTAACCAAACAAGCACAATCCATTCAGTGGACACAAGGCTTATTTATACCGTTTTAAAATTGTCATTTTTCAAATAATATAAAATATAGTGTTTTCATCCTCTATGCCATAGGCCCATAGGCGTACGAGGCGGCAGCCCCGATTAAAAATTTTCAGGGCAAATTCTGTTTTCAGGACAAGCGCAAGCTGCTCAAAATTCCTGAATGATAAAAAATGTTGCAATACAGTGAAAACTTTCAAGGCAACTCTGTTTTTCAGGACAAGCGCAAGTTCTTAAAAAATCCTGAATGATGAAAAATATGTATTCAATACAGTGAATTCAAGGCACACTCTGTTTTTCAGGGCAAGGGCAAGTTGCTCAAAAATCCTGAATGTAAAAACTATTTTCAATACAGTGAAAAATTTCAGGGTAAACTCTGTTTTCAGGGCAAGCATATGTTGCTCAAAATCCTGTATGATAAAAAATATTTCAATACAGTGAAAATTTTCAGGGAAAACTCTGTTTTTCAGGGCAAGCGCAAGTTGCTCAAAAATCCTGAATGACAAAAAGTATATAGTCAATAGGCCTGCAGTGAAAAATTTCAGGAAAACTCTGTTTTTCAGGGCAAGTGCAAGTTGTTCAAAACTGTTGAATGGTGAAAAAATGTTCAATACAGTGTATTCAGTGTATATTCACTGGGGGGTGATCCGTGTAAGTTGGGCTAGTTTAGTTTGTAATCTGGACTAGAGACGTGACTGGTTATATGACTTTGATCTAGACCAGCTATGTCCAACCCAAATGACTTACTGAACCAAAAGGTATGTCACCATCTGGACCAGGGCCGCACATTGAATGACGTGTTAATTAGGGCCGCACATTGAATTGCTTACTTTGATCTTAGCAAATTATTTTAGCTTAAGCTAATGTACTGAAAGCGTTCGAATCCTCATTGCAATGGTAACAGTCGTGATAAAGTGGCACTGAAGACCAACTGCATCAAAAATGTCAAATTCAGGATTACCAAAATAAGGACAGGTTGTTAGTATATAGGATACTTTTACTACAGCAAAAACCTAAACTGGGCCTCAAAACCCTTCGACTGGGCCGCATGCAGCCCGCGGGTTGGGCATAGCTGATCTAAACCAAGCCCTCGTCTTCTGTAAAAATCGAAACAATCGGATGTCGGTAGGTCAACAGCTTTATCTAAGAATTCGGTAAATCCCTTTGAGTGCGCGTGTCTTCCTCAAGTGCACAGCACTTACGATAGCACAGGCAGGTGCACGGTCAGACCCTTCGGTCCGGAATCGTCGCTTTTAAAACATTGCATTGCGCCATCGAAATCACGTACATATTTGCATCAGTAAAGGCAATTACCGTAAAGTTTGTCTGGGAGAACACATGCAAGGAACTTCACCCCATTGAGGTAACAAGCAAGGTAACTACAGAATTTGCCTATAACGGCACCTTGAAGGGATTGCATAAAGAACGTTATTGCCGGATTGACGTTTCAAACGAATTGAAATGCATGTAAAAGACGCCATAGGAACCGCACAAAATATAACATTATAGGCGAATTGACGCTACAGACGAAGCTGTTATAAAGGAATTCAACTGTATAGAACAGATTTATAAGAGGTTCCGGGCCCCATTGGGGTTGAACTAAAAAAGTTAGTTTCAGGGCATCAGGGCAAATTGTTTGTTTTTAGAGCAAATTGTTATTTTCACGGCAATTTGTTCCTCCTAGTAAAACGCCTTCCCGTACGCTTATACATAGGCCGATGATAAACAGCATGAAGACAAGTTTTGCACAGAAGCAAAGTATTGTCACAACACACTCAGTTAACCTTATGAAGTAAGCCCAATGTAGACACGTTTATCCCAGAGAAGCTCGCGAGAAACTGTTCTAGCTGATTTAACTAATGTATAGAGTTTCAACAAGCCATCTCTGTCTGCGAGAAATCTATTAAAAACAACCAAACGTAGGATCCAATACTGTCAATCTTGCTTTTCATCGGAGTTTTGCAATATCTGGCGGCCTTGCGTTGTTGCGAGCTTTTTGTCAGTGGAAATTGAACATCAACTAAGTACCGTTTTTCTCTTTTTCATTCTTTTTTTGTAACCGCTTTCATGTAGACGGCCTGAATCTCTCCACGCCCAGATGCACCATATTGTCATGTTGCTACTGTACTGATAAGAGTCTAAAGTAGACTAGACATTTGCATTTCCGTCCGTTTCACGGTAAATTGTGAAGTTTGCCTTGCCTTTCGTGAAAAACTGAAAGCGCAGCTCTGCTTTTGCACTTACAAAAACACCACCTCCATCTTTATTGAATGATCACCTGACGATTCTCTAAACGGGTGCTGAAAGCTTACGTCTGAAAAACTAGCGTCTGGATTTAAATGGAAGAAGTAATGCAAAGATCATGTAGCAGGTGAGTTTCTTCCCACGTCTGCTGCACTGAAAATCCTCTTTGTACGCAGAGTATAGGTTATGATTGGCTGTTGGCTGTAAAACAACGTGATTATTCTTGTCCTCCGTAAAATGTAAACAAGGATCTGAAGTCGTGTTATCAGAAAGCAGATGTTTGAAAGCATGAGCTCCGCCACTAGGAAAATACTTTCAAAACACTTACGATGCAATTAAAACACAACGTATGCAATTGCATCAATAGAACCAAAAACTCAAAAAATGACAAACTCGTTTTTCCCAAATAGCAGTAAGAAACTAAGAATGCTGGAGGACGATGGTCGTCGCTTTGGATGGAGAAAGAGAAGGAAGTACTTGTCATTTAACGTCAGAAGAGAAATGTGTACGAAATCTGACTTTGCATCAAAAAGATGTCTATTCTTAACAAGCACACAGCTCTATTCGATATCAAAATGATTCCCACCCATGCAACTGCTATCCGAACAAATACCTTTATTTACAACAATTCAAATGTTGGGATGTAGGCTGTCAAACAATTCCAACTTGTTTTCCACAAATACAATATTACTTTATGTTCACTAAGTCTGAGAATTTACTGTAACCCCTTCATTTGCAATTGTCCCTTATAGCCAGTACCCTAGAACTCCCAATTTTTGTTAAATACTTGTAAATGGTACCACAGAAGTAAACCACCACTTCGGCACTTGTCGTTACCCAGTATGTTTTTCAGCAACACACAAATGGCACCTCAATATATTCATGCGGAGTGCTTCTTTAAACATTAAGTTTTGAGTCAAACTTCCAAACCTAGCAAAAGAACCAGAAAACCAAAATGATATAGTTCCTCATTTAAATACATAGCGCAGGTATTATCTACATAAAAACTATTTACATCATTTACATTTTCATATTTTTCCGTCGAGTACGAAGTGGTACTTCTTACTGCATTGGAATCATCAACTCACGCTTCACAGTACAAATGTTTTTTGAACGCGAGGATTGGTGAATGCATTTGGACCGAACTGAAGTTTTTCAGAACCCGCTTTTTCTGTGAAACATGAATGCTAACTACTGCCGAGGTACTATACGAATAATAGTTAGTACCTGCCCTTCTTTATCTCATAACCTAACTCAAGGTGGTTCTGTTAAAGTAAAAATACGCTCATGTTTGAAGAAGGGATAAAATTTTCTGAGAAGATCAACCTGACAAGTACTTGAGCAGGTGTGTTCGTGTTTCTGGTTCCCACGTCAGAGCTTGTCGAGCTTCATAGAGATATGTGCATAACTTGAGCCTGTGCTTGCGGCAATATTATTAGCTCGTAACTACCAGCATTAGCCACCGCCATGAACAATGCGAAAGAACCAAAAGGCACGCAGTGGAGTAAAGTTTACGCAGTGTACCTGCTCCGAAATGCGTAATTGCAGCCAATTTTCTTGCAAGCCTATGGTAAAATTCATGCGCTGTTGAGATTAGATGTTTTCTATTTGAACAGTAACTTTAGGACTTAGGACTGGAAGTTAGCGCGACACTCCACCATGTTGCGGTAAGCTCATAACATGGATCAAAAGACCGTAGGAAACGCTGTACAAGGCGCAGCGATTTATTCTCTTTCGGAGAAGAACGATAGCGATGGACCAACTCTTCTCACATTGTTGCCGCAAGTTGAATTTGTAAACCAGTAAACAGGAGCACAGCACACGGCAATCAAATCCCAAAATAACAAAGACAACGACATCATGAAGCAAACCCTTCGACTTGTAGAACGCAGAGGCGCGAAATTTATGCTCAGAGGCACTGAACTTCGTAGAATTGATCACCTGCAACAAAGTACTTCACTATTCCTCGCTCTTCTTTTCACCAGCTGCAAAAACATATACATCGGCAAGCAACATAAAAATTAACAAATATAAGTCACAAGAAACGTGCAATGGACGGTGGCGACAATACTGCACAGACATTGTATACGTAGTGGAAAAAAGGAATAACCATCGCAATTTTACTGGGTGGTGTAATTTTGTTTCCATTTTGATTTTCTACAAAATGTCACCAAAGATTATTGAATGCCGGTAATTTGCACATGTAGTAATCAATCGCATACAAATGAAAACAAGCCTTCGTAACTTCCCAATTATGTCGCAGACCGGTAAAAAAGTTTTGAAAAAACATTCTTGGGCATCAACTGAGGGCATATCAGTTCTGATGGGGAAGCTGAAACGAAACCGCATTATGGATCATGTTGACGTTGCCTTTGCGTAATGTCGGTTAGCCCGTACCCTGTCAAAACAAAGTTCTATGCGTAGCGACTGCCGACAGAAGTGGAATTCTCACTGATTTTCAGTCCACGCGTTGCTATGCACAGTACGAAGTCGACGAACAAAACACATAAAAACAGTCAACTGCAATGCACGAACTCCCAGAAAATAGTGGAACAAAACCAACTCAATTACAGCCGAGGGAAAGAGGGTAGCACTTACGCGCATTTAAGGCCAACGTAGTCGTCAGAGCGTTGTGGGTTGCTCCACGGAGAGCCACTCAAATGTGCAGCAATCGCCAAATACGAACTCACGTGTTCGGAAGCAGCTGCTCAACTGCTGCGCATTTTCCCAACACGTGTTCACAGACCAAGTGTGCTTTGGCCAAGCGACAGTGCACACAGAGTGACGTCAACCTGCACACGAATTTACTGGATAGAATGAAGTTATTTCACAGGTGGCGTTTTAGGCAGTCTGCTTACCGAAGTTTAACAGCTTTTCATCGCTAACTTGAGCGAGTTTCAAAAACACAGCGACGTTTCTCAAGTATTTATAGCAGAACGGCGGTGCTGCAGTTTCGGGCGGGCAGACAACCAAGCAATGCACACCATCGTCGCACAGCAGGTCGTACGAGCAGCAATGGACGTAACATCCCGAACCGCTGCGAACTTCCTAATTGCAGTTCAAGTCAAAACAACCCTTCAACAATAAGTTTTCAGGACTGAAGATGCGTATAATTACGTGAAATCGATTTCCTGCTGAAAAATTTGCAGATTGCTTTGCAGAGATTAAGTAGAACTGTTCGACAATGGTGGCTGCACTGACATTGCACGTTTTACCTTTGGACAATCCGGTGTTGTTGTCACGGCAACGTGATTGCATGCGCCCGAACAGGAATATTTAATCACGGATGACGCCAGCAAAGAAGCAGGTTAACCTTCCCGCTTCTGTAGTCGTGCTTTTCTGGCATCGCATGCTTACAAGACCATCTATTAGCCAGCTACACAGCGCAACCAATCTTGCCATGCATGCCCATGTTGCCCGCACATTTAAAATCCACCAGCAAATCAAACGCTAAATTGAAAATGAACATGAATTCACATACTTTACTAACAATTTGTTTTGAAAAGAGAAGTGCACAAGGTCTGTGTCGGAACAAAAGCGCACCATCAATATACAGAATTAACGAAGAACGGCATACACAGACTTATCGGGGATAATAAAACAAACACCAACCAAGACAAAATAACGCAAGTTTTTTATAAAAACAAATCGCAGATGACATGTGGATGCAACATAACACCAAGGTCAAGAGCAATTCAAATAGATTAAACTGTTACACGTAAATCGATCAGTAAAACCGCGCCGTCAAAGGGAATCGTTTAATTATTTATTGCGACGTAAAATCTATCTCCGGTAAGGAATATGTTAAAAGTGACAAGAGGTGTCTTGTGCAAATCGTGACATCAAATTCGTTGCGTCATTGTGCGGTCAGTGTGAAGTGCAGAAAGATCAGAAACACAACTGCGGCTGAGGAAGTGTGACGTTGCAAACAAAGGAATGACAAAGGGAAATATACCGCAATAATTCTGCGCGACATATTGATACAATAATCCGATTGCTTAATGAGTCCGTACGCGAAGGATCGACGTGGCAGTTGCATCCGTCGACCGAAGTGCACGTGACAAACTTGGCATTAAGTCCTGGTCATACAAACTATAGGCGGTTTACGCATTTGCTGCTTGGCGAAGGAAATGGCCATCAGCTTCTGAAGATCTTTATCTTTTGTTCGATTTGTCTTCTACACATCGGACACTGATCCAGATTCACCGCGCATGCGTAGCACGAACACACGTGACCGCACGGCAGGAATACACAATCGCTCTATAAAAGAAATAGCTGGTAACTAAGACAAGGGCAGTAAAATCGTAGGTAAAGGTCACACACGCTTTGCAAAACCTTCCCTTGTTTTTCAAAACGCGCAATTGATAACGAAAGATTATTTTAATTAAAATCTTCTCTTTTCGTTTGTATGATTCCCATTTACTCAGTTATTGAAAAAATTATGTTGCGTCTTAAATCCAGCTAGAGCAGGGGTTCCCAAACTTTCCCATCCGTGTACCCCTTCAGCATATCNGTAGATGAGCGTGTACCCCTAAAAATGGGCAGCAGATGGATTTTCTCCAGGGAGGGACCAATAGCGGATTTTCTAGGGGTGGGCCAAAAATATTTTTGCAGGGGCGGCCAAAAGTGGCAAAATTACATTTTCACCACTCAAAACTAAGAAAACAACCTTTTTTTGCAAAAATTGATGGGAAAATGTCAAATTTCAAAATCCTGGTGCGGCTTTGGCTTTCACTTCCGAAGCCCATGCCCCTGAAACTTTTTATAATAAAAAGGCTGATGAAGACAAAAACAATAAATTTACTAATAAGCATGCAATGATTTTTGAAAATAATATTAAAATTTTATTTATTTTAATATTTTAATCTTTGAACCAGACATGAAGTCCATAGAGCACAAGCACGCACTATCTGCACAACACAGATAGATAATAACAGACACAGAACATTTTGTATCGGCGTTGGTGGTGGGACGACAGGAATACCGGTACTTGTTCGCTAACTTGTAACACTTCGTACAACACTACATTACAGACACTTTCTCAGCATAGTTGTTGGCTAAGTTGTAACACTTGGTACAACACTGCATCCACAGTTGGACGCGAAAATCGCATGTTAAGAAATATAGTCCAACCTTGACTAAGGCCTGGTTAAGTTCGAATGGTTTGTGGCCTGCACACATCCTCAAACTAACACTGTAACGTCCGGGCACTCTGTCACAAAGTAAAATGCGGTTGTAGTGTTCAATGAAAATGGACTAATACTGGCATAAACAATCTGACTCCATCAAAGCGCGCAACCATACATTGTTGGACGTTTGGCATCGTTCAAGAAACAGGTACACATTTTTTAAAATAAGGCCTCAAAGGTAGGAATATTACATTGAACTTTATAACTACTGACACTCCCTCGCCACGGCAGGTTGTACAGAGCCCTGCAACCAAAGTTATAGGCCGCACGCAATTAGGGGATATATGCCTTCTTGAAATCACACCAATAATTATGATGCATACATGGACCAATAGAAAGAACGAATGAGTACATTTTTCACTGCGTTCGGACATCGGGAAAAAGAAGCGCGCAGCTTGTTTACTGTTTCATATTGACATCGCATTTGCCTCTGAATGTCTTTGTCATCTGAAAGCTCAATATCTAACACAATCCCCAAATATTTGTAGTGGGAAACATTTAAGTACTTCTAGTGCATCCAGTGTCAGCAACGGGATGACCGTTCTTTTTGCGGTCTCAGCCTTAAACATCATACAAACAGTTTTGCTGCAGTTGAAAATAATTTCATGCAATCATGCATCAGCCTGACACACATCTAGTATTCTTTGCAACCCACGTACATTTGGACAAAACACACAAATGTCATCAACAAACGTCAAGTGGTTCAATGAGATTTTACCAATATAACACCCAGCTTTAATGTTGCTTAGTTCAAGGGATAAATCATCTAAATATACAGCAAAAATGTATGGACACAATACTCCCCCTGGTCTAACGCCATTAGTAACATGAAATGGTTCGGACAAATTCATTTTATATAAATAAGTTGAAATGAATAATGTATAAACATATTTTTTTCCTTCTATTGCTAACCTTAAATGTACCCCTTCAGATAGGCAAATGTACAACTAGGGGTACATGTACCCCAGTTTGGGAACCCCTGAGCCACAGTCTTAGCGCACCGGGTGGAAGCACCAACTGCGTCGAAACATGTCAGTTCTCGCAATCAAAACTGCTGCATGCAGACATCTTACCAGCTTACTATGGCAGCAGTGAGCAACACAACGATAAAATCACAGGCAAAAATCTTTTTGTGGTAACTAAACGTTCTTCTTACCGATTTATCCAAGCATACCACGCACTCATTGTCCATTGTCTCATCGCCGACCTCCTCCGGAGGCGGGGAGGTGGGAGTGACCGCGGGTTTCACTTCAGAGGTCGAAGGTGGAGTAGGTTCGCTGATCTCCGCAGGTGAGATCTTCTCAGGAATGAAGACATACTTCTTCTCGACGATGGCTGTCTCCACTTCTCTGCAAGTGAAGCCATCGCTGGCAAACTTTCAACTTGGTAAGGAAAGTTGAAAACGCACACTTAAACCTTTTTCTTGACTTTTAAACAAAATCTTCGCAATCTTCTTGTGATTACAAACAAAACAATGTCTACATATTGCTACATAACTTAAACTATTTGATTAAAGCTAAGAATCAGAGCTTTCGCAGGGAAATGACATCTTACTACCCAGGAAGACTGGGCAGTAAACAAAGCTATACCTTCTGCAAGTACAAAAACAGGCCAACTTTTAAAAACAAATAAAATTTAATGCAGTGTTGGTTAGACCTGAATAGCGAATAATAAATGTCTCGAAACCCTCCCCGCCCAAAACACGAGTTCTGAAATATGAGCTTTTTTGCCAAAATAACAGGATTATTGCTGCGTAACAGGTGGGTGGCAGCATCAGAAGTGGGAAAGACTCTGCAAGAACGCACTTGAGGATGTTCTGTCGCAACCCAACTTCGAAGACGCCTATTCTGAGCAGCCGAGCATCGTCCATAGAGAGCATATTGTCAATTGTGATCTTGTGCCGCGCAAACGCCGGAGAGTGATGTTCTGCGCCAGATCTACGTAAGATCTTTATAACTTGCGTGTCCAGTCCTTGCTCCTGCCAAAGCAGCAAGACAAGCATTGTGGAGTGGAAGGAATGTAGTGGCTCTAAGCCAGAAGCGAAAAACTGGTTAGCGTGGTGATTTGCTGCAAACAGACTGGCAACGTTAACCTGGCAACGGAATCATCTTTACGAGCAAATGTTCGCAAAACGCGCTGTTTTTTTTTAACATTACAGAATACTGATGTCCACAAAGAATTTTCAATATTGTCAAACAGATTCCTAATTCCAAGCACGGTTTACAACGCAAAATAAGTTTTAGTAGCGAACACTTTTCGCTGCTTTTCAGGCAGTTGCTTTACAGGAGTATTTCGTGCAGGCTTCAACTTATCTGTAAAGTAAACCATCAAGTCTCAGCGACATTTGTATCGGCGGTTACGCTTGCATTATCCTAGCTATGTAATCGTCCAGGTGATGACCATGTCGGTCAACTTGGATGACGAAAACGATCAAAAAAACTTTGTGCGAAAATCACAAACCATTGACAGTCATGATCGAATGCGTGCTTCGCATACATAACGCAGCAGTAAAATATCACAAGATGGTATCAACACACACATGACATTTCCTGCTCTAACCTTTTGGATCAATTGCTGGGGCTTTGAGTCGAGAAGTTTCTGATACTGGACCAGCCAGAAATCAACTTGGTCGTCTTCTCTCTGCTTCTCCATCTCGACCTGTAAAGCCGAAGTCACATTTTTCGTGCTATCGTAATTTGTCGAACTACCTGAGTAACAGCATACCAGAACAGGCTTCAACACCACTGGAAAACTGCGCCACATCTGGAGAAGAAAATCTTTCGTACGGCTAACAAAAGCTAGAAACAGCACTAACACACGACTGTCTTCACGATCTCAGTCAAAAACTTTTACAATAATGATTGGAGCTTTGGAATAACTGGAGTGACAAACGCGTCTCTCGAGCTTAAAATTAAGTGCATTTTTAAAAGGCCCAATGCAGTTATGCTGAGCAACAGATTACATCATCGTTACATAATGTGACATCACAAGCGGAGGATGCCATGCAGCTGACTTTCTCGTTGGATAAAAACTCCCCTAGAAGATCGCTTGCTTTACTTCAAATCAGCGTAGAAGTTCATTCGCACAGTTTTCCAGAATTTGATGGCTGTAGAAACATTTCGCGAATACATCTATATTTCTGTACAGCCAACAATTCGTTGGATGAGCTGCTATTTTAACAATGATGCATCGAACCGAACATCATGACTATGACGGTGATAGAATGACAATTTTTTAAAAATCATATGAATTATTTTCCGCAACGTTGCGAGAAACATGAACCCATGCAAATCCATAACCATTTTTAAGATAACTTCAACACCAAAAACAAAATCCCAAAATTTTCCGTTACAACACCTAATAACATGAAAATATCCAAATATAAGCTCACCACTTCATCGACAAAGTAGAAAAAAATGTTGAAAGCTAAGAATACAAATGCGGATCTCTTCGATCTGCCATTTTCATACCCGCCTTTCCTCTGGCAAGGGTCGCGGAGACAGCAGCCCTAGGAGGACTCGAAATACGTCACGGTTTTCAACAATCTCAGGTAGTTCTTTTGGATCTACACCGAGACGGGACGAAATAAGGTCGGAGGTGTAATCACACCACCTGGTCCTTGGTCGACCTATGGGCTGCTTTCACGTGGGTGTAACCAGCAGGACTTGCCTCGCCAATCTTTCCTGGGACATTGTGGACACATGGCCCAACCAGCGTAGCTGTGATCTCTCCATTCGGAGAAGTGGTTCGACATTAAGGGCTTTGCAAATTTCACAGTGGCGCACTTTGTAGCGAAGTGTCACGCCATGGACTCTTCGCGGAAATTCCCATCTAGGCCGCTTGTACTTTAGATAGCACTCTTTCGGTCATTACCCAGAATTCATGACCGTAGGTGAGAATCGGAGCAATGACCGATTTGAAATCTGACAGCATGGCGATGTTTGAAAGCTCCCGTTCTGTGACCAAATAGCGATCAAGCTCAAGCAGAACTGCGTTTGCTTTACCAAACCGTGTGTCAACCTCCCTGTTCCGTCTTCCGTCACTCGTGAATACCACCCCAAGGTACTTGAACTTCTCGACTACTGCAGTGTATTGCCGCGTACTTGCAGCCCGCACTGGCTTGGGTTTGTGGAGAGACATAATACCTCCGTCTTTTTAGTGCTACTTTGCATTCCTGCATGGTCGCGCGTAGCTGACAACCGATCAAGTGCATGTTGAAGACCATGCTCAGAGGATGCAAGCAGAACCAAATCGTCCGCAGAAAGCAAACGGTTGATCCTGCAACTCCAATAGTGACACCCTTGTCGACACGGCTATGACTGCCTGTCCAATTCATATAGACTATGACGAGGAGTGGTTACAGCACACACCCTTGTCGGAGTCCAACACCCACGGTGAACGGTTGTGGTTTAACTCCGCTGCCACAGATAACTTCTGAGCAGGAATGCTTGATGGCCAATAGCAGGTGGCCGTCAACACAGTAATACCACAACACTCCCCAAAGCTTTTCATCGATCTCTTGAAATTTATAATTAATTGAACGTTAGATGCATTACTAAATGCATGCCTAGAGCGAGATGTTTTGAATTTGAACAGCTGCACTTTCACGCCGTTTTTCGCGGCGTCGTTGCATAAGATCCCAGTTTAAGTTGTTTTCTAAGAGTCTTTAATTTCGACCGCTAGGGTGGATTTTCAGCTAAAGACTGTTGACGCTGTTTTGCAATTACTCAACGTAGCGTGGAGCAGCATTTTACCTTTCATGTGACAAGTGGCAAATTTGATAGAAACAGCTCAAAACACCAACATAGCTAATTTAAGCTACAATTTAACCCAGGGGTTCCGTACCTTTCTCTGATCACGTATCTCTTCCACATGTCGGCAGGTGAGCATGTACCCCAAAATTTCTTATGGCAGAACATGTTTGATACTCGTTTGATCGACTTTTCGCAAATATTTTATCGCGACTAATCACATTTAACAATAAGTATATACTGTAATGATTTTTTAAAATAATATTCACTGATATGTAAATATTTGAAAATAACTACTACACTAAATATTTTTCTCTTCTTTTAACTGCTAACCTTAAATGTGCCCCTTCAGATAGGTAAATGTACCAATATGGGTACGTACATGCGCCCCAGGTTGGGAAAGCCTGACCTAACCCATAGTTATTTTTAAACCTTCTTTTAATACAGCTTTTCACCAGTGTGTTAAATATCCAAAATGGTTGATTAGATCAATATGCAGAGCACACAACGTTAAACAGAAAACAGCAAAATAAGTTATGGGCTGGCAATCAACAATCTAACCTGTTCCAAAGGTCGTGGTCATATGTGCCCGATTGTCAGCAGAGGCCAACCTAGGCGCAACATGTTTGCTCACTTGATTAAAATATTTGCGATTTTTGGAATAATACACATTTGCAAAGGGCAACCACAACACTTCAACAGATTTCAATAATTATAGTGAGTACCAACAGCATGAAGTGTACAAAATTCAATCAACGAGCGTAAGACGTCAAGCCACGAAGCACATAGATTGTGCGGAAAAGAAAGTTGCTGAGTGCGCACCACTAATTATTAAGGGAGGTTGATCGGCCAATACACAACTTAGCGTGCGGCACAATCACACGTTGAAGTGGCGAAAAACACGAGTCGCCCTTTAGCGACGGCCAGTGATCGTGAATTGAATGAAAGCAAGTCTCCATAACAGTTTTAGGACAAACAGAGCTGGTCGTTCTACTAAACAGTTTTTTCTGCACTTTGTTTGCTCACCTATACGTACAAACAACCTGCATCTCGATTCACAGGGGATAAAAAAACGCTGAAAAAAAAGGAATGGGATTTATCAAAAAGCATGGATTCTATAATTGCTGTAGTTGTGTAGCAAAACCAAGCAGCAGAGATATTTTCTCTCGTACCAGACTCTGCTTCACCATCTCGTCATGTTCGTCTTTACGCTTAAGCAGCACCATCAGTAGGTCGGTCAACTCTGTTCGAAGGGTCCTCAGGACTTCCTGCGACAAATAAGGATACTTCTACAAACCAAGATACATTTCGCAAAATCGTCCAAAGTATTGCCTGTGTATTAACAAGTGATGACGAACCTCAGAGGAATCAGAAGGCAGATTTATGACGTGCCCGTGGTTGTTTCATAGAAACTCAGCATTTGTGCAGACGCGTACTACAGCACCACTTTAAATGTGCCTCAACATTAACACTGAAAAAAGCAAGAACGGGAATATACAGATCAAAAGTTTAATTCTAGCCTAAGCATTGGTCCAAAAAACTCTTCCAAGTTTATCGACGCTTAGCTCTTAACTCCAGCTGCGTCAAAACAAAGACTTTCAAATCCCCTAAAACCCAATTTGCTCCAAACGAATGACGGAAGATCCGGATCAACTCGCACATGCCATTAGACTCTAACAGGCATTGCAAAGAATTATAAAGGAAAGTGCTAGGCAACTAACCCGCGTGTATTTATTAATCTATGATTTTAAAAAGCGTTAATTTTGAACCACTTCTGCCTTCTTCCGAAGTGCTCTTCAATTCACCTTACGTAGCACAACTAGGTGTACGTTTTGCTTCATAAATCATTGGGCAAAGCGATAGTGGGAGCTTTTACGAAATAAAAACATATGGTCTTTGTCCATTGCGCCAGACGAGAAATAATTTGGTATGACTATGAAGCGTAGTTACGCTGACGCCAGCATTTAAAATAAATGTTCGCAAAGGGGCGCCAGCACACCAGTTAAATTTACCTGATCCTGATCCATTTTCAATTTCGTCTTCTTTGCCTCAACCATTGAGAGATTCGACAGTTGCTGTTCTAGTTCACTGATTTCGTCCATCAACCTCGATTGTACCGCATCGCGTTGGAAAAGCAAAGTAGCGAAGGCTTCTTTCTGCAGACGCTCCTGCAGGAAATGACGAGAATGCAATTTTCAAGAAATTTAACAACGGAGAAAACAGTAATATTTAAAAAAGTTCATAAGTGTCAATGAAGGTGCAAAACTGGAGTCAAAATTATCGGTAGAGGATCTGTTTTTTATGTTACAGCAAACTTTACTGTGAATGCCGTGAGTCCGTAAACTTGGTCCAATCACGAACAACTTCAGGTGGCAATGATAAGCGCAAACAACATGGAAGCAACATATNGCAAACTCTTGCTACACGTCCCCCTCAGAATCCAAAAAAACTCTGTCGTGGAGTAAACCAGTAACCACACAATCACAAACCAAATCGGAAATTTTCGATCACTTTAAAAAAGGGCTTCAATGAATCTGAGGACATTATTCGCTCTTGCCGCATGCGCTCATTCTTACTTCGTTCAGTATCTGCCCAATAAGATTTTCCTGCGACTTGTCCCTGCCCTTCAGATGCTGATTTATTTTCTGGTCCTCCTGACCAAGAGCACGTTGTGTCGTTCTCACAATGTGGTCCTTTTCTCCCAAATATTTTTCGATGGCCATCCTCGACTGGGCATTGTCGGCGAGGATAAGCTCCATTGCGGCTGACCAAACATAAATCAAACAATTAGAAGACGCAGGCGAATTGTGCGGACTGAAACAAAACTAACGTATACACAAGGTGATTATCATATTGAAATCTAAATAGGTTCTTGTGCAAATCAACTCATTTCAAATCTAGATAAACCTCTTCAGTATAGTTCCACTGAAATCAATTTCACTGAGAAAATACCACAAAACAATTAGCTTTCAATCAAAATATAAATCAACAACTCGAACCTTCTTAGCCAAGCTACGTTGAAAGTACACTGTGCAGCACACAAAGAGAGCACCAAAACCAATTGCTAAATCAGTAGAACTTTTTCAAAATCAAAATTTGGGTTCAGAAGCCAATGAATATAAATACACAAATTTCTAATTTCGAGTCTTTCTTCTTAGATTATTTCACATCTTAGCTATCCAAATTTGCCCCCGAGACTGAAGGCTTTTAAAGAGTAATGCAACAGGTACAAAATTGGACTTCCTATAGCTGCCAGCATGAGGCAGCAGCGCGTATGCGCATCATCGGAAATGCAGTGGCAAGGATCGATTTTTAAAAGCCATGCAAACGCACAAATCCCTGATCAACACAAAACCAACCGCACCGACGCTCAAAAAATAATTAGAAGCGAAAAAAGAAAACGAACAATAACCTCACAGAAGATGCATGAAAAATCACCGTAGCCAAGGGTTTTCCATGACAATTTATCAATGACCAAGGAGATACCTACAACCATGAAACCATTACCTAATCACAGTGGACACTGGACATCAAAGCAACTGGTTGATATTTGTGAGTTCACGGCATCGAATTCACAGCCAAAAGGTTTATTCTCAAACTCGGCCAATGTTAAACTTCAAAGAGATATTCTCAGATAATCATTCACTCACAACAGGACCCTCTCCCCCAGAAAAGATGTAAAGCGCTTTAACGTTGCATTTCGTAAACACTTGATTTAACAGTTTATAATGCCTTTATTTGGCGTTTTTACAACATCTATGACTTCACCAGCAGTTCTTCTCTTGTGCTATGTTGTTACAACTAATCACCGTAGCTCACTACCAAAACTCGTTCTGTGTAAAGCGTCTGATAGAAGAAAGTTAACTTCTACGATAAAATTCAATGGTAAATAGCCAAATAGTTCCACGCTAAGCATCATTCAAATGTGTAACGAAGAGAACTGTAAATAAGCATCTTGTGGACTGATACAAGACATGGAATAACCACGAAGCATTTAACCGAAAAAAATTTCGAAAAGCTGTCTTGAGCAGTGGTTCTTAAGCGGGGGAGCGCGCCTCCCCAGCGGGCGTCAACAAATTTCCAGGGGGGGTGCGAGCCCTTACGCGCTCTACAACATGGAAAGTTTGATCAATGAACTCACCAATAAATATATTTGCTTTTACAACTTAGTTAAAGTCAGGGGGGCTTAAAACAATGGACAATTATTTATGGTGGGGCGTGGCAGAGAATAGGTTAAGAACGACTGGTCTAGAGTGTAAACGCATCTCGTGAAAAGTTTAATAAACTGAATTTTCCTGCGACGGTATCACAGCTGTGCAGTGAGAAAAAACTATTGTCTTGCAAAAGTTGACGACGGTCATCGTCGGCCACAATGACAATATATTTGAGATTGGTTCTACGAAAGACCATGTGATGTTTTTCTTCCCATTGGACAGCATAATTTCTTGTACACAAATTAGCCAAAAAATGCCCAAAAGAGTGGTCCTCCAGGACTTAAATCTATAGTCTGGCTATCTGCGATGCATTAAGTTCAATCCAAAAACTTGCGCTCTTTATAAAAGCTGCCTGGGTTATCGAAGTGAATTTGGTATAATTTGATGCGTGCCAATTCAAACATGCTTGAAGAAACCCCAGTAAAAAAACTGTGGAGGAACTCAAAATTAAGAGGATTTCACACCTAAACAAACTATTTCAACTAATTTCACCAGCAACTGAAAATGTTTTCTTTCCGTCATAAACTCAAATGATTCTCGTTACGAAAGTTGGCGGTTGTTGATATGTGGCACTTTGCGCCACATCAAGGGAGCCTTAACCGGTGCTTCTAATAGTCGCTGCCATGTCAGAATTTACAAATTGAAATATTTTTTTTCCCGATATTGAACCGAATAAAAAAGAGTAGAAAATAACTTGGGTGGAACTCACGCTTCTGGGCTCCAATCGTGTCATTCTATAACCGCTAAGGTTCTTCTATTAAGGTACTTTAGTAAGATTTAAAAGACAACTTTGTTCGTCCCATTGAACTTAGCAATGTTCATACCGTCGATAGCTTATTTCAGTTTACGTGTATTAAACCCGCCATTCCGCTGGCGACGATACATTTTATTTGTGCCACCAACAGCTTTATTTTTCCGTTTTTCTTTATTTTCTGTAAAAGGTGGAAGCCATTAGATAACTAGCAGAAATAAAGTCTTCGACAACTCATATCTTGCAGTCCACCACATCAAGGCATAAATCACAACGGGCTCGCGGTCTAAATTTGAGAGCATAGCATGCAAACATCTACGACGTGCAATAAAGAACTTCATCAAAACAAACAGCAACGGTCATCCGCGATGAATCCATCTTTTTCTTCGTCGTTTCAGTCAGATCTCCAATCCACTACTTCGCCGCACTAGATCTCAGGGCAGATGTTGAGGAGCCATTCGATTGTCTCACCGTTCAAAACCGTCAGGCCGTGCTGCATGCATTCCATGGGGAGGTCGATGGATTGGACATTGGAGGACATGGTCGACGGTTTGTTCTTCTGCACCACACTCACAGGCCGCAGAGGAGGCCATACCCGATTTGTGTAAGAAGGAACGGAAACGCCCGACAACGATGCGGAGGCGGTTAAGCCGGATCCATACTGATGGGAGGGTCATTCCGGGGAGGTGGGTGCCGGTGTTGGAGATGAAGGTACGGAATCTCGTAAGGTTGACAAACCACTCCGCATTCCATTGGTGATCCGCCCAGTGCGCCGCACGTATGTTATTGTTGTCAGATAAACTGAT
>JGI24021J15306_10000603_pt1 | contig 29114 bp, 15 predicted proteins | sample Ectturendosymbi1_FD_15306 | JGI IMG/M metagenome (IMG submission 15306) | reverse complement strand
GTGCTGTCACTTCTGCTCGCACAGTGGCAGCAGCGGACGCGTAACCACGTTTGTATGCTTTCAAAGTCGTACGATGTGGGGCTAGGTAAGTAATTCTTTTTGTTTTAAAAGAAAAAACATTGATGTAGTCCACGTGAACAGCCTGATAGTGGCGCGGCTGGCGCTTCGGGGACGCGTCGTTCGCGCCGCGATTTAATATCAGTGCCATTTTTCTAATTGCTATTGATGCGTCGACGTGCAATGAAATAAGGATCGACCTTGCTGCGTCTCCGACCGAAGCTCGCTGCGACCGGTCGCGCGTTGCTATTGCTCGCTGCGCGGCTAGCTGGAAGTTTTCTGTTCTGTTGTTGCGGAAAACATTGCTTGTTCTTTAAATTGTTTCTTCTTGGATTTGTTCAAGAGCAGATGCCCTGACGCCCGTTGTGCTATCCAACAAAAGCAGCTGCTACGTATATTTATATCGCGTTGATCAAAACCGGGGTTAGTTGACTATCTCCAAGCATTTGATGTTTTGTCGAACGTGTTGTGTGTGGAAAATCAGCAGGTTTATGCTTCCTGTTGCGACTTGAATCGCCGAATTTTTTTTACATCAGGCGGTTCTGAGCGATCACGACTAAAACGAATCGTTCCAACTTGTACTCTGGTCGATAAGCAATGAGCAGCTGATTCTAATTACTCTGGTCGATAAGGAATAAGCTGGTCGTTCTACCAGTTGCAGTATCTTTTTCAATACTCTAGTCGATAAGCAAGTAAACTTAACATTTTCGGGAACCGTAGCATACCGAAAAAGGTTATTTACATTTATTGCACTGCTTGCGAGAGAGTGAAAATTCGGTCACCCTATTTGCGAAGCTGTGTGCCCCACTCTCAGATCAGTTTAGCAATGTTGCTATGAGCTGATAACTGTGGAATGTTAAAATCATCCGTTTGCAAGAAGGTATCGAATAAAACTTGGCCGACATAATCGCGCTAGAGCAGGTATCACCAAACGTTTTTCACAAAGGCCAAGGTGAGTATGAGAACTGACAATCGCGGGTCGGATGCCATCTTTGTTCAGTACAATGAAAGCATTCAAACCGAATGAGGGAAAGAAACAATGCCCCGCGTTCAGCGGAATCTTGTTACGGGACCCAGTCCGTTTTTTTGGAGTCCGGATAAATGGTAGTTGACTGTATCATATGTAGTGCAGCGCGTTTTTGGCTCAGTACTGCAAAGCGGAAGAAATAACGAGGCTGTATTTTGGCGATTCCTGTTCACAGAGCGATATTTAGGGGCAGCTTGGAATACGAACAAGCAGTCAATCTCGGAAAACCAGATTTCGATGCGTTGAGGTTGACTGACCAAAGTGAAAGAACTATACACTGAAGCCCCAAGAGACGCATACGGCTTGCAGGTCGTGGTTAGGCCACCCCTGCTATATATTGTAACAATCTGTAAGCAGATCCTCATGGGAAGCGCTGGGAAATCGTTTTTTACTTCGACTATGCGGTTGGCGGCAGCTAATTGACCGTAACAACTGGATCAGGTTTATAGAAAGTTTTCAAGCAATAGAAGTTGCACAAGAGCGGCACTTACGATGTGACTGCGACTAGCTAAGCCTAAAGAGACTCAAGCCTCAGGAAACCTTGGTGTTCTGTTCAGTGTACCAGATTCGCTCATAACGCTTGGGATGAGTCTGTTGTAGTCGAAACAGTTTAGAGCAGTGGTTTTCAACCGTTGGCCATGGCCCAGTGGTAGGTCGTGACGTTTTTTGCAGGGAGCCACAGAGCTTGGCACAAATCAGAATGAAAGCATTATGAGACTTGTATAATGATGTCATTCTGATCAAATAAGATAGACAAATAGCAATAAATCAGACCTGAATGTTACGTTTGTGACATAACTCAACAATGCCAGCTGAAACCGTGTTTACGAGAATTGTCTTGGCATAGCTGCTGTGCTATAACAATTGCAATGCGGCTTAGCAATTATCGTAAACACGGCTTCAGCTAGCATAGTTAAGTGGGGTTTACTAATGCTGAGGTAAAGTTATAAAAATGTTAAATCTATGAGATTATAAGCTTTGGGTCACCACCAATATCTTTCCTGATTGAATGGGCCATGAGCACAAAGAGGTTAAAAACCCTGGTCCAGAGTCTACACCAGCTATATTTCCTCGACATAATATTTATGCGGAGTCAAACAGGAGTCGGACTGCTTGTGTCATGTTGGTACCGGATCCGGGACGGATTCGGGTTGAAAATTTGCAAAACAGGATTGGATCCGGACTCTGAGTTGAGTCGGCACACCTCCAGTTTGGGAAGGGAGATGGCGTTGCAGTGTTTGTCCAGCTTTTTTTAGTTCGTGAGGAAGACGTGTACTGTAAATGCTGCAATATAAAATGCAGATCTGGAAAGCTATAAGTATGAAGTTTGATCCGATCGAAATCTCGGCGCATATGGTTCTGATACTATTTGTAAAATTCAACAGGATTCGGATGTATGCAGCAGCCTCAATTTTCGTTTTTCTAGCTTGTTAGCAATGTCAAGAGGCTGCAGTTGCTCAGCCGCTCATTGTACATGTTGTGATGCTCGAAAAGCATCTAAAAGAGTTTTGAACGAGCACCTGTTCTTGGTAAAGTAAAATTAAATCCTACTTCTACGAGCTAACGAGGATATCCTTATTATACAAGGTTCGTCGTGGTCGACTGCTGCTTATGACGCACTCAAGGCTCACATGATAAAGAACGTAGAATTGTTTAAGGTTCTAAGATATAACATGTTTTATTGGCCGCTATTAGTACGATTAGTACGCTATTAGTAGATATAGGCTATTAGTACGAAAATCAAGTTGTAGCCTGACTGGTACCATGGGTAGAAAAACTTTCAAGGTGATAAACTAATGCTCGATGCCCGGTCGTGTCACATCGAAGGCTTGTAGCTTTGTTTCTGAAAAAGGGGCATTTCTTGCCTTTTTAGCCTCGTGCTAGACGATAGCGGTTTGATGCAAGTGAAAGGTTCGCGCGCAGTGCCGCCAATCGCTTCCTACCAGTGCAGCATTTTGCTACTGCTCCCGGCGCAAGCAAGCAGAGATGGGCGCCGCACTCGTGACACTCCAAACAGTCCAAACAGAGTGTAATAGCGAGTGTAGTGTGATATACTATATCAACGATATCGAGTGCACGTGCGCGTGTACCTGCCAGAAGCGTTCCAGTGCAACATGTCATCCGTTGCATTTCCGTGCAGTGCAGCGTAAGCTGTTAAAGTGAATCTCCTCTTCGCTGAAAAATACAGTAGAAACGCAGCATTGTGTGAAACAGATGTAATGCGAAGCAAGAAAACCAGCGTCAATTACGCCGTGACTACAAGCCCGTAGCCACCGGGGGCATTCGGCGCCTTTGCCCCCCCAAATTTTGTTGTGTCCGGAAAAATTTTGTTTTGAAAATTAAATAAAAACAAAAATCTTGCCCCCCCTAAAAATGTATTTTGCTCCCCAAACCTTAAAACCTAGCTACGGGCCTGCGTGACTAACCTCAACTGAAACAGCGTTGCGATGTACTTCTGTTGGAGAAGAAGAGCGTGTGAAAAAGTTATGCGGCACTGCAAGTTTGGTTTGGCAACATCTACTTCCAAACCTTTGCTGTTAAAACATGCATCGCTACCTGCTTCTATTCGAAGTAGAGGATTATTAAAAGCTGCAGTTGATGGCCTGCGGATCGTTCGTTTCTCAGCATCCTTTGTCGAGGCTGGTTGGCACTCAGCAGCATGTTCTATTTCCGTTTGAAAGAAGTTTAGAAAACTGCTGCGTTCTCGATAACGACGCTTCTTGGGTCGCTCGCTGCTTAGCACATCTGGTAATCATCTGCGGCGCAAATAAAAGACTTTTATTCATGCTTTTCAAAACACAGCGTGTCGGGCGGGGTGCGTGTGTTTTGCCTTCGGTAAGCTGCGCAGTTGGTCATCAACACAACAGGCACCATCTGCATTTAAACCTTATTTGCTTGACTAACCACCGCTGGTTTGGTCTTTTGCTAAAGAATCGCCTGATCGCGCCGTGACTGACCAGTGCATGGTAGATCGTGCTCGTAAAAAAATGGAGGCTGTGAACCAGAGTTGCGGTTTTCCCGGTTTTCAAACGCTTTTAAGCAGAAAATTTTGCTCTTCAACTCCGTTTCAAGTTCATCGGGCGTAGCAAAGCGGTCTGCCCCACCAATTTGTTTCCATTACAGCGAACCAGTGACGGGTTTGTTTTCCTTCTGAGTCAAGCTGGTCTACGCTGCGATGTTTCGTTTCTATTTTCTCAACTTCGCGTACTTCATTCTGACGAAATGCCGGGATTACCTACTCCGCTTGCAGAATGTAGCGCTCAGCGGCACTTGACTCTCAAGCTTTCTGTGGCCGCACCAACGCGAAGTTTTGATTACGTGTTTCTAAATGGTCGCCGGCAAGATCGCAAGCATATGTAGAAAAGGAACATTTATGATAGATCTTTTCTAACTAGCGTTCTGTAAGCTCGGTGACAACAAAGCAGAGGTTTGTACGCTCTGTTCAGAAAACACCACCATGGCTCTGCTGATTTTGGCCTTAGTATTTCCTCAGGTACTCCTTGGAAATTCGTCTGCTGAGTACATCGCGCTGACGCGAAATAACAATTTTTCTTGTGCTGACATGTTATATTAAACGCGTTCCAATCGCAGACAGCGTTTATGATTCCCGTCGTTTGCTTTGCTGCGTACACGAGTCTCGCCCGAGCTAAAAAAGAGACCCCCAAAACGTTTTTTCACACTCAAAGCTTACAGTTGATGGCTGCTGCTCCTGCTTTGCGTAAAGCGCGATTGCGGCGATGGCCGTAGCGTGAACTCTGTCCGGAAAGAAGTTTTCCTGAAACTTCGTTCTGGCTTGCCACGAATGCAACGTGCTGCAGATCTTTTCAGCAGCAACGAGGCTGAAGTCTATCTTTGAGCAAAGAGCTCGTCTGACTGTTAGAAAAATGTCTAGCTGTAGGTAATTGTGTCTCAAATGTTCGCAATGTCTTCTCTCCCTCAACGTTTTGACCAAATGACCTTCGTGTAAAAATCAGTTTCAATCTTAGACGCGTGTCGTGCGTTGAAGCTTAAAATTAAAGCGTTTTCATCCGGCCCTCGAAGACATTTTGTCAATAATGAAAAAAAAAATTTTTTACGAAAAATTTGTTGATTTCCTCCCGAAACAATCACTCAATGTAAGATATCAGGCCCTCAAACGTTTGTGTAATAGCTTGTGTGGCCCTTGACAAAAACGTTTGGAGACCCATGGTCTAGTAGGGTATCAGGGTCTCGACTGCGCAGTGCTGCGAAAACCGTAAATTCAAAAAGAACTGAGCAGTTTGAAGGTTTCAATTTATGCTCAAAATAGGAAAAAATGTTCGAACGAGCTGAAGGAAGTTACAGGAAATAACGTTTTGGTAGGAATAGCAGACAGAAATTTTTGATATGTTTTAATAACTGATTGTTTCTGGAAGTCGTTGGTAGGTGTGTTTTATGCACTTTTAATAATCTGATTTAAAATTTCGGTTCACTGTAAGGTAGATCTCACGTTTTCAGCATCAAGTCGCTTTTCGTTTGCAATCGGTCTGTTCTCATGGCGCAGCTTGCCGTCGGTTTTGCGTGCAGAATGTGTGATCAGCAGCGTCAGTAGAGCCTTTTCTGTCTCATTCGATGGAAGAAACAATCACAAGTCTATGGTTGCTACTCAGGAAGACTTCACTACGGCCTCGATGGTCAACGTTTTTTGTATTTACTTCAGTCAATCAGACCGATGTGGCGTCTTGGTGGATGCGTCACGTGCAATGCTCACTTGTTCTTTTTCGTCCTGGAGCTCCGCCCTGTGTTCGCAGCCGTGTTTCAACGTCGGTTCAATAAGCGATCGCCTTACGTGCTTGAAAATTTTCTTTCATGAATCTTACTTTTCGCTGTCGTTGCATCACCACTTGGCAATGTTGTGGACACGTTCCCACTCTACCAGATTTTTTGCTCGGACCTGTAAGCCGAATGCCATAAACATTCAGCAAACCGTTGTGCTGATTTTTCTAGCGTTACAGTTACCCCTTCCGATTTAGTCTCTCTGCTGCGACGTAATTCAGTCCAATCGAATCATCTCTGATTTGGAGCGAAATTGTGTGTGGGCTTTAACACTTGTCTTTGTTTGCACATCAGCTCTTCCGTACAGATTCAACCAGTCCAACGCATTTTCCAAATGTTGACGCACTTCCTGGCTGTGTGCCTTATCTGCGTCTCAGTGTGCCACAGGTTGCGGTGCATACATCACCCACGCGATCCGCGTGGCAGCAAATTTCTAACAAAAACGAAGGTGGTTGTGACAATTGCTGACAGACAAGCCTGATTTGCGATGCAGACCATTTGCGATGTTGCGAAAGTGACAGTTGTGATGCATCATCCAAAATGTTTTTCGGTTTAATAGATTTTTGTCATTTCGATTAAACAGCATGTGATGACTGCAATTTCTTCGGTGTATTTTAGTGCAGAGCGCCTATTTTTAGCAAAACTTTGCTTTTGGTAACCAGCATGCTTTCCGGAAAAATCAAGCGTACTTTTACTGTGCGGTTTCGAAAAGAAAAGAAAGCTGGAGTGGACGTAAACAAGAAGAAAGGTGAGCTTTTGAGCAAAATTGGAAGTGCCAGGGACGACTGCATCTATATCTTGAAGAAAGTTACTGACTGATAAATTTAGGCATGTGTAAGTAATTTTCAATCTGCCTTTAGCTGTGAAAAATGCTTTTTATGCTTAGCTCTGACTCCCGATTCCCTGTATCCAAATAAAACAATTCCATGTATTTATCGCGTTGGAGCAAATGCGTTGTAAGGAATGCTGAAACTCGTTTCATCCCAGATGAATTATTTCAGCTTGCCATCAATTGACTGCTTTTGCAGAATCGGAGCAACCCATAGGTCACGAGAAATGAGCAACTTGTAGACCAGTACCGGAATTTTTTGGGTAAAAACCCACTCCTTGAGATTCCCACTATAATACGCAAATCATTTTAAATGTAAAAATCATCCTTTAACCTGAAAGGGGCAGTGACGTAAATTTGAACTGTTTAAGCTCGCAACAGCATTTGCTGGTGAGCATTCACTATTTCAACTTCTTTTGAGTGAACGGGACAGACTGGCTAATTTCAGGACGTCAGGTGACGGTTACTAATGAGGAATGCTGGTGGATTTTGTGGCGTTGTCTTATTGACTGCCAAAAACGGACTCCTTCAAATGCTGTCTTTCAGAAAAATGTCGTTCTGTCGCCTTCTGGTACGTGAAAAATCACTGGCCAGGGCTCAGCCTCCAAAATACTGCCATCTCCACGTGAACGTACTTGTCTCATGTTTGTCTGGTACTTAGGTGTGAGCAATCTAGTGGTTCTTAAGAACTGCTTTTTTTCTTCCACCGAAAGTGATGCGTTACCGTCATCTCGTTCGTGCCAAGAATCCCGTTTCACGCCTGTCAGATGTATTTAGATCTACGTTGATTTGTTTTGGAAATCTTTGAAGTATTCACGTATGGATCTCTGAAACAAATCAAGCTGGCTTTGACGGAAAAATAGTGATTGCAATGGGACCTACTCTTCAGTTGATAAAACGAGGCCTTGGCAAAACCTGAATAGCCATTTACACCGTTGTTACATCAGGTCTTTCGTTGCTGAGTTTTCACGACAGCAGAAGCAATTAATAACCTTTACGGTTTTGTTCTTGAAGAAAAGAGATAAACCATTCGTAACTATGGTGTGATGCAATAATCTTGAACTTGTGAAGCTCTTACATATTCGCTTGTGAATACCTGAACGAACACCGTAGGCTTTTCCTGTTGGGTGGCGAGCTAACTTTGCTGGATTCAAGATGGGAATTGTCATTGCCATAAGCTGTGACTAAAAACGCAGCATGCAACAAGATGACGGCATAATTCAGTGCTTCCCAACCGGTGTACCTCGAAATGTTAAAACTGCGAAAGACTTAGTCGTACGTATTGGATACGAACCTTCCGAAGAGGACATTCACATTAACAACGTTTCGGTAAGGTGCGATTTCCTCTACCGCACGTTTGCTCTACCTGCAAATTTCATCTTCTGCAATTTTCCTCTACTACACTTTGAACTACTATGTACTGTCCTTTACTGTCTATTTTCTTCTGCCTTCTTCCCTCTACGGCGTTTAGTTTGCACTGCACTTTCCTGTACCCTAATTCTTACGTTTACCCTGCACCACCCTTGCTGGAGCAGTATTTCCTCTACCCTGTCTCCTCTAGTGAGTTTGCCTTTGATGCTTATTTCCTCTGATGAAGTTTCCTGTACTGCAGCGTTCAGCGCAATTTTCGGGCACATTGAAGGTATCCTCCGTTTGGCTTAACAATTTGACACAAGTTTTATTAACCAAATTAAGCCTGGCTAAGCAAGCGACCTCCCCCAGTGGGTTTCAATTCAGTCCACTTGAGAATTGTGACAAAAACAATATCCTTAATAAGTGACAAGCGGCCCAGGGGCGTAACGAGGTTAGATGTCGCCTGTGGTAAGAAGCAAGTCTGGTGCCCCCATGTTCGAAGTCTGATGCCCCACCCGAGCTTTTTCGGAATCAAATGTACACGTTTTTGGGACTTTTCGGCGCCCTCCGCAGTGATTCGCCGCCCGGGAAATTGTGCCCCCATCGTTGCGCCCCTGAAACCACCTGCAATATGCGCGCTAAAGTTATCTGTTTCGCTTGGACAGACACTTTAAACAGGTTCGTCGAGTGAGTGATAATGATGGAGGCCTCTTTCACTATTAAGGGAAAGTCACTTCTGCGTCTCAGTGGCTGTGAGTACAACTTGTTCAACAAAACTGCTATAGTTCCAAACTATGTAGGTGCATAATGCAAAAGAACTGCAAACTGCTGCGTATCGGTGACAACCATGGGAGACTAGGTAGTTAGACAGACGATAGAGCGCTGCCATGAAGTAGATCTGATGAAGTCAGCTGCCAATGTCAACACTAGTGTTTAGAGGCAGCCAGGTATTGTCACGCACCAGATAGTTGCAAGGACCCTGGTTGATGTTACTGGTGAAATCTTGGCTGTTTTGCCAAGAATAGAGGCTCTAATCAGACAGTTTAAAACTGGCCGCAAGAAAATCAATGGAGAGCAACACAATCCTCATGAAGGGAGATTTCAGATGCTAGCAGATTACCGAACTCTGATGGTGTATGATGAGGAAATGAACTTGGACAGCGTGGCCTTGTTCGATGTTTTCATAATGCCCTCTTCTGGTTTGTTGATGACACTTTTGATGCTGCAAAGATTTACAGTGAGCTCTATTCTCTTTTCATGCAAAGGTTGACAACAACTACCAGGCGTGCTTCTATGCACACCTTCCAAACAACGAAGCCACATGTCACAGGCTTCCAGATACCCTGATAAACCACGTAATGAGCTTTGCCAAACCCGACAGAATCCTGCTCGACTTAAAGAAGCTGCACTCAATGTATTTGGGGGATTCTTCCCCAGCCGCAGCTTCAAGGTTGCTACTTTCACTTCTCGCAGTGCTTGATACGTAAAGTACAGTACATAACCTTGGACTCAGGCAGCAGTTTGATCCATCAATTGGATGTCAAGCTCCGGATCAAGAGCCTGACTGCATTTTCTTTCATTCCTCCGAGGTGAGACAGACCTTCAGTGCTCCGTGCAAGGATTTTCCTCAGAATGATCAGCGCTTTGATGAGCTCCGTGTTTGCTTTGAACGAACCTGGGTAAATGATCCTGGTCAAACGGAAGCTCAAATTCAATTTGTAGCCGAAGGGAGCCCAAGAACCACAAACTGCTGTGACGGTTGGCACAGCAACATGAAGAGCCATTTCTTGTGCAAGCATCCTGTAATTACAGCTCTGAAAGAAGACATGGATCGTAGCAAGCTTTATTAAACCATGCCCAGACTGGACTGATGGAAAATGAGAACAAAANACATGAGATCTTATCCCAGAGAGCCAGGGATCCTGCTAAAATGAATATCTTGAATACAGAACCAGAGAAGAACAGTTGCGCCATTTAGACGTCTCGCAGCCTTACAATGAAGTGAAGGAAGTACTGTGCATGCATGCTTGTGAAGTTGTTCAAAGAAATTTAGGTCGGAACAAACAGAGGAATGTTCTGGTAGGAGAAATTTTAATAAGATTTGAGGTGGAGGAAAACTCCTGATGGACAAAAAATTGCAGTTGCAAGGGTTGATGTTAGGGTTCGCGTTAGGATTAGGCAGCAGATGACACTTGCAGGTAGAGCAAATATGCCGTAAAGGAAATCTTGCTCCTCTCGCTTTCCGTCATCAGCTTTGGCGTGCTGCGTAAAGAAAACCGGGTTGCAAAGTGTGACGCGGCCAAAAAAAATATCGATAACCACTGGCATAGTTTTTAAGCGCAGCAAAGAGTGCAATGTCGAAATCACGTTGACCCTTACGTCGCAGATGTGCTACGTTAGTGGCGATGTAAAGTTTCAATGCGATGTACAGCATGATTTTAATATAGGTCTTCTGATGGATCGCAGATACCGTACTTAACTAAAAAAAGTTAATGGAATAAGATACTTGGTTCAATTAGATTCTTTCAATACTTGGGAAACAACAACAGGAAAAATTTTGAAATTTTAGAATGAATACATCTGTTCTCAAATTGTTTTCAATTCTAAGCTTTTGGCAACTGCAGAAACTACCAATGTACAGGTTTGGATTTCGCGCATAAGGCCATTTTCAGTGTTCTGCTTTAAAAAAACATGGGTCTCAGCGACAATATTATTATCGATACTGTGATTGATCATCATTGACATCATTGAACCTCATCATTGATATCATTGACTGATACATTGCTGCCATCGGTTGAGACGTCTTCGACGCGCGTTTATATTCAACGAACTTGTCAAGCCACAATGTGAGGTTAGTTCCTAATGGTTCTGAGACCAGCAGTTCCTACTAAAGTTTCTATTGCTTTTACTGATAGTTGCAGTTGACTAATTACCCCACTTGGTGCACCAAACTGTGATTTTGGCAAAGCGCGGTATGTCCAACACAAATGTTGAACGTTCACCTGGTCTACTTGCAGACACGCTGTGGACGAAATGGTGATAGACCATGTTGGCCCTTAATGCATTACTGCATTCCCACGAGACTAGTGGAACGTTTGTGCAAATTGATTTACGCTGCCCGTCACCTTGGTTCCTACTAGCAGAAGCGAAAGATTTTTTTGTGTTGCTTGGAATCTGATCGATAGCAAAGCCTTCAGAAGCGAAGTGGACCCTGACATTTTTTAGAATTATGTTGCCAGTAGTAAGCATTGCGTGTTTTTATGGATGACCTGCAAACGCACACTTCGCAGACAAAAACTGAATAAACGCTTTGCCGGCATAGCGCCAAACATACAAGTTGCGTTTGTCACAAACGTTACTGTACCCTACTCCTCACGCGGCATGATTTGTGTTTGTTTTTCTGCATGGCTGCCACATTGTTTCACTCGCTTGCTTTGGCACACCTGATTGTTAGTCCTCCTGTTAGACTGATTGTCGAACTACGTGCTGTTCGCATTGGTGTTCCGCACTTGACCTGAAACCGAAAGCAGCAAGGGTCATAACCTCAGCAGTTTGCGCGCAACTGCAGAATTTTATGGTTTGAATAGAAAGCGTTTTCTGCTCTGATAGGTCGCCGAAATGCGCTTCGTTAAAATGCAGGTTGCGGTTGGTACGCCATTGCAAGCCATACTTTGATGAGGAAACACAACTAATTAAGTATTTTACAGGGTTCCCACGCGGTAGTGTAAGTATTGAATTGTGAAATCGGTTTTCAATACCTTGAAAAATTACTGGATTCGGTCAAAATGTATATTAAGTATGGAAAAAATATGGAAATTCCTAATTCAGCCATTTGTTTATTCAAATTTTGTTCTTTACTGCTGGTCGCAGTTTTGCAAATCTTGTTTGCATTATGTTCTATGAATAAAAGTTTGGAAAAATGAAGATAAATGATGGGTTTAAAATTTTTTCATTTAGTATGGAAAAGGCATTAAAAAGCATGGAAAATGGTTTTTGAAAATGTGTGGGAACCCTGATTTCAGCAAAGCAGCTGGCTTGCCATGATTTTCTTGAAGTCTCACGGGTGCTGTCCGCATTTTCTACGGCACTCGTCTTTTTTCGTGCAAGCTGCAAGTGCCAAATTCGTTTAATGCGGTCTCTGACCCTGCACACCAAGGTTACCAGGTTGGAATTTTCATACCAAATTCCAAAAATTTGGCCTTATTTAAAGTGGTTTGACTGGTTTGTTATGAGAAAATGCTGTTTGGGCATGTACGTCAGGGTTTGGCATGTTTCATAGTTTGCCTAGCGATTGGCGTATTTAGTCCATAGGAACGTGGAAAGCCTGATTTTGTTTCTGTGGGTTCTTCGTGCCCGCATTTTGTGATAGGTATTTTGTAGAATTGTGACATGTCTAACATTCCAAATGCTTGCGTACGAGATTACAACAAATTAAAAGCAATTGGCACCACGACCTGTATTTGATTGTTTCAAACCTTTATAGGTATTTTCTGTTAAGCATTTTCTATAAGTGGATATGGTACTTTTGAAGATGAACAATTATATTTATTTATATGCAATAATTCATATACAGCAGCAACTAAACTGCAGATTTGGACCTTATCTCCGGTCTGGTTCACTGTTACATGTGTCTTTGTTTTTACTTATTGCAAAGCTCTTACTGAAATGTTTCATTCTGCTAGGACACTTCGTCTCGACAGCCGCAAGGTTTTTCGGTGCCACAGCTGTAAGGTTGACTTTGTTTTTCTGTTTTTACATTTTTTTCCGAAATAAAGAAGACTTTGGATCAATATTGCTTGCTCGTAAGTTGCTTCTACGCACGTCTACCCATAGTATCGTCTCCGGTGTTATTGACACGATGTGCTTGCCTCGAGTAATTGTATTTTGCATTCTTTACGTGCTAATCCATGTCTTAGAAACCTTGCAGCAACGTGGTAGTTTTGCCATTACTCATTCCGGCAATTCAAAACCGACAGCCATGAACCTGTTTCGGTTTGTTTGGTATATGTTGGTGAGCGATTTGGCATTTTCAGTCCATCAGAACCTGGCAACCCTGCTGTATACCTCTTCAGGTGCGGGACCAGAACATTATGACTGCTAAGTTTCGCTGCAAGCGTTGCGGATATCAGGATGAAATTGTGCAATCTTGTGACCCCTCATAGCCTCGGCTGATTTGTGACGGTGAATCTGAAAGTCTGACGAACACTAAACGACATTGAAGTTCTTAGTCCTCGTGTGACTGATCGATTTCGTATAAAAATTTCATGACTTTGCTAACTTAGACAAGCATCGCGAACGCAAATCCTGCTCAAGGATGCGCGAGTTGCGGATAATGAAGGGCAGGTTACCATTCGAAGCACCGCTCTGTGCAGTGATTCAATTTCTGCGCTACGCATGTCTCGAGCTCGATCAACGCGCCTGGCCGGAATACGGTAACAAGGTTTGTTGCGAATGCTACAGTGCAACGCAGGCTTTACTGCATTGTTAACCTCTCAGCTAGCTGATATGCGCTGGCTCTTTGTTTCCAGGCGCGTCTCACACAGCAGCAAGTGTCTTCTCGTTCGATTTCGTGCTTATTCATGAAAATGTGACTCAGGCGACCTTAGCGAAGACGTTGCTTAGAGCAGAAATTGCTAAGAGCGAGCTTGATCAATATTAGCCACGACTGGATCGACTTGCGCGAACTTGGAACGACCGACCTTGATTGCGGTTGCGTACGTTATCAAGCTTTGCAACAGAAGCGGGTGAACCCAGGGCGAGCCCGAAGGACAGCTTTGGCAGGCAGCATTAGATACGCTTTCAATCGCCGGACGTGACCGTTTAGGCTTTTGTGACCTCGTCAAGGGAAGGCAGAATGCCACAGTGAGCAAGCTTTCATCATGGTTATTTAAAGTTGACCCCATCATCGATCCGGCCCCGGGGTAGCCTGGTACTGTGTGAGGTGATCTTTGCCGAATCGAGTGCAGTAAAAGGAGTTGAGTCTACCTTTCCGTGTCAGCCGGACGGCGTGGGTTGCTGGAGCTAATACACGCAACTTCGTCGCAGAAGCTGTGGCTGGTAAGCTTAGTATTTACTTTGCCACTGAAGAAGTCTTGCCCACAGCATTCTTGCCGTTTTGTCGTTAGCGAGGAGTTCTTTTGAAATGTTCTTTTCCCCATCAAAGCAGTGCTGGAGTAGGTAAAGATTAATAAATTCAATACATGTTGAGATAGGGGCATCGCTGGTGTTCTCTGCGGGGTGGCGCAATGGAAGCTGCTTTCGTGTGAAGCAGTTGGCGCGATTTGGTTCGTTTTGCTGAAGTTTATGCTTGCGGTTGTTTCACTGCATTGTTTCCAACCGTCGTGGTTCGCACGTGTGGCTGTGGCAAACGAGACTGTTTTAGGCTGTCAGCACCGCTAGTGTCTCTGTTATGGTAGCTTGCTTGCTTGTTTGTTTTTTTGTTCGCGTTGCGATAGCCTGTAGCGCTTCCTAACCAGTCTGCGATCCTGCTGTTTTTGCAGGAACTATGTTGGAGGTTGGTGAGTTTTTTCCAGCGTTTGCTGTAGGTGTGGGGAACCTATTTACTATCACGGGTCGCATGAATTGTGCATTATCGCTGGCGGGCCGCAAAATCAATTAATTTTCTCCTAAAATTTTACCTTTATCTAACTATCATGAGGAGTGACTTCTTTTGACAAACCAACGAAGTACCTGCTTATCATGGAGCTTCGTTTTGAAGCGATGTTTTACTCTAACTTGAGTAACGAAAAAGCTGATGCGGACCATAATGTTCACGCGGGCCACAGGTTACCCAACCCTGGTTTAGTGTTTTTGAAATATAGCGCAAGGACGTAAAACGCATTAAGACAATTGAAAGCTGTAGGTTTGCAAGTTTCGAGAAATTAGACGACTTGGCTCTGCATTCGTGACTTTGCCATGATTCGTACTACCTCTGTCCAAGTGACTGGTTGCCACCAAGGTGACGCAATCGAATCTACCAGCAAATGTTTTAACAGGAAATCGATTTCCTATTAAAAGAAGTTTGCTGATAAACTTGGCTTCGTCACCGTGGTGCAGACTAATTACTTAACGCATGAAGTCAGTAACTTTCGATTCGTCTGAAATCAATCATTTCTAAAAGCCATGCTGAGACTACAGCGGTAACAAAAAGAAAACGCAAGACGGTATGTGAGGTTGTGGCAAATGGCATACTAACTAAGTGGGTTCAGAAGCTAAATACGGTGGAGTTTGATCTCAGAACTTATTGTCATAGTTGATTTCGTGAGGCAAGGCAGGGTCAGTCCTGTTCTGAGACGTATTGGGTCGCCTGGCTGCAATTCCTTAAAAGCATTATTATACGGAATTTGCTACATATTTGTATGCAAGCGTATTACCTGTCTGGAGAAAGATGTGAAATGCCTATTTCACCTAAAAGATACCACCAGCTCTAAAGCAGGGCAATTGTAGCAAATCAATGAAAAAAAGGACTGAAGATTTAGCTTTTACTTTTAATAAAAACGATTTAACTTTTCCGGACAGTTCGCAGGGCCCATTAATTGAGATCGGATTTTAATAGATATTTCATCGCAGTCAAGAAAACAGCTGATCGATTGTGTTTGATATGCAGCGCTCATTCAAATTCGTACGATTGCAGTTGGACTGCTCTGCTGTCTGCATGCCAGTCAGCACTGTGCAGTGGGTGGGAGAAGTCGATGTAAACTAGGTTTGTTGCAAAGACCTAAGCGGAAAGTGCGTTTCAACCTTTCGTGACACTGCGTGCAAACAGATTTTGTTCTTTTCACCAAATTTTAGATTGTTTCTTCTTTTACGTTTATGTTTAATTTTGGGACTATCAGTTAGAGAAGCTTTCAAGGCAGCAATGTGAAAAGAATTAAAAGATCTGGGCCACATGTATGCCTTTGTCTTCCACAAAGCATTTTATATTTGTGGTTTTGGTGCATGCTAACAGGCATCATTGTTGGAAGAATAAGTGAAAGGAAAGGCAAACTGAATTCAAGCATTGTGGAGCCAAGGATGTGTGTTTGGTCATACATAAAAATCGAATCTAAATTGCATCGTATGTACAGTGGTTGGTGCATCTCATCAGGAGCTGTGTTTTTTGACACGACAATTTTTTGGTTTGGAAATGAAGGCAGGCTATATGTAGGCTTTTTCACAGCTTTTTAAAATATCAGTTGTAAAATGTAGATATGCTTTAGTGCAGATAAGGTTTGTTTTTTTGCACAATGATACTTGCAGTAAGCATTAGCGAAAATGGTAAGAAAACAAGTTGCGTGCATAGCAACCATAGAGGGTATGCTTGCGTTTATTGGTAGCATTTAATTGATTGAGTACCACAGAATCACGAACGTCCGTAAAAAGCTGACTGAACTTGTTAGGGCTGTGCCAGTTGCCAGTAACGCAGAATGCAAAGAGAAACAGAAAAAATTGTGCTTGGAGTGAGATGAGTTATAAATGAAACAGGACAAACTGGTACGTGTTTGTTGTGCGGAGCACTTATGATTGCAAGGCAAGCACTTTTTCAACCCAACAACGGCAGTGAATGATTGACACCAGGGCTACATTAATTTGTATTCGTGTAGCATTTTGATATCCGCAGCCAGCGAATCCAGTGTGAATTTAACCACATATTCTTTATGCACCGCACGGTACATCTTATACGCCGGATGGTCACCCGCAAGCCGGGGCTTCAGGTGGCTTCACACAGAATCCGGTTGTGGCTTACGAACCGGCTTATGGCCAACGGCAGTCTTCATACATGTAGCAAGAACACCATCACTGACAACCACGGCAATCCGGCTTAAAGCAATTTTAAGTAAGCCGTGAGCCGTTCGAACCGAGAAAATTCAGCCGGATACGGCCAACGGAGCATATGTGAAGACTCCCGTTGGCCATAAGCCGGTTCGTAAGCCGTAACCGGATTCTGTGTGAAGCCACCATTCATCGTAATCCGTGTTTTCGGCGAAATCGCCTTCAAGCGGCCTTTACCACTGCAGACACGGTTGTATATCGGCAGTGTCATTGGTTACTCATTTCGACAGCACGGACAAGAGAGTTCACCAAATACTGCATATTGAGCTTTCCGTTCCTTTTGGTTTGTGAGTCGAATAATTAGAAGTGTGCCGGGTCTGAGGTTGTCCGAGATCCTTGGTCTTTTGGGTCACAAAATCGAGCGCATTCAAAGCGTCATTAGGAGCAATCGAAAGAATGTGACTTCGTTTGTCAACCGTGTGAATTTCTCTGAGATAACAAGAGTGAAATAGAAAACGAACCAGTTCTAACGGACGTATTCGCTCCTCGACAGTGAAGGTCAACGAGTTTTACGCATCAACTGCTCTCGTTGGTTTGTTCGCTCACTGTAATCTCTGTTCGATATAATTAATCGTTGTGAAATAAGCAGCAAATCGATTCCTTCAAATCACAAACACCAGTGCTATGAAAAAGGTGCTCTTGATTGTCCGTTATTGTCGAGCGACGTTTAAGGATGATGTAATATATTGGTAATATTCGTAAAAACAAGTGCTTTGGTTTCTTAGGATGTTGCTTCTAAATTGGCTTGAGATCTCCTTAAGCTTTCCACTCCGTTTGGAAAATGTTTTATGAGGCGGGCTTAACTGCTAAAAAACGTAGGCTTGCAAGCTTTAAAACAACTCAACTGCAAAATGGGTCACGATTGCCCTCAAACTCTTCGCTATAACGTTAGTTCAAAATCACTGCAGTGGATGTTTGGAGTTCACCCAGAACCTAGCGTTTACTGCTGGCGTTTCACTGTAATTAGAAATGCAGTAGTTAGTATGCGCTCGGATGCGACAGTTTCCGTCTATTCACGAATCGTGGGCTGTGTGGAACTTAGTTCTTGTTGGCTGAGTGAACAGTCGATATCTCCTAATGAGCGGGTTCGTTAATGCGTGAACACCTGGTGCTCCCGAAATTTGCTTTGTGTGTTGTGAAGCATGAAGTGATCCAAAAAATGGCGCATAGAATTCATTCGCTTAATTTAAGGAGTGTAACGATCGAGAATCATGCCACTGATTTTTGCCAAAGCCGTGGAATGTGATTTTAAATGCGTGGACATTAGTTCGGGAACAATTGCTTGGTTAGCCTGAACAGACGGTGTTTACTGTGTGCAGTTTTGAAAAGCGTTTTGGGGTATATGCGCTGACCAACAACGTTTTGTTAGAGATACGTAAACACAGCTGAAACGGGCCACTCTGAGCACGTATGGCGGACGAAGCTGTTTAGCGTGCTGCCTGCATGTTCTATTTTCATGGTCATAGCAGTGTTAGCGTTACGAAGAACGGTCTTGAATGACACTTAAGTATGATGCAATATGTAATGACATCTTAAGCATAAGCTCCCGAATTGCGTTGCATGAAAGCATTGTAAATCAATGAATAGCATTTTTCGAAGGAGTTCAGCATTTCCGTATCCTTCAATGTTGGGATTAGCGTGTAGTGAAGGGCTTCTTGTTGAAAGCTTTATGAACACTAACAATCATAGATTTACCTGGGTCGTTTCAGAAAAGAAACGAAGACAGCTGTACGTGACGCAGCACCTTGTTCGGTGTTTATCGCTGCACTGTACTGCGTCAGATACGTGGTTTAAGTTTTTGATAAAGTGTAGTGTTTATTTGATACCCGTTACTTGAAATTTCATTGACTCCTAATGCGTTTATTTATTTGTTTATTATGTACTTCAACTTATTAGAAGTCAACGACTAATCAAAACTGAAAATTCCTCCAATACCTGGCAGAGTGCAGCCTTCGAATACCCCCCACCTCTCCATGCAACATTTAATTTCGGAAAAAATGTTTTTCAACTTAACGTCAGTTTGCTTGGCGCAATGATTCGCAACCATCGTGAAAAATTTGTAGTTCTGTCGTATCGTGACTAGGTAATGACGGCCTTCCGTAGTTTAATCTGGGAATCACTTGCTCCTTAAAACCAAGAGTCAGCGTAATCGTGGCGGGCATGAAACCTAAACCTAAACGTAAGCCTAACTAAGAGCGCTTGTGGTTGGTAATATCCAGAATCACCTGGAGCCAGAATCGTGGCGTTCCCGTAGCGTGCATTTCAAGTAAGCGTGTTTCAAGTTTCGCATTCCGGGCATATGGCTGTGCAATAACTCGCTTACAGTAAACCATCGTGTTTGTTGGCGATCTGCCGCAAACATGTTCGTAGATAGAATGCGTTGGAAAATTTCTTAAGACACAGTTCCGTTTTCCACTGCTCCGCACTGCTCTTACAAGAGAAATTGCTGTGCAAGAAGAAGTGATTTTGAAAACTGGACTTAGCTGAGAAGCTACCTTGTGTTGTAGACGTTCTCTTCCGCGCGGTTTCTTCTTCTGCTGCAGTGTCTAAAGGTCTCCGTTCGTGTGGTGTACAAAACGTCCGTCTCACTTCCGCCCTGGTATTAGTCGATCTGCAACGCCTACTTCCCCAGCGTTGCCGAGTTCCAAGCTCAGAACTCCTGCTCGTAACTTGTGGCGAACCAACCATGGTTCACTGAGCAAATTTTGGCGAACCTCAGGTGCCGTCTGTTCAGTTTACAAGAAAAACATTTCACTTCTTAACAAACTGCGTACGGTGACATTTTGCATTTAACGAACCAGTTTTGCGCGAGCCAGTATTTTCGTTGAGCTGTCAATGTTGTGTGGATGATATCAACATAATCGAAACATGATGTTGTTTGATTCTTCTTAAGCAAAATTATAGCTTTCCATTTTTATTACATACGCTTTAACGATTATTTTGCTGTGGTGCACTGATGATCTAACGAATCAACAGTAGAGGCGAAACCATTGCGATGTCGCCTGTTCAGGTAATGGCTTAGCAGTTGCTTGTTATATGATATTTCACCTGGGTTTATTTTTTCGGTCATAGACCGTTTTTTTTAATGACCGAAAAAAATGAGTCAATTCAGTCATAATGTCCGAAAAGGTAGGCTAGTGAATACTGTTACAGCGAGTTTTAATACTATTGTGGGACAAATGACCGAAATGTCTCAGCGAAAAAAAAGTTTTTCGCCGCTTCCGTCGTCCACATACCAGGCTTTAACTTCACCACCCATGACAACTGACAGCATCGACGACGCTGCCAATTCTTGCTCAAGAACAAAATTTCTGAGGCAAGCCAAGCATCAACGAACCCTTGTAACGCTTGATCGACTTGCCGCTATAGATTCGCCCGCACGCGTGTCCGATGATTATTCTCTCAGTCGCTTCCTGTGTTTGCGGCGGTGCAAAGCTAGCCATACGTACTTTTGTCGGAAATAGTATGATTCCCGTTTCAGTTGTATTCGAGTTTTCTTGGAAAGTTGCTCATGCTTGTATAAAGTATGTATATGATTCTGCGAGTAACCTAAGGGTTTTAAAGTGAAGCATGGTTTTACTGGAAGACAGAGCTAGAATTGCACGCACAAGTAGAAGTTAGAACAGATGAAAGCTGTTTGCTCAGCGTTTCTGTATCTAGTAACAAATGTCACACTACGATCGCATTGTGTTGTCACGATACATGACAGGCATCGTCAATCCAACGTCATAAAAGTGAACGGATTTTTCCTTTGCTTTGAAACCGTTATGCAGACGTGGATCTATATTCGGTTTGTAGGGAAGCAAAGTTAAAAATTTTGTTAATCCCACAACAAGTAATCACGAACATTTTCAGGTCTGTACATTTTCGGGTATCTGTGCAGGTGTTCGTGATTGCATCGAAGTAAACACAATCTCGCTTACGTACTTGTGCAAATTTATTTGCTGCTTAGCGTTTCCGTTAGTTGCACGAAATTTAAAAAAACGTTTTTGGCGTGTGACATGCCATACAAAGAAACATACATTGCAGCTTGCTGTGGAAATTATATAAGTTATGTATATCAGGTTAAGAAGGAAGTTTGAAAAGCGGTTGGCTCAACTACTTAGCGTAGGCGTAGCACACCATCCGTGCAAATAAAATAGGAAAACCGTTGTAAAGCTGCTCAGTATCAAGTTAACACCAGGAATTTTTAGCAGTGTTAATTCTGGTTAAATTCAATCGCTGGCAAGTCGGCGTTTTGAATACCGCGAATATTAGCGAAAGCATTACTTTCACATTTGCGTTGTGTTAGCTGTGGTTAATCATCAGGCTAAAAATTTTTCAAAGACGGTTCGTTGACATCAAGACCTGCAGCGTGAACCACAGGCCTTTCTGCACGCTACGCGCCATTGCACACCCGACATTCGTGTGCCGGGATTGGTGTGACGCTTGTTCTTGCAAACCCTGTCTGAAAAAACATAAAACTAACACACAACTTTGATCAAAATGGTTCGAACCAAAAGACGTTCCACCCTTCAATGTGCTCTGTCTCTAACCGTTCTGCAGAACATTGAATGTCGTAGAGTAAATTAATATTTTTTTGTGCTTTTCAAAACAGTGAGTGCCTAATGACGCGTTGGTAGGCGTCCAAATCGTTAGGCTGTTGATGTGAATGGACTGTCATAAATTTCTGACAAGATGCCCTATCATTCTGTCGTGCAACGAGAGGCGAAAGTCATGCATGTCAGGTAGAAAATTGCCTACTGAGTTTCGTATATACCGAGATAATAATCACAACGCCCAATGCACAACCAAACCCAAGTTTTTGCTGCACAGCTGCTGTATGGATTTCAGCGCTGATGTTTGTTCTACGACAGGTTAAAACTGGTACAATTGCGTCGCCTTAGCTGCCATTGCATTGAATTGCTATGCGCACATTGAGGCATAGTTCAACTGCTTGAAGGCCGTTCGGGTCACGCAGTTCTTGAGGATTTCCGTGTTCCCGTAACCGAGCATTTCTGCCGAGGTCTTGCTTGGTCTGGCCAGTCATGTGAGGCAAGATTAAAACTACGTCGATCTTATACGAGCCTGTAGTTCAACCTATGGTGTTTCGACATTGTAATTCACTGATACTGCCCTTAATCTGAAAGTACGAGAAGCCAACATCCCGCACTAAACCCTAGTCACACGAATCCTACTCCTGGGCAATTGTCTTGTATCCTATGTTTAGCAAATTTTGTTGGAAATTCGACAGCATCATTGCCTCGATTTGGAACCTTTGATCAAGCGTTAATCTGTTGTCGTTTGGGTAACGACGTGGTATTGGACATTGCTTGAATGTGTGAAATGAGACCACGAGAGACATTGCAATGTAAACACGACTTTTGAACATTGCGCAAACGCATGCTGCATATTTGTGACGTGGGGAGTTTGGCTTACCATTTTGAGTAGTTGGCTTATCAACTGTTAATTTCAAGGTCGGTGGCGAATCCATCTTACTAGTGGGTCTTTACGCTGTTTGCTTTTTGGTGTACTTCGAACAGGCGCAAAATAAAATTACTTCGCAAAATGAAATTTGGTTTTGCAATCTAAATAATGTCATTGATTGACTATCGAGTGTCTTCTTCCAGGATCCTGCGCATGAAATTCCACTCCACATGATAAAGGGGCTACAGTTGAGTTTCGCCATATTTTTGGGAAACTACAATATCCTTTAGTTACCAGACGCCTGTCAGGGCTTCGGCTATAGAACAAATAGTTTCTTCCAAGGTTAGACTGAGCTTTTCAACCATGCAAGGCAACCAGTCTGGTTGCAGATAGGAACTGTTTTTCCGCTCTGGCAGCCCTTGCAGGTGAACCTGGCCCGATCGTATTGGCCAGGCCCTTCCTTGGGATTCACTGGGTGTTGCGAAGCGTGGTCTGCTGATGACTGGGCTAACTCAATGACTGCAGTTCTTGCCCAGGACCGCGGTATATATTTGCAGCTTGCAATCTTTTGAAGTGCAAGTAATGTGGAAGCACTGCCTAATTTTTTTTAACTTTTTTCAGGTGACTCTGATTCTGGCATCGCTTCTTCGTCATGCGACCTTGCTTCGGTCACCTCGCGATCGTCGAAAATCGCAGCCTCAAGTGCTGGCTCCACTGCGACGCTGCCGAGCGAAAAGCGTTCAGGTGCTTAAACAGCCAGTGTTGCATCTTGTATTTGTACAGTTTACTGCGACTTGCTTGTCTGTGTCTGCTGAATATTTGCACATCGCAGGCTTTCGTTTTTAACTCAAAGGTTTCACTAAAAATTTACTTCTTTTTTGTTTTGTAGCGGCGTGACCATCCAGACCACTTGTGCTTCGTGTAGACGTGACCTGCTATCGATTCTTCCGACCCTTCATTAAGCGCGATTGGTCCGCAATGTTGCACGAGATAGGCCGTAGCCACGGAGAGCGGTCGGAGGCATTGCTCCCTCAAATTTCTTGTGCCCCAAAAATTGTTTTGGACATTTCTATAGACCAACTATGTCCAACCGAAATGGCTTTAGAGTAAGCCAAAAAGTTATGTCACTATCTTAATCAGGGCCGCACATTGAATGGCTTACTTTGATCTTATCAAACTAAATTTAGCTTAAGCTGATTTACTGAAAGCGTTCAAATCCCAACTGCAATGGTGACAGACGTAATAAAGTGGCACTGAGGACCACCTGCATCAAAAATGTCAAATTCAAGATATGTGAAGGATACTTTTACTACAGGGAAAACCTAAACCCGGGCCACACAAAACCTTCGACTGGGCCGCGGGTTGGACATAGCTATAGACAAATGCGCAGCATCAGCTTCTTCACTGCGTTGTATTATTGTATACCCTCTTACTAGTCTCTTAGAACCCATAGCGCAATATTCTCGGCCTCATCGCGGCGAAATTTTGGTTGCAATGGGGATTTCAACCACGTTTAGCAACGCATACAGTACTTCGGGTAAAAGTAGGTGTGTACGTTTGTGCAGGGCTGTGGAGTCGGAGCCAAAAACGTTTAGGTGGTGGAGCCGAAACCGGAACTGAAGCCTGAAATTTGGGCTCCGAATCCACATCCCTAGCATGCGGGGTGAACGAGCAACAAGTTTTACAAATAATACGAAATCATTCTGGAGCTGGAGCCACAAATTGTTGATGCTTGGATCTGGGGCCAGACTCCGAGCCTGAAATTTAAGTTCGGCCCCACAGCCCTAGTTGTGTGCGCGCAGCTAAAGAGGCAGAGATTATTTGCGCTTCTGAATGAAAATGTATGGTGGCTAGACTTAATGTTTGGAATTCGATTCCAATGATGAAAATTCTGCCCGGTCCCCAAACCTGATGCCTCTCGAAATTTTCAACTCTGGCTACGTCTCTGCGAGATAGCATTTTGTTCTTCAACGCAGTGCGCTTCAACCTACGTTAAGCAGCGTCCGCACTCTATTTCTCTGTCGTTGAAACAGTACATGGAAGAAATAACTGACTTTCATAAAGATTATTTGTTAAAAAAAACTTGCGACAACTTGTACATGACGGCAGTCTTGGCTTGCCTGAACTCGTTAAGAGTGTGGATTCGCGTAACCTGTATTATTTGCCAACCTTTTAGCAGCATCGTGATGCTCTCGCACATGAATTGTAAAGTGCATGAGTTGTCTGATTTTTTTGCAACAGATGCGCATCCATGGACTTCTCAGTACTAATTTTTTTGTCCTGATCTTGTTTTTTCAACCATAATAGGCTGAAAAAAAGACGAATAAATTTTGTTAATATGTAAATCATGTTTTCGAAATAGTCAGTGGGCTCCGAAGTCCACGACGGGAATTTTGCGCGATATATCGAAAACGCTGCAACTGGTTGCTTCATTATACCTCTTTCTTCCATCAGAAATTGTACGTTTCAAGCATATAGTGCTTTTTGGATGATGAATGTAAACACCGGATCATGCTCGTTGTCACAGTTTTTAAAGGCCGTGTCGGCCACTGGGTTTCTTTCGAGAAGCTGCCTGCCCAGCTTGTTGAAAAAGGAATTACAGTAACACATGCCCTCTGAAAGCAAAATGTTAGGCAGCCAAAACTGGTACGGCAAAGATATGTCAACCAAAAGATGATGCTACTAATTGCAAAATAAAAATGCTGCTTTATATTATTGTAACGCGTGTGTTGGCTTTGTAGTTGGCGTGAAAACAGCTCAAAGTAGTACCCTCAACGAAATGTAGCTGCCGCCATTCCTGTGAGCCATCTGGGACACGTAAGAAATAAGTTTGGGAAGCAGTGCGCTAGGTCAATGGGACAGTTGGACAAGGAACCTCGTAATTATCAGGCAATAGTCGTAAAAACCGTTCTGAGTTTGTGAATCAAAATTGACGCAGGTGCTTTGTGTGATCTCGCAGGTTTTCGAAAATGGTGGAGTTCAACGTCACGCAAGAAAGTTTTGAGCGGGAGTGCGACTGTACACAAGATCCCTGCCGGTCAGGGCGTTTCGGGCCCGGCAAAGGACGCGCCGGACCTCGTTTCGCCAAATCAGGATACAGCTCAACCAGAGCTTAGGATTGGCAATAGCTCCCCGTCTGCCAGAAAATTGCGCAAGGTAATGATGAGGATCTGCAAGAACTTGTGATTGATTGGAGGTCGTGCCCAGCATAACCTTCTACCACTTTCGCTGAAGTGCTGATGAAAAAGTTGCGTCTTTGATTAGAACTTTTCGGACGTTCGCTAAATTTAGACTTTTTTCGAGGAAAAAATATACTAGCGATCGTTTTGCTGTTGTTACCACATAAAAAATCATCGGTTCATACGAATCTGAAATGTACCATGATTACGCATGAAGTAATTTGTTTAGTGCTCTGCGTCAAGGCAATAAAAGCTGTTTCACAGAGAAAGCTCCAATTTTTCGGAAGGAATGGTGATTTCCTCCTGGTTGGACATATTCCTCTGTTCAGAAGTGTAGGCTGGCAGGGGTGGTCTAACGATAATTCAGCTTGTTACAGAATTACCACGCTGAACAGTTATTTTAGCGTGTTTAGCGTTGTGCGCACGGTAACTTATTGTTAACCTATCCATGACAGGTAGTTGGCATACCAGGATTGGCTAGCTTGTTGGCAACGTCTTCCCGCACCGGTCGGTTGCGGCAGCCTAACAATCACCCGCGTGAGTGCAAAAGCTCCCTGTGCGTTGAACGAACCTATCTGCGTCCAGGGTTCACGCGGCGAAGCCCCGCCTCCCGATTATTATTTTTTTCTCGGAACAACTTTCTTCCGTGACTCGCGCATGCCGCGAAACTGCGCTGGCCTGTCACGGTGCATCTGGCGACTGCACCTCGCGTGCCTTGCCTGCGTGTGTCAAACTAGGGTCACCAGGTTTAAAAAGTTAAAATTCCTAACAATCTCAGTGTCTACTTTTTCTCGACAACAAACAAGCGCTATACGACATTTTTCAATTTGTTCTCACAACTACCAATTCACCGCAAAACAGATAATTCAGGAAAAATTGTTTTAGACGCGGGAAGCAGCCAAATGATAACAGTTGAAGTTCTCATCTTCACAACAAATCACATTGAAGTTAAACGCAATTTACTGAATGTCAAAATTCCGGACATTTTCAAAAAGTGTTTCCGGATACAAAATTTTAACAAATTCCGGACATGTCCAGTAAACTCCGGACGTATGACTATGTTAAGCGCGACTGGTCAGATTTGCACATACTGTACCTCCAGCTTACCCCGCGTAGCGATCCGGGCTGGCAATACACGAACGGGGTTCGCTTTGCATTTCAGTCGAAGCCGAACGGCAACACGGCCGCTGCCTCCCAGCATTCCCCGGCAAAGCACCTGGCTGCTGACTTGCCCGAGGACGAGGACGTCGCGCCGTCCTTGCCACCGCCGATGCAGATCGTCGGCGAGAAGCTGGCGCTTGACGTCGCCGGGAAGCAGGTTTGTGGTTGGCGCGACTCCGTGCGCTTTGCTCAGTTTGCGGCTCTTCTCCGGTTTTCGCCTATAGCTGCGTGACGAGTAACGCGTGCCAAGCAGCAGCAGCTGCACTACCAGTAACCAGAGGCTGCATGTGCCTTGTAGTGTTTGACTTACTGTGAGATTTTGTACTGGCGCCCTCTCGTACGGCGCCGCTAACAACGGTGCTTCAGGTGTTCGTCTCTCGTCTTAACCGGCGCCAATGCGAAGGTTAAGGCGACCTTTGTTTTGATCTGTCTTTTGTTCGTTGATGAAAACATGGCGGTTTTCCAAATGTACACTGCACAAACACAGAGGGCTATGGTGTGATTTTGTTGCTTATGACCTTGCCCTGTTCAATTTCGTTCATTTGAATCGAGCTAGGAGTACAGATTACCTTCTTTCTTCAACTTTCCTCCAAGTAATTTTGCAGAGGTTTTCTTTTGTACCACTAAACTCGAAAAACCCACGAGGTATGCCAAACTTACCAACAGTATTTTTGCCTGTCACAAAATTTGTGGATGTTCACTATTTTTTCTAACGATTTTTGTCTGTTCAGTCAAAACTTCTTGAGAAGTTAAATGGATCCAGTATTCTGGTAGAAAATTTCCATTAATTTTTGTTACCTAGGCAACGCCAACCCAAAACGGATTTCTTCTCAGGACTAAACTTCGCACACGTTATTCAAGCCTATGAAATTCATGGATTAAATGACATTATTATGCGTTAATGTGACGTCTAATCCCTTTTTCCAATCACGGAGATGAAATGTGAATCGCGTAAAACGGAATTTCTCTCTCAATGCAATGGTACATAGTGGTACCGCGATATATACATTGTGCAGCGCCAATGTTGGAAACATTGCATTTTGACATGTTAATGTGTAAAAGTTAAAACAAATGCTTTGGCTTATTGAACGATTGATACAGTCTTCAGAAATGCTTTTAGTTTTTGATTACCGCCGAGAGGTCATTTTTCATAATAGCAGCCCTGGACCAGCTGACTTTGATGACCTCCGGGTCTTTTCGTTGGCCATGTAAAACAAACAAGCATTGTCTGTCTGTCTGTCTGTCTGTCTGTCTGTCTGTCTGTCTGACCATTGTGGTATGTTTAAGTAGAGCCACTAGCAACGGTTTCATGATCCCAGTAATTCTTCAAAAGTGTTTGCCAAAATTCTTTCCTTTTTTAAATTATTTTGAGAAGATACTGCTATGATCTTTTTATGGTACACATGCATCCCATTGTATGTTCTTGGCATCTTTAAGCAGAATGTGATTTAAGTCCGTGCAATGAAGTTGCAATGGACAGGTGCAATAAGAGGGGCTTCCCCATGTAATTTCTTCAGTGGACTAATCGGCCGCCCTCCCCCCGTTTTGCTGGAAAAGTCAAATGCAGCAACGTGAATGGCAAAAAATATGTCCCAGTTTGTGGAATGCGAGAATCTTTGGCTTCATTTTTGTTCTGCTAACGATCCACACACTGAGAAAACTTGTTTTTAATGTTTAGTGATGATTGGGTGCTACCGCTTTTTATGGGGACTCAGCGACAAAACGTCTTAAGCTGGGTTAGTTTTGACATGCTTCATAAAATTTTGATTGAAAAGGTGCTTTGCTTGAGCACACACGACAACGCATAGCAACGCAGACCAGCTTTATTTATTCATTTTTCCACCGTTTCGCTTCTTTGTTATAATGGGAAGAACTAGCTTGTTTTCTGCAGATTTCTGAAAAGGTTTTGCTGGCAATACTCCTTAAAACCCTCCTCAGGAATCCTTATTTTTCTATACGCGTTAGTAAAACCAGGGTATAATGCTACCCATGATTTGCAAACGTCTTCCTGGGACACGTGACATACGTTTTTTTCAGATCAAACTATTTCTTACATCCATATGCACATTGTCAATCACTTTCGCAACAAAATTTTATGTTCCCAGCGAAACGGACATATACAAATGTTAGGCCGGATACCACGAAAAAAAGGACTTTATAGAGGAGATTTTTGGTTTGTTCGCCGTAAACGTCATGCACGTGTTAGATCCGCTTTTTTCAGGTCAAGCCATGGTGTTCGAAGACTTATCACATATTAGCTATAGCTAATATCTGGCCAAACAGGTTTTGCACTTGAAATTGCATTGAAATGTTAACTTAGAATAGTGGCCAAAATTATCTACTCATCAGGTACCCTGGGTAGTATAGTACCCAATACACCCTATGTATAGGCTTTCAGGGACATTTTCGGAAAATGACTCTGGCATTATTCCATTGATCTCTGAAAATCAGGAAAAGTCATGGAAGCACAGGTTTCTAGCATTTTTCTAAGTATCTG